>WNGK01002168.1_pt1 | contig 33481 bp, 28 predicted proteins | sample 5400601 | NCBI WGS metagenome assembly WNGK01 (sample SAMN13153376, study PRJNA577476) | soil metagenome | isolation source: 60 cm soil or saprolite under Garry oak tree replicate 1 | place: USA:California | collected 2016-06-15 | reverse complement strand
TGCGCAACGTGTTGGCGAAGCCCTGAAGCCAAAGATTGGTGGACCCGAGGGTGTGGACTCGAGCTCGCACAATGCGAACACCCTGCGGGGTCACGTTGACTCTCGGTCCGATGGGGAACCTTCGTCGACATCAACAGCCGACGAGGGCGCCCGCGCAACTGATTAAGAGTCAAGCGATCGATTTCTGAATACAAATCGTCGCCGGGACCAATTGACCAACAATCAGCTCATCTATCACCTCCCCTGCACTCTCAGGTAGTTCCGCAGGATAGCATTCGCGGTACTCAAACCCTCACGTGGGCCTGACACTCGCACTTGTCATCGCAACGCAGCTGCAGCGCCCGCGCCCACATCGACCCGAATTCGAACTGATGATGCAATGGTCTGGCGCAGCCCATGAGCTGGCATCAGCGTCGCTGCCGCCCCGACAATTCCAGAAAACGAGGTTACAAAGGGAACCGCCGGCGTGAAGTCTTCTGCATAATTCCCTTTATCGTCTATCGTCGCGATCAGCCGCCCCACGCGCTCGAATTCTTGCGGCATGCTCGGGGTGGGATTGCCGAAGCTTTTCGCCCTCGCGCGCGCGTGCATGAGCCTGTCGAGCTCCTCCTGCGAGCGAGGTCGGTCAGCATCGACAAGTTCTCCCGCCTGGATGGTGGCCCCGGCGTAAAGAAAGGTGGCATCGCTCGGGAGAAAGGGGGACCCTGAGCCTTCAGGCAAACGAGTTCCGAGTACGATCGGCTGATGAGGATCGTCACGCTGGGCGAGTATCGCAACCTCATGCACGCCTTCAGCAGTGGACACCTTGGCGCTGATGATTTCCAAGCTGGCTATCTCCGGCTGCGTCAGGAAGACGGCGCGACGCGGCCCGACGAGCTCGCTCGGATGCTGGACGACGTCTCGAGCGCGCTGCGCGAGCCCGAACTGATGGCGCGAGTCACCGCCGCGGTACGCGTCCTGGACACCTTGAGACACGGCGCGTAACCCGCTGGTCCCCGCCGCCCACATGACCTCCGTGTCAGGGCCACACGGCGACGCTGCTCCCCAGCGGTAGCGTCTTCGCCTTCTGACCCGGGGGCGACAGCTCGAGCGGGCGATGGCTGCCGGAAACGAGGACTCCATCCGCGAGGCGTTGGGCGCCTTTCGACGGGGTGTACGGTTGACCGAACGGTCGACGAGCGAGCGGTCGCGAGCTTGCTCACGTTGGCCGCGAGCCGACCCCATGGCTTGATCGCTGGCGCGGATGAGGCGGTCGAGCAGCCGGCAGGCAGTGTCCGCATCCCCGAGCCCGCTTTCGAACCCTCGGCAAGCCTGGACGGCGACCCACTCAGTCTAGCGAGGCGAGCCGCTGTTACCCACTCACTTTGGCAAGGAGCCTACTTTTCCAGCCTTCCCGAATGAGGTTGCGTACGATGATCACGACATTGGCTACGGAGATGTAGAAGTCAACGACCTGCTAATCGTCGCCGAGCACTCACAGAAACACCTCCAGAAACAAGAGGGGATCAACAATGGCCGCAACGCTGAGGCTGACACATAAAGCAATCGGAGTCGAGGTCCGACGTGGAACGTACGACATCGTTGTTGACGGTCAGCGTGCTGGATCGGTCGAAATGAATGACACGATCGAGATACCAATCGAACCTGGACGTCATACCCTGCAAGTTGGCAATGGCCGAAACTCCAGCCGAACTCAGACCTTCGACGCCGCCGAGAGCCAAACGGTCGCCTTCCGATGCACCGGAAAGAGTTTTCTGCCGATCTTCCTCGCGTCCTTCGTCGTCCCCAGCCTGGCGATCCAGCTCCGCCGTACAGCCGATGATCGGTCTCTGTGACGACATCGTCGCAGGCCGAGATCAAGCGGGACCAAACGCTGCTCTGGTTCAGCTGGCCCATGCGACGACGCGGCGTGGCCTACGACACTGGGGCAATCTTCTCGGGCCCGGGATAAAGGTGCCCACGCGCCCGAAGCTCGATCTCGCCACCGCGGAACGCGAGTTGCAGATTGCACGCGACGACCTGCACCGTAACGCGGTGCGCGTGGGAGGGCATTTGCCACCCTCTCTTCATCAGTTCCAACCTGATAAGAGGGCTATCGAAGCAGATGTGCATTTGCCATGATCGCCAGGTTAGGAGGTTAGGGAACCCTTGGCGACGCTCGCCACAATGAATAGGTAGAGCGGGCCCCTAACGGGAACAGGTCTGGCCGTCCCCTAGGGAACGCTTCAACTGCGCGGCACCCTCGCCGCCGAACGCCAGAGTCCAGAAACCTCGTGACTCAGTGGCGACGATGCATGAGTCTCGGAAAGAGCAGGGTCGGTCCCACCGTCAAGAAGGCACCTACGGTCGCGATGCCCACCGTCGTCCCGATGGCGAAGTCCGCGCCGGAGATGAGATTGCGCTCGACGCCATATCTGATCAAGAGATAAAAGACGATTGCATACAGGAGGCTCGAGAGGAGGCCCGGTGAGTAGGTGTTGCGCCGGATTGTCCAATACACGTGGACGGTCAAAGCGTGGGTGACAAACCCTGCCACGAAGATCAGCGGCAGGATGACCCAGTGGCCTCCGAGACTGTCAAAGAGAACATTGCTAATGGTGATCGCTCCGATGAACGCGGCGTTGAACCAGAAGAACATCCTTATGTGATAGGTCGGCCAGAAGTTGTCGACGATCCATTGGACGAAACCCCCGTTGAGAAGCGTCTCGTCCAGGACGTGGACGACGAACGACGCGAGGAATGCCCAGAACAGGACGCCTACGGCAAGCATGCTTTGCTCCTTGTCACGCGACGGGGAGAGTTCGCGCCCATGCGGATAGCATAGGCAATCGCTCGAAGGCGATGGCTGGCTCCGATCCTCGCCTAGGCTCGTCTCGTGTCGCGTCTAAACAGGTATGTTGCTCAGGCCGAAAATGCCGTGGTCCAGCGCTCCACGCTCAAGACCCGGGGCGCATCAAAGCTGCCGTCCTCGCTGTGACACAGATCCGCAGTTGGTCAGTGTCGCCGCGTGAATATAGGAAGTCCCGACCGTCATCCTCGACCACAAGGGCGATGCACGGCAACACATGCGGCTAGCTCGCTCGCGACGGGTATTCTTTGAGCTTCGATCCGGTTAATGCAACCAGCTCCAGCGTGTAGGTTCCGGAGGACAGTTCAAACTCTTTCTGGGCCACGAACTCAATTCTCTGGACCACCGCCTGCCGGTTGGGAACGATGATCGTCTCGGGAGGGCTACTAATGTATCCGGGCTTCCAGTCTTTGAGGCTCTCGCCGGTATTGTCCGGCCGAAAGAACGCTTGCCAATCGAGTCTGGCGGCCCGATCTGGGTTTTGGCTGGATAACGTACCGACTACCCTCATGACCGCTCCATATTGAGCGCCTTCATTCAGGAAGGTAACGTTCAAACCAGAAATGGCTGGAGCGCCGGACCGTAGTGAACGTCTGCCTGATCGCCGATCAGAACTTCGAGTCGTGGTCTCTCGAGATTCTGGTAATAAGCCGTGAACGCGTACGTTGATAGAGATACAACGATTGCTACGACCGCAAGGAGTCTGAGACTTGCACTTTCGTGTCCCTCCCCGGCCTCCGAACGACTGCGCTAGTAGCGTACTACAGGCCGCGACTGCGCCCATGACGATTGGGATTGCCTATGGGTGGCTGCTGTCAGCTGCTTGCTCGTGTCGACCAAGAAGCCGGTTGCTGACCAAGCCCTTGTGACTGAGGTGGCGGTGGCCTGTAGTACTCAGCATGCTTTCACTCAGGTCGTGGGGACTGGACATCATGACCGCTCGCGACCAGAGGGGACGCGACCAACCGCCAACTCCCGGGTCCGGAAAGCGTCCGGGGCCGGTGGATGCGTCGCACCCTGGTGCTCGAGGTCGAGGCACGGCTCGGTCCCGAGGTTTCCCTCCACACCGTGGAAGGAATCGGCGGCCGCGTGACCTCGGCCGTCTTCGAGGCCGTCCCTGCAGTACGGCGACTCGTGTGGATTCCCCCGGGGGACTGATGAGCTCGGCCGGGTCCACGATGTTCCTGGTTGGAGTCCCGCGAGACGCGGCGGCTTGAGGTAACAAGTGAGCGTGGCAGGTAACCGTCTCGCGGAGCATGGCGGGAACTCGCGCCGAATATCCGGTGGGTTGGCCGAGGGTGCGGGTGCACTTGGATTGCTCTGGCAGACTGCATCCGAACGTTTTACGAAAGCGCTGAGCCGCTGGCCTGGCACATAACGCCCGCGTTATCCCAAGGACGGGTTGGCCTAGGACTGAGCCAACACTTACTTACCTACGAAGGGAAAGGTATATGGGAAAGAAGAGGGGCCACCCGGCCAAACAGGCGACGAACCAATCGCTGGGGCGACTTAGGCGGCGAAAATCCGTTGAGTACACAACCGGAGTGCCTCGTTTGAAATGAGCACTGGCGTCCGTGTAGACCCACCAATCGGAGGCAAGCAGGGCCAGCAGCACGAGAACCGGTGGCCATACCATTGGCCAGATCATCCTACGCCAGCTTTAACGGCCATTCGTCGCTAAACGGCGAAGGGTGACACACCGTGAACCCGCCGCCCGGTCGGGCCCAGGGCACCTCGACGTGCAGCACCCCGCAGCGTTCGCACCGGATCCGGGGCAACCAGGCGGTGAGCACCGTCTCATACTGCCAGAAGTTCAGGTGCCGCCAGCCCAGCGAACGATTCGGCGAATACAATTACCGGTGCGCCTGCATCGCTCAGTTGGTAGGGCAGCTGACTCTGGCGCCACGCCGTGATGGTTGGATAGCCGATGCCGCGTCGCATTAGCCCGCAGCGCTGGATCGCAGCTGGGCGAGCCGCAATCATGCACCGCACCTGACCGAGCGAGATCCCAAACTTCAGTCGTTCGTCGACGTTACCCTGTCCACTGCAGACAGGGCAAGATAATCGTGGACCAAGCGAATGGCGATCGAACCCTCGCCCACGGCTGAGGCCACGCGCTTCACCGAGCCGTGCCGTACGTCGCCGACCGCGAACACGCCCGGCATGCTGGTCTCCAATAGAAAGGGAGCCCGCTTGTCCGTCCGAATCATTTCGGTGTCCGAGCCGGTCAGAATGAATCCCCACTGATCGCGATCAACCGATTCCGGGAGCCAGCCTGTGAATGGCTCCGAACCGATCAGGACGAACAACCCGGCAGCCGGCACTGATTTGGTCTCACGGGAGCCGCGGTCCCGGAGCTGCAGAAGTTCCAGACGTCCGTCGCCTCCACCACCGACGAGCTCGATGCCGAAGCGGACCTCGACGTTGCCAGCGCTATCGATTTCCCGGATCAGGTACTGGGACATGCTCGCCGAAAGTGACTCCGAGCGGACCAGGATGGTGACTTCCTTCGCATACTTCGCCAGGTGCAAGGCGGCCTGCCCCGCCGAATTCCCCCCGCCGACGACGAACGCGAGCTTGCCTGCCACGGCTTTGGCCTCTACGGTCCCGGCTCCGTAAAAGACGCCCGCACCGACCAGCGACTCCAATTCTGGGACCCCCAGACGGCGATACGACGCCCCAGTGGCGAGGATCACAACCCGACATCGGACCTCGCTCCCGTCTTCGAGCCCCAAGACGCGCAGTCCTTCGTCTCCTGCCAGCGACGTGGCCGGGTTGCCGTAGATAAAGTGGGTACCGAACAGCCAGGCCTGCTCGTACGCCCGGAACGCCAGGTCCGCCCCGCTGACGCCTCGCGGGAACCCGAGGTAGTTCCTGATCAGCGAACTCGTCCCGGCCTGGCCGCCGATTGCCTCCCGCTCAAGCAGCGCCGTGCGGAGTCCCTCCGATGCGCCGTACACCGCAGCAGCGAGGCCAGCCGGGCCGGCGCCCACGATGGCCACGTCGTATGTCTGCTCGCTCGGCCGGACGTCGATGCCCAGCGCCTCCGCCACCTCGGCGTTGGTGGGGTCGACCAACGCCACACCGTTGTACAGGGCCACCACCAGACCCGGCACCCCTTGGACGCCGAAGCGCTTCAGCGCCGCGCGCCCCTCCGGTGAGCCGTTTAAGTAGAAACCGAACGGGATGCTGTTGCGTGTCAGGAGGTCACGGATCTCGTGAGCCCGTGCGGACAGTTCCTCGGAGACGAGGGTGACCGCCTCGAAAGCTCCGCCCTTCTGGCGCCACCACTCCTCAAGCGCCTCGCTGATCGCCCGATGGAACTGCTCATCCGGCGTCCACACTGGCTTGTTTAGGTAGAACTCAATGTGCCCGAGGGTCACCGCCTCGAGGATCGGCTCCCGGGTCGACCGGTCGCCCCAGGCGATCAGTAGCCCTCTGCGCGCCGTGGGATGCAGGCTCTTCGCCCGGGCTAGGAACCGTATGCCGGTCATTCCTGGCATCCACTGGTCGGCGAGGATCAAAGGCACGCTGGCCTCTTCGGCCCGAAGGTCTTCAAGCCGGGCGAGGCCCTCCTCCGGCGATGCGCTAGAAAGGATCCGGTAGTGCACCCCGTACCGCGATTCGAGCTCGTGCGTCAGGGCGCGGAGGCTGGCAGCCTCGTCATCGACAACAAGGATCACCGCATTGACCGTGGCGGCGGTCCCCCTCTGGTCGGTCATTGGCCGTCTCCTTGTGGCGTCGCCCGACCGACGACATGGGGCCGGGTGATCCAAGGTGCCGGAGGGAAATCGAACTCATCGACCTCGAGTATCGTGAACCCGGACGACGCGATAACGACCAGCGTGTCGCGGTTGGCATGGCACCCTCGCCCAATCCATTGCCAGGGCCGCTCGAGCCGATCCTGCCATCGAGCCAGTCGGGGCTCCCGCGACCGGACGTGCTCGTAGAAGCGGAGAGTGCCACCCGGCTTGAGGACCCGTCGGGCTTCCGCTAGAGCTCGCACCGGGTCCGGCACCGTGCACAGGACCAAGCTCGAAACGACCGTGTCGAACGAGCGGTCGGGGAAGGGCAAGGCCATCGCGTCACCCGCCATCACCTCGACGGGGACGGACGAGGCACGGGTCGCGTGTTCCGCTCGGGCCCGCATGTCGCGGTCGGGCTCAAGCCCAACTACCCGCGAGGCCTTTCGGAATAGGGCGAAATTCAGCCCCGTCCCGGCTCCAATCTCGAGGACCGACCCAGGCGCGTCCTCCACGACACGCCGCCGGTTCGCCTCTCCCCCTCGCCGGTCTATTCGTTCAGAGAAACGGTCGTATCCCAACGAGTACAGCCTGCCAACCAAGCCCATTAGGCCGCTGGCTCCCTCTGGCTCAAGCCACCTCGACTCGGCTCAGAAGCCACAGTGCCCGCCGCCGAGATTGGCCAAGCTCTGAATCGCGGCGCCCGAACCGACCCCACCGATTAAAGCCATCGCCCACCTCACCACTACGCGGCTGAGAGCCGCCAATGCGATGCCAGAGCCCGTACAACTTTTCTATCACCCTCAGGTCTGGGCTGCCCTGGCACAGATTAGCGATCGCGGTCGCAGACATCCCGAGCAGGCTGCTTCGGTCGTGGGGTGGCAAGCCCCCGATGGACCTGCCGTTGGGGGATCGTCGTACATCGCATCCCAGAGGAGTTGGCGGGCCGTACCCTGCTGCTGGTGGCTGGGAGACTCGGAATCCCCACCCTGCGGCAGTCGGAGGGCTTGGAGATAGAGTAGAGGTCGAGTAAGGAGGTGTCCGGAGAATGATGTGGTACGGCGGGGGCTTGGGCTGGCTCTGGATGACGATCCTGATGGTCATCTTCTGGGGCGCCCTGATCGGGCTGGCCGTGTATGCCATCCGGGTGTTCTCAAGGTCCAGGCAGGGAGACGCCATGGATATCTTGCGCCGGCGGTTGGCCGCCGGTGAGATCAGCCAGGAAGACTTCGAGAAGACGAAGAGAAGCCTGCAAGGATAGCGGCGGAAGGTGTACGAGAGCTGAAGCCACGCCGCAGGCGGTTTTTCCGTCGACCATGGCAGGCGGGGGAGAGCAAGCAATAGCAAGGCGGAGCCGGCGAAGCTAATGGCATTCAATCCGAACGCAAACCTCACCAGTCCAACGCTCACCAGGAAACCCCGAGCGGCGCGGCCACCAACTGAACCCCGACGCCGGCTGACCACTGCATCCATTCGCTGCTGGGAGAGCCGTGTTGGAAACAAGTTCGGGGGATGGCAGAGGAGGTCGGAAAACTCCAGCAATCGGCCCCTCTCGGCGCCTGAGGTTTGAAAACAGTTTTGGGGTTTGACAACAGTTTAGACAACAAGGCCGGTGGACGTCCGAGGCCGTGGCGACGCGTGGAGGACGATTCGGCGAATACAATTGCCTGTGCGCCTGCATAGCTCAGTTGGGTTGGTAGAGCAGCTGACTCTTAACTAGCGAACTCTGGTGGACGAGTGTGCACGGCCTTCCGCCTGACTCTAATCAGTTGCTTCCAGCAACCAGGTTCTGCAACTTCGGGCTTGGCATCTGACCAATGAGCGAGAGCGCGTCGCCACACGTCCGACCTGCAGCCGCCGAGCGGCTCGTCGACACCGTGACGGCCGCCATCATGGTATCCAGCCCGCCATCACGGCATCGCCCTGGTCGGACCGCCCCGCGAGTGAGGTAGTCCCCGACACCTCGTTTGATCAACTGACTCGCGTGCAGTTGTTCTATCGCCCGCTCCGGTAGTCCACTGCGCCCACCAGCGGTGATCTGAGCCGCTGGCGGAGTGCCAGCGATAGATCAGGTTCTTGAACGATTGCGATCTAACGGACCAACTGATTCGCGGAATTCTTAGGGTTCCGCGCTGGCTCGGAACATCAAGCGTAAGGGAACCGAAAGTGAATCGAAACGGGAACGAAGCAGAAGGAGAATGCCTGCACCAGGATTCGAACCCGGGACCAACTGATTAAGAGTCAAGCGATCGATTTCTGAATACGAACTGTCGCTTAGACCAACTGACGAACAATCAGCTCATCTATCACCTCCTCTAGCGTTTGTGTAGCTCCGCAGGATAGCTGTAGGGCGGCAAAAGTCCGTCCGGCTCTGGCTTACCGAGCTTCATCAGAGTATTGCCTCCTAAACTAGGCGCCTTAGGCACATACATATCGGATGCGGTCCTCCGGCCGGTGACGCCAAACGGGTGTTCGCTCAGGGCTTCGGTCGGCTGGACCCGTATTGCTGCAGTGCCTGCCGGCCCCCGGCGGGCGTTGCGGAAGGTGGTATCGGGCGACCGTGAGTGGGTTTCAGTAGGTGCTGGTGAAGCCCGGACTCAATTGGATCGACTTTTGCCCTCCTACAGCCTCAGCCATCACTCCGAATGCAGGACCTCGGCGACCCGGGTCCGGGCGGCCCAGCGGGCCGGCAGCAGCGAGCCGACCACCGCCACTGCCACCCCGGCCAGGGCGAGCAGGAGCAGCCCCGGCGCGTTGAAGACCCTCAAGGCGCTTTCGGGCATGTGGAGTGCGAAGCCCGTTTCCGCGGCCTGCATCATCGCCCGGTAAACCCCCACACCGGCCGGCAGGCCGAGCAGCCCGCCGGCGACTCCGAGCAGCACCGCGCCGGCGGCCACCATGGCCAGCACCTGCGCCGGCGTCATGCCCAGCGCCTTCAGCACTGCGGTGTCGCGGGCTCGTTCGCGCGTGTTCAGCAGCATCGTGTTGAACACGCCCGCCATGGCGATCAGAGCCAGCACGGCGGCCAGCACCAGCATCACCGAGTTCAGGAAGCCAATAAACGAGACCGTCGGGGGCCGATAGGCGCTCGCGTCCAGGAAGTCGGGCTCGGTGGCCTGGAGGCGGCGCGCGTAGGCGTCGGCGTCGCTGCCGGGCTTGAGCTTGACGGAGTAGTAGATCGACTGCGCGTCGGGCGCGCCTAGGGTCAGCGTCGAGAGGTCCATGTCGATTTCGCGGCCCAGGTCCGTCGGCCTTAGCACGGCCGCGCGGTTGTCGAAGGAGAAGACCTGACCCACGACCCGCAGCTGCACTGGCTTGTCGCCGATCAAGCCCTGGAAGGAGTCGCCGACGTTGAGGTGCGCCTCCTCCAGGAAGGAGCGAGTGGCGACGACCTCCCCGGGGCCACTGAACCAGCGGCCGCGGCTGACGGGGATCCCGAGCCGGGCTGAGTCTCCGCGGTAGGCGTTCACATCAACTGGATCGGCCAATCCGGGGACAACCACCTTGCCACCCGCCATAGCGACGACCAAGGCCGTCTCCGGCTGAGCCGCCAGCGTCGCCATCACCATCTGATCGGGGTAGGCGTTCGCCCGCTGGACGAAGACATCGGTGATGCGGTTTCCGAAGTTGATGTCGACGAGGTTTTGGATACCGGTGCGCAGCCCGGTCGCGAAGACGAGGGTCGCAACGCCGACCAGCACCGCCAGCGCCGTGAGCGCGCCGCGCAGCGGCCGGGCGAGAGCGTCGCCGGCGCCCAGCGCGACGGACCGAGGCAGCGGCAGCCGGCGAACCAGTCCCCCCGCCGGCTCGCGGCGGCCGCCCCTGGGTGCGGTACCCATCGAGATCGCGCCCACGGCGCTGAGCCGCCCGGCACGCAGGCCCGGCAGCACGGCCGCCAGGAGCACCACCCCGGTCACGATCAGAAGGGTCGCGAGTGCCATGGCAGGCGCGAACGGCGGCTCCGACGGCAGCGCCAGGCTGGCATCGGCTCGGTCGACCAGGAACACGCTGAGCGCGACCCCGGCAGGGATGCCGAACAGGCAGCCGGCGAGCGTCGGCAGCTGCATCTGCGCGACCAGCGTCCCCACGACCTGGAGCGGGGTGAAGCCAACCGCCTTCATAATTCCGATCTCGCGATAGTTGGCGATGACGATGCCGATCACCAGGTTGGCGACTGTGGCCGCGCAGGCCAGCAAGGCGAAGATTCCGAAGGCGAGGAAGAAGGTCAGTGCGAGCTGGTTGGTGCCGTTGAAGACCTTCTGCAACAGCAGGTAGTTGAGTGACGCCTGCACCGCACCCGCGGGCAGGGCCGCCTGCAGGCGGGCGAGCTTCTCACGCAGCTCCGGCTCGCTGGGAGCGTGGCTGAAGCGGTAGACCATCTTGTATCCCCAGTCCGGCGCCAGCAGCGGCAGTTGCGACTCCGTCACCCAGGCAAACTGCGTGCCGAACTCGGCGTCCCCCTCGTCGATGTCGCTGGCCTCGCCGACCACGACCAGTGCCCGCCTTTCGAGGGTGCCCAGCGAGCGCATGCTGTCCCCCAGCCGGACGTGGTTGAGGTTGGCGAAGGAGCGGGTGATGACGATCTCGCCCGGTCCCCGGACCCAGTGCCCGGCCACCAGCCGGAGGACCTCGACGTCCGCCTGCGGGCTCTCCCGACCGACCGTGATGAGCGGGAAAGCGAAGCCCCCGCCACCGATCGCCATGTGGGTGCCCAGCTCGTAGCTGGTCGCGACCCAGGGCCAGGGACCCCCGGCCAGGCTGGCCCCGATCAATCCGGGCGTGCCAGCCAGCTGCTCCGGGTCCACTTTGTGGCGGTCGAACAGGACCGTCAGGTGGGCTCCCCGCTGAGCCTCGAAGGCGCGTTCCCAGGGGTGGCTCGATGTCTGCAGGAGCGTCAGGCCCAAGGTCGTGGTCCCGCTGGCCAGGAAGATCACGAGCGCGATCACCGCCACCTGCAGGCGGCGCCGCCTGAGGTCGCCCAGCACCTTGGTCATGATCGCGCTCATCCCGTCACCTCCTCGACGCGGACCCGCAGCACCTCGGCTGGGCTGGCGGCGGAGGGCTGCAGGACGACGTCGTCGGCGACCCTTCCGTCGACCAGGCTCACCACCCGGCCGGCGTAGCGGGCGGCCAACTTGGCGTCGTGGGTGACCAGCAGCACGGTCTGGCCGCCGCGATTGAGATCTACCAGGAGCTCCATGACTTGCTCGCCGCTTCGGCTGTCAAGGGCACCGGTCGGCTCGTCGGCCAGCAGCATCAGCGGCCGGTTGACCAGAGCCCGGGCGATCGCCACCCGCTGCTGCTGGCCACCCGAGAGGCGGGCCGGGTAGCGCGCGGCCTGGTCGGCGATGCCGAGCTGCGCGAGCAGTTCCCGGGCCCGCTGGCGCGCCACAGTACTCGAGCGGCCGGCCAGCTGAGCCGCGACCATGACGTTCTCGAGCACGGTCATGCTGCCAAGCAGGTTGAAGAACTGGAACACGAACCCCACCCCGCTCCGGCGGTACCGGGCCAGCTCTGCCTCACCGGCACGCCCGAGGTCGCGGCCGTCGACGCGCACTTTGCCCGAAGTCGGCCGGTCGAGCCCGGCGACCAGGTTGAGGAGGGTCGACTTCCCGCTCCCGGAGGGGCCCATGATGGCGAGGAACTCGCCCCTCTCGACGCCCAGGCTGACCCCGTTCAGCGCCGGATGCTTTGCCCCACCGTCGTAAACCTTGCGGATATCGGTCAGCTCGACAAGTCGTGTCATGTTGCCTTCACTCCCTTTCGCTTGGAATTCCGGATCTCCTCGGAGCAGGCGTCCGTCCACTTGAAATCGGCCTCGGTGTGGAGTACCGCACCCTTGAACAGCAGGACAAGGTCGTCGCGCCCCTCCCGCCGGGCTCTTTGCTCGAGCTCCAGCAGGTTCTTGAAGCGCGGCCGGAGAGGCAGCTCAGGAGCGTGGTTTTCCCCGATCCCGAGGGACCCATGATCGCGAGCATCTCGCCTCGCGCGATATCGACGTCGATGCCGCGGAGGGCCTGCACTTCTGCACCGCCCCGGTATGCCCTGCGGACGCCTCGAGCACGCAGGATCAGACCGCCTCCTTCGCTGGCGGGGGAACACTGGTCCATCTTCAACAACTCAGGTGCCGCTGATACTTAGAAACCGGCGATGACGTAGCCGGCGAACGCCCAATCCTCATCGACCTCACCCTCCCGCGTGGCCCAGGAGGGCGCCGATGCTGGCCACCGCGCAGCCGCCCATGGTGACCTGAACCAGCGAGCGGTGGAGGGACACCTGGAGGAAGCGCCGGCGCACCCAGGCGATGGTGATGAGCTCGATCCCCACCACAACGTAGGCGACCTTGAGCGCCGTCCGGGTGTCGCCGATCAGGAAGGGGAGAGCGTGGAACGTTCCGCCGACGAACGTCGCCATCCCGGTCAGGCCGCCCCGGACCCACGAGCTCCCTCGCCCGCTCAACTCACCGTCGTCGGAGAGCGCCTCCGAGAGGCCCATGCTGATGGCGGCTCCCAGCGACGCCGCCAGGCCCACCAGGAGCGCGGCGTGCGAGCCGGCCAGAAAGGCGGCGGCGAAGATGGGCGCCAGGGTGGAAATGGTGCCGTCGATCAGGCCGATCAAGGAGGGCTGCACGAAGCGCAGGATCTGGCCCCGGTGGCCCTGGCGCTGCCAGCTCCGGAGGAGGTCGGCCGCCCTCGTGGAGACGGTCTGCTTGAGGTCGCTCCAGACCGTCAGCATTGCCATGGCTGGAAGGTGCCGTGCGCGAACAGGAAAGCGATGACCGCGGCCACGTGTACAAGCATCAGCGCCTGGTAAAGCATCCACATGCTCACCGTAGGCGGGCGTGCGAGTCAGCCAAACCCGGATGGCCGGAGATCTTGGGGGAAGCCAGCACGATTCGAGGGTGGAGGCGGCCCTTATCGAAAGCGACATGCGTGCACCGTGACTGCCAGCTGCGCGCTGAACGAGCCTCTCGGCGTCAAAGGAGGACGCGGTGACTGCACCGCAGATTGGATCGATTCTCTTCGTAAGTCTGTCGGCATTCCCCCCAGCTCCGCGGGCACAGCATGGAGCAGGCCCTTGGCATCGGGTCGTCCTTCGGCGGCTACCTGAGCCTCCGGTCGGCGGCTCGTACGTCGCGTCATGCTCGCGATACGGCCAAGCACGTCGGTGGTGCGCAGCATCTTCCGCCAGATCGGGCACGGGATTATCGCCGACTCCCTCGGTGAAAGCCGGGACGAGACGATGCCAAAGGGAGGGATGGCTCCGGCCAACCGATATATCCTTTCGGCATGCCCATCCGAGTCGTCCTGGCGGAGGACAACCTGCTGGTCAGGGAAGGCCTGCGTCAGCTGCTCGCCACCGTCGAGGACATCGACGTCGTGGCAGTGTGCGAAGGCCGCGACGACCTGCTGGAAACCATCGAGAGGGAACGTCCGGACGTCGTTCTCACAGATATTCGCATGCCGCCAGGGCACTCCGCGGAGGGGATCGAGGTCGCCCACCAGCTGCGCCGGACCAGGCCGGCCATCGGCGTCGTCGCGCTGAGCCAGTTTGCCGACGCGGAGTACGCCCTCCAGCTCTTCGAAGGCGGTTCAAGCGGGCGCGCCTACCTGCTCAAGGAGCGCGTCAATGACGTGGAGCAGATTGCCTCTGCGCTCCGAGCCGTCGCCGCCGGCGGATCGGTCGTGGATCCGAAGGTGGTCGAAGCGCTGGTCACAGCCCGGGCGGCCAGGCAGCAGTCGCCGCTTGGAGTCCTGACGGCGCGTGAGCGCGACGTTCTCGCTGCAGTCGCGGAGGGCAAGAGTAACGCGGCCATCGGGCGAGAACTCTTTCTGGCTGAATCATCGGTGGAGAAGCACATCAATTCGATCTTCTCCAAGCTCGGGCTCAGCGAGGAGCCCGAGATCCACCGGAGGGTGAGGGCGACGCTGCTCTTCCTCGCCGACCGGCGGGCGCCCGAAAAGGCCTGAGGCCAGCCGCGCCTTAACCCGGAGGTTGACGTGGGGCTGAACACACCAGCCAGCACGGTCGCCAGTGCCGCCGACCGGCTATTAGACTGCCTGCCAGGAGGTCGCGAAATAAAATGCAGCAGCTTCAGGCGGCTTCGCGGGAGGAGAGCATCTCGATGGGCGGCGACGAGTCGCAGCCCATGGTCGTCGCGCAGCGGCTGCGCAAGGTCTACCGAGGCGCGAGCGCGGTCGAGGCGCTGCGCGGCGTCGACCTCGAGGTCCGGCGCGGGGAGATGGTCGCGATCGTCGGGCCGTCCGGCTCCGGGAAAACGACCCTCCTCAACTGCCTCTCCGGGCTCGATCGCTTCGACGGTGGCCGCGTGGTGGTCGACGGGGCGGACCTGACGACGATGTCCGACCGGGACCGCACCGCCTACCGGGCCCGCAACATGGGGTTTGTCTTCCAGGCCTTCAACCTGCTACCCGTCCTCACCACTGTCGAGAACACCGAGATCCCGCTCCTGCTGCAGGGCGTCCCGGCTCGGGCGGCTCGCCGCCGAGCTGAGGAAATGCTGGAGACTCTTGGGCTCGCCCAGCGTGCGCAGCACCGGCCGGATCAGCTCTCCGGCGGCGAGCAGCAACGAGTCGCCGTAGCCCGTGCCCTGGTCCATAAGCCGGCCGTGGTCTGGGCCGACGAGCCGACCGGCAACCTCGACACCGAGGTCACGTACATCATCACGGAGCTGCTGCTGAAGACGAACCGGGAGGGCCAGACAATCGTGCTGGTCACCCACAACCCTCTGGTTGCCGAGCGCGCCGGCCGCGTCATCCGGATGCGCGACGGCCGCATCCAGGAGGCAGCCCGAGCCGGCGTCGAGGGTGCCGGGACATGAGCGTCTGGTCGTGGTTCCTGATCGGAATTTTCGCCGCGGCCTACGGAACCCTCGCTTTGCGCGCCCGGGGGCGCCCGCTCCTGGCGCGGCTGGCCTTCCGAGAAGCCCGGCGAGGCGGGCTTCAGACTGGACTTGTCGTCGCTGGCCTGGCCCTGGCAGGCATGGGCATCACCGCCGCGCTTGTGGGAGCCGACTCGACGGACGCCTCGGTTACGCAACACGCGTACCAGTCGATGGGGGAGATCGACCTTACCGTCACGGCCAGCGGTGCCCTCTTCGACGCCTCGGTGGCCGACCGTCTGGCGGCCGACCGCAAGCTAGCGAGCGGCATCGACGGCGTGCAGGGCGGACTCGACTTGGTCGGAGCGGTTGGCGACCTCGACCAGCGCGCGAGCGAGGCCGGCGTGCGCCTTTATGGCTTCGATGCCTCCCGGCAGCGGCCGTTCGGTGCCTTCCTTCTCGTCGACGGCCGCCCATCGTTCGGCGATGACCTGCCGCCCACCGGCGTGCTGGTCAGCCGCGACCTGGCTGCCGCGCTGCACGCCCGGGCCGGTGACCGGCTGCGGATCACCGCCGGCGGCAGCCCGGCCGACGTCATGGTCGCCGGCGTAGCCAAGCTGGAGGGACCGGGCGCGTTCGGCCTCGGCCGGACCGTCTTCGCCCCACTCGGCGCGATCCCCTCGCTGACCGCCGGTGGCAATCAGATCAACGTGGTCCGGCTGTCGACGCCAGGCGACGAGCGCGCCGGCATCGCGGCCGGCCGGCGCGCCCTGCCAGCGGTGAGGGACGTCGTTGCCGGGCTTGGCGTCCCAGGCCTCGAGGTCGGCGAGGCCAAGGCGGCCGAGGTGCGGCACGCCGAGCAGTCCACGCAGGACGCCCGAGCCGCCCTGGTGACCATGAGCCTGCTGGTGGTCGCCGCCGCCGCGACTGTCGTCGTCCACCTGACGCTGATGCTCGCCGAGGAAAGGCGACGCCGGCTGGGGACGCTACGCGCGCTCGGCCTCAGCCGTTCGGGCCTGGTCCTCCTCTCGGTCCTCGAAAGCGGGATCTACAGCCTGGCCGGGGCGGTGGTCGGCGTCCTCCCGGGCGTTGCTCTCGGGCACTACCTCGGCCAGCGCAACCTCGACATCTACGCAGCTCTCTACGGAATCCAGAGCGGGGGCTACCAGCTGAGCGTGCGGCCGGAGACGGTGGCGGTAGCGGTCTCGGTTGCGGCCGTGCTCACAGTCGTCACGATGGCCGCCGCCGCACTCCGGACGGCCCGGCTCGCCATTTCGGCGGCGATTCGAGACCTGCCAGAGCCGGCTTCGACGGGCGGCCGGCGCTGGCGGCTGCTGCCGGCCAGCTTGCTGGCCACTTCCGGTGTCGCGATCGCCTTCGCCGGAGGTGGCGTGGGCCGCGTCCTCGGCGGGACCCTGGTGATCATCGGCGCCACCTGGGCCGGCCGCAGCTGGATGGAGCATCGCGCTCGCTACACGCTGGCCGGGACACTCATCCTGGCCTGGGCTCTGGTCGTGCTAGCGTCTATCCCGGTCTCTTCCGACACCGACGCGCCCGGCGTCTTCGTCGTCGGCATCATCGTCTCGGTCTTCGGGCTCTCCCTGGTGGTGGCCGCCAATCTCGCCTTCGCCGACCGCCTTCTGGCCCTGGTCAGCCCCCGGCTGGGGGCGACGCTGCGCGCCCCGGTGGCCTATATGACCAGGCGTCCGCTTCGGACCGGCCTCGCGACTGGAACCTTCGGAATCGTGCTCGCAACCATCACCACCATTGCCGTGTTTGCCGGGAGCTATCAGCCCGATTACGGGCGCGACTCGGCAGGCTTCGACGTCATCGTGCGATCCGCCCAGCCGGCGATCACCCTATCGCCGGAGCTTCAGGCCCAGATCGCCCGCACGGAGGTCATCCCGACGCGGCTCTACCTGGGCCGCTTTCGGACGTCGAACACCTTCGGGCCGACCTTGCGACCGGGTGGGGACTCAACCTACATGCCGCTCTACACGCTGAGTGAGTCTCAGCTGGCCAACCCGCCCATCCACCTGGCAGGTCGGTCCCGACGCTTCCCCGATGACGCGTCGGTGTGGCGCGCGATCCGGGAGGACCCCCGGCTGGTGGTTGCGGCCACGATCGATGTCGATGACACGATCACCATGTGGACGCCGACGGGCCCTGTGCAGTTCAGGGTCGTCGCCAAGCCGGCCTACGCGATCTTCAACGGGCTGATCGGATCGCCGCGCTCGTTCAGCGGGTTCGATCTCGCGGTGAGCGGATCGACCATGCTCGTGGCGGCTCGTCCGGGCGCGGATCGCGACGGGCTGGCGCGGGCCATCGAAAGCGAGCTCTTCGAGCAGGGCGCGACCGCGCACACCTTCAAGTCCGAGCTCAGCGGCTGGAGCGCCGGCGTCCGAGGGATCGTGGCCATCCTCGACATCCTGATGCGCCTGGGCCTTGCCATCGGGGTGCTCACCCTTGGCATAACTGGGCTGCGCGCAGTCGTCGACCGCCGCCGGCCGATCGGTGTGCTCCGCGCGCTAGGCTTCTCGCAGCGCCGCGTTGTCGGTGGTCTGGTCGGTGAGGCGATCCTGACGGCGGCCATCGGAATCGCGGTCGGCGTCACCGCCGGCCTGCTGCTCGGCTACGTACTGCTCACCTCCTTAATTTCCAACGGTGACTTCAAGGTGGACGCCGGTGCCCTGACGAGTGCGATCCTCCTGGTGCTGGCGGCGACGCTCGCTGTCACAATAGGGCCTGCCATGCGCGCCTCGCGCCTGCCGGCCGCCGACGCCCTCCGGCTGATGGACTGAACCAGCGTCGTGCCCGAGCTGGACCCCTTCAGAGTCGGGCTGGCCGTCGCGCTGGCCGGCCTGGCGGCGGCCGCTCTGGTCGCCGCCGTCGTGTCGGACCGCCGCCGCAGGCGGCGAGGCGCGGCCAGCCTGGAAGCCATCAGCTTCGTGCGCACCTCGTTCACAAGCCGGATGGTCCGCGGCGACCCGATCGATGTGCTGCTGCGCGAGGTGGTCGAATCGCTGCGCTCCTTCCTCGATCTAGACACGGCCGAGCTCTGGGTCCATGAGGCCGGGCGGCTCCGCCTCATGGTCGCCGAACCCCCGGCCGCAACCCGTGACCTCCCGTTCTCGGCGGAGCTCAAGACCGTCGTCCTCAACGCACCCGTGTCCGGTCCCGCCTGGACGCACACGTGGCTGCCCGAGCTGCTCGTCGGCCGGCCCGACGGCCAGAGTCTGCGGCTGGCGCCGGTCAGCCACGCGGGCGAGCTGCTCGGCCTTCTCATCGCCGGCCGGACCCGGCGGCCGAAGCGGCTCGCCCAGGACGCGGACGAGGCGCTCGAGGAGCTCGCGCGCGACGTGGGCGTGGGACTCTACCGGGCCGGACTCGACGCCGCGCTCAAGGCCAGCCTGGAACAGCTCCGCCGGCAGGCCGCCGAGCTGCAGGCGTCGCGCTCGCGGCTGGTGGCCGCAGCCGACGCCGAGCGAAAGCGGATCGAACGCAACTTGCACGACGGAGCCCAGCAGTACCTGCTCGCCGTGTCCATGAAGGCGCGCCTCAGCGAGCGGATCGCGACGGCCGAGCCGGAGCGGGCACGGCGCCTGCTCGAGGAGGTGGTCCAGGATGTGGAAACTGCGCTCGACGAGCTGCGGGCGCTCGCCCACGGGATTTACCCGCCGCTGCTCTCCAGCGCCGGCCTGGGCGACGCGCTGGCGGCGGCCTGCCGGCGGTTCTCGCCGCCCGCCGAGCTCGACGCGGACAGCGTCGGGCGCTACCCGGCGGACGTCGAGTCGGCCGTCTACTTCTGCTGCGTCGAGGCGCTCCAGAACGCGGCCAAATACGCCGGGCCGGACGCGCGCACGGTGCTCCGCCTTCGGCAGGACGGAAATTGGCTCCGTTTCGAGGTGCGCGATTCCGGGCGCGGCTTTGTGGCATCAGGCCAGGAGGCCAGCGGACTGGCCAACATGCGAGACCGGCTCGGCGCGGCCGGCGGGACGCTGGTCATCGAGTCCGAGCTCGGTCGCGGCACCGTTGTGCGCGGCGAGATCCCGCTCCCGGAAGCCCGCCAGCCGAAGCCAGAAGAGGGCGCGAGCCGGTAGAGAATCTGGTTACCAAAGACAGGAGGAGAAAGGCATGGCCGCGATGGCGTCGAGATTACCCGCATCGGTTGAAAATCAGCCGGCACGTTGGGGAAGCTGGCTGGGCGTCGGCGTCGTCTTTTTCCTCCGCGCCGCTCTTTTGAATGTCCTGCTGGCAGTTTTCGCCCCGTTGATGCTCCACCTCCAGGGCGCTGCCGCTATTGGCTCTGCTCTGGTATGGAGCCCTGAGGGCGACGCCGCGCTTCTTGGGCGATCGCTCAAGGACGTCGTCGCCGCCGACCCCAAGTTAGGCATCTACCTCGTCAGCTTCATGGACACGATGTGCTCGATGATGATGGGGTGGGGCCTGGTATCGCTCGGGGTCGCCTGGTTCGCACTGCGCCGGGCGCATCTCTGGAGCTACTGGACCCTGGTGATCGCCAACCTCGCGACCCTCTTCTACTACATGATCATCATCCCAGTCACCTACGCCGGGGCGGGTGCGCCGGTAGCGTCAGGTTATGGGGTGCTGTTCTTCTACATCCCGTTCGCGCTTGGCACGATCGCGGCTGGCATCGGCCTGCTTCGGCGGTAAGGGGGGAAGAAAATGCGTGTCGAGCAGGCGCAGGTCGTCAAAGCTCCCCGCGAGCAGGTCTTTAAGGCCTGGACTGACTACGACGCGTGGCCCAAGTTTTCCACCCTCTTCACGCGAGTCACGGTCAGAGAACGCGCGGGGAACACCGTACATGTCAACGCGGAGATCAGGGTCATGGGGCGCAAGACCAGCAGGACTGAGCAGCATGTCCTGACGCCACCAGAGAAGGTCCTGGTGTCAGGCGAGACTGAGGGTGCGACCAACACCACCGTCTGGAAATTCGAGCAGATACCCGAGGGGACGCTGGTGACGGCGGTGGTAGAGACCGAGCTGAAGGGGCTGACCAGAGTCTTGGGACCCTTTGCCAAGCGCCAACTGCAAAAGCTTGCTCCGCGAGTGGTTGCGAGGTCTCGCAAAATACGTGGAAGCGAAGTAGCTGGTTCAACTGAGCCTCTACTCCGCCCGACCAACTTTCTTTAGCCGACCACTTCTCCTCACGATTGAACCGAATCGACGAGGATTTCGGACCCGGCCCGCGACAGAACTGCGCCGGCAATCCTGGGCTTACCTGGCCTCACGACAACCGGCAGTATTTGTCCGCCGATCCACGCCGCCAAGCGGCTGGTATCGCCATTGATCAGGACCCGCGTGATGGCCGCCGCGCCGGTGGGGTGCTTGACCGTGATATGACTCGGAAGTTCAGTTCCTGGGCTCCACTCGATGAAAGGGAGCGATGCGCCCGGCAGCGGCCTCTTCCATTCCAGTGCTCCGCCATTGCAACAGTTCCCCGCCGGGCATGGCCCTTGAGCCAGCCCGCACAGTTACGCCTAGTCGCCGGGCAACAGCGTCGATTTCGTCCGTTCGGACTGCCCATCCAATTGCGTGGCCACGTTCGGACGCGCCGCTTGCAACCCATCGTCCGAAGACACTCTCACGGGCTTCCGCCTCATCGATCACCGACACGAGCTCAAGGTACGTATCGCCAAGCGGCACGATCCGGTTCGCGGTACCCCAGCCCGGATGGCGGCCGCCCATAACGTGTCTCCATTTCTCGGGCAGCACCTGCCACGTCGGCAACCGCGATGGCCACATGATCGATCACGGGTGCGGCCCGTTTTTGAATACGTTCCCCCTACTTTCATCTGAACTGCCCTGGGTTTGATGGAGGCTGAGGGGTGTCCTGACTTCGATGGAGCCAGATTCTTGGACTCACGCTGCTCGTTGGTTGATGGCGAGCCTCGAACTCGACGGGCGTGAGCATACTCAACGACGAGTGCCGCCGCTGACGGTTGTGGAAGATCTCAAGGTATTCGAAGATCGCATTTGGCCAATTCCACCCGCGTGCTCCAGCGCTTGCGGTCGAGCAGCTCGACCTGCATTCGGCTCCAGAACGATTCGATGACCGCATTGTCGAAACAATCACCGACCGAGCCCATCGACGGCAGTAGTCCGGAGTCGAGGGCGCGACGGGTGAACGCCCAGGAGCTGAACTGCGTGCCCTGGTCACTGTGAATGATGGTCTCGCCCTGCGGCCGGCGCTGGTCAATAGCCATGCCGAGCGCGTTGGTGACCAGCGCGGTACCCGGCGCGGATTCGATCGACCACCCGACCACGCGACGCGACCAGGTGTCGAGCACGACGGCGCAGTACACCTTGCCTTCCCTGGTCGGATGCTCGGTGATGTCGTGACCCAGAGCTGATCCGGCTGGTCGCGATGGAACTGCCGTTCGACGCGATCGCCGGCGGTGACAATGCCGGGGATGCGCCGATAGCGAGGCCGCCCGGAAATGCCCTGAATTCCCGCGCGTCGCATCAGCAGCTCCACCGCCTGGTGGCCGACCACAATGCCGCGGCCGAGCGTCAGATCGGCGTGGACGCGCCGGATGCCATAGGTGCCTCGGGACGCGGTATGCACCTCGCGGATCACGCCTGTGAGCCAGGCGTGCCGGATCGAGCGCAGGGAAGGCGCCCGGGAGCGCCGGGCGTAGTAGCCGGACTCGGACACCTCGAGCGCGCGACAGGCGAGCTGCACCGACAAGCCCTGCGCGGCCATCACGTCGACGGCCGCGCATCGCCTTTTGGGCTGGTGGCCCCTTTCAGTAGCTCCGCTGCTTTGCGATGGATGGCGAGCTCGGCTTCCAGGTCCCGGATGCGCCGCCGTGCGGCGTGCAGCTCAGCACGCTCGCCCGACGTCAATCCGGACTCGAGTCCTCGGTCGATGCGCGCTTGACGTCGCCAGTTGTACACCGTCTGATCGCTGATGCCGAGGTCGCGGGCAACATCACCCACGCCCCGGCCGGCAGCGAGCAGATCAAGAACCCTTCGTCGAAACTCCGCTGGGTAGCCGCTTCGTGCCATGCTGTCCTCCTCGTCGGACAGCAGCATGACATTCCAGTAATCGGACTCCACGAAACTCAGGGCGCACTAAGAGTCAAGTGATCGCTTTTCGAATACAATTCGTCGCTCAGACCAACTGACGAACGTCAGCTCATCTATCACCTCCTCTAGCGTTCGTGTAGGCTCGGCAGGATAGCACTTGCAATGCAAGACAACTAGGATGCTATTTGAGCTCGAGAACATCCTTGGCGGGAATCAGTTTTTCGGATTTCTCGTCCCGGTCCTGCGAACGAACCGTAGCAATGCGAAGCTTGCCGGCGCCGACGAGTTTGTCCAGCGCGCTACGACTCAAGCCGAGGTATCGTGCGGCATCGCTGACCTTAAGCACATAGGTCGAGTGATTCCCTCCTTGCGATACCCGCGTACCTGTTCGACGACGTCCTCGGGCCAACCGTGTTGGCGGGCGTGAAGGAACACGCCCCCTCCAGTCATACTTCGGATCGACGAACGGCCGGGAGTTCCGACGCCCGGAGGCGGAATGCCACCGATGATGCCTCGGCGTCATACGTCATGGAAGCGGCCGCGTCCTGCAGGGCGTTTCCCGCCGCCCGGGCCGCCCGGTGGGCGAGCCAGCGACACTCGGTTGGGCTGCTGCCGGTGCCTTCTCATCGCTTCGAGGACAAAGCCCACCCGACGGAACGTTCGCAACGGACTCCGGCATCGGCGTCCGTGGCTACAGAGTACGGTTGGCTGCCCGTCGTTGGGCTTCCTGAGCGCCGAGCACGTCGGCGGCGTCGCGGTTGTCGTCGGCGTTACCGTCGCCCTGACCGTGGTCGCCCGGAAGTACCCGGGACGCTGGATCACGCTGGTCTCCCGCGTGCTGGCCGTCCTCATCGCAGCGGCGGAGCCAAGCTACTGGATCGGGCAGGCGATCCACGGCGTCTACTCACCCCGTGACGATCTGCCGCTCCATCTCTCGCGCGCGGCCGAATTCGTGAGCGCCGCGGCGCTTTGGTGGCCAAAGCCATTCCTGGTAGAGCTCACCTACTTTTGGGGCTTGGGCGCGATCGTCCAGGCGCTCGCGACCCCAGATATTCAGCAGCATTTCCCAGATCCCGGCTACTTTCGGTTTTATGTCGGCCACGGCGGCGTCCTGGTGGCCGCCGTCTTTCTCGTGTTGGGCCGCGGGATCTGGCCGCGGCCTGGGGCGCCGGTTCGCGTCTTCCTAGCGACGATCGTTTTCACGGCGATCGCCGGCCTCGCCGATATCCTGACCGGTGGGAACTACATGTTCCTGCGAGAGAAGCCCACAGCCGGGAGCTTGCTCAACTTCTTGGGTCCCTGGCCATGGTACATTGCCAGCGGCCTGCTGCTGGCCATCGTCTTTCTGGCTGTGCTCAATGCCCCGTTCTGGTTCGCACGACTACGCGCGGTCGTGCCATCAGCCCGCTGATCTGAACAGGCGATTGGCACGCCTGGCCACGCATTTTCCCGGGGTCACGGTGAAATGGCGCGCGTGGGCGCCCTGGACCATGGTGAGCCCCAAGACCTATCGATTTGGGCCGCGGGTAGTCGTCGGCGAGGCTGCGGTTCGCTGTCAGTCGTACCCCTTGACTAGTGATGAGGGTGCTCTCAGTATGAGTGGCAATTCCGCCGACGGCAGAGGTTGAGAGACCTCACAGGAAGAGGGGTCGTGCCATGAGCCACGGGGGTCCGCTTTCCTTCTACGCGGCCATGAGCGTTCGAGAGGGGACGAGAAGATGAAGCGAACGGTATTCCGCGTACTCATTGCGCTCGCGATGGCGAGCCTTCCGCTGACCAACATCGGCCCAGCCCAGGCCGGCACACCACCCAATCGGCTCGACTTCAACGGTGGTCGGGTGCTTGGGAACCCCTCCATCCACAACCTCTACATGGACTTCGGCTGGGATTCCGACAACCCAGCTGCGATCAGCCAGGGAAACATCAACGGCTTCACCCAGAGCCTGGTAAGCAGCAACTACTTTGCCAAGGCTGGCCAGTATGGCGTCGGCTCGGCCTCTTTCTCAGGATCGGATGGAGCCAGCATTCTCTGCCCTCCGCCAATCATCGCCGGCGTCACCGACTTCATCGCGATAACCGTGTGGATGCAGTGCATGACGGCGCCTGGGCCGATCCCGTACACAATGCTCACGGGCATTCCAACGCCAGATGACAACTCCGTCTACGCCGTCTATTTGCCGACGAACACTCAGATCAATGACATTGCGTTCAGCAGCTGTGGCAGCTTCGGCGCCTACCACTTCTTCGGCTCGACGCTCGTCTGGCACACCATATTCACCCCGCTCCCGGTTCCCATCCTCGAGCCGCAGAGCTTTGCCTACACCGTCGTCCCCACCGACTGTGCGCTCCAGGCGGTGCCCAACTCGATCGACGGGGTTAGCGCCCTGGCCTCCCATGAAATCATCGAGGCGTCGACCGATCCCATCATCGTCACCGGCTGGATCGACAACTCCAAGTTCGGCTTCAACGGGGACATTCTCACGAAGGGAGAGGCGGCCGATATCTGCGAGCCGGGAGTGGGTGACGTTCCGACTCCGGCCGTCCGGCTGACCAATGGCCTTCTCGTCGCGCCCTACTGGTCCAACGCCGACAATGCCTGCGTACCAATCACCCACACCTTCCACTTGGGCGAGACCGGCCTGCCCAACACTGTGCCGCATCAGGCGTCGTTCGATGGCGGAACTGTCTCGCTGCCGTTTGACACGATCGTGGATGACGGCACCACGCACAGCTATAGCTTCCCCTCCCCCGTCAGCGACCCCAACCCCGGCATCCGCTACGTCACCAGCACGCCGCCTGCCACCATCGTCGCGACGGCCAACTTCTCCACAACCGCGAACTACACGACGCAGTATTTCCTGATGGTCCAGGCGGTCCCGCCAGCGGCGGCTGCCCTTGATGTGAGCCTCACCCCGAGTGCCTGGGAGGATGCCGGCACCGTCGCCCCCCTGACGACGGACGCCCTCATCACTGTTGGACCAGGCAGCCGGTTCCGGTTCGACCATTGGAGCGGGGACGCCTCCGGGACGTCGCCCACGACCACCGTCCTGATGAACGGGCCGAAGAGCGCGATCGCAAACTACCTCTCGCAGCACCTGCTGACAGTAAACACACTCGGGCTCCTTTCCAACAACACCCACATCTTCAACAGCGGCACGCTCATCGGCATGGCCAACGACTTCAGTCCCCTGTCCGTCTACCTCGACGACGGACCACTGGCCCTCTCCGCGGACGCCGACGTGAACGGAGCCGGCGGTGTGCAGTACTTCTTCCAGGGCTTCACGCCGGCGCCACCCCCCACACTCACCGCAGCGTTCACGACGACCGCGAACTACGAGACGATGTCTCAACTGATCGACGACGCCCTGGCCAGCGGCGGAATCTACGGACCAGGCGCGGACGGGCTGGCCAACTCGTACCGCCAGCAGTTCGCCGCGGTGCAAGCGGCCATGGCGAGCGGCAACTACGCGCAGGCACTGTTGGACCTGCAGAGCTTTATCAGCCATGTCCAGGCGCAGGCCGGCAAACACGTGACGACTAGCCTGGCCACCACACTCCAGCTCGACGCTTTGCTCGTCTACCACAACGCATTGTGCCTGGCCGTGACTTCTGGTCAGATCGACGCAGCCACCGCGAGCGCCGACTACAGCTTTTACAGTAGCCTCGTCTCCAGCCTCGGGGGGACCGTCCTCCCGCCCTGCTGAGCGCAAGGGGCTGCTCGCCGGCGTCCTCGGGGATATCCCGGAGACGCCGGCGGCCGCCGGCCGCCGGCTTTATGCCCTCTGCCGCATGTGCGGCCCCACCTCGCCTGTGAGACGGCAAAAGGCACGCCGGTTACGCGGCCCGTTCATAGCTGTGATGGAGACCGCCGAGGATCGGACGGCAAACGAGCTTGCCGGCCAGCCTAAGCTCCCTTACTTCCGGCGTCCTCAAGGCCAGGCTCCGGTGCGGCCGATCTCGGTTGTAGTAAGCGACGAACTCCCGCAGGAGTGACCGCAGCAGCTGCTCATTCAGCACGATCAGATGGTCGAGACACTCTCGCCGGAAGGTGCCCACCATACGCTCGGCGATGGCATTCGCCCTGGGGGCCATCGCTGGGGTCCGGATCCCGCGCATGCGCAGCCTCCCCAGCCGCGCATCGAAGTCCGCGCCATAGACCCCATCGCGGTCATGAATCAGATAGAGCGGCTGCTTGCCGTTCGGCGTGGCGTTGAGGAGCTGCTGCCAGACCCAGGCCACCGTTGGGTGCTCGGTGACATTGAATTCGACCAGGTGGCGGCGGGCGTGCTCGATGAAGAACAGCACATAGAGCGTCTTGAAGGTCAGGGTTTGCACCACGAGTGGGTCCGCGGCCCAGATCCCGGCGATTTCGTTGCGGAGGAAGGTGCGCCAGGCTAGGCCCGGCGGCCGAGCTGTCTGCGGCCGCCGATAGCGCCGGATCGACCGGGCACTCACGACCAGGCCGAGCTTGAGCAGCTCGCCTCGAATCCGCTCGGTGCCCCAGAGCCGGTTCTCGCTGGCCATCCTCGCGATGAGGAAACGGACTTCAGCCGATAGGCGAGGCCGGCCGAGCCGGGTTCGCGATCGCCAAGTCCAATACCACCGCCAGCCGCGTCGATGCCAGCGAATGACGGTCTCGGGCCGCACATATAGTAGGTAGCGGCGCCAGTCCGGAATGATTCGCCGGACCGGAACCCAGAAGAGCCGGTCATGCCGCCGAAGCGAGAGTCGGCGCCTCGGTCGCAAGGCTACCTGGAGCTGCTGGCGGAGTAGGAGATTCTCCAAGATCAGGTCCTTCCGACCGCGGACTGCAGACCGAGTCGTACGGATGATCAACGAAAGGAGTTCAAGCACCGCCGAAGGATAGCCGTTGGGCCTTCTCCGCTATCAGGCGCGACTTTTGCCCTCCGATAGCGGGACTGGTGCTGTTCCGCGAAGCCTTCATTTCCGGTTATCCGCGAGGGATCGCTTTTGGGACTGTTGTTGGCAATCGCACGGCTGAGGGCCGTGACCAATTTCGAAGGTACTGGGAAAGCTCGATCGGTCTGCCGGGCCCTGTGGTTCACGATCTTGCGGCCCTCGCAACGGAGCTTGGGATCCACATCGTGATCGGCGTCGTCGAAAGGGATGGAGGCACTCTCTACTGCACGGCCGTTTTCCTCTCGCCAGACGGCTACCTGGGCAAACATCGCAAGGTCAGGCCCACCGCGGCGGAGCGACTTGTATGGGGTTTTGGCGACGCGTCCACTCTCCCCGTCTTTGAAACTCCATTTGGGCGCCTCGGGGCGCTCATTTGCTGGAACGCCGCGATCAGCGCCCCCTGGCCAGGGGTCAGCTCCAGCTTCAGCTCGTCGGTGGCGAATGCGACGATCTTCGATGGCGTGCCTGAGCCTTTCCGACGACTCATGCGACCCGCCGGTCAACCGAGACGCTTCCGTGGCTGCTGCGGCCTCCAGCAGTTGATGACGTGCGCGCCCGGCGGCGCTCGGCCAGCCGGTCCTGGCAGACGAGGCACGGTGCCGACTCCGGCACGAACCGCGACTGCTCAGCCGGCGTAAGAGTGAGCCAACAACTCGGCGTGCGGACGTTGGCGCGCCAGGTCCGGTTGCGCGGGACACGACGGCCGCAGCAGGCGCAAGGCGTCGACTCGAAGAAGCGCGATAGTTTCATGCCGTCTCCTTTGGTGCGTACTTGTCGCGGAGCCGTTGCTGCGCCCGAGCCGCGGCCTCAGCCGATCGGAGCGCCGCGATCCCGACGCCCATCGAGGCCCGCACCGCTGGCCCGACGCCGAGCTGAGCCAGGCAGGCACGGAGCTGAGTCTGGAGCGTGACGTACAACCGGGCGCAGCCGCGCTGTCGGCCTCGCGAGTCGATGAGGCTCCCGCCCAAGCGGTCCAGGTGGTCCTCGATCAGGCGGATGCGAGTCGGCAGCCTGGCGGTCTGCTCGACTAGCAGCATGTGAGCCGGCTCTAAGTACGGGATCACGGCCGCGAGTGCGTTGATCACATCGCGCACCACCGCCGGCGTATTGAGTGCCACGATCGCGGGAGATTGCGAGCCATGTCTGACGGCCAGGGTGTTATTGATGCCGACACTCGTTCTAGACCGCGCCATCTCAGGCGTCTCCCTGGTGGGCACCGGCCTCACGATCTCGGGACTTTGCCCGCGCATCTCGGCCTCCGAGTTCGAGTGGTGTCTCCCGCTCACGAGGCGAAGTCAGCCGCCGCACCTCGATCCCAGCGCAGACGCGCACGACCTCGGCGACGTCCGGATGCAGCCCAGCCAGCGGGTCGTCGACAGCAGCAGAAGACGCCGGCATGGGTGAACACCTCCTCGGGATTGGGCAAGGCTGCCCGTTTGGACGGATTTAGGGGGAGAGGGTTGCGGGAGACTGCCCCCGTCTGAGCGCCACTGCTCGGCTTGACTGCGTTTGCTCTTCGTCTCAGAATGCGATCCATAGGGGGCTCAGGGTGCATGAGGAGGGAGAGCGATGCTCAAGAGAATCGTTCCGCGAGCTCTGTTGGGACTGTTCGCCGCCGTTTCGATCGGGATAGCCGCGACAACTCCCGCGCTGGCTTATGGCCAGGCGAACTGGCAGCTCACTTTCTCAGGCACCGCCCCTGGTTATGGCTTCTGGGGATGGTGTGACCTGGCGGGTGGCACGACATTTAGCGCTGGCCTGGCGACTTCGGGCACCACTGGAGACTGTGAGTTCGCTGAATACTTCCACCTGCCTGGGGTTTTCTCCGGCACCTGCGAAGTAAGCCTCGACCTGATGCCGGAAGCGGGACAGCCGGCATGGCAGGAGAGCTTCAGCACCTTCACCGGCGGCCCGGACTGGTTCATCTCGGGTACTGCCGTGACCCATCCCGCCAGCCAGACCACGTTCTGTGCGACCCTCCCTGGTTCGCCACCGCCCACATTCACCGACTACGATTCCTTGCTACCGGTCCTCGTCGGACATGCCAACCTGAATGGCTTCTTTGGAACAACAGAGTTGCAGTTCCAGGAGACTCCGCTCCCGTAGGTTCTCGACCAGCAATCGAGTCCGGCCTCGCTGACACCAGGAGGCCGGACTCTCCCCTTTGATCAGCGAGAGCGGGTAATCAGGCGGCAAGCGCCCGGCCAAGACGCCTGAGGCGGCCGCGGAGTTTCGCCAGGATAGCGTGGCCGTGGTCCTGGGTCGGGACGGCGTATGGACGAAAGGGCGGCGTGATCGGATCGAGCTAGATGTCCACGCGAGAGCCAAGCTTGGTCGCCTTAACCTGACCTTTCCCGAGCGGGTCGGTCACAGACGACGGAATCAGGAACGCCGTATCGCGGAACACCCGGAAGTGCTCCCCGGACAACCAGCCAGAAGTCTGCGGACGTCCGAGATGGGCTGTCGGAGGGCAAAATTCAGGCAGCCCACTCATAGCTGTGATGTAGGCCGCCCAGAATGGGTCGGCAGCCAAGCGTCCGGCCCATGGCGCGCTGCTTGAGCTCGGGAGTTTGCAACCGGAGGCTCCGGCGCGGCCGGTCCCCGTTGTAATGTAAGCGACGAATTCGCCGAGGATCTCGCCGAGGAGGTCGAAGGACGGCAAAACTCCATCCGCGTTCAAGCGGCTCGAGCGTAGACGTGGTGCAAGCCGCCCAGGACGGGACGCGACACCACCCGGCCACGGACTCGGACGCTGCCGGGAAGCGGACTCTGCAGCCCGAGGCTGCGATGCGGTCGGTCGCGGTTGTAGTAATCCGCGAATGGTCCGTACGATTCGCTCGGCCACGGCGTTGGCATTCGGCGCCCGGGGCGGGGTCCGCACGCCGGCGATGCCCAGACTCGCCAGCTGACGGTCAAAGTCGCCGCCGTACGCGGCGTCTCGGTCATGGATGAGGTTGCAGGGCGGCTAAACTCCGTCCGCATTTTAGCGGCTCGAGTGTAGATGTGGTGCAGCCCGCCCAAGACTGGCCGCGATACGACTCGGCCACGGGCTCGAACGCCGCTCGGAAGAGGACTCTGCAAGCCGAGGCTCCGATGGGGTCGGTCGCGATTGTAGTAATCGGCGAAGTCAGCCAGCACCGCAGCCAGGTGAATTCGTTAGCGCCGCGGAGCTTTGGTGGCCGAAGCCGTTCGTGGTGGAGCTCACCTACTTCTGGGGCCTGGGCACGATCGTCCCAAGCGCTCGCGACCCCAGACATCAGCAGCATTTCCCTGATCCCGCTTACTTCCGGTTTATGTCGGCCACGGAGGCGTCCTGCTGGCCGCCGTCTTTCTCGTCGTGGGCCGCCGGATCTGGCCGCGGCCTGGGGCGCCGGTTCGCGTCTTCCTTGCGACGATCGTGTTCACGCCGGTCCCCGGGCTCGCCGACATCCTGACCGGTGGGAACTACAGGTTCCTGCGAGAGAAGCCCACTGCCGGGAGCTTTGCTGAACTTCTTGGGGCCCTGGCCCTGGTACATTGCCAGCGGCCTGCTACTCGCCATCGTCTTTCTAACTGTGCTCAACGCCCGTTCTGGTTCGCACGACGACGCGCGGCCGGGCCATCAGGCCGCTGACCCGGACAGGCGATTGGCACGCCTGCCCGCACATAAATCTGGCTATTGCCGAGCTCTCCGAGCTTGCCCCGATCGGGTCGAGCCACCTGGAAATGGGAGAAACCAGTATTGCGGACTGCGAAACTCGTAAACGTCAACTAGCCGGCGGGTCAAGTGATCTACCAACTCCACCCGTTTGTCTGCCTCGTACCAGGTGCTGGCGTCGCTTGACATTGACATTAGATGCGCCGAGACTGGTGCTGAAAAAGCGCGGACTACGGTCGCACTCGGGACGTTCAATCGAGTGGGCTGTCCGGCACTCTCCTAGAGGGGAGAGCTTTAAGGGAGGGACTCCATGCCGACGAAACTGGTGCTCATTCGGCTCCTGTCCGTCTTGGCGGTCCTAGTTGGTCTTCGGGGCGCGAGCGAGCCTGCCCACGCCACCTATCCCGGCAGCAACGACGGCAGGGTCGCCTTCGGGATGATCGTCGGCGGCAACGTCGACATCTACAGCGTGCTTCCGAACGGGAACGATCTGCGCCGGCTGACGACGGATGCGAGCTTCGACGCCTGCCCTTCGTACTCACCCGACGGTAAGGAGATCGCCTTCTGCAGCAACCGCAGCGGCGCGACCGAGATCTGGAAGATGAAGCAGAACGGCGCCCAGCAGGAGCAGGTCACGCACCTGAACGGCAACGTCACCTTCCCTGATTTCTCGCCGGACGGAAGCAGGATCGTTTTCGGCGGGAGCGCCGGTGGCTCTAACCCTGATATCTGGGTCGTGAACAGCGATGGCAACGGCGCCACACGGCTGACCTCGGGCCCCGACGTCGACATCTTCCCGGCGTGGTCGCCGGATGGGAGCAAGATCGTCTTCATCAGGAACGGCCAGGTCTGGACGATCAACGCCGACGGCGGCGGAGCGACTCAATTGACCTTCGATCCCGCGCCGAAGGGACAGGTTCCCGACTGGTCGCCCGACGGCGGCAAGATCGCTTACTCGAGCGGCGATGACATCTGGGTGATGAACGCGAACGGCAGCGACCAGCATGCCGTCTACGCTGATCCGAGCACAATCGAGTTCGGGGTCGCCTGGTCGCCGGCCGGAGACCAGATCGCATTCGTTTCGTTCCCGGCCCCACCTTCTCCCGCCAACCTGGGCGCACGAACGATCTACATAATCAACGCGGACGGAACCGGGAAGCACGCCGTGCACCCAGGACCGGGCCCGCAAATCGTGCCGGCCTGGCAGGAGCGCGGGAACCGAATCGACTAGGGCGCTCAACTTAGGTCCGCCGGAAGGGCGGTCACGCCCTGCCGGTAAGACGATTTTGTCTCAACCGCGACATCCTGATGCGACCGGCCGGCAGCAAACAGCGTGCGCGGCAGAATGAGAAGCAGTTGGATCATCCGTCAGGCCAGCAATCGACCGTCGGGTGCAGCCCTTAGGCCGAATTGGACGGACTTCTGCCGTTCTTCAAGTCCGCGGTAGGAGCGTTTCCGCGGGCGTTCACGGTGGCCAGTACGTCCGCAACCTCATCGATGGTTGGGCCGCCGGACCTACGGCATTGTCACTGCGGTGGCGATTCCCGGAGGAAGGACTTTAACTCAATTTCGCACTCGATTTCAACGGAATTCGCCCTGAACTCGTTCTCTTCTTTAACTCTTCCTCCACTCCCCCACTACAGTATTTCCAGTGCGGACTCCCGAAACCGGCTCATTTTGAGTCTTGCGCGCCGCTCATCTTCAATTCGACTTGAACCCGACTGCCACTCCTCTTCAACTCTTCTTTAACGCAACTCTGTTTTGGAAATGCCGTGGCCGCGGGGGCCTTGTTCACGAGCGCGTTGGCCACCCGCTCGCGCAAGGCGGGCTCGGTGTCGCCGCCGAACCCGGCCACGATTTGCTCGTAGGCTGCTAGCTCATCCTCCGGCCGGTTCAGCTGCCCCAGCGTGAGGGCCTTGTTCCAGAGTGCATTGGCCACCTGCTCGCGCAGCCCGGATGCGGGATCCGCGCCGAACCGGGCCACCATTTGCTCGTAGATTGCCAGCCCATCCTCCGGCCGGTTCAGCTGCCCCAGCGTGAGGGCCTTGTTCACGAGTGCCTTGGCCACCTGCTCGCGCAACGCGGCCTCGGTGTCGCCGCCGAACTGGGCCACGACCTGGTCGTCGACTGCCAGCCCATCCTCCGGCCGGTTCAGTTCCCCCAACGTGAGGGCCTTGTTCACGAGCGCCTTGGCCACCTGCTCGCGCAGCGCGGGTGCGGGATCCGCGCCGAACCGGGCCACGATTTGCTCGTAGGCTGCTAGCTCATCCTCCGGCCGGTCCAGCTGCCCCAACGTGAGGGCCTTGTTCACGAGCGCGTTGGCCACCCGCTCGCGCAAGGCGGGCTCGGTGTCGCCGCCGAACCCGGCCACGATTTGCTCGTAGGCTGCTAGCTCATCCTCCGGCCGGTTCAGCTGCCCCAGCGTGAGGGCCTTGTTC
>WNGK01000758.1_pt3 | contig 33498 bp, 26 predicted proteins | sample 5400601 | NCBI WGS metagenome assembly WNGK01 (sample SAMN13153376, study PRJNA577476) | soil metagenome | isolation source: 60 cm soil or saprolite under Garry oak tree replicate 1 | place: USA:California | collected 2016-06-15 | reverse complement strand
TCGCGGCTCCAGTAGTTCTGTTCCTGCGCAGCAAACTCCTGCGCATGGTAAGTCCGTGCCTGGCTAGCCGATAGCGGTTTCGAGATCGTCAACATTCCGAACGCTCCTCAAGCGGTAAGTGATGTTCTTAGCAATTTGTCCCTCATTCGATTCCCTTCGTTTTCTCCCAGGCGAACGCCTCTTTGGGTTTGGTTTCGGGCGCTCCGATGGTCGAACCAAAGAGCGCAAGCACCGGCTGGGCAGGCTTCTTCAGCGGATCGGCGGGAGCGTTCGCGGGCGCTGATGGCGCTGGTTTCGGCGCAATCTCTGGCATCTGACGCTGCGAAAATCTCGGCCGTCTGAATCCGATTCTGCCCATCTTTTTCCTCCATCTCTGGATCAAACTTGGCCGAGGTGGGCCCCATTCGATCGTCTCCCTATCCCGCCATTTACGTGGGTACCGGTTCTGCAACACACTCCGCACAGCCAGCAGCAAAAGGAACATCGCGGCTACCCAAAGCAAGGGCGTGAAGAGCGAAAAGCTTCCGAGAAAAGGAGCACTCATGGCATACGAGCTCTTTCCTTTCGCCCGCGGGCGAAGAAGTCATCAAGCAGTTTGCGCGCCTGCTGAAGCTTTCGTGCGTCGGCTTGGTCGCGGATTTTGAGGACGGAATCGGGCAAGAGTTGTCTACCTTCCGCTGCGGCCTCGGCGGCTGCATGGAATAGATTCAGCAGCGTGTAACGCACAGCCCAGATTTCGGCCAACACCAGTTCGGCGGGATCGGCGAGATCAGCGGGCCGCTGTCGCGCAGCGCACAGAGCGGTCCCGCGCAGCCACTCGGAGAGAGCCTGCCCCGCGCTTTCGGCGGCAGCTTCGATCTCGGCCAGTTCCTCGGGAGTCAGTCTTGTGGCCGCGGTCTTGGTGCGGAAGCCGGGCTTCGCTTCTCCGAACGGCAAACTGGACTGGGGATTAGCTTGAGTGCGGGGACTACTCATTGGACGAACCGCCTTGTTGCACTACTGCGCTTGATTCCGTTGCGATTAAGCTTCGTAATTGTTAGTTCACAGGAAGCTCTTACGCTTCAACGCGTTTACGCGATTAGACGCTATGGAGCCACCTGTCTCAAACAAACGTCGTCGTTCGATATCGCGGTCACTCAGCACGTGACGAGTTTTGTTGACGCAACGAACGTTAACCTGCGTAAACATCGAAGCCGCTGTCTGGCGCTCCGCAGTTCCCAATTTGGGGGTGACGTGTCCACCCTTCTTCCGGTGCGAAGCACCGCAGCTCTTACAGTTCGCCATACTCTCTGGCCAACGCATCCCATAGACGCCTCACTTCCGGAGCCTGCCATACGCGCTGAAACAACTTCCGGATGGATTGCCAGTGCTCCATCGGGAATCCGAACGTGATTCCGTTCTCACGCGCAAAGAAAAACACTCCTCTTTCGTCGTTCTCCAAGATCTCCGTGTGAGCATAGAAGTAGTACCCTTGCCACTGGCAAAGGTCCCGCTCCAAATCAAGCTCTTCGAGCAGCCTTCGGAACTCCGCAATCCTCGGATATCCAACCACCGGATACCGCGGCGTAAGGGTTCCGGGAAACTGCAAACGAGGGGAGAATTCATTCCCCTCTTCCCGCACTAGATCAAGGCGGTATTCGCCCTCTTCCAAGGACGGCAATGCTGGCTGAACCGCAAGCTCAAAATCCTCGTCGTTTGTCTCCGCAGGCGCCTTCTCTCGCAGGGGCTTTCGGTGAAGCGAATAGTGACCGCGCGCGCACACCCGCCACAGGGCCGACCAGTGCGGCCAAAGCACCTCGTTTAGCTTCTCAATATTCGAGAACTTCTCCTCATCGAGAAGTCGGTAGAGATTCCGCACGGCGAGGATCGGTTTGCGCCGCTTTTGAGCCGGGTTCCTCAGCATCTGAATGGTGCGCGTAACCACCCGGCGCACTTCGTCAGTTCCAACATCCTCAGCCTTTTCCTCGACCAGTTTGTCCCCTGGGAGACTCATCAGGTATACAAAGTCCAATGGCGACTTCTTCGGTCTCCGTGCGATGGCGTAAGCCGCAAGAAATGCCTCAAGGATTTCGGCCAAGGTCTCGTATGAAATCTGGCCTTGCGCGGTATTCATAAATGACTCTGCTCCGACCGCACAGTAATGGGCCACGATTGTCCATTCCGCCTGCGAAAGCGAGAGTCCTGACTCTGCCTTCCCACGAATTCTCAGCAAGGAACCCGTGGGCTCAGTGAGCAGGTCTGCCAACTCAAGACGGTCGTCTCGGGCCGACTCAAGAAGCTGCTTTGCCGCCTCCGATGTTGAGACAGTTTGGCCGCTCTTGAGGGCCATAATCTTCCTCAAGGTTTCAAGCCTGGAGCGAAGAGCGTCGGAGACGCGAATAGAGATTACCGGCTGCTGAGGTATCGGTTCCTTCTCTGCCATGAATTCCCTTCGGATCATTACAGCGAACAATAATGTAACGTTACATCTTGACTATATGCATACATGTGCGGTACCGTCAAGGGCAATGTCGTTAAGAGGAGCGAATGTGTCTCCCTCAGGAGTAGATGAACCATGCCCCAGCCAATCGCGATGAAGAAACCAGCCATGCCTCAACTCGTCAACACGCGCAACGCCGCTGAGATTCTCGGACGCTCAGCGGCAACTTTAAAACGCTGGCGCGCTGAGGGAGTCGGGCCGAATTGGATAGAACTGCAAGGTCGGGTTAGCTATGATGTAAATGTTCTCTTGGAATATATCCAGAAGAACACGCGAGTTGCTTCCGTGCGGGCTGCAATGGAGGAAGCTCGTGAAGCTGTTTAAGAAAGCGAAGTCCAAGTTTTACTGGTATGACTTCACGGTGCGCGGACAACGCTACCGTGGGTCAACCAACGAAACGAAAGCGGCCAGGGCAGCAAAGGTTGCGGGTCTGAAACTCGCTCATGTGGTCGAGAATACAGATCCGCTTCCCCAAAAAGCTCCTGTGTTGCTGGAGTTTTCCCGGCGCTTCCTGGAATGGCTGGACAAGGTCAGACTGGAAGACAAAACCAAAACCTACTACCGCGATGGCTGGCGACTCCTCAAGACGACAACCGTCGTGAATATGCGATTGGATCAGATCACCAGGGACGTTATCGAAACATTGAGGTTCTCGGGCGCGTCCTCAAATGCCAATTGCGCGCTGAGAACGTTAAGAAGGATGCTGCACAAGGCGGAGGAGTGGACACTGATTCGCCACGCTCCGAAACTCAAACTGATGAAGGAATATGGACGTTCACTCAGGCTTGACGATGAAGCGGAAAAGAAATTGTTGGCCGGCGCTGCCTCCTGCAATTGGCGGAAACGTAGCCTTCAACTTTTCCGGGACATCATCATCTTGATGCGCGATACGGGCATGCGGAATGAAAGAGAGCTTTACCGGATGCGCATCGAGAACCTGGATTGGGAAACCCGCGTGATCTTCGTGCCGGACAGTAAGACCGAAGAAGGAAGGAGACGCGTACCGATGAGCAATCGCGTCTTTGACGTTCTTAAACAACGGTGCGGAGAAAAACGCGAAGGATGGGTTTTCCCGTCGAAACGCGCCGAGTCTGCTCATCTCACCACAATGGCGAAGAGATTTCGCGAAGCCAGAGTCAAGGCTGGGCTTCCCGAAGATCTTGTCCTGTATTGTGGGCGACATGATTACGGCACCCGGATTCTGAAGAGAACCGGAAACCTGGCTGCTGTCATGAGAACCATGGGACACAAGGATGTGAAGACTGCGATGCAGTATCAGCATCCCGAGCTAGAGATCGTCCGCGCTGCGCTCGATCAAGACACAGCAGTAGAGAAACGGGCGTAGCCGGATTGAGTTACGGCACACTTTACGGCACACCCAAAACATCAACTCCGGTAAGTGATTGAAAAGATGGTGAGCGCGGTAGGAATCGAACCTACAACCTACTGATTAAGAGTCAGTTGCTCTGCCAATTGAGCTACGCGCCCACGGTGGGGATTTTGGCTGGTAGGACGAACGAAAATTATAGCATCCGCCTGCGCTTTTCGCAGGCGACCTCCTCGCAGGCAAAGAGCAACGTGCACACCGACGTTTATCGTTCTGCATTTCTCGTGCAGCAGACACTGCGGTTTGTGATCCACAATCAAGACGCGCTGCGTTTCTCCCCATGAACCCTGTTGGATGTTAGATGACAAGAGTTGCGGGATACTGTGCACAGGGCTCCGCCTCCTGTTCAGTCCGGCGGCGGGAATCGGGCCATGTCCCGCCGTGATCCGACGGATCTGCCGGCCCGCGTCTGACTTGCGCTACGCTAGCTTGACAACTTCAACCTGCCAACTTAAGGACTGTGCTGCGGGTTCAATCCTCGGAGGTCTGCATCGTGATGAAGAAACTTTTCTGCCCGGTTATTCTTCTTCTCAGCGCAGGGCCGCTGCTGGCTCAGAGCGCTCCGCCGCCAACGAATCCGCCTTCGCAGACCCGGCCCGCGCGCCGGGGAGGCCAGGAACCTTGCTGGCAGCAGGCGGGTGTTGAAAAGTCTGTAATGGAGCAGGTCTGGACCATCGGGCGCGACGCTCGCTCACAGGTCGAAGCCGTCTGCTCAAACTCGTCGCTTACGCCCCAGCAGAGGAATCAACAGACACGAGAGATACGCGAGAAGGCCATGCAAAAGAGGGATGGCTTGATGACCGCCGACCAGAGTAAAGCTCTAACCGCGTGCCAACAGACAAGAGGCGGAAATCATCCGGGCGGTGGCGGCATGCACGAAGGCGGGATGCACGAAGGCGCGGCGGGCGGGTGTGGCGAGATGGCGCGCACCGGATCACGGCCCGGCGGTTCCGCAAACCGAGTGCCCGGCAATGGAACCACGAATTCTCCGCCGTCAAGCCAGTCCTCGCCGCGGAATTGACGGATTGCAGAATTAACGGATCGCGGCGGAGAGTATAGCTCGCAGGCATTCGGCAGCCGCTCTCCGACATTGACCGCAGCAACGTTGAAGCGGACGCGTGACCACGCCGGCGCGAGTTTCGGACACCCGTCGAAGCTAGGAACGCTGGCGAACTTCCGCCGCCATGCCCCTTGCATCGCTCGTCATCGGCCGTCGCAGCGGCAACTGATCCGCGCCAATCGGGGGACGATGCTCGACCGTGCCGATCACGGGCGCTTCATCCATGCCATCGGCATACGCCATGGAAGCGAAACGCTGCTCGCTGCACATTCGGTCGATCATCCGTTGCTGCCGTCCGTTGAGCACGGCGTGAGGGAGAATGGGAAAATGGCGGAACATCCACAGCAAATACACGCGCTGCAGGAATGAAGGCATCACATAGCGCGGACCGATGGGTGTTTGAACCTGCACCACACCTGCCGCCAGTTTTTCAATCAACATACTGAGGCCCACCTGGAACCTGAAATTGGCCAGAGCAATTCTAGGGCCGCCATTATTGCATCGAGCGCAATGCGATGGGAAGCCTTTTTTCAGATATTTATGGATAACTTAATCGAGTCGTGAGTCTGGCTTCCATCCGGAAGTGGATTTTTTCGGGAAATTTTCGCCGCGAGGTTTCCGGAAACGGGTCCCGCCGCGATTTATCCGGTGGCTTCGGGGAGGATGTCCATGCGGTTGATCTGGGCCGCCACCCCAAACTCCGAGCCCTCTTCTTCGACCCGCACAATCGTGGCCTGGCAGCACACCCAGCATTTCTCGCCGGACGTGAGTTCTGGGGGAAGAATCAGCACCAGTTCGACGTCGGCGCCCTTCTCCATGCGGGACTTGGTGTAGAGGAAAACTCCGTTGGCACTGACATCGCGAGTCTGCGCTTGCTGATCGACGCCATGAGGGGTGCGCAGGCGCGTGGGAACGCGAGTGGAGATTCTTGTTCCGGATCGGCGCTCGGTGTCAGCCTTCATGCGGGCAAAGTGCCCACCTACTGTACACCAATGCCGAGCGTTGAGCGAGGAGTTCCGGGCTTCACTTGGGAGCCCGGATTCCACATTGGGAATGCGGGGCTAAATGTTAGGGCGCTTGGCGCGGGCAGCGGGGACCACCAAGGCTTGCTCCATGGTCGGAACATTCGTGCCGCGGAGCTTGGCTTCCACTTCGTGCAGCTTTTCGGGCTGTTCCGTTTGATAGTAGGCCTGTACGAGTAGTTCCAGCGTAAAGGGATTGTCCTGATCCTCTTCCAGTTGCGAGATGGCGTCTGTGTACTTCTTCTGGTCCATGAGCAGAGCGCCGGCGGCGCCATGGTACGAACTTTGAATCACGCGATTGCGGCTGCCATTGGCCAGAGCCTCCAACTGATGCAGGGACTGGTCGGCCAGAGGCTGGTTGCCTGCGCGGGCGGCCCGCACGGCGCGGATGCGGAGGATGCGCGACATCTCTTCATCGCGATCCGAGGCGGAAATCGTCGGGCGATGGCTGAGAGATTCCTCAGCCAGCTTCAGATGTTTGAGGGCTGCATTATCGTCCGCCTGATACTCCGCCATTTGGCGGAGCGCCTGAGCTTCCTGCAGATCCTGCCCCTTGGCATGAGCGGTTTCGGCGGTTTCCAAGAGCTGCTTGTCGGCTTCGGCGTAATTTCCGTCACGAACAAAAGTCATAGCCTTCTGCATGCCGTAGGTGAGGCGGTCGGCTTCGTTATGCGCGAAGCGGATGGCCTTGTCATATTCCACGCGGGCCTGTTCCTGATTGCCCATCAAGGCATAGGTATCGGCGAGGCCGAGTTGCGAGGATACGAAGTCGGGATCGAGCTTCAGCGCGGCGCGATAGTGGGTGAGCGAGCCTTCGAAGTTTCCCGCCATGCGAAGAAGCTCTCCGTAGGAATCCTGGGGATTGGGCTCCTTCGGAAGCAGGGCAACATAGCGGTCCATGGCTGCGAAGGCCTTGGCAAATTGCCGGTTGCGGGCGTCGACGTAGGCCAGATCGTTGAGCGCCGCGGGATAGTTCTTATCAATGGTGAGGGCTTTCTCAAAAAAATGCCGCGCCTGATCGTTGCCGTTTTCTCCCATCAGCCAATTGCCCGCCAGATAGAGCAGGTGCTTGTCGCGGGGATACATCTCGAGCATGTCGTTCATGGCGGTGATGCCGCCGAGGAAGTCGCCTTCCTCAACTTTGGAAATCCATGCCACCATCAACTGTTCGCCGGGCGTCAGCTTGGGCGCGAGTTCCTTGGCTTTGGCGCGAGCCGCGCTCACTTCCTGAGGATCGGTGCTGTTGAGGGCAATCCAAGCCCAGGCGAGGGCGAGATTGGGATCTTCTTTGACCGCGGCGCGCCAGTCCTGATTGCAGCGCTCGAGATAAAGATTCTCGTAGTCGGACATTCCCTTTTCGTAGAGCTCGCGGGCTGTGGCGGACGAGGTCGTGACCGGCAGCGTGGTGGATTCACCCTTCTTGACGTGGTGCGCATACAGCGGCGCGGCGAGAAACAGACCGAGAGCTACAACGGCACAGGCTTTCATGGAAACGGCGCGTCGCATCGGGATCTCCGGAACAGAGCTTTGTGGGGAGGGATTACGAGAAGAGGGTAACATCGGCGTAATCAGGCGACGAGGTGACGAAAGATGTTGGACGGATGCGAGGGAATCAGGCTCTTGGCTCTTGGCTTTCGGCTTCCAGCTTCCGGCTTTCGGCTTTCGGGTAGGAGATGGGCGGGCTCTGAGTTGCAGAGTTCTATGCAGAAAAAATTTGGGAGCATCGTACGCTGATGGTATGCAATTATTCTGTTTTGGGCCTGATATAACTGATTGGTTACCCCCCTCCTCCCCGATCTATTGAAATCATCGAGTTAGCGAGAAATCGGGCTGCAAGATATTGGGCGTCAACAACTTAGAGTCAAAATCTTAAAAACAAAGAACTTAGCTCGCAGCTAGTGGCGGTGGGTTTAGCCGCCTGCGCGGAGCTATGATCTGCCAACTCACGGGCTGTGCGCAAGGTTGGATGTCACAAGAGCCCTGTGGATTTCTGGGAATGATCGGACATAAAAAAGCCCCTGCCGCTGTGCGGCCGGGGCTGATGCGTTGAGCCAGGCTAGAAGAGAATCTTCAGCCCGAGCTGCATGTTGAAGGCTTCGCCGGGGCCGATACCGGGGGCACCGTTGAAGTCGCCGATGGTATCGCTGATGACGCCACCGCCGGGACCCGTTGCGCCCACACCCGAAGCGAGGTTGACGCGGTTAAACAGGTTAAACGTCTCGATGCGGAACTGGGCCTTGACGCGCTCCGTGATCGGGATGTTTTTGAATACCGACAAGTCCACGGCAGCATAACCTGGGCCGTAAATCTGGTTCCGGCGCAGGTCGCCACCGAAAACACCGGATCCACCACCCGGACAAGTTCCCTGTCCAAGTCCGCCGGCTGTCACGTCGTTGATACAGAACGAAGCCGGATTGATCCAGGTCACGCCGGCCTTGTTGAAGGCATGAGAAACACCAGCGAACGGGCTACCGATGATGTCATAACCAGTGCGGACAGCGTCGAGAGGCTGCCCCCCATGGAAGGTCATCAGGCTGTTCACGGCCCAGCCGTGAGTGAGGAGCTTGGGGCCATGCGATGAACCGGGGATGTCCCAAGTGAAGGTGGCTGAGAAGTTGTGGCGCGTGTCGAAATCGCCATTTCCATATTCGGCTCTAAGATTGGTACTGTCGTACGGCAGCACGCCGCGATATGCGCTGATGTCGTCCAGAGCATGGGCCCAGGTGTAAACGAACTGCGAGCTCAGTCCATGCCAGGCTCGAAGCCGCAGGGTGGATTGCAGTGAGTTGTAGTTGGAGTTGCCGATGCTGTTGAGCTGGTTCACACCGCCGTAGTTGGGGAAACAGGTGGCAGGAGTGACGCAGGTATCGAGCTGGCCGAACTGGTTGATATTCAACATGACCGAGAGCTTGCGAGCTTGGCTTCCCACGTAGCCAACCTCCCAAACTGCCATCCCATTGCCAAAGCTCTTCTCGACGTTGAGGTTATAGTTAAAGAAGTACGGGGTCCGGAAGTTCTGGTTGACGGAGAAAACGTCGAAAATGGAGCCCCCGCAATTCGGGTCGGTCGCAGAATTGCCCGTCAAGCAGGTCGTGACACCGGGATAGAGGTAGGTATTGGGCTGCCAGGTTCCCGGCCCGAGGCTGTAGGTGGAAACAGCCGAAGGACCGGCGGGATTGTCTTCCAATCCGTCGGCCGCGTTGGGCGGACGGAAGTCGAGGAATGGGTTCATGTTGATCTGGTCATAGAAGACACCGATTCCGCCGCGCACTACCAAGTCCTCCCGGCTCGTCGGTTGATAGGCGAATCCAAGCCGTGGAGCGAAATTATTCTTGTCGGGCGGAAAGATGGAGTTGATGCCATTGCCCTGAATTTTGATGCCGCCTGCGGACGGAATAAATACCGCCAAGTCCTTGGCGGAGCTGTGGAGTGGACCAAAGTAGTCCCAGCGCAGTCCCCAGTTGAAGTTGAGTCTGCGCGTCAGCTGCCAGGAATCCTGGGCGAAGAAGTCGAAGCCATTGACTACGACTTTCCTTTCGGCATTGCCCACAGCGATACCGGACGACACGAAGTCACCCGCGAGGAAGTCGGCAAGGGCAAGGGTATTCCCATCGCTGCACTGGGATGCGCTGAGCGTACCGCAGTTCGTCCAGGTCCCCCGCGACCCATCAAAGTTGAATGCCCCTCGGGAGTGGCGGAAGTAGAACTCGTCGACATGTCCCTGGCGCATCTCACCGCCGAAGCGCAATTGGTGTTTTCCGACGTTGTACGAGACGATATCCGTCAACATGCCAGTGATATCGTTACGCCCGGAGGGATTCGTGATTCCCACCTGTTCAAATCCGCCGATCGAGATGCTCGGCGCCCCAAGGATGGGCTGGCCGTGAATGAGCGCATCCGGGCTGGTGAAGAGGCCCATCGCGTGGGTGTCGAAGCTGTGGTTTGCGTCGTTGAAGACCTGGTTAAAGTAGTTCACTCCGAACAGAATCTGGTTGGTCAGGCGCGGACTCAACACGGAATTCAGGACGGCTGAGTAGTTCTGGAGGTGAATCGGGGCTTTCTCGAAGTAGTACGAGAGGTTGGAACTAGCCGTGGCGAGCGCCAGGCTGGCGCCAAGGGGTGCAATCTGGTCGCCCTGTCCATTGAACCCGCGGAGCATCAAGTGGTGCTTCTCGCTGAAATTGTGATCGAGTTTGAGATTGCCATTGTAGCTGTAGCCGATTGAGGGGACATTCCCGAAGAAGTTGAGAGGGGTGTCCGCTCCGACAGCGGTATTGCCCGTAATACTGGTCGGCCACAAGGCATTGATCAGATTCGTGGAAATCGGGCTCTCCGTAACACCGTTGGCAGTTTCAAGGGCACGTGCATCCGCGATGTATGTCCCGGTTGGTTCCGTGGCTAGTCCGGAGACGCTGATGACGTAGCGCTGCTTCTCGAACGTCAGGAAATAGAAAGTCTTGTCTTTGATGATGGGTCCGCCGATCGAGAAGCCGAAATTGTAATTCCTGAGTTCTGGCTTCTTGACGCCCGACGGCGTGAACGGCGAGGCAGCTCCGTACGCTTCGTTGCGGTTGAAGTAGTAAGCGGAACCATGGAGCTGGTTTGTACCGGATCTGAGAACGACATTGACGATGCCGCCTGCGTTGCGTCCACCTTCGGCGTTCGATTGAGTCTGCGCGGCGAATTCGTCAATCGCGTCCAACGGCATGATCGTGCCAGCGATGCCCGACACGCCGCCCTGGTTCACGGCGGGAATGTTGTGCCAGAAGTCGTTGTTGTCCACGCCGTCAATTTGCCAGTTCATCTGGTTGGCGCGGGTGCCGTTCAGGGAGCCGAAGCCGCCGACAGAGTATCCGCCGTAGCCGGGCTGCACGGCGGCGAACTGGGTGAAGTCGCGGCCGTTCATGGGAACGTCCTGCACGGCTTCGGCGGGAATGATGTTGTCCTGCGTGGCGGTGGTGGTATCGAGCGTCAGAGCGGCAGCGGAAACTTCCACGACTGTGGTACCGGCCGATCCGGTGCTAAGTTTCACCTGCAATGTATAAGCACCCCCGGCCGTAACCGGGACGCTGTCCACCGCAGCGGGGCGAAAGCCGCCTGCGGTCACTTCGATCTTGTAGGTTCCCAGCGCCAAATCCTGGAACGCGAATTGGCCATCACTGGTGGTGACGGTACTGAGCGTGACAGCAGTACCAGTGTTGGTGGCCTTGACGGTGGCGCCGGCCACCAACGCGCCAGAAGGATCGGCTACGGTGCCATTGATCGCACCCCGAAACGTCTGGCCGTACGCGCTAACCGCAACCAGCATTGTTGCAAGAATCAGACCCAACCAACGTCGCATAGTCATCTCCATTTGTGGCCTCTGTGGTGAAGTCGATGTGTGAGCAGAATCCAACGCCCAAGCAAAACTACCGATGTAGGGATGATGTGGCACTTTTCTAGCCAAATCTTAGAATTGTCTAACACATATGTATTTCAATAACTTGCAAAACAATCAGTTCTATGTAGATACAGAAATACGGACTTTACTGTATTGAAAATATGAAAACAAGTATGCCTGTCAAAAAAAGGAGACCCGTTGCCGGAAAGTGAGGATCTAATTTCTTGATTGATTCTCCTAAAACTTTGAATGCAAAAGGCTTTGAAGCAAAGGAGGCTTGCTGCAGTAGGAGTCTCCTAGAACGTGAAGGCGACGCCGCCACGGACGGAGCGGGCGGACTGGACGAGGTAGACGGTCTGACCATCCTGGCCGAGGACGGGCACATAGCCTTGCGCCAGGAGATTGCGCAGGTCGATGATCGCTTCGATGTGGCCGCCCATGGCGGGAATCGGCTGACGGATGAAGACATTCAGGAAAGGATCACTCTGTCCGGGCGAGGCGTTGAACATGTCGACGGGAGTGATGGCCGATCCGTTGATCCAGCGGTAGGAGGCGATCCAGCGGGTGTGGGTGCGCGGCGCGGTACCGCTCAACTTGGCGGCGAGTGCGTGGCGGCGTTGCGTGGTCATCCACGGCAATGCGTCCTGCAATGAAACGTCGGGGCGGGAGAGATCGAGCACGCCGCCGAACGCGTAATCGAGGGTGGCCGTCAAGTCGTCGGAGAATTTGCGCTGGAGCACGACGCGCAGGCCGTTGGTGTCGAGAGTCTTGCCGGCATAGTTAAAGGTACCGGAGGAAATGTCGGGCAAGAGGAATCCGCCGGCGGCGGTGGCTTGGCCGGTGCCGGTGAGAGCCGGATCGGCGACACGGTCGGAGAAGACGGCGACCTGAAGATTCGTTTTGTCAACACGGTGCGACAGGCTGACTTCCTGATGATGGGCGCTCTCCATTTTGGGAGCGAAGGCGAGCAGACTGACGCGCGGATTCGATTCGCTCAGATCGGCGGGTGCGGAATCAAAACCCTTTTCGGTGCGCAGGTCGGGTCGGGAAGTCGCGTAGTCGTATTCTAGAACGGTGTTGGGCGAAAGGTGAAGATCGGCGGAGCCGTAGGGGCGGAACGCAGTTACGTGGCCGAGGAATTGGATGGTCTGCAGTTCGCTGCCGAATTTGAATTCCAAAACGTCGCCGACGCTAAAGTCGTCGGCCGCGGAGAGAGCCAAGGCCTGCAATGCGGCGTTATGCAGGTTGGGATCGGAAGCGGCGAAGCGGCGCACGGTCAACGCCAAGGTTGGCTCAGAGCCATTCAGCAGGCGACGGGAAAAGCTGGTGCGAACAACGGCGGCGGGGAGTCCTTGACCGTAACCCACGTTGCCGCTAAAGGCGAGATGTCCGTCGGAGAAGATGGAGCGCTCGAGGGTAAAGCCGGTGTTCATATCCGACCCGGTACCGTAGCCGCCGGCGGCGGAACCGGCAAAGAAGGATAGAGTGCCGCTTAGTTCGCGACTCCGCTTTTCCGAAGGCAGTGTGGGATCGTCAAACACGCGCAGAATGGGGCGATTCGCAACCGAACGAAGAGTCCATTTCCAGTCGTCGTCATCGGGGAGATTGCGAATGGGGCCGAGTTGCATCACGCCCAGCAACGTACTCAAAGTGACGTTGACGTTGAGGCTGGCTCCGGGACGAAGGCCGACTTTTTCGCGCAGTGCTGGAAGGAACGAAGGGGCGGAAACTTTGAGAGTGTAGAGGCCGGGCAACAAGCCGGTCGCGGCGTAGTATCCGTCTCCGTCGGTGAATACGGTGAGGGTGCGATTGGCGGCGCCGAGAATCTGCACGACGGCGCCCATCTGAGGGGTGCCGGAAACATTGCGAACGTATCCCGAGATCGCTCCGGGCCGGTCTGCGGCCCAAACCGGAAGCGAGAGCCCCAACAGGATTGTCCAAGTTCCGAGCTTACGCAGTTTCACTCTACCCCACCCCGGGGGACGCAGGGAGTTACGCGTTACTCTACTGCAAACACCGCCGACGGATCAATGGTCTGCTTCGAGATGTTGTCGTTCACCTTGATTTCGATCTTGTAGGTGCCGGGCTGAAGATTGGCAGCCACAATCGACTTTTGGAGCGTCACCTGATCGCCCACATTGCCCATAGTGTCGGTAGTCTCGGTTTTCTGGACCACCTGTTTATTGGTTGCGAGGTTGGTAATGTTGTATTCGAAGGTGGCGGAAGGCTTGTGCGTCTTCTCGTCCACGCCGAGATTATAGACCTGCATCCAGAAATTCAGCTTCTGGTCCTTGGCCTTCTTGAACAGAGCGGGCTTGCCGTCGGCTGGAGCCACGCGAGGCCGGACCTTGGTGGTTCCAATCACGAACATGCCGGTACCGATGGCCTTGGTAGGAACCGGTTCCATGTCGTCAGCCACAATCAGGGTCGAGGTTGCAAGTTTGTCGTCGGTAAATTCTGGGACGACGATGCTGCGGCTCCATACGCCCTTGCGGTCGCCGTTTACGTCTTTCACTGCGATGTTCAGCTTGTAGCGTCCGTTGCGCAGGGGCAGAGCCTTCCAGTAGACCGAGGCATTCTCCGCGGTGCGGGGCAGCAGTTCGGCGGGCACATCTACCTGAACCGTGTCTTCAAAGGTTTGCACAATCTTGCCGGTCAAGGTTGTCAGTCGCGCGAAGATATTCACTGTGCCGCGCTGGATGCCATCTTTATTGACGAAGGTAATGTCGCGATTCTTCATCTGGATCGTGACCGGCACCAGCACGGTGTCGCTGGTGACTTTCACGAAGTCGGTGCGCACGTCAAAAGGCATCGGGTTGAGGATGATCTTGGAATTGACCGCTTCTTCCAGGTCGGTGAATTTGACCTTGGGAGCTGCCTGCAGCTTGGCGAACTGGTCCAGGCGATCGAACTCCTTGGTCTGCAGCGACGCGCTGTTAGGGCCCATGCCCAGGCGTTCAATGCCATTCCCGGTAAAGCGCGATCCTTTGCTCGCCATGCCCATCTGCTCATACAGAGTCAGGCCGGCATTCGGGGTCATGAGCAGAGCGTCTTTTTCGGAGCGGTCCATGGTCATGTGATATTCGCCGCACATGCAGGTGTCGACGAATTCGATGATGACTTCCTGGCCGATCCCGTCGATGTAGCGATACCGCCACTGTTCAAAGGGAAAGGTCGAAGTCTCGCCGCCGCCCTCTTCCATGGGGCGTTCGTAGCTGCCGCCCGAGGGATGGGACTCGATCTCATCGGGCTTGCCGAAAACGATGTAGATGCGGCCGCGGTCGGTCTTCCAGCCTGGCACACCCGCCGGGAAATGCTCGTTGGCGTAGGCAATGCGCTGGTAGTGCTCTTCCTTATATTCGTTCTCTTCGGTGTCGGGCGTAGGGTCGCGGCGCTGCCAGAAGGCCTCGATGAAGTTGTCGCGTTCTTCGTCGTTCGACAGCTGCCTGAAGGCCGCGCGTTCTTCGTCGGTGATGATGTAGACCACGTCCTCATCGAGCCACTTCTTGTAGGGCTTGCTCAACTCCTGCTTGAGCGCACGTTGATTCTTCTTTCTTTGTTTTTCATTGGCGGGACGCTTGAGGGGATCTACGGCATCGGCGGGCTGAGTCTGAGTCGCAGTCGCTGTATCCGGGGCGGACGACTTGTCGGTGGGTTTCTGGTCCGGCTGGTCCTGTGCTGGTTGAATCTGCGCCGATTGACCCTGCGCCGGTTGGTTCTGGGCGACCGCGCCGCAGACCAATAGACCCACTGATACGAGCAAAGTTCGGAGAAGAGCTTGGTACGAAGCAACCCGGAACATGAGAGGGACTCCTGCCAGACAACCGTCGTCTGCCTATTTTAGGCCCGTTCGTCGTATGAAAGCAAGGTTAAGTCGTGCCCCGAGAACCAACTAAACGAACTACAACCGTTCATTTTAGAAGCTTGGGAGGTTCCCCCGAGTTGCCCGAGCGATTAACAAATCTGTAATGCCAAACCATGCCGTGACGGAGCTATAATTGAGAGGTTCCGGGGGCAGTAACTATCACTCGCCACGCGTAACGGGTCTCGGCCACTTCTTCTATTCCTGATCGGGAACTTTCTCGGCACCAGGATCGTAACAGATGGTGTGTGTCCGTCACCCTGACCGAGGCAGCGGGCCATTCTTGCGTAAATACAGGAAGTGACAGGAGTTGGCCTTCTGCGGGGGATAAATTACCCGGACAGTGACGGGAATCATGAAAGCTTGGAAAAAGATTGCAATCGGCGTCGGCATCGCGGTTCTGCTCGCAATGATTGTCGGTTTTACCGTTCATCAGAGCAGCAAGAATGTAGTGACGGTACAGACCGGGAAGATACAGCGGCAGGATCTGGCGACCGTGGTAAGCGCTTCGGGTGAGATCAAACCGAAGACTTACGTCAACATCGGCGCCAACGCCTACGGAAAGATCACCCACCTGTACGTGAAGGAAGGGGATCAGGTAAAGAAGGGTCAATTGCTGGCGCAACTGGAGAACATACAGTCAGCGGCGGACGTCACCGCCAACCAGGCCTCGGTGCAAGCAGCTGAGACGGACGCGATTGCGGCCGACGCAGCTATGAAAACTTCGCAAGCCGACTTAGTTCGTGCCCAAGCCGACTATGACCGCAACAAGCTCGATTGGGAGCGGGCGCAGAGTTTGTTCAAAGGTGGCTTGATCGCGAAATCCGATTTCGACAGCCGAAAGAATGCGTGGGCGACCGCCGACGCCGGGCTGGTACAAGCCCAGGCGCGTGTGGCTCAAGCGAAGGCGCAGAACGATTCCGCCGACAAACATGTATCGCAAGCCCGCGCAACTTTGACGCGCGTTAACGACGTGTTGCAAAAGACCACCTACAGCGCGCCCTACGACGGCGTCGTCACCAACCTGCCGGTGCGGGAGGGGGAATCGGTGGTCATCGGAATCCAGAACGCTCTGGGCAGCACACTGATGACGATTGCCGACATGTCGGTGATTACGGCCGAGGTCAAGGTCGACGAGACGGACATCGTGAACGTGCACCTGGGGCAGCCCTCGGAGGTAACCATCGACGCAATTCCAAAGAAGATTTTTCACGGCACGGTTTCCGAGATTGGGGACAACGCAATTGTGCGCTCCAGCGGCGTGTCGACCTCGCAATCCACGACGGCAAGCGAAGAGGCCAAGGATTTCAAGGTCGTCGTGACCCTGACAGATCCGCCGAAGGATTTGCGGCCGGGACTTTCGACGACGGCCAAAATCACGACTGCAACCCGGAGTAGTGCCCTGGTCCTTCCCATCCAAGCGCTGACCCTGCGAAGCAAGGAGCAGATCGAGCAGCAGAATAATCCGCCGGGTTCGGTACACGCGGCGGCGCCTGCGGCCGCGGAAACCGCATCGAAGACGAAGAAAGGGGATGATGTGCAGGGGGTTTTCGTCATCCGCAACAAGAAAGCTATGTTCGTCCCGGCCACCACCGGAATCACCGGCACCACGGATATGGAAGTACTCGACGGCTTAAAGGAAGGGGACGAAGTTATTACCGGGAGTTACAAAGTCTTGCGCACGCTGCGGCCCGGGAGCAGCGTGAAGATCGACAATACGGTCCCCAAGAAGGAAGACGAATCATAACCTTAGCCGGCCTGGTACGTCCAAAAGGAAAGCCGGTAGAGGTCTCGCAATACGGCGTCTCAGAAAACGGAGCCTGCAACAGAACGTACTGAACCCCAAAACGATCGGAGAGGTCAGTCGCACCGGACCGAGTGAGCGAAGACCAGTGAGCCAAGACCAGGAGAAAAACATGGCAACCGCAGAAGTCATCAGTATGCCCACCACCGCGAACCTAGCGCCGCCCGAATCGTGCATGATTGCGGCGGAGGATCTCTGGAAGACCTACGACATGGGATCGGAGCAGCAGGTCCATGCGTTGCGGGGCGTCAATCTGCGCATCCAGCGCAATGAATACGTCGCCATCATGGGGCCGTCGGGTTCGGGCAAATCGACGCTGATGAATCTGATTGGCTGTCTCGACACGCCTTCGCAGGGCAAGTACTGGCTCAACAGCCAACTGGTCAGCGAACTCGACGACGACGAACTGGCGCGCATCCGCAACAAGGAAATTGGATTCGTGTTCCAGACCTTTAACCTGCTGGCCCGGGCCACGGCGCTGCACAATGTGGAACTCCCCCTGATCTATGCCGGCATTCCGACCGAGGAGCGAATAGAGCGCGCCAAGGGTTCGCTGGCGGCGGTGGGTATGGAGTCCCGCATGAGCCACAAGCCGAATGAACTCTCCGGCGGTCAGAGGCAGCGCGTCGCCATTGCGCGCGCCCTGGTGAACAAGCCTTCGATCATTCTGGCGGACGAGCCTACGGGCAATCTGGATTCGCAGACCGGTATTGAAATCATGGCGCTGTTTGACCGGCTGCATGCTGAAGGCAACACGATCATTCTGGTCACGCACGAGGGCGATATCGCGGAGTATGCGCACCGGGTCATCCACATTAAGGATGGCGTGATCGCCAGCGACGAGAGCAAAGGGCCCGGACAACGCAGCTGAAGTTCTTGTAGCGCCGCCGAGACGGCGGCGCTACACGCTAAGATTTTCCTATTACGACTGTATTCAGTTGAGCCTCGCCTTCCGGTGCAGCTTCGGCGTTCACGACGCGGTCTCTGCCTTCTCTTTTCGCGCGGTAGAGCGCGGCATCCGCGGCCTCAAGCAGTTGTTTGGGAGACGTGCCGTGTTCCGGAAGCGCGGCCACGCCCACAGACACGGTGATCATTCCCAGCGACTGGCCCTGGTGCAGAACCGTCAACTCGCGTATTTTCGACCGGATGCGCTCGGCCCGGGCATGCGCGGCGTTTAAGTCGGCCGTGGGGAGGATGACGACGAACTCCTCACCTCCGAAACGGCACACGATGTCTTCTACCCGAATGCTGTTGGTGAGGAACGACGCAGTCTCGCGCAATATGGTGGGTGTCGCCCGCGTCGTGACCATAGGTGTCATTGAACTTCTTGAAATGATCGAGATCGAGCATGAGGACGCCGAGGCATTGCTCAGCGCGCACGGCGCGCCGGATTTCGCGGTCCAGCGTCTCGGTCAGGAATCGTCGGTTGTACAAGCCGGTTAAGGGATCTTTAATAGACTGGGTGCGGAGGGCTTCGCGCAGCCTGATGTTCGCCACCGACAGCCCCACTTGCGCGGCAAAAGTTGTCTTTAGCGAGAGTTCCGCGTCCCCCAGTGCGGGAGTTTCGTCGGTGGCCTGAAAGTGCAAGACGCCGAGCGCTTCGCCTTGCGCAAGGATGGGGATGCACAGATACGTATTCTTCACGCCCTCGGCATGAGCGCAAGGAGCGGTCGTGTCGCCAGCAACGACAAGATGGGGATGACCCGTCCGCAGGGCCCAGCAGGAGTTCACCTCAAACACCGACAGGGGAAGCTGGCAGTCGTGCCAGCTTCCAGCCACTTCGGCCAGGCTGCGCTCGGGATTCAGCAAGGCGACGGCTCCGCGGCTGGTGGGGAAGATGTTAGGAGCAAAACCCAGAGCTGCGGAGAACACTTCGTCCTTCCTAACGCAAGCTTGCAGGAGTTCACCCATCGTGGCCAGCAGCGTTGCCCGCCGCGAGCGCTCCGTGAGTTGATGCATCATTTTCTCGTTCTGTTCGTCGAGTTGCCGGCGGCCTTGATCTCTTTCCCACATCTCTTCCTGGAGCCGGGTATTGGCGTCTGCCAGTTCTTCCGTGCGGTCCTTGATCTGCTGCTCGAGAATCTGCTGATTGTGTTTCTGCTCTTCAATGTCGGTACAGGTGCCGAACCACTTGACAATGGCGCCGGAAGAATCGCGCAGAGCGGTGGCCCGGCCCAGGTACCAGCGAAACCCTGCCTTCTCGTCGGGCAGGCGATATTCCAGTTCGAAAGTTTCTCCCGTGCGTAGAGTCCACTGCCAGGCGTCCAGACACGCGGCCCGGTCATCGGGATGAATCATTTTGACCCAGCCGTCCCCGAGGCTCTGGGTATCGGTCAAGCGCATTAGTTCATACCAGCGTTTATTGGCGTAGTCGCAGATGCCGTCGGGGGCGGCGGTCCAGACGATCTGTGGGATGGCCTCCGCCAGCGTTTGAAACTGGACTTCGCTGTGGCGGGCCTCGTCCCCGAGGATTTTCTGCGCAACGAGGAGCCGATCCCGAAGCGCGGTAACCACCACCAGCGCCAAGATCTGGAAGGTCACAATACCGATGACCGCCACTCCCAGGGGAGAAACTTGCACCGTGTGCTGAGTGCTGAAGGCAACTTCGGCCGGAGTGAAACGCACGGCCCACATGCCCGTGTAGTGCATTAGTGGAATCGCGCTGCCCATGACCAGAGCGCTGATGGGTTTGCGCCAGGTGGTTGGTTCATCCTGCCGGACTTGAAACGCCAGCCGCAAGGCCACCCATGAAATCATGATCGCCAGCGCCACGGACAGGCCAACCAGACTCCAGCGGTATTCCATCATGGCCGGCAAGCGCATAGCTGCCATGCCGATGTAGTGCATGGCTGCGATTCCTCCGCCCATGAAGAGGCTACCGACGACATGCTGCGCTACGCCCATCCGCTCGCGGCTGACCGTGAACAGTGCGACTGCGGAGGCGGCAATGGCCGCCAGCAGCGACAAGATAACCGTCGGATAGTGATAGAGAACGGGCACGGGCAGGGTGAAGGCCAACATCCCGATGTAGTGCATGGCCCAGATTCCAAGGCCCATGGAACTGGCACCCCCGGCCAGCCAGAGCACTCTTGCCCAATGCCTTGCGGCCGTCACCCGGCCTGCAAGGTCGAGCGCCGCGTAAGCTGCGAACATCGCGAACGCAACCGAGAGCACTACCAGCCGAAAATCGTAACTTCCTTGAAGCATTGTCGAGCCTGACGTATTGCCCTCCCAACACAATTAAGGTGCGGACCGAAAGCGTGGAAAGCGGCGCACAGTTCTTCCGCCGTCGCTGGACCCGCTGGAGTGAATATCGGCAGCGCTGGTTCTTTTCGTATTAGAAGTCGCTAAGAATTTCGCGTAAAAGAAATACTGGAGAGGGGAATTAAAAAAGAGACGTAGCGGAGCTGCGTCTCTACGGAAAGGATTAGGGCATACTTTACGGGTTCGTGCTGACGGTCTTCACCGCGGCTTGGTCGGACGGTGCAGCAGGACCGGCGATAAAGAAGTTGTGATCGTACATGTTGCGATAAATGCGTCCGGCAATTTCGGCGGCCTTGGGACCGAAGGTGGGACGTCCGCCTTGCAGGAAGACGACGACCACGACGCGCCCTACGCTGGTGTTGGCGTAGGAAGCAAACCATCCGAAGCGCGTTCCAGCGTGGGAGCAGGTTCCGGTCTTGCCTAGAATTTCTTCTTCGTTGAAGTTAACGCGGAGGCTGCGGGCGGTGCCGTATTGCACTGCACCGGCCATGCCGTCGGAAAGTTCAGGAATAATTGGAGCGATGTCGAGCTGACGCTTCACGCGCGGCTGAAAGCCGGCCACATCTTCGGGTGAAGTCGGATGCTGCAGGTAGTAGAGCGTCCCGCCGTTGGCAATGGCCGAAACCATCGCGCCTAGTTGCAGCGGGGTCATGGAGACGCCTTCGCCGTAGGAGCACATTTTGCCAACGCCGCCGAGCTTCGCGGGAATCGCTTCATCGGGATAGCTGCCTAATTGCTCGCCGGGAATATCGTATCCCGCGAGTTCGCCGAGTCCGTATTCGTGGGCGTAGTAGGCGACCTTCTCAAAACCGAGCTTGCGTCCGACCGCCTCGAAATACGCGTTGTTGGAGTGGGCGATCGCGGTAGTCAGGTTCATGCGGCTGCGGCCGCCAAGTGCAACTTCAGTTTCCTTGGAGACCAGGCCTTCGCTGAGCGCGGCCAGGGCGACGGAAAGTTTGATGGTGGAGCAAGGCTGCGCGCCGCTGGAAAGGGCGAGCTTCTGGTTGACCATGGCCAGCACGCGTCCGCTGGTGGGTTCGATGGCGACGACGGTGCCATTCATGTTGCCGAGCGCGTCAACCGCGGCTTGGCGTACAACCGGATCTTCGCCGGTGGTAATGTCCCCGGCAGCAATGTCTTCGGCGAACGAGCTCATGTGAAAGCGCTCGTGATAATGATGGCGCCTCGTGCTCAGAGAAACCGGAGTAGCGGTCGCGCTGCGGCTGCGCGCCAGGTGATGAATGCGGCGCCGGGTGCGCTGCGTCTCACTGATCTTCTTCGATGGTTGCGATTTCTTGGACGTGCTGGTGTTGATGTGCGCCGCAAAACTGACGCCCGCCAAAGGCAGACAGGTAAACAGGGCAACTAACAGACGAAGAAGGCTCGTTCTTTTTAACATCTTATTGATTCACTCCCCGGATACTTGTACATACTACGATGCACGCAGGCTGCCAGCGGGCGGTAACCCGTCAAGAGCACTCGACTTCGCTGATATTACGGGACTTAGCATAATTCTGGCAACGAAAAAGTTTAGATTGTCAGAAACATTAATTTCGATTTAACCCATTATGGAACAATGACATACATTGGGATTACCTCCGGTCAGACCCCTTCAGTAACCGGTTACCCGGTTACTGGGAAGGTACTTCCCGTGTGAAAACCTTTTCCTCCCTGGGAAGGCCTTTCTTTCTGCGTGATTCAAGGCCGCGTTTCTTCTTGCGACTGCGGCAATCCTTTAACCGCGGAGTTCGCAGCGAAACGCCGCAGAGAACGCGGAGAAAAACAAAGCGCCTGAGCCATCGCTTGTCTACATCCCCGCGATTACATCACTTCGTTGCGTTTGCGCAGAAATGCGGGAACGTCGAGGTCGTCCTGTTCGAAGTTCGTCACGATGGCGCTGCGCAGGTTATCTCGCATGCTATCGAGCGAGATCACGTCTCCCGCGAGTCGGTCGGAAGCGGGCGCCGCCCGAGCTACGTCATCTGCGAAAGTGCCGTCGTCGGTAATACGGTGGTCGGACATGCCGCTGTCGGACATGCCCGACTCCATGATGTGCTTCGGCATGGGCTCGCGCTGGGCATCGTGCTCTTCGGGAAATTCCATGGCGTCTTCGTGTGCGGCCGCGAACGACGTGCGCGTTTCCTGCGGGCGATGGCGCGCGGACGGGGCCTCCCGGAAACCGGTGGCGATGACGGTGATCTTCACCGCATCTTTCATTTTTTCGTCCATTACGGCGCCGAAGATGATGTTGGCATCTTCATGTGCGGCGCTCTGGATAATGGAGCACGCCTGCTGCACTTCAGAGAGCTTGAGGGACGAGGAGCCGGTAATGTTGATGAGGATGCCGCGAGCGCCGTCGATCGCCCCTGCTTCGAGCAGTGGGGATGCGATGGCTTTTTGCGCGGCCTCGATGGTGCGCTTCGCGCCGCTGGCGGACGCCGTGCCCATGACGGCGTATCCCATGCGGGCCATGATGGTCTTCACGTCGGCGAAGTCGCGGTTGATAATGCCGGGGATGGTGATGATGTCGGAAATTCCTTGCACGCCCTGGCGAAGGATGTCGTCGGCGATGCGGAAAGATTCGAAGAAGCCGGCGTCTTCGGCGACCGCGAGCAGCTTCTCGTTGGGGATGACGATGGTGGTGTCGACCGACTCCATCAATTCGGAGATGCCGCGTTCGGCCTGCTGCATGCGGCGTTTGCCTTCGAACGAGAAAGGCTTGGTGACGACCGCGACCGTGAGCGCGCCCATCTCGCATGCCAGCGACGCGATGATGGGAGCCGCGCCGGTGCCGGTGCCACCGCCGAGGCCGGTGGTGACGAAGACCATGTCGGCGCCTTCGAGGGCTTCGATAATTTTGTCGGAATCTTCGAGCGCGGCTTTGCGGCCGACTTCAGGATTCGCGCCCGCGCCCAAGCCATTCGTCAGCTTCACTCCGAGTTGCAGCTTGACCGGCGCATGCGACATGCGCAGCGCCTGCAGATCGGTGTTGGCCACGATGAACTCGATGCCCTCCACGCCGGCATCGATCATGCGGTTGACTGCGTTGCCGCCGCCGCCACCGACTCCGATGACTTTGATCTTGGCGTCGTTGCGGGCCTCTTCGTTGAAGCTGATGCGAATGCTGGAATCTTTTTTCATTGTGTTCCCCTGAATTTGAATTCTGTTTTTTCTCTGCGATCTTTGCGGCCTTTCTCTGCGTTCTCTGCGGTTAAGAGCTTTTTTGCTTACCGGCGAAGAGCCTCTAACCGCAAAGTATGCAAAGAAAAGCCGCGGAGGACGCAGAGAAAACCAATCTGCCTTTCGTTCACGCTCCCTTTCCTACCAACAGCGCTTTCAATCTCGATCCCCAGCGGTCTTCCTGCAGGCCGCGTGCGATGCGGGCGCGCTGGCCGTAGTTCACCATGCCCAGAACCGTGGCAAACTCGGGCTCGGATAACGTCGACGGCATCCGGGCCAGCGGCGCGGGCCACGAGAGCCGGACAGACCGGCGCAGCACAGACTCCGCCACGTCGAAGATCCCGGGCAGGCGCGACGCTCCTCCGGTCAGCACGATGCCGGCGAGGCAGACATCGAACATGCCGCTGTGGCGCAGGCTTTCGCGCATCATCTCGAACAGCTCGCGCGCCCGGGGCTCGAGGATTTCCGCGACTAACCGCTGGGGCATGAGCCGCGATGGACGATCGCCTACAGACGGAACTTCAACTTCATTGCCTTCGGGAATCAGGGTGACGATGGCGTTGCCATAAATCCTCTTGATCTTTTCTGCTTCCGCGAGCGGCGTACACAGCCCGACGGACAGATCGCTGGTGAAATGGTCGCCGCCCACCGGAATCACTCACGTGAAAGCGACGGCGCCCTGCTGAAAGACGATCAGCTCCGTCGATCCGGCGCCAATGTCGGCCAGGCACACGCCAAGTTCGCGCTCGTCGTTGCGCAGCACGGAGTCGGCGGCGGCTAGAGGCTCGAACACCGTGTCGTCCACATGCACTCCAGCACGGTTCACCGCGGTGATTACGTTCTGCGTGGCGCTGGTCGCAGCCGTGACCATGTGGACGCGGACTTCAAGACGCGCGGCCATCATGCCCAGCGGATCGTGCACTCCAGACTGGTCGTCGAGAATGAATTCCTGCGGGAGCAGGTGCAAAATCTCGCGATCGGCGGGCAGCGGGATGGCGCGGGCGCGGTCGACGGCCTGCTTGATCTCGTCGCGTCCAATTTCTCGCGGACGCGTGCCCAGGCTGATGCCTCCGTGACTGTTGACGCCGCGCACGTGCGCTCCGCCGATGCCGACGATGGCCTGCTCCACCGCCGCGCCGGCGACGTCTTCCGCGGCTTCAACCGCTTTCTGGATCGCGGCTACTGCCTTGTCGAGTTCGACAATCACGCCCTTGCGCGAACCGCGCGATTCGGCCACGCCATGTCCGCGATAGCGCAGGCCGGTGTCGGTCAGCTCCGCCATCAGCGCACACGTCTTGGCGCTGCCTACGTCGATCGCCGTAAGAAAACTTCCCTGCTGGTTCCCCATTGCTTATGAATTCCTCGTTCTCGATAAAGACAACTAATCTGAATTCGTGCTCGCTTGCTGTTTCGCAATTGCCGCACTCGGCTTTGGAATCGATGGATGCGCGGGCGCGGGCGTCACCGATTGCGCGGGCTTCTTCGCTTCGGCTTTCTGCAAGGCGCCAGTCTTCGCGCCTCCCGTCTTTGCGCCTCCAGCCTTTGGTCCCGAAGCGGAGGTCTTCGCCGCCACTCTCTTCGGAGCCGGGCCCTTAGCCTTTGCAGTTGTCCTCTTGACCCTCGACCGCACGGCCGGTTTCTTAGCGGCCGCCGACTTCGGATCAAGTTTTTTCTCCGTCAACTCGAACGCCGGCTTGGGAAGAGTGCGGTCATGCGGGACCATACGCGTAACCAACGCTGCCGGCTTCACACCCGCGGCCGCTGCTGCTCTCGCCGCTGAGGCTGCCAGCGCGGGCTGTTTCGGCCTGCCTTCCATATCGGGATTGACGATCACCTGATTGTCGTAGCGCAGGTTCACCGACTCCAGCTTCTGAAATTGCTGCCGCCATTCCTGCACGTGGCTCACGTAGGTCTTGTAGCGCTTCAGATAATCCGACGAGCCGAGTTCAACCAGCACATCGCCCGCCGGATCATTTACGCGCACCTTCAAATTATCGAGATCGGAAAGATCCACCTCGCTCAAGTCCTGCGAATAGCGGGCGCCTCCGGAATCGAGTTCCTGCACCAGTTCGTTGTAGGCCTTCATGCGCGGAGCCCGCGTGGAAAGCGGCTCGCCGGGATTCATTCCAAGAATTACGGGGAAGGAATATTTATGCTTCTGTGGCAACTCCATCAGCGTGCCGCCGGCATCGATCAACGAAATCCGCGGGCCGACGCGGGCGAAGGCCACGGGCGTGCGCTCGTGGATTTCAACTTTCAGGCGGTTGGGCACGAAGCGCATCACGCTGGCCGATTCCACCCACGGGATCTGCTCGAGTTGCGTCTTCTGCTGGGCCAGCGGGATGAAGAAAATGTTGCGTCCGATGTCGGCGCCCATCACTTCCATGATTTGCGCCTTGGTCACATTCTGCATCCCCGCGACATCAATGTTGTCGCTCGACTCGACGCGAAAGCGCCAGGAGCGCTCGCCGTATTCGTACAAGGCGGCCGCAGCGATGGCCGCAACACACAACAACGCGGCAGCGATGCATGCCCACAAAAGACGGCTTGCAGTTTTCCTGGGAATTGAACTGCGGCGGGCGGAGACACGCTTTTGCCCACGCAGGAAAGGCGATTCCTCGTCCACATCCAGGTCGACCAGGCGCGCGTCGTCAAGATCCTCGCGAGCGGATTCAAGGTGAGAACGCTCGGCGCTGGGTGGGTACAACTCTTCCTGCAAGATGGTGCCGCTGGATTTCCGCGCCATCAGTTCAGGTCAGTTGTCGTGAGGAATCGCTGAGCGTTTTTAATATAACTTCATTTCTCGAATTGAGATAGATGAAAGATTAGTTCTTTTGCACAGACGGGAACCCGATTGGGCACGAGCGCTGTTTTGGGTCGGCCGGGCTGCGCTGCATAAGCCGCTAACTTAAGGCGGAATTCCCTTTCACCCAAACCCTGAGACGTGGTCACCTCGCCTGGTCAAGGCCTACGCGACGGACCAGATCCACAAAACGAGGGTCGCCGCGTATGGCATCAAAGTAGGGATACACCTTGAGCCACAACAGAAGGTTTGAATGTTCCTTGTAGGCCTGATCGAGCCAGGCAAATGCCTGGTCATAGTCGTCGAGTCCTAAATAAGCGTTCACGAAAGCAGCTGCAGGAACATAACCAGTCTGCTTGCGCCTGTTCAATTCCGCGAGCAGCCGAAGCGCATCCGTGCGCCGCCCAGCATGGGCGTACGCCCTGATCAAAATACAGACGATAGTTTGGTTGCGGTGAGAAACAGAGAGCCCTTTCTCCAGCACGGGGATTGCTTGCTCGGGTTGACCGTTGGCGATGAGTGCGAATCCAAGACCCCAAAGGATGTTCGCATCATCCGGTTGAACTGCCAACGCGGCACGCCACTCGCGCATGGCTTCATCATACCGGCGGGCAGAAGTCAGAATCCACGCAGTACCATAGCCGGAAACCGCAAGCGGGTCGAGTTCGCGGCCACGCCGGGTCCAAACCAATGCTTCTTCCGTATGCCCCTGGGATAGCAGCCACATGGCAAGTTCGGCATGAGCAGCAGCGTTGTTCGGACTCAACTCCAGGGCGCGCTTGTATTCAGTCTCGGCCTCAGACCACTGCCACTGTACTTGCTCCAAGCGTGCCAGCAGCACGTGCGCTTCGGCAGATTCTGGATCGAGTTCCAGTGCTTTTCGTACTGCGCTCATGGCTTTCGGGCGCACCTGTTCGGAGGGAACGCCGATAAAAATCGTGCTCAGTCCGAAATACGCGTCTGCCAACCCGACATAAGCCGGTGCAAACGTCGGGTCTCTGTTTATGGCCTCATCGAAATTATCAATGGCCTGCTCGATTTCAGCCCGACTGTCGGCTTTATCGTTGGCGAAACGGCCTTTGAGATAGCTCTCATAGACTTCAGGTGACGTGGAACGCACTTTCGTAAGTCTCTCGTTTTCCTTCCCTGTGACCGTTACCTCGACTTTTCGAGCGATGGATTGCGCCACATCGCTCTCGAGAGCAAGCACGTCGCGAAGGTTGCGATCGTAGGTTTCCGACCAGAAGTGTTCGTCGGTCGCCCCGCGAATCAACTGGGCGTGGACACGAATCTGATCGCCCGCTCGCATGACCGACCCTTCGACAATGGCATCCACCCGGAGAGTTTTGGCAATCTCGGGGACTGACAGCTGTGTGTCCTTGAAGTGCATTGCCGAAGTGCGCGAAATGACGCGCAGATCGTGGATTGCAGCAAGGCGTCCGATGAGTTCCTCGGTCATTCCGTCGGCAAGATACTCCTGCGTTGGGTCGCCGGAGAGGTTTTTCAGAGGCAGCACCGCCAGCGACATGATTTTGGCCCGAGTCGCGCCCCCTGCGCGGCTCCGGATCATGACGTAGGCGACGGTAATCAGGGCGAGTAAAGCCACCCCGCCCAGAACAAGCCAGCGACGCGCCCGTGGAGGCCCCTTTGGTTCGTGGTCACCTTCCGCATTCACCGGAGTTTCCGCCAGACGCTCTTTCTCTTCCTCCTCCAAACGCAGTCTGCGGCTTTGCAGCCAGGCATCGAGCTCGGAACCGAAGGCGTAAACGGACCCACGCTTGTCATGGACGTGGCGATGAACGGGCATACCCTCGCGCTTTTCCCAGCGCTGAACGGTGCTGACATCCCGTTTAACGTAGGTGGCAATTTCTTTCCACGAATCCAGGGGGATTTCGGGGGGCTGGTCGGAGAGCTCTGGGGATGAGACTGGCGAGGGGTCCTTCATATACCGCTCTTTCTCGCCGTCACTGACAGCGCTGACAGTCGTGCTGAATTCTAACCACTGGGCGCCCGCAGCGCAAATTGGGCTGCATTACGCCGCAACCACAGCTGTGCGGCCTTTTGCAGCTTGCCCCCTCGAATCGGCGAGCGCATTGTGGCAAACATGCCAAGGAGGCATGCGTCGTGTCCACTCTTGAGAAACAGATAGCTCGTTTCACCCTCTCGCTTGCGATCACCCTGCTACTCGCAGCTTCCCTAAGCGCGCAGAACGTCGTCGCGCAATGGGACGCAATTGCTTCCACAACGATTGTTGCCAACGCTAAGGTGGGTCCCGCCGCTTCGAGTGTTTGGTTTTCTTATGTGCATTTAGCCGTCTTCGACGCGGTAAATGCCTTTGACCATCGCTTCCAACCCTACGTCTTTACTACCAATCCGCCACCAGGGGCAAACAAAGATGCTGCCGCCGTCGCGGCCGCCCATTGGATTCTGGTGAACTATTTCCTCTCCCAGCAGACGACGTTGGACACTGCATTTAATGCCTCCTTAGCGGCAATCTCCGACACTCCAGCCAATATTGCGGCCGGCCAAGCCGTAGGGGAAGCTTCCGCAAAGGCACTGATCATAGCTCGGGCCAACGACGGCTTGTTGGCCAATGTGCTATACACCCCGCCGGTAGGGCCAGGTTATTGGCTGCCGACGCCACCGGCGTTCGGACCTCCCGTGACCCCTTGGCTCGGGCAAATGGTGCCCTTCACCCTGTCAAGTGCAGCGCAGTTCTTCCCTGACGAGGGTCCGGACGCACTCGACAGCCAACAGTGGATCGATGACTACAACCAAGTCATGACTCTCGGTGCTCTCAACAGTACCGTCCGAACGCCCCAGCAAACCGAAATCGGTCTCTTCTGGACGGAGCACACGGCGCAGCAGTATGCCCGTGCGTTCCAGAATCTAGCTACTCAGAAAGGGCTTAGCACTTCGGACACGGCACGCCTCATGGCCATGCTGTGGGCCGGATTTGCCGACGCGGGCATCGGATGCTTTAATGCGAAGTATAGCTTTAGTTTCTGGCGGCCTGTGACCGCAATCCCAGTGGGAGGTGCCAACCCGGCTCTCACAGCTGATCCGAATTGGTTGCCGCTAGGAACTACCCCCAGCCATCCAGAGTATCCGGCCGCGCATGGCTGCGTGACGGGCGCGGTCTCGACGATTCTGGCGGGATACTTCGGGACTACAAAACTAGCATTTTCGGTGGATAGCTTGGTGACAAACACAACCCACAATTTCACCAGCACCAGCGACCTGATGAAGGAAGTCGAGAACGCGAGGATCTACGCCGGATTCCATTATCACCACTCGGTGATACAAGGCAGGGTCTTAGGTCTCAAAGTCGGAGATCAATTAATGCACCAGTACTTCGGTCAGGCACAATAAAAGGTTCCAGGCGTTCCCGAATGGGGCAACCCGGCATCTTTCCAGACAAGCCACCGGGCTTGCCCCACCACGGCAGTGGACAGGCTAAGGGTTGGCCCCGATAACGACCAACCGGGCGCCCTGCGCTCCTCTTTGCCTCGGAGACAAAGTTGAAACAGCCAAAAAGATTGATGCCTGCTGGTTAGACCGGACCGGCAGAGGCGGTCTCGATGTGAATTACGGGCGGCTGGATCATCGGTACTCGCGGAGCGCTCACGCGAATCCGGGGACAGACGACCGGAGCGGGGATCGACTTAAACGCGACAGGAGCAAAACTAGCCGTCGCAATGCGGAGATGGGCCGTCTGAACTGCGATCTGAGCTTCCATCCTGGCGCGATTCGCCTCCAACTTCGCTAACTGAGCCTCTTGCCGGGCCGACATCACGTCAAATCGCGCGTGCGAGCGGTCGATCTTACTCTGGTCGAGTATAGTCTGGACCCGCGCCAGCGTCGTGGCCCAACGACAGGAGGCAGTCTCATCGTGCGTCGTCAGCAAGCGCGCCTCGGTGAGGAACTGGTCGGCACGTCCGGAGGCCAACGCAAGTACTGCCGCCGAGCCATGCTCGACGCGGTCAGCGACCTGATGTGCCCACTGCAGGCCGCCATCGTGGTAGCTTGCGTTTAATCCGGCTGCCAGCACTCCGGCTGTCAACCATCCCCATGCTTGTGTCATTTGCGTCTTCATCGCCTTAACCCCTTATGGCTGATAGACGAAGGGCGTTTCAATCGGTTAGCACAGGAAGATACGGGCCCAAGGGCCGGTAAGTTCCCGGCGGACCTCTCCGTGTTCGGGAACCTATCGGCACGTGTTGCGAAACAGTCGTCACACCTGCAGATTGCGAAGGTACGGGACGCTGGCTTTCATCATGTCGAGGTTCATTTCGACGAAGTAATTCTTGATGCCGCCGGTTTTGGCTGCGGTAAAGATTTTCTTCCAATCCAGCGAATCCTGGCCGACGGGCATGATCTTCTTGGCTTGCGCGGACCAGCCCTGCACGTGCATGGAAATAAAGCGGCCGGGATACTTCGTCAGATATTCGGCGGCGTCGTAGCCCTGGCTGATGGTGGAGACCTGAAACTGGAACTTCACCAGCTTCGGATCGAGCAGGCCGAACAAAACGTCGTAGGTGCGTTTGCCATCAACCATCGAGAGTTCGAAGTCCTCGTTGTGAAGTCCCTGCTGGATGCCGGCCTTGGCCGCTTGTTCGCCAATCTTGTTGTATTCGTCGGCTGCCCGCTTCACGTCATCCATCGACGGCTTCTTGGGACCCTCGAGGCTGGGAACCAGCATTTGCGTCAGGCCAACATCTTTCGCCCAGTCAATGGCGCGCTGCTGATCTTTTCTGAGTTCGTCGATGCCGAAGTGAGAACTCACGCAGCCGACGCCGGCGTCGCCCAGAATTTTCCGGAGCTCAGCACCTTTATATTTGGCGAGGCCGGCGAAACCGGAATCGCTGTAACCGACCGGGGAGCAGAGTTCGATCATCTGAAATCCGGCGCCGGCAAGCTGTTTGATCGTGCCGGGAAAATCCTTAGCAATCATCTCCCGGACGGGCCAGGTCTGGCATCCAATGGGCATGCCCAGCGGGTTGGCGCGAAGGTCCAGCGCGCCCGCGGAAAGAAAGCTGGCCGCGGCGGTGTAGGTCGCAGCGCTCTTCACGAATTCTCTTCTGGAAATCGCTGACATGGAAGGCCTCCTCATGATTGTAAGAATAAAAGTCGTTTGCAAATAAAGCAGCGCTCGAATTATAGACTCGTCGGTTCTTCACAGCCCGCAGGGGCTGAAGCCCTCGTGTTGGTTGGCTCTAGCGGCACGGCTGAAGCCGTGCCCTTCCCTAAGCCAACATGAATGGCGTCACGCTACAATTCCCATCCCTTGCGGCGCTCCGGCTTGACCCACTTCTGCGCGACGTCTGAGTTGACGCTCAAGTTGGAGCGATCCCAGCTGAGTTTTTGTCCCAAGCGGCTCGCTACATTCCCGAGCAGCAATGTCTCGGTGACGAGGCCTTCGAATTCGAAATTTCCGCCGGGCTTTACTTTACCGCCTTTGCAGGCGTCGAGCCATTCCCGTTCGTTGCCGGGCGATCTGGGGAGTGTCTTGGGCGGCTGTTTGTAGGCGTCCATCTTGCTTTGTGGAATGAGCTTGGGATTGCCGCCATTGAATGTGCAGAGGATTTTGCCGCGGTCTCCGACGAAGAGCAGGCCTTCGTCCTCTTCTTCGCCCTCGCCTTTGAGAGGGCGGTTTTCTTCCAGTTCGTCCGGGCGCGATGGCTTCAGGCCACCGTCATACCACGTGAATTTTACGGGAGGCATGTCGCCGCGGGCTGCGAAGTTGAAATGGATGATCGAGGCCAGCGGGTACGTCTCGTCGTAGCGGTCGCTGGAACTCGATTCCACGCTCACCGGCGCTTCCAGCTTCAAGACGCGAAAAATTGTGTCGAAACTATACGAACCCATGTCGCCCAGGGCGCCGCAGCCGAAGTCGGCCCAGCCGCGCCATACGAATGGCAGGTACGCGTGGTTGTATGCACGTTCCGCCGCTGGGCCAAGCCAGAGATCCCAATCCAAACCTTCAGGGACAGGTTCAGTTTCCTTGGGGCGTTCGATGCCTTGCGGCCAGAACGGACGGCTCGACCAGTTGTGGACTTCGCGCACCGGCCCGATAGCGCCGTCCCAAATCCATTCGCAGAGCTGGCGCGTGTATTCGGAGGCTTGATTGGCAACCGCAATTTGAGTGGCGACCCCGGTTTCTTTAGCTATTTCGGCGATGCGCCGCGCCTCATAGATGGTGTGAGTCAGAGGCTTCTGGCAGAAAACATGTTTGCGCTTTCTCATCGCCGCGGCGGAAACAGAAGCGTGCAAATTGTCGGTGGTACACACCACCACGGCGTCGACGTCTTTCTGCTTCTCCAGAAGTTCACGGTAGTCGGTGTAGGCCGCGCAGCCATGATACTGACCCGAGCGTTGCTGGGTGCCGTAATAGCCGTCCACAATTTTCTGGCACGGCTCGCGTCCGGCCACGCCGCCAGTCACTGCGAGAGTGTGACTCAACTGAAGGGGTGGGTCGGGACTGAGCCAATCCCAGCCGCTATTGACGCCGAGCAATTTGCGGACGGACTTGCAGAACTCATGGGTATCCCACTGCGGATAGTTCGCGCCGGTTTTGTTGACATCGCAGACGGCCACGCCTTGTACGTCAGGCTCGCGTAAAAAGTGAAGCATGACTCGCAAACCTTGGGCGCCGACGCCGATGAAAGCGATATTCACTTTGTCGCTGGGCGGAACATAGCCTACGCCGCCCAACACGTGACGAGGAACAATCGTGAATCCAACCGCCGCCGCGGCCGACTGGCCTAAGAACTTGCGGCGCGAAACTGAGGCGCCTAAAAACTCCTGAGACCGAAGCTGATTCTTCATCGTCCTCTCCTTTGATACGGCTCACAAATGCCGCATCAACATGCCGACCGCCCGTATTCTACGCAACTATCGACACTCGCGGTCGGGCTTTTTAGCTTTGCGTCTGTGCAGCCTCCCGCTCCTTCAGGTTCTCCAGAATCGCCGGCCCAAGCTGCGAGACGCTGCCCGCACCCAGAGTCAGGATCATATCGCCATCCTGCGCGACCGCGGCAGCGCCATCCACAGCCTCGGCTAAGGAACTCACGTAGCGGCTGCTCTTGGCATTTTTCTCGCGGATGCGCTGCGCCAGGATTTCGCCGGTGACGCCCTCAATGGGTTTCTCACTCGCGGCGTAAATGTCCAGGACAAACAACGAATCGGCGTCGGCGAAAGCGGTGGAGAATTCCTCGATCAGGTCGCGGGTGCGGGTATAGCGGTGAGGCTGGAAGA
>WNGK01000757.1_pt1 | contig 33500 bp, 29 predicted proteins | sample 5400601 | NCBI WGS metagenome assembly WNGK01 (sample SAMN13153376, study PRJNA577476) | soil metagenome | isolation source: 60 cm soil or saprolite under Garry oak tree replicate 1 | place: USA:California | collected 2016-06-15 | reverse complement strand
ACGGCGGAGGTGAGGGCGAAACGCTTGCTTGGCCGCTGGCATGGCGCCTTGGCATCCGGCTTGGGCTCACGGATAGCTGCGGACTCGATTGCTAAACGGCAACGTCGACAACGCGGCTGTCCACCACGATGGCGGGCGGCGTGTTCCCCGTCCGCGCCTCGCGCACTACACGGATGCGATCACGCGCGTCGGGGATGTACCACTACGCGTCAGGGCACACGATACGCGGTGACGGGCCGCACGTCGTTGATGGTCGCATCATACAACGCCGTCTGCGGCGGAATCGCAACACTCATCGGGAGACTGTAGATGGCGCCGGGGAGGTCTTGTTCAACTCCAGAAGAACGTGACCACGAACCCGCAGCGAGCGTATAGGGGAACGACTGCCCCGACCACCGCAGCGCGAAGGTCCTCGTCGCTGGAAGCAGGTTAGGGAGGAAGCAACGCGCCCGGGGCGTCATCCGGTTCATAACGCCGCGGGCGGGTGGGCTACTGACCGGCAGAATCGCGTTGCAGAGCGGGCGACGGGATTCGAACCCGTGACGTCCAGCTTGGGAAGCTGGCATTCTACCCCTGAATTACGCCCGCGAACCCTTCCTAAGGCAGGAATTGTGCCAAAATCTGACCGCGGTATCAATCCCCGACTTACGACCGCTTGTAGCGCCAGGCTACAATTCCCGGCTGATCCGCCTTCAATTTGAACGGCTTGTTACCTCCTGCATCGACCACGGGCACGTCCTGTAACACTGTTGCTACAACATTGCCCTTACCGTCGACGAATTCGAACGTGAGCTTGAGCGGCTGCGAAGCCTTGGGGTGGAAGTTCGAAAACAGGCCCTCGACGCCGGCGCCCTGCTCATTCGTGGTGAACGTGCCCACGGTAACTTCGACCGGGAGCGAATCCGCCAGCGTCAGGTAGTAGAGCACCGAGTCCTTCTTCCCCAAGAGCTGCCACCCCCCGGCGATTTTCGCGAGCGACAGGCGGTTCAGCGGATCCACTGCGAACAGCCGCTGAGCGAGCGGCAGCACCTTGCTCGAGTCCCCGATCAGGTAGGCGATACCCGCGAGGTTGTAGAGCGCGTCTCGATAGTACGGGTTCTTGGCGAGGCCCGCCTCGTAGGTCCGCGACACCAGACGGTACTGTGGATCGGCCAACGCGTGGTACTTGCTCATCGTGTCGACCGCGGCGGGCTGACACCGCGTCGCGATCTGTCGCGCGGTCAGCGCGGGGTTCTTCTTCTTTTGCGCTTTGCCGCACGCGGCGTCCATGTCCGCCGTGTCCGGCGCGTTGGGAATCCCGCCCAGCACCGCGCTGGCAGCGCCGAACAGGTCGTCCGCGGTCGCCGAATCCGCGTGCCCGATGATGGCGCCGTACAGCGCCATGGCCGAGTCCCGTCTGTCGTCCCGCAGGTACAGTCCGGCGAGCGCGGCCATCGCCTGAATGTCGCTCGGGTAGGCGCCGAGGTACTCCTTGTAGGCCGCCTTCGCCTCGTCGTAGCGTTTCGCCGCATGGTACACGCGCGCCACATTGAAGAACGCGTCCCGCTTGTCCTTCGCATACTTCGGATCGGACGCCGCCGGCACGGCCAGCCGGAAATACCTGGCCGCCGAGTCCGTCTGATTCGCGCCGATGAACAGGTTCGCGAGATAGATGAACCCCATCGGCTCGGCCTGGTAGACCTGATTCGCGCGCCGGAAGCTCGCGATCGCTGAGTCGGTGTTCCCCGCCTGCCACGCCTGCACGCCGGCGTTGAACACCGGCACCCACGCCTGGCGCCGATACAGGCCGATGTCTTCTTTGCAGGTCGGCGCGAGCGCCAGGGCCTTCGTGAAGGCGGAGTCCACGCCGCCCAGCTCGCCGGCCATCAGATAATACCGCGCCAGGTAGTACCACGCGGCGGGGTTCTTGTCCTGGTTCCCGGTGGTCACCGCCTGCGTGAGGACGCGCTCGGCGTCCTTCAAGTCCTTGGTGCGCTGATCTGCGAACTTGGTGTTGAACGCGCTCTTCAGCGACTGCATGCCGCTGTTCACGAGCTGATGGCCCGGCTTGATCTCGCACGCGGCGGGGAGCCAGATCTGCTGCGCATGCGATACGGCGGGCGCCCCCCCCTCCCCCAGGGCGGCGGCCAGGATGCACGCCGGAATGCCGAGGGACTGCTTGACGGTCATGCTCACTCCTTGGATTTGGCGACCAACGCCTCGGCGTCGCGCTGCGCGACGCGGGCGACCTCGAGCGGCGGCCGGCCAAGCAGGCGGGCTGCCGCGAGAACATCGTCGTACTCCGGTTTCACTCGCACGCCTTCCGCATCGGGCTGCTCCAGCACCTTCACCCGCACGGTGACCTCGGGTGTGAGCTGCACGGTCACTTGGCGGCGGGCCAGCGTCGCCCGCTCCGCCACCCAGCGACGCACCCCCGCCGTCGTGCTGTGGCGAAACAGCGCGGCCGTGACGGGCTCCGCCAGCTCCTCCGGCGCCACGACTTCCACCCGGAACCCGGAACGTCCCTTCTTCATCTGCACGGGCCACGTTTGTACGTCCAGCGCTCCGGCGGCAACGAGCGCCTGGCGCAGCGGCTCCACGTACTCCGGGCTCATGTCGTCCACGTCGGTGGCGAGCAGCGCCACACGGCCGGCCTCCGCCGCCTGCTCGGCGAGGAGAATCCGCAACGCGTTGGGATAGTGCTTCGGGTTCCGCTGCCCCGCGCCCCACCCGCCTTTCACCATGCGCCAGTGCCCGGGTGGCGGACCCGCCGCGAGAACGCGCACCAACGCGGCCCCGGTCGGTGTCGTGGCTTCCCCCTCCACCGGGCCCCCCGTCGCCAGATCGACCCCTTCGAGCAGGATCGCCGTGGCGGGCGCCGGGACCGGCAGCCGGCCGTGCTCTGCCTCCACCCATCCGTTTCCCACGGCCACGGGCCAGGCGTACACCGCTTCGACGCCGAGCTGCTCGAACCCTTCGATTGCGCCCACGATGTCGAGCACGGCATCCACTGCGCCGACCTCGTGCAGATGCACCTTCTCGGGCGCGACGCCGTGCACACGGCCCTCGGCGTCGCCAATAAGGTGGAACGCGCGTACGGCGCGCTCCCTCGTCCAATCGGACACCGGTGCTCGCTCGACGAGTCGCACCAGCTCTCCCACGTGGCGTCCGTGCGAGCGCTCGGGGATCGTGAACTCGACCTGCTTGCATCCTACGCCGCACCGGACGGCGTTTCGGACGGTGACTCCCACTCCCTCGAGCCCCAACCGACCCGGCAGCGCCTCGAGCCAATCCTGCGGCACGCCGAGGGCAAGAAGAGCCCCCAGGGTCATGTCGCCGGAGATGCCGGCCGCCGGGTCCAAGATCGCGATGCGCATGCGTCCCAAGCGACGGAATATAAACGGGTTAGGCCCGGTAGAGCCACCCGGCGCCGGTATTGAAGATCACCACACGCTCGTCCGGGTGCAGTGTCCCTCGCGCCTTGAGCTCCACGGCTCCCGCGAGCGCAGCCCCACCTTCCGGAGCGGCATCGATGCCCTCGAGGGTTTGCAGGTCCCGAGCCGCCGCCGCCAGGTGTGCGTCCGTCACCGCTACCGCTCCGCCGCCGCTCTCGCGCAACGCTCGGAGCATCAACCGATCGCCGAGTGGGGCGGGAACCCGCAGCCCAGCGGCGATCGTGTGCGGGTCGGGCCAGGGCGCGCAGGCATCAATCCCGGCCTCGAACGCCCTGACGACCGGCGCGCACCCCACCGCTTGGACGCTGTAGAGGCGCGGCGCCTTTCCGTCGATCCAGCCGGCCCGGGTGAGCTCGGCGAACGCTTTCCACATGCCGATCAGACCGGTGCCGCCACCGGTGGGGTACACGATGGCATCGGGAAGAGTCCAGCCGAGCTGTTCGGCGAGCTCGAGGCCCAGCGTTTTCTTCCCTTCGATGCGGTACGGCTCCCGCAGCGTCGACACATCCACGGCGCCGGTCTCGATGGCGTAAGCGCGGGCCGCCTTGCCGCAATCCCCGATGTGACCGTCCACGAGCACGAGGTCGCCGCCGAAGCTGCGGATCTGTCCGAGGATCGTGGGCGGCGTCGCGGCCGGTGCGTACACCCGCGCCGCGAGGCCGGCGCGCGCGGCGTAGGCCGCGAGCGCCACGCCGGCGTTTCCTGCCGTGGGGACGACCAGCCGCTGGGCCCCCGCGAGCGCCGCACGGGTCACAGCGGCGGCGAGCCCGCGTGCCTTGAACGAGCCGGTGGGGTTCGCTCCTTCTTCCTTCACAGTGAGCTCGCGAAAGCCGTACTTCGCGGCGAGCCGCGGCACCGCGAGCAGCGGCGTCCCGCCCTCGCCCAGGGTGACCGGTCCCTCCCCGTCGGCGAGCGGCAGCCACTCCCGGTAGCGCCACATCGTCCAGCGACGCGCCTGCAGCAGCGCCCTGGCCTCGGGCGCCGGTGTCGCGCGGTACCGGACGAGGTAGGGCTGGCCGCAGTCGCACACGCCGGGCAAGCCGTCGGCGCTGCGGGTGGCGCCGCAACCGGAGCATTCGAGGGACCAGGGGAATTCACACGCGGGCATGTAATCGATCCAGGATCCGCTCCGCCAGTTTGGTCGAGAACCCGGGCAGCGACGCGATTTCCGCCGGCGTGGCCGTCTTCACGCCCGCGAGCGAGCCGAACCGCTCCAGCAGGGCGCGCCGGCGGCCCGGCCCAATGCCCGGTATCGCGAGCAGCTCGGAGGTGATGGTGCGCCGGGCGCGACGCTGGCGGCTATAGCTGACCGCGAACCGGTGCGCCTCGTCGCGGGCGCGCTGGAGCAGCTTGAGCGACGGGCTGCGTCGCGACAGCGCGAGCGGGTCGGCGCGGCCGGGCAGGAAGATCTCTTCCTCACGCTTCGCGAGGCTCACGATCGGCAGCTCTGCCCGCCCCGCGGCGCGCGCCGCGTCGAGCGCCGCGCCCAGCTGCCCCTTCCCTCCGTCGATCACCAGGAGGTCGGGGAGCGGCTTGTCCTCGGCGATCCGCCGCGTGAGGTAGCGCGTCACGACCTCGTGCACGGCCGCGAAATCGTCCTGGGGCGCGCCCCTGATCTTGAACCGCCGATACTCCGCCTTCTTGGGCCGGCCCGCCTCGAACCAGACGAGCGAGCCCACCGTATCGCGCCCCTGGTTGGTCGAGATATCGATGCACACGAACGCGCGCGGCACGACCGCGAGCCCGAGGTCACGCCCCAGCGCGAACACCGGGTCCGCCGCCCGCTCGTCGATGTCGAAGCTCTCGATCTTCAAGCTGTCCAGCAGGTGCCGCGCGTTTTGGTCCGCCAGCTCGGCGAGCTGCGCCTTACTGCCGCGCCGCGGCACGTGCCACTCCACCTCGGGGGCGAGCTCGCCGAGCGACGCGAGATCCTCGGGGGCGGGCGGGAACGGCAACAGCACTTTGCGCGCCCGCACTTCGAGCGGCAGGTAGCACCGCACGAGAAACACCGCCAAGATCGTTGCTTCGGTCTCGTGCTCGGCGTTCTCCAGGAACCAGTGATCGCGCGCAATCAGCTTGCCGTCGCGAACGCGGAGCACGACGCCGCACACGTCATCCCCGTCTCGCGCGATACCCACCGCGTCCGCGTCGCCGCCGCCCACGAGCTCGACCGCCTGCGGCTGCTCCAGCTGGTCGAGCCACTTCAGCGCATCGCGCACCTGCGCCGCGCGCTCGAAGTCGAGCTGGCGCGAGGCCTGCTGCATCCGCTCGCGCAGCCCGATGCGCACGTCGACCGTCTTCCCTTCGAGGAATACCACCACGTCGTCGATCATCCGGCGGTAATCCGCCGCGCTCTGCAGGGCGACGCACGGCGCCCGGCAGCGCTCGATGTGATAGTCGAGACAGGGCCGATCCGGGGCCTCGCGCGGCAGATCCCAGTGGCACGAGCGCACCGTGAAGATGCGGCGGATGATCTTCAGGGTCTGCCGCAGCGTGGCGACGTCGGTGTACGGCCCGAAGTAGCGGGCGCCGGGAATCGACACCCGACGGGTGACGAGGACGCGCGGGAACGGCTCGGCCAGCGTCACCGCAATCCGCGGATAGCTCTTGTCGTCGGTGAGCCGGATGTTGAAGCGGGGCCGATGCTCCTTGATGAGATTGTTTTCGAGCAGCAGCGCCTGGGCCTCGCTCGGAACGATGATCGTCTCGAGCTCGGCGATCTGGCTCACCAGCGCCGCGCGCTCCGGCGTCTCGCCCCCGTCTGCGCCGAAATAGCTCGGCACCCGAGCGCGGAGACTCTTCGCCTTCCCCACGTAGAGGATCTCGCCGGCGGCGTTCTTCCACAGATACACGCCGGGTTTGTCGGGAAGAGCGTCTAGCGTGCGCGAAAGGCGGTCAGGGATTGCCATGTCCGGACGGCATCGGGATGCTGGAGCGCCAGCGTCAGCGCGGCGTACACGATCCCAAAGATACCCAGCACGGCAACCCCACGCGGCACCGGCGTGACGGCGCCCGTGAGCCGCGCCACGGCGATCGCGGCGGCGCCCGCGAGCACGCCTGCGACCAGCGTGATCCCCAATGCTCGCCAGTCGGCGCCGCGCAGCACGCGCCCGATGCGGCCGTTCAGGTGGTGGAGATGGAGCGACGTGTTCAGGAACACGCCGAGCGAGGACCCGAGCGCGATCCCGGGGGGCCCGAGCCACCGCATCAGGAGCCACGCGAGTCCCGTGGACACCACCAGCGACGAGGTCGCGATCTTCACCGGCGTACGAGTGTCCCGCATCGCGTAAAAGCCGGAAGCGAAGAGCTTCACGGTCGCCTGCCCCACGAGTCCCAGGCCGTACGCCGCCAGCACGTTCCCCACGAGCGCCGTCGCACCCGCGGTGAACCGTCCGGTTTGGAACAGAGCGCCGATGATGACGCGGCTGAGGGCGATGAACGCGATCGAAGACGGCACGACGAAGAAGATGATGCGCCGGAACCCGACCGCGATCCGCGCCCGCAGTTGCTCGTTCGGCGCGGTCCCCACCGCCTCTCGTGCCAGCTCGGGCAGCGACACCGCCGTGACGGATGCTCCGAACAGGCTGACGGGAAGCTGCTGCACGATTTGCGCGTAGCCGAGCGCCGACACCCCGCCCGCGCCCGTGAAGGAGCCGAGCAGCGTGTCGATCAATCCCGAGACCTGTACCACCCCGGCGCCCAGGAGCAGCGGCAGCCACGCCACAATGACGTCGCGCACCCCCTCCGGCTTGGTCGAGAATCGCAGGGGGATCCCGTCCAGCAGGCGCCAGCACACGGGCAGCTGCACGGCGATCTGCAGCACGCTACCAGCGACGGTTCCCCAGGCCAGGGCGAGCGCCAACCGGTGCAGCTGCGCGTCGAGGGGCAGGGCGCGGTTCGCGAGCCACGTCCCGGCCGCGACCATCGCGACGATCCCGGCGATGTTCCAGAGCGCCGGTGCCGCGTACGGCAGGAAGAAGCGCCGGTGCGTGTTGAGGATCCCGAGGCACCACGCCGAGACGACCATGAGCCCGGTCATCGGAAACAGGATCCGCACCAGGCTGACGGTGAGCTGGCGGCGCGGCTCGTCGAACCCCTTGGCGAGGACGGTGGTGATGGCGGGCGCAAACGCGATCCCGAGCAGGGCGAGGACTGCCGAGCCGAGTAGCAACAGTCCCAAGACTGCGCCGGCGAGCGCCCGGGCTCCGGTCCGGTCGGCGCGCTCGTTCAGCGCGGCGTACACGGGGATGAACGACCCCAGGAGCGTGCCCTCGCCGAGCAGGCTGCGGATAGTGTTCGGGATCCGGAGCGCGGCGCGGAAGGCATCCGCGGGGATGCTGTCGTTACCGAAGTAGTGGGCGAATACGCGCTCCCGCACGTATCCGAGCACGCGGGTCACCAAGATCCCAGCGGCCACCCGGGCCGCCTGGCGCCCCCCGCTGGCGGCCGAGTCGGGCACCGTCAGGAGCCGGGCTTCTTCTTGCGAGGGTCTTCCAGCAGGCGCTGTACGAACTGCAGCTCCTCACGCATACCGGCGATGGAGCGGTTCAGCTCCTCGAGGTCGGTTTCCAACGACTCCACGCGCTGCTCCAGCTGGCGCACGCCCGCCCCACTTCCCGCTCCCCCACCGTCTCCCTGACCTTCCAGCCGCCGCGCAAACGAGCGCCCGAGCGGCGAATCGAGCAGGATCGCGGCGATGGGAATCATCAGGGCCACGAGCAGCACGACGACGAGGACCCACATGGACGGATTCTACGAAGCGCCCGTCCAGCGCGCCACCTCCTGCTCCAGCGCGTCGACGAGCCCGGGTCCATAGCGGATGAGGAACGACGGGAGGGTGAGCACGCGCTCCTGCGGTTGTCCCGTCGGGTAGACCGCCGCGCGGGCGCGCGCGATCTGGCGCACCAGCGTCTCGCCTTCGAGGCGCTTGAGGCTCGCCACGAGCTTCTTCTCGATGGTCTGCGTCCCCGCGAGGGCCGCGTTGCGGGCGGACTCGACCGTCCGCTCGAGCGTTGGGTCGATCTGTACGACGGACTGGAGCAGCCGACCGTATTGCTGCTCGATGTCGCTCTTCAGGGCCGCCAGCGTCGCCACCGTCTCGGGCGGCAGGTCGTGCCGGACGAGGCGGGCCTCGAGCTCGCCCGGCTTGCCATCGAACGCCGCGAGATCGATCCCGTGGCGCTCCATCAGCTTCTCCACCCGACCCTCCACGATTACGCCCGACCAGCGCGGCACCGGACGCTGGCGCGTCACGCCGAGCGCGCCGTACAACGGCACGGCGTCCTGGAGGTACTTGAGCTCCGCGGGGCCCGCCGCGTACGCCACCGTGGGGAGCAGCGCCGCCTCCACCACGGGCCGGAGCAGCACGTTGGGCGAGAGCCGCTCCGGCGCCTCGACAGCGACGCGCTCCAGCTCCGCGCGGGTGAAGCGCTCGCCGCTCCGGCGCGTCACGAAGACCTCGCCGTCGCGCTGCAGCCGGTCACGGCCCTGGCGGGCCTCGACGAACACCGGCGTGTAGCCGTCCGCGAGCGGCAGGTCGAGCCCCTTGAGCACCCAAGGGGCGGCCGCCCGCTTGGCGCCGGCGTCGTGCGCGCGCAGCACCACGAGCCCCCGCGACCCGAGCAGCGTGTCCAGCGCCCCGGCGAACGCGTCTGCGAGCGTGGCCTCGGGGCGGTACCATCGCTCGAGCCATTCGATCAGAGCGGCCTTGAATTCGGTCTCCGGCGTGCCGTCCTTGAGCTGGGCCAGCGCCGCGACGATCTCCGGACCACACGGCTCATGAGCGACCGGGACCAGCGGCGCATCCGCCGCGCGCTCGCGCAGCACGATCTGTACGAGGTCGCCGCCGGCGTTCAAGAACCAGGTGTGGTTGGCCTCGGCGAAGTCGTGGTCGTCGCCCGCCACCCAGAACACCGGCACGACGGGCACCCGCCGCTCTCGCTCGAGGCGCCGCGCCAGCGCGATGGCCGACAGGGCCTTGTAGACGGTGTACAAGGGCCCGGTGAAGAGCCCCGGTTGCTGACCGGTCGTGACGACCAGGACCTCGCCCGCCGTGAGCCGATCGCGCGCCGCCCCCGGAAGGGCGGCCGCGACCACGTCCGGCGCCACGCGCCGCGGTGCGACGCGAGGCTCGGGAACGGCGAGCGGCGCGATGGGAGTGGTGACGATCTTCGGTATCACCCGTCCTCAGTCTCTCCGAATACGTCTGCTTGAAACGTGAATACCTCGGTGGCCGGTTCCCGCCACGCGTCCGGCGACAGCCCGGCTTTGCGGCAGGCCGCCGCCAGGAACGCTTCGGGCCCCCAATGATACTCGCGCGCCACCTGCGGGAGGAGCAGCGCGATGCGCCGCCCGCATCGCACGATCACACCATCCCGACCGACCACCACGCGCTCCGCATCCACGGGGGCGGGAAGCAGCGTGCGCTCGGACAGCACGGAGATCTCGAGGGCGAGGGAGGGAAGCTCGTCGAGGCTGACCGGCGCGAAGCGCGGATCGTCCAGCGCCGCAGCGATCACCATCTCCTGCACCACGGGACCGAGCTCGCGATCGGCTGCGATGTGACCGATGCAGCCACGCAACGCGTCGCGCTCGGTCAGGGTCACGAAGGCCCCCCGCTTCAGCATCGCCCCGGGCACGGCGCACAGCGGTGGCAGGGGCTGCCCCTCGAGGTGCGCTTGCAGCGTCGCCCGCGCGAGTCCCAGCAGTGCCGCCCGATCCGCCGGCGTCAGCTCAGGATCCGCGATGGTAGGGTTCCCCCCGGCGAATGGTGTACGCGCGGTACAGCTGCTCGTACACGATCACGCGCGCCAGCTCGTGCGGGAATGTCAGGCGGGAGAGGCTCCAGGCCCGCTCGGCGGACTGTAACACGGCGGTGGGGAGCGCGTCCGCGCCGCCGATCGCGAACGCGACATCCCGGCCGTCCAGCTCCCAGCGCGCCGTCCATTCGGCGAGCTGCCCGGACGTCCACTGCTCTCCCGCTTCGGACAGCGCGACGAGGCGCGAGCCCTCGGCCACTCTCTCGAGGAGTCGCGCCTCGTCCTTCACTTCCCGTTCCTCGACCCGCGTGTAGCGACGCAGTCGCTCCAGGTACCCGTCACACGCCGTGCGGAGCGCCGCGTCCCGCACGCGCCCCACCGCGACGACACGGTAGCGCATCAGGCATACATCCCACGCAGCCGATGCATCGCCGCCACGCGATCGACCGCCACGATGTAGGAGGCGATGCGGGTGTTCACCTTGTACTTCTCCGCCGTGACCGCGACCTCGTTGAAGGCTCGCACCATGATGCTCTCGAGGCGCCGGTTCACGGTGTCCTCGTCCCAGAAGTAGCCGCCGCGGTCCTGTACCCACTCGAAGTAGCTCACCGTCACGCCGCCGGCGTTCGCGAGGATGTCGGGAATGACGAAGACGCCCTTTTTTTCGAGGATCTCGTCGGCGGCCGCGGTGGTGGGACCGTTCGCGCCTTCACAGATGATCTTCGCCTTGATCTGCGGGGCGTTCTTGCGCGTGATGACGTTCTCCGTGGCCGCGGGGACGAGCACGTCGCAGTCCACGATGAGCAGCTGTTCCTTGCTGAACGGCTCGGCCTTGGGATACCCCGCGAGCTGACGGTGCTCTTTGACCCACTTGATCAGGTCAGGGATGTCGAGCCCCTGGCGGTTGTGCAAAGCCCCCGACTTGTCCGAAACGGCCACGATGACGGCGCCTTCCTTGGCCATCAGGTCCGCGGCCACGGAACCCACGTTCCCGAACCCCTGCACGGCCACGCGCGCGCCCTTGAGACTCATGCCCAGCTTGGACAGCGCTTCCCGAGTCACGAACATGCACCCCCGCCCCGTCGCCTCACGTCGCCCCAGCGAGCCCCCCATCTCCACCGGCTTCCCCGTCACGACCGCTGTCACCGTATGCCGGTGGTGCATGGAGTACGTGTCCATGATCCACGCCATCACACGCTCGTTGGTGTTCACATCCGGGGCCGGCACATCCGAGTCGGGGCCGAGCGTCTCGATGATGCCCGCGGTGTAACGCCGCGTCACCCGCTCGAGCTCGGCCATCGACATGGTGGTAGGATCGCACACGACCCCGCCCTTCGACCCTCCGAACGGGATGTTCACGAGCGCACACTTCCACGTCATCCACGCGGCGAGCGCCTTCACTTCCTCGAGGGTCACGTTGAGATCGAATCGGATACCGCCCTTGGCCGGACCGCGAGACGTGTTGTACAAGACCCGGTAGCCCGTATACACCTCCAGCTCGCCCGAATCGCGCAGCACGGGGACGGACACGATGATCTGCTTTTCGGGGTTGCGAAGGACCTTGTAGAGACCGGGATCGAGGTTCAAGAGCTGGGCGGCGTGATCGAAGCGCTCCATCATCGCCTCGAACGGGTTCTCCTCCGCGAGGAACGTGTCCTTGTCGGGCCGGATGCCCAGGTGCCCTTGGGGCTGGATGGCAGGTTCGCTCATGGCACTCGCTTGTGCGTCGGGTCTCAGGCACGCCGGGCGGAGCCGAGCACGGCGTCCACCGCCTGCTCGAGCGCCCGGCCGTTCCGTTCCCAGTGGACGGCAAGCACCGCGACGAGGGGCTCGGGCGCACTCCCGGGCCACTGTCGACGGAGCTTCACCGCGTCCTTTTCTGTGACTACAACATAATCCCCCCCCCCGGCGGCGGCCTGCACGAGCCGCTCGAGGTCCGCCCGACGATAGGCGTGATGGTCTTGGTACGCCACGAGTTGCACGCTCGCGCCGGCGGTCCGGAGCTGCGCCGCGAAGCTTTCCGGTTCGGCGATGCCTGCGGCCGCGACCACGCGCCGCCCAGCGAGCACCGCAAGCTCCCGGTGCGTTCCGGACTGCATGCCCTCGAGATGACTCACCGCGAGCCACGCCGTACAGACCGGCACCCCTCTCCTCCTTCGACCGACACGGTCGGCCAGGGCTCCCGCGGTTGCCGCCGACGCGCATTTCCGAGTCACGACGATCAGGTCGGCGCGGGCCAAGGCATCCCAGCCCTCGCGCCACGGGCCCGCCGGTAAGGGCCACGGCGACGCGGCGGCGCTCTCCGCGCTCGCGACCGCGATGTTCAGGTCCCGCGCCACTCCCAGGAGCTGGTAGGCGTCGTCGAGCACGAACACCTGAGCGCCCTGAGCCCGAGCGGCGACCGCGCCGGCCACGCGATCGGGGTTCGCCACCACGACCGCCTGCGGCACCAGTCGCCGATGCACGAGCAGCTCGTCACCGCCGTAGTCGCGGAGCAGGACGCCGGGCGTGCGGCCACGCGCCACACAATAATCCGCGATCCACGCCGCGAGCGGTGTCTTCCCCGTGCCGCCGACGGACAGATTCCCGACGGCGATCGTCGGCAGGGGGAGGCGCACGGCGTCGCCGCCGCCCCGGACCGCACGCAGCTTCATGACGGCCCAGTACGCGCCCGCGAGGGGGATGAGCGGCACGCGTGCGAGCCGCGCGCCCGGCGACCCGCCCCACAGCCAGCGCACCAGGTCCGCGCGGGTCACGCGTCCGCTCGACCGCGCGTCACGGCCTCGAGCGCCCGCTCTGCCACGGACATGCCGCGACGCAACCCCTCTTTTCCCGCTTCCACGTCGAACGGCGCGCTGTACCTGATTTCCACCGTGGCGAACGGTCGGGGCAGGCAGAACCGATCCCACGACTCGATCCACCACGCGGACGAGGCCCGCGCGCCCGCAGCGATCACGACCGCGTTCGCATGCTGCGCCGCAGCCAGCCCGCCGGGCTTCATCCGCTCCGCCGGCCCACGCGGGCCGTCGGGCGTGAGCGCGACCTCCCCGCCCTGGCGCAGATAGCGCACCAGGCCCAGCAGACCCGCCTCCCCCCCGCGCTGCGAGGACCCGCGCACCACACGGTACCCCCAGCGCTCGGACAGCTCGGCGAGGTAGCCGCCGTCGCGATGGCGGCTGATCAGGAGAGCGATGCTCTCGTCACGCCGGTGGTACAGCAGCGGGAGGATGCGACTGTGCCACAGCACGTAGATCACGGGCCGCCCGCTCGCCCGAGCGGCGGCCACGTGCTCCCACCCCTGGACGCGGTAGCGCCAGGTCGCCGCGAGCAAGCGCACGAGTGCCGCCACGAGGGCCGTCACCAGGGGCTCGGCCCGGCCGAGCTTCACCCCGCGAGCTCCAGGGCGAGCGCGGCCACGCGGTCAGCCGCCCCCGGGGGCCCCAGCCGCTGTCGCACGAGCCCCAATCCCTCCCGTTGGCGGCGGGCAGGCTCGCTGTCGGCGTCGAGCAGCGGCAGCACGGCGGTCGCCAGAGCACCGGGGGTGACCGCACTCTGGAGCAGCTCGGGGCTCACCTCTCGCCCGGCAATCAGGTTCACCAGACCGACGTGGGGCACCTGCAGCATGCGGATGGCGATGGCGAACGACACGGGGTTGAGACGGTACGCGATGACCATGGGCACGTCGGCGAGTGCCGCCTCGAGGGTGGTCGTGCCCGACTTGCAGAGACCGGCGTCGGCGGCCGCGAACACGGCGAGTGGATCACCCAGGTGCAGGCGGATGGCACCGGGAGCGGGGTAGCGGCCGCGCGCCGTCCCGGCGACGACGACCTGCACGTCGGGGCGCGCGGCGACGACGCGGACCGCCGCATCGCGGAACGCCGGCCAGAGTCGCTTCACTTCCTGCGCGCGGCTCCCCGGGAAGAGACCGAGCACCGGCCGTCCGGGTTCAAGGCCGAGGCGGCGCCGGGCATCCGCCCGCGGGGGCGGCGGTGTCCGGTCCTTGAGCGGATGTCCGACGAACGTCGCCGCGACGCCGCGCTCGCGAAAGAACGCCTCTTCGAAGGGCAGGATGACCGCGAGCCGTCGCACCGCGGCCAGCTTCCGTACCCGGCCCGGAGCCCAGGCCCACATTTGGGGAGCGATGTAGTAGAGGACCGGGATGCCGGCGGCGGCGGCCTCCGCCGCCACGCGCAAATGGTAGCCGGGATAGTCGACGAGAATCACCAGGTCGTAGCGCCGGGCCTGGAACGCGAGGCGGACGCGTCCGAGCAGGCGCAGATGGGCCGGCAACTTCCACAGCGCCTCGACGAACCCGACCACCGAGAATTGCTCCATGCGGTCGAGCACCGAGGCGCCCGCGGCCTCCAGGTCAGGACCGCCCAACGCCTCGACGCTGGTCCCAGGGAGGCGCCGCTTCAGCGCGGTCACGACCGCGGCGGCGTGCGCGTCCCCCGACGGCTCGCCCGCCGAGATGTAGATGCGGGGCGTGCGGCTCACGGCCGCGTGGCGGCCAGGGAAGCGGAGAGCGCGGGGGGTGCGAGCGGCGAGGCCTGGACGGCGGCGGCGACGCGGAACGCGAGGGCCAGGGCCTGGGCCCCGGCGGCGCCCGACACGACGACATCCTCCTCGCCGCGCACGGCGCGCAAGAAGCTTTCCAGCTCGAGCTTGAGCGGCTCCGCCTCCGGCGCCTCGAGCCGGACGTGCTCCACGATCTGCTCGAGCGTGGTCGCGCCGAGGCTCTGCCAGCCCGGCTTCAGCCGGAAGAAGTCCCCGCTTCCCTGAGCCAGGTCGAGAGAGCAGTACCCGGTCGGCTGGAAGATACGGAGCTTGCGGGTGCGTTCGCGCGACACGCGGCTCGCCGTGAGGTTCGCGATAGCGCCGTTGGCGAACTCGAGGCGCGCGTTCGCGATGTCCACGTGCGGCGTGAGGATCGCGACCCCCGTGGCGCGCACGTCCGTCACCGAGGCGCGCACCAGCTCCAGCACGAGATCCAGGTCGTGGATCATCAGATCGAGGATCACGGCCACGTCGGTGCCGCGCGGCTGGAACGGGGCGAGCCGGTCGATCTGCAGGAACCGCGGCTCGTCCAGGTAGGGAGCCGCCGCGCGGACGGCGCGGTTGAACCGCTCTACATGTCCCACCTGGAGCACCGCGCCGCGCGCCGCGGCGCCGCGCACCAGCTGGTCCGCCCCCGCGACGGTGTCCGCGAGCGGTTTCTCCATGAGGAGCGCGATGCCCCGTTCCAGCACTGCGATCCCGACCTCCGCGTGCGCAGGCGTCGGGACCGCCACCGTGACGGCGTCCACGCAGTCCAGCAGGGCCGCTACGCCCTCGTGCGCCACGGTCTCGAGCTGCGTCGCCACTTCGGCAGCGCGCGCGGGATTCTTGTCGTAGATCCCAGCGAACGAGACGCCGGGCATGCGCCGCAGCAGCCGCGCGTGATGGAAGCCGAGCGCGCCGGTGCCGATGACGCCCACCCGCACCGGTGGTGCGCTCACACCAGCACTCCCCGCTGCGACCCTTCGATGAACTTGAGGAAGTTCTCCACTTCGGGAATCGACGGCAGCTCGGCGCGTGCCTTGGCGATCCCCTGACTCACCGTCATGTCGGAATTGAACAGCAGCCGGTAGGCGCGCTTCAGCGCCAGCTTCACGTCGGGGGCGAACCCCGCGCGCTGCAGGCCCACCGAGTTCAAGCCGTAGAGGTGGACCGGGTTCCCTACGGCCTTGGTGTAGGGCGGCACGTCCTGGTTCACGCGCGAGCCGCCCCCTACGAACGAAAACGTGCCGATCCGCACGAACTGATGGATCGGGACGAGCCCGGAGATGATCGCGCGATCCTCGATGGTGACGTGCCCCGCCATCTGGACCGCGTTGGCGATGATCACGTCATTGCCCACATGGCAGTCGTGCGCGAGGTGCACGTAGGACATGAGGAAGCAGCGCTGCCCCACCGACGTTTTCCCGGTCGCCTGCGTCCCGCGGTTGATCGTGCAATACTCGCGGATCACCGTCGTGTCGCCCACTTCGACCCAGGTGTCCTCTCCCTTGTACTTCAGATCCTGCGGGTCGTTGCCGAGCACACTGCCGTAGCCGACCTTCACCCCGTGGCCGAGCTTGACGTTCCGCTCGAGCACGGCGTGGGCGGCGACGTGACAGCGCTCGCCCACGGTGACGTGCGGCCCGATGATGGCGTAGGGCCCGACGGTGACGTCGCCGTCGATGTGCGCCGTGGGGTCGACGAGGGCAGTCCGATGGATCACCGGTCCACCACCGACGCCATCATTTCCGCCTCCGCCACGACCTGCCCGTCCACGTACCCCACGCCCTTCATTTTGCACGTCTTACCGCGGAACTGGAGCATCTCGAGCTCGAAGCGGATCTGATCTCCGGGGACGACCGGCCGCCGGAACTTCACATTGTCGAGGGACATGAAGTACACGACCTTGTCCTCGACGTTCTGCCCTTCGAAGTAGCCCATCAGGAGCATGCCCCCCACCTGGGCCATCGCCTCGATGATGAGCACGCCGGGCATGATCGGATGCCCCGGAAAGTGCCCCTGGAAGAACGGCTCGTTGATGGTGACGTTCTTGATGCCGACGATCCGCTGCTGGCCTTCGACCTCGATGATCCGATCCACGAGGAGGAAGGGATACCGATGCGGCAAGACGTCCATGATGCGGCCGATGTCCATCTTGGGCGCGCCGCCGCGCTGCGCCGCGCGCGTCAGCGCCCGCGCCAGGGCAATGTTGCCGCTGTGGCTGGGGCGCGTTGCCACGATATGCGCGCGCACCCGGGCGCCCGTCAGCGCCAGGTCGCCGAGGATGTCGGCCGCCTTGTGCCGCACGAACTCGTCCGGCCAGCGGAGCTCGCCCCCATTCGCGAGACCCCGCTCGTCCAGCACAATCGCGTTGGCGCTCGAGGCCCCCTTGATCAGGCCTTTCGCCTGGAGCGCCGCCACCTCACTCGTGAACCCGAACGTCCGGGCCGGCGCGAGCTCCCGCGCGAACGCCTGTGGGGTCACCGTGAAGCTCCCGGCCTGCCGCCCGATCAGGGGATGCGGCCACTCGATGGTCACAGTGAGCCGCAGCTCCTTCGCCGGGGCCACGATGTAGCTCGAGTCGCCCTCGCTCACCGTGAACGGCGCCGGGACCGTCAGCACCAGCGGCTCGCCGCTCGTTTCCGTCGGACCGGCGTGCTCGAGCGCGTCGAAATACGGCTGGACGCTGCCGTCCAGAATGGGCGGCTCGGGGCCGGAGAGCTCGACGGTGAGATCGTCGATCTCGTGCGCCGCCACCGCGGCGAGCAGGTGCTCCACGGTGTGGATCGTGGACTCACCCTTGCCGATGGCGGTGCGGCGCTCGACCGCCTCGACCTCCGACAATAGCGCCGGGATCTGAGGCTTCCCGGTTAAGTCGACGCGTCGGAACACGATCCCCTGCCCCGCCGGCGCGGGCAGGAAGGTCGCCTCGGTGCGGGCCCCGGTGTGGAGGCCCGTGCCCGAGACGGCCGTCTTCTTGCGGATGCCGCGCCTAGCGCTGGGACTCATCGGTCTGTCGCACGAGCGCCTCGAGTTCGTCCACGATATGTGCGAGTCGGTACAGCGCACCCTGGGCCCGGAGGAACTCCCGATGGGTGCGCGCCGGGTAGCCCGACACCGTGGCGCCCGGCTCGATGTCCCCGATCACGCCCCCTTGTACCGTGACGCGAGCGCCCCGCCCGATCGTCACGTGGTCGGCGAGTCCCGCCTGGCCCGCGAGGAAGACGTCATCCTCGACGTGGGTGCTCCCCGCGATCCCCGCCTGGCCCGCGATGAGACAGCGCGCGCCGATGCGACAGTTGTGCCCGATCTGCACGAGGTTGTCGATCTTCGTTCCCGGCCCGACGACCGTGTCGTCCACGCTGCCGCGGTCGATCGTCGTGTTGGCCCCGATCTCCACGTCGTTCCCGATGATGCAGCGGCCCACCTGGGGGACCTTCCGCGGCATCTCGCCGCTCTTCCCCGGGACGTAGCCGAAGCCATCCGAGCCCAGCCGCACGCCCGCGTGCAAGATGACGCGGCTCCCGACGATCGTGCCGCTGTAGCACACCACGTGCGGCAACAGCTGTACGTCGTCTCCCAGCTCCACACCGTCTCCCAGCACCACCGCTGCGCCGATGCGCACGTTCTTGCCGAGCCGCACGCCCCGCCCGAGCACCGCGTAGGGACCGATCGCCACCGGCTCCTGCCAGGCGACGCCTGCGCCGATCACCGCCGTCCGGTGGATCCCGGGCTGCCAGGCGGGCTCCGGGTAGAGCACGGGGATGACCGCGAGCAGCGCGACGTGCGGATCGCGCACGACGACGCGGCAGGCGGGCCCCCCCCCGCCGTCGTCCGGCACGAGGTCCGGCTTGCAGAGCACGACTGCGGCCCTAGACTGTTGAAAATACTGGAGATAGCGCTTCGCAGCAAGAAACGACAGATCGTCGGGGCCGGCCCGATCGAGCGGCGCGACGCCGGAGACGGTCACGTCGGGGGCGCCGACGAGCCGGCCGTTCGTCAGGGCGGCGATCTCGCGCGCACTCACGCGTCGCGCGGCGCCCGTTTCCCGCTCGCCGGCCGCCCCGCCGCCCACTGTGCCTTCCGACGCCGGTCGGCCGCGCACGGGCTGGGCCCGCCCTACTTCGCCTGCTTCAGCCGCTCGATCACCTTGGGGGTGATATCGAGGCCCGGGTCGGCGGCGACGATGTTGCTCGTGGGCGAATCCGCGTCGAAGATCAGCGCGTAGTTGCCCTCGGCGCGCAGCCCCTGGATCACCGCGTTGACGCGCGCTTGGATGGGCTGGATCAGCTCGCGTTGACGCTGCTGGCTCTTGTCCTGGAGCTCGCTGGAGCGCTGCTCCAAACGCTGCTGCAGCTGCTGCAGCTCCTTCTGCTTCGTCTGCTTCGCGCTGGACGAGAGGGCAATGGATTGCTTTTCGAACGTCTGGACGGCCGAGTCGAATTGCTGCTTCAGCTTCTGCGCCTCGTCTTGAAAGCCCTGATACTCTTTCTTGAACGTGGATTCGGCCGCGGCGTAGCCGGGCGTCTGCTCGAGAATCTGCTGCGAGCTGATGAACGCGATCTTGAGCACCGGCTGCGCTTGTGCCCGCGCCTGGGTCACGGCCGGAGCGGCCGCGAAGAGCCCCATCCACGCCCACACTGTCGCCACACGCCTCATAACGATCTCCCCAAGAGAAAACTAGAAGAAGTTGCCCAGCTTGAAGTGCAGCTTGAAGGCCGGAGCCGGCCGCCCGAAGTCGTCGGTGCGGTCGAAGCCGTACGCCCAGTCGATGCCGATGGGGCCGAGCGGTGAGATGATGCTCAACCCGATGCCCGCACCCCGGAACAGGCGAGTCGGGTCGAACTCGCCGGCCCGCGCCCACACGTTGCCGGCGTCGAAGAACGCGGACACGTAGAACATCTGCGACAGCCGCGCCCCCACCTCACCGGTCATCACGAGGTACGCCTTGCCGAACGAGGCGGCGGTCGCCTGGCCGTTGCTGGCGGTCGGGTCGTAGCCGCGCGGTGTGATCGAGAACTCGTCGTAGCCGCGGAGCGGAATGCCGTACTGCACGCCGCCCATCGTGAACAACTGGTCGAAGAAGGGCGAGTTGCCGAACAGCAGCCCGGATCGCGTGGAGAGCCCCATCACGAACCGGACGGGCGACGTGCTGGCCGCGCTGCCCAACTGGCCGAGCGGGGCGTACCAGCGACCTTCGAGATCGAGTCGCTGGAAGTTCCCCGACCCGCCGAGCGGGCCGCCCGATTGCGAGATCCCGATCGAGTGCATCGTGCCCGCGGTGGGAAACGGCAGGTCGATGCGTGTGTCGCGCAACAAGGACACGCCGAACGTCGAGCGGATGCAGTTGTTGCAGCGCAGCGACGCGAGGCCGGTGTTCGAGCCGGTGAACGACTGGTCGTCGATGCCGTACGAGACGAACAACCGGGTATAGCGATCGCTGAAGACGGGGAACCCGAACTGGAGACTCGCGCCCCGACGGCGCAGCGTCCCGAAGTCCGCGATGGTGTACCGCAGCCGCGTATTGTGGACGTCGAGCGTGCCCGAGATGCGGGACTCGCGAATCGCGGGGTCGGTGTACGTGATGGCGAAGTCGCTGATGTTCTTGCCGAACTGCCACTGGAAGTGGCCTTTCTTGCCCTGACCGAACAGGTTCGGCTCGTCGAGCCCGAGAAAGCCGCCCACCCCCGTGCCCTGCCCGACCGACGCGCCGAAGTTGATGTTGCCGGTGTGCTTTTCGCTCACCCGGAAGATCACGTCGACGTCACCCTGATCGTTGGCCGGGCGCGTGTCGGGAAACGGCAGCGGCTGCTGGAAGAAGCCCAGGTTGGAGATGTTCTGGTAGGACCGGATCAGCGCGTCCTGGCGGAACACGTCCCCGGGGAGCAGCACGATCGCCTCGCGGATCACGCGCTCGTGCGTGACGTCGTTGCCCGAGATCTCGATTTTGTTGACGATGGCCGGCTGGCCTTCGTTGATCGCCCAGCGGAGATCGACGACGGGCTTCCCATCCGGACCGGTGCGCCGGATCACCTCGGCGCGCGGCTGCATGTAGATGTAGCCGTTGTTGTAGTACAGGGTCCGCATTTGCTGGGTGGCGTCGTCCCACTTCTGCTGGTTGAAGTAGACGGGCCCCTGCTGGGTCCCGCCCAACCCCAGGAACCCCGTCCGGTCCCCGCCTTTGAAGGGGAACAGCTGGTGCAGGTCTTCCGTCGAGAAGCGTCGGTTCCCCACGATCTCGAACGAGCCCACGCGGTACGGCTCCCCCTCGCTCACCCGCAGCCTGAGCGTCGCCTTGCCCGTCGTGTCGTCGACCACCAGCGTGTCGTCGAGCACCTGGAAATCCACGTAGCCCCGGTCGCTGTAGAACTTGGGAAGCCGATCCTGGAGGTCCTCGCGCAGCTTTTCGTCGTCAAACTCCCCGGAGCGGAACCACCAGAACCCTTCGGGGCGGGTTTTCATCTGGCCGACCAGCTGCTCCGTCGCCAGATGCGTGTTGCCCTCGAGCTGGACCCGCGCTACGGCAACCCGCCGGCCCTCGTCGACGTCGAAGATGACCCGCACTCGGGCCGAGTCGGCCTCGTACACGTCGACAACCTTCACCTGGGCGAGGTAATAGCCCTGCGCGCGGTACAGCGAGTCGATGCGGCCGCGGGCACGGGCGACGGCGGCGAGGTCGAGCGGCCGGCCTTCGGCCAACTGAGCCTTGTCGCGCACGCTGCCCTCGGAGATCCGGCTCACGCCGCGCACGGCCCACTTGAGAAGGATGGGGCGCTCGTGCAGGTGCACGATGAGGAGCTGGCGCCCCCCGGCCGTGTCCTGCGCCACGCGGATGTCGTCGTACTGGCCGGTGGCGTACAACGCCTGGACGGCGCGCTGCACGTCGCGGTAGCCCAACGCCCGACCGGGCGTGAGGCCGCTCTGATCGAGCACCTGCTTGCGGTCGACTCGGCGTAGCCCGAGCACGACGATGGAGTCGGGAGCGACGGCGGCGGGTACGGTGCTCGGCGTCTCGCCCTGGGCACGCGCGAGGCGCGGGGCGAGCACGACCGAACCCACACAGATGACGGCGGAAAGCTTGCGGATCACGCCTTCGAGCCGGAGAGCGCGCGGAACGCCAACTTTTCCTTGTCGGGGGCCGCGTCGACCTCGATCTCCTCGCCCCGCGCGAACTCGCCGACCAGGATCTTCTCAGAGAGCGGATCCTCCACGTACTTCTGAATCGCGCGCTTCAGCGGACGCGCGCCGAAGTGCTCATCGTACCCGCGCTCCACCAGAAAGTCCGAGGCCGCCGGCGTCAACCGGAGCGTGAGCTCCTCCTCGCCCAGCCGCCGCTGCACCTCTTTGAGCAGGATCGTCACGATCTGGGCGATGTGCTCCCGCGTGAGCGGGTGGAACACGATGACGTCGTCCAACCGGTTCAAGAACTCGGGGTTGAAGGTCTTGTTGATCTCCTCCTTGACCTTCTCCGCCATCTTGTCGAAGGTCGCCCGCGTGTCCGGTTGCGAGAAGCCGAGGGCCTTGCCCTTGACCATGTCCCGGGCGCCGACGTTCGACGTCATGATGACGACCGTGTTCTTGAAGTCGATGACCCGGCCGTAGTTGTCCGTCAGGTGTCCTTCGTCGAGCACCTGCAGCAGGATGTTGAAGACGTCGGGATGCGCCTTCTCGATCTCGTCCAGCAGCACGACGGAATAGGGCTTGCGCCGCACGGACTTGGTCAGCGTCCCCGAGTCCTCGTAGCCGACGTAGCCGGGCGGCGCGCCGATCAGCCGGCTCACCGAGAACTTCTCCATGTACTCCGACATGTCGACCCGGATCAGCGCGTTGGTATCGGCGAACAGGAAGCGGGCGAGCCCGCGCGCCAGCTCGGTCTTGCCGACTCCCGTGGGCCCGGAGAAGATGAACGACCCGATCGGCCGTTTGGGATCTTTGAGCCCCGCCCGGCTGCGGCGGATGGCGCGGGAGATCACCGCGATCGCCTCGTCCTGGCCGACCACGGTCTCGTGCATCTCTTCCTCCATGCGCAGCAGCCGCGCCGTCTCGGCCTCCTGAAGCCGGGTGACGGGGATCCCCGTCCAGCGCGACACGATGAACGCGACGCCTTCCTCGCTGATCGTGGGCCGGTGTGTCTGGCGTTCCTTTTCCCAGGCTTCCTGCTTGCGCCGGATCTCGGCCTGGAGCTCCCGCTCCTGGTCGCGCAGCGCCGCCGCCTTCTCGAAGTTCTGGTCGCGGACCGCGTTCTCTTTGTCGCCGTTGATGTGCTCGAGCTTTCCCTTGAGCGCCGCAACTTCGGGTGGAGGGACCTGCGTGGCGAGGCGGGCCCGCGCCCCAGCTTCGTCGATCACGTCGATCGCCTTGTCGGGCAGGAACCGGTCGGTGATATAGCGCTCCGACAGCTTCGCCGCCGCGTCGAGGGTCTCGTCGGGGATGATCACCCGGTGGTGCTCCTCGTAGCGCTTGCGCAGCCCCTTGAGAATCTCGATGGTCTCGTCTACCGTCGGCGGGTCGACGATCACCGTCTGGAAGCGGCGCTCGAGTGCGCCGTCTTTCTCGATATACTTGCGGTATTCGTTGAGCGTCGACGCGCCGACGCACTGCAGCTCGCCGCGCGCCAGCGCCGGCTTCAACATGTTGGACGCGTCCACCGCGCCCTCCGCCGCGCCCGCGCCCACCAGCGTGTGCAGCTCGTCGATGAACAGGATGATGTTCCGGTTCTGCGCGATCTCGTTGATGATCGCCTTGAGCCGCTCCTCGAACTGGCCGCGGTACTTGGTGCCGGCGATCACCGCCGCCATGTCGAGCGACAGCACGCGGTGATCCTTCAGCGCATCGGGGCACTGCCCGCTCGCGATCAGCTGGGCCAGTCCTTCGACGATCGCGGTCTTCCCCACCCCCGGCTCGCCGATGAGCACCGGGTTGTTCTTCTTGCGGCGCGAGAGGATCTCCATCACGCGCTCGATCTCTTTCTGACGCCCGATCGTGGGATCGAGCTGACCCTCGGCCGCGAGCTGGGTCAGATCGCGGCAGAAATGGTCGAGCGCGGGGGTCTTCGATTTCTTTTCGCTCTTGGGGCTCGGGGCTTGAGCGCCGGAGCCGGACGGGGCCGGTCCCGAAGGCATCTCGCTGCCGAGCAGCCGCAGCGTTTCCGCCCGCGCCTGCTCGAGATTCACGCCGGCGTCGGTGAGCACCTGCGCCGCGATTCCCTTTTCCTCGCGCAGCAGCCCGAGCAACAAGTGCTCGGTGCCGACGTACGAGTGGTTCAGCTCGCGCGCCTCGCTCATCGCCAGCTCGAGCACCTTCTTGGCCCGCGAGGTGTAGGGCAAGTCGGGTCCGGCAGCCGCCGCCGCTTTGCCCTTCTTGACCGTCTCTTCGATTTTTTGCTGGATCTCTTCGAGATCGACGTTCAGGTTGGTGAGCACTGCCGCGGCAACGCCTTCACCCTCGCGGATCAGGCCCAGCAGGATGTGCTCGGTCCCCACGTACTCGTGGTGCAGCCGCGCGGCTTCCTCCCGCGCCATCTGCAGGACCTTGCGGACCCGATCCGTGAAGTTGTACCCGTTCATCTCCCCCCTACCTCCTCCTCACGCCGCCTCGGTCTCCAGCACGCGACGCACATACGTCGCGCGCACCGTGGGCAACGCGGGATCGCCAGTCTGGCGTCCCTCGAGTGCCGCCAGGTGCGCGGGCTGGGTGAAAATCAACAGCTTGTTCAATGTGTATACACTCAAGCTCGGGATCAGATTCAACCCGACGCCCAGCCGTACCCCGCTCAACAGGTTCATCGTCTCTTCAAACGTCAGCTTGCGCGCGTACTTAAGCAGCCCGTATGCTCGCCAAGTCTTGTCGGCCACCTCGTCGGGGGCCGTGCGCAGCAGCACGTCGCGCGCCTGCTCCTCGTATTCGATCACCTGCCGGACAATCTTGCCAAGATGATCGAGCAGCTCATCTTCCGACTTGCCCAGGGTCGTCTGGTTGGACAACTGAAAGAAGTTCCCGACCACCTCGCTCCCCTCCCCGTACAAACCCCGGAAGGTGAGCCCGACCTGCGCGAGTCCCTGCAACACTTTCCCGACTTCCTTCGTCAACACGAGGCCCGGCAAGTGGATAAGCACGCTCGCTCGGAGTCCCGTACCGGCGTTGGTGGGGCAGGAGGTAAGATAGCCAAATTCGGGGTGAAACGCGAAGGGCAGGAGACGCCCCAAATCGGCGTCCAGCGCCTCGAGATCCGCGTAGGCGTCCTCCAGGGCGAATCCCGAGCGCATTCCGTGCAATCGTAAGTGGTCCTCCTCGTTCACCATCACCCCCACCGTCCCCTGCACCACGAGCGCCGCGCCGGGTCGGGGCCGCGCCTCCCGCTCCAGTCCCGCGAGCTCCTTGGACACGAGGTGCCGCTCGTGCAGCAGCTGGCGGTCGACGCGCTCCAGCTGGTCCAGGCGGATGGTCACGGCCCCCTGCAGCAGATCGCTCGCCGCGCTCGCTTCCTCCACGCGCGTGAGCACCGCGCTCCGATCGGCGTCCTTGGCCCGCTGGCTGAACACGTAGCCCTCGAGGTTACGGGCGAGCCGGATGCGCGTGGAGAGCACGATGCTGCCCTTCGGCCCGGACGCGTCGAGCCAGCCCATGCCGCCATCGGGGAGAAGCGAGAGGTCGATCATTCGAGCACCCGGATACGGTCACGCAGCTCGGCGGCGAGCTCGAAGTTTTCGTTGTCGACGGCCCGCCGCAACTGTTCCTTGAGCTCGAGCAGCTGGAGGCGCGGGTCGGTGGCTCCGTCCGCACCCGGTGGGGCGTAGCGCTCGCCCACGTGCTGGCTGGACCCGTGCAGCCGGCGCAGCAGGTCGCGCAGGTGCGGCGCGAACGAGTCGTAGCACTGCGAGCACCCCAGCCGCCCCGACTCCCGGAAGTCCTTGAGCGTGCTGCCGCACGCCGCACAGCGCAGGCCATCGGCCGGGGTGGGCAGGACATTCCCGCCCTTCCCGATCATCCCCTGCAGGAAGCCGCCGAGCGGTGTCTTGAGCACGGACGCACCGGTCTCGACGCCCTTCTGCTGCGCACACTGCTCGCACAGGTGGAGCGTGACTTTCGTGTCGTGCTCCACTTGTGTCAGGTTGATGACCGCGTCGCGCTCCTTGCAATTGTCGCACAGCATCAGGGTATCGCGTCCACCGAGCTGACCGCCGACAGGCGACCGTCCTCGATCATCAGAATCCGATCCGCCCGCCCAGCGAGCTGTCGATTGTGGGTGACGACCACCACCGCCGTCTCGTACTCCCGCGCCAGCCGAAAGAATACCTCGTGCAGCCGGTCCGAGTTGGCGTGGTCCAGGTTGCCGGAGGGCTCGTCCGCGAGCACCAGGCTCGGATCGTGCACCAGCGCGCGCGCGACGGCACAGCGCTGCTGCTCGCCCCCCGACAACTCGGCCGGCCGGTGCGTCATACGCCCCGCCAGCCCCACGAGGGAGAGCAGCTCCTCGGCCCGGGAGCGGGCCCGGCGCGGCGCCATCCCCCCGATCAAGAGCGGCATCATCACATTCTCCAACGCCGAGAATTCCCGCAAGAGATGATGGAACTGGAAGACAAAACCCAACTTGCGGTTCCGCAGCTCGGCAAGCGCGGTGGCGTCCAGGTCGGCGTAGCGCGAGCCGTCCAGCCAGACGTCTCCGCCGGTGGGCCGGTCCAGGGCGCCCAGCAGATGCAGCAGCGTGCTCTTCCCGGCTCCGGACGCGCCCACGATGGCGACGAACTCGCCGCGGTGGATTTCGAGCTCCACCGCGCGCAGCACTTCGAGCGGCTGCCCGTCGCCACCGGCGAACACCTTGCGGACCCCGCGGGCTTCGAGCAGCGCCGTCATTCGTACCGAATCGCGGTGACGGGATCGAGCCGCGCCGCCTGGATCGACGGATACAGCGGTGCCAGCGTGGCGACTACCAGGCTCGCCCCGATGACGAGCAGCACGTCGAGCGGCTGCGTATGCACGGGGAGATGGTCGATGAAGTAGATCGACGGATCGATGGGAATCCAGTGGCCGCGATTCAACATCCCGCCGAGCACCAGGCCGAGCACGACGCCGAGCGCGGTCCCCGTGAGGCCGACCAGGATCCCCTGCGCCAGGAAGATTCGGCGGATCGACGCCTGCTTGAGCCCCATCGCGAGGAGGATGCCGATCTCCCGCGTTTTGTCGCGGACCACCATCGTGAGCGTGCCGACGACGTTGAACGCGGCCACCACACAGATCAGGAACACCACGAACGCCATCGCGAGTTTCTCGAGCTTCAAGGCCGAGAACAGGGAGGCGTTCTGCGACTGCCAGTCGAGCGCGCGGTAGGGGTAGCCGAGCCGCGTCTCGAGCGCGAGGCCGAACCGCTGCGCCTGCTCCGGGTCGGCAAGCCGGACCTCGAGCCCGGTCACCGCGGTGTCGAGCCCGGCGAAGCGCTGCGCCGCGTGGCGGTCGAGCGCGACGTAGCTGTTGTCGTACTCGTACATCCCGGTGTCGAAGATCCCCGTCACCTCGTAGCGATGGAACTTGGGCACGTAGGCGCCGACGCTCGGATTGAACTTGGCCCCGGCCGGCGCGACGAGCGTCACGACGCTGCCCGGGAACGCCGTCAACTTGGACGCGAGCCGGGTGCCGAGGGCAATCCCGCCTTCCACGTCGGCGTGCGTGGCCTTGAACGCCAGGTCACCCCGTGTGAAATGCCGTGCGAAGCTCGTGACGGCCCGCCCGCCCGTGTCGGGATCGACACCGTACACGATGACGCCCTCGGCGTAGTCGTGCCCCGCGGAGATAAGGCCCTGCGTCAGTACGAACGGCGCCGCCGCGTCCACGCCGGGCGCGCGGCGCACCTCGCCCAGCACCTTACGCCAGTCGTCGAGCCTGAGGCCCTCGCCGTAGGTGAGGACCCGCAGGTGGGGATTCGCGACCAGGATCTTGTCGCGCAGGTCGGCCTGGAGCCCGTTCATCACGCCGAGCACCACGACGAGCGCCATGACGCCCACCGTCACCCCGCCCACGGCGATCACGGTGATGAGCGAGAGCAGCCGCGACGCGCGGCGGCTCCGGAGGTAGCGCAGGGCGATGTGCAGCTCGAACCGGGAGATCATTCGGGCCGGAGCATGGGAAAGAGGATGACGTCACGGATGTGCGACTGGTCGGCGAGGATCATGAGCAGGCGATCGAGCCCCAGCCCGACGCCGCCGGTGGGCGGCATACCGTACTCGAGCGCTCGGATGAAGTCCTCGTCCAGCTGCTGCGCCTCCGCGTCGCCCGCCGCGCGCAGCCGCGCCTGCTGCTCGAAGCGACGGCGCTGCTCCTCGGGATCGTTGAGCTCGCTGAAGGCGTTCGCGATCTCGCGCTTCTGGATGAAGAGCTCCCAGCGCTCCACGCGCGTCGGATCGCCGCGCTTGAGCTTGGCGAGCGGCGATAGCGCGACGGGATAGTCGCGCACGAACGTCGGCTGCACCAGCGTGGGCTCGACGTAGGTCTTGAACACTTCGTCCACGAGCTTCGCGCCCGACAGTTGATCGGCGTCGGCGACCTCCTTGCGCTGCAACGCCGCGCGCAGCTCGACGTCGCTGACGCGCGCCAGGTCGATCCCGGCCGTCTCGCGCACGAGGGTGTAGTAGTCCTTGCGCGCGAACGGCCGCTTGAAGTCGATCGTGGCCCCGTGCCGCTCGAGCGTCGTCGTGTCGAACAGCTCCTGCACCATCCCGGCGAGCATCTCCTCCGTGAGGTCGAGCATCACGTCGTAGTCGGCGTATGCCTCGTACCACTCGGCCATCGTGAACTCGGGATTGTGGAACCGGTCGAGCCCCTCGTTGCGGAAGTCGTGCCCGATCTCGTACACCTGCTCGAGGCCGCCCACGATGCAGCGCTTCAGATACAGCTCATCCGCGATCCGCAAATACACGTTCGCGTCGAGCGCCTCGTAATGCGTGACGAACGGCCGCGCCGACGCGCCGCCGTACACCGGCTGCAGCACCGGCGTCTCGACCTCGAGGTACCCCCGCGCGTCGAGGAACTGACGGATGTAGCCGACCACCCGGGCCCGCAACCGGAACACCTCGCGCACCTCCGGATGCACGGCGAGGTCGGCGTAGCGCTGCCGCGCGCGCAGCTCGGGGTCCGACAACTCCCCGTGCCGTTTGCCCTCCGCGTCCTCTTTCCCCAGCGGGAGCGGGCGCAGCGACTTCGTGAGCAGGGTGAAGCGCTCCACCCGCACCGTCACCTCTCCGGTTTTAGTGCGGAACAGCGAGCCCTCCACGCCGATCACGTCCCCCAAGTCGAGCAGCTTCACGACCTCGTACTGCTCCGCGCCGACGGCGTCGATCTTGAAGTAGACCTGAATCTTCCCCGAACGGTCCTCGAGATGACCGAAGGTCGTCTTGCCCATGGACCGCAACAGGATGAGGCGTCCCGCGAGGCGGTGAATCGTCGGATCCTCGGCGCGGAACCCCTCGAGCGCCGCCCGGATCGCGCCGCTGCGGTCGAACCGGTAGGCGAACGGGACCACGCCGCGCTTGACGAGCTCGGCGAGCTTCTCGCGCCGCGCGGCTTCGACGAAGCTGGTCACGCCGCCTTGCCCCCGAAGCGCTTGAGATACGCCTCGATGAACGGATCCAGATCGCCGTCCATCACCTTCTGGACATCCGCTACCTTCAGCTCGGTGCGGTGGTCGTTCACCATGGTGTAAGGCTGGAACACGTAGGAGCGAATCTGGCTCCCGAAGGCGATGTCGCCTTTCTGCTTGTCCACTTCCGCCTTCTGGGCCTCGCGCTCCGCGACGGCGCGCTCGTACAGCCGCGCCTTGAGCATCTTCATCGCGGTCGCCTTGTTCTTGAATTGGCTGCGCTCGTTCTGGCACTGCACCACGATGTTGGTCGGGAGGTGCGTGATCCGGACCGCCGAAGACGTCTTGTTGACGTGCTGCCCACCCTTCCCCGAGGCCCGGTACACGTCGATCCGCAGGTCGTCTTCGTTGATCTCGATTTCGATGTCCTCGTCGACCACGGGATAGACGAACACCGACGCGAAGGAGGTATGGCGGCGAGACTGCGCGTCGAACGGGGAAATGCGCACGAGGCGGTGCACGCCTTTTTCGGCCTTCAAGAGCCCGTACGCGTATTGCCCGCTGATCTGGAGCTCCGCCGACTTGACGCCGGCTTCCTCGCCCTGGAGCAAATCGAGCATCTCGACTTTGAAGCCGTGGCGCTCCGCCCAACGCGTATACATCCGCATCAGCATTTCCGCCCAGTCCTGGGATTCCGTGCCGCCCGCGCCCGAGTGGATGGTGAGCAGCGCGTCGCGGGTGTCGTCGGAGCCGCGCAGCATGTTCTGCAACTCGAGCGCCTCGAGCTGGGCGGCGATTGCCTCGGCTTCCTGCTCGAGCGACCTGCCCTTGAGCATCTCGGCGACGAGGCGCCCGTGCTCCTCGTCCGATTCCCCCTCCCCGAGCTCGAGCAGCGCGCGCGCGTCGTCAATCCGCTTCCGCACCGCGTGGTACGGGTCGACCCAGCGCTTCAGCTCCTTAATCTCTTGCACGGCTTGCCGCGACTTCTCCGGGTCGGCCCAGACGCTGCCCTCGGCCATGGCGTGCTCCAGCTCCGCCAGGCGCTTGGTCTTCCCTGTTATGTCAAAGAAAGCTCCGCAGCTCGGTGAGACGACGGTCGAATTCGACGAGACGATCGGATAGGGCCACAGTGCGCTCGTTTCAGGCTAGCAGGAAATGAGCCGCCCGCCGACGGGCGGAGGGCGGCTCTAACTGCTTGGAAAGCTAATAGGTTAGACCTCGCCACACCAGCCTAGAAGACCTTATTCCCCCCGGCCAGAATCTCGTTCAGCGCCTCGGCCCAGAACGGCGTGGTCTTCGCGAGGTCTGCGCCTACCTGCTCCACGTATTCCTGCCAGCTCTTCTCGATCTCGTCCTTGAAGAGCTGAGGCAGCGTGCCGTCACGCAGTCCTTGCTGGCGCTTTTCCGGATGGTACACCACGAGATCCGACACCAGCGCTCGCGCGAGCCGGCGCGCCTTCTGCTTGGGATCCTGGACCATGAACGGATTCACCGGGCGGAGCGGGCCCGTCATGCGCTGGCCGGGCGCCGAGCCCGCGGGGGCGGCGGGCGCGGCCGGCGTCGCCGGCGCGCGCGGTGCCGGGGGAGGGGCGGGGGCGGCACGCGGCAGCGGGGCAGCCGGCGGTGCCGCCGGTCGCATCGCGGGCGCTGCCGGCGCGGCGGCCGGGGCCGGAGGGGGCGGAGCAGCGGGGACGGTACGTGGCGCGGCCGGAGGCGCGGCGCGCGGCGGCGCGGCCGGCGGCGCTGGCGGGGATGTCGGTGCCGCGATGGGACCCGAGAAGCGGGGCATGGCGGGCGTCCGCGGCGGCGCGGGAGCGGGAGCGGGGGGGGCCGGCGCCACCGGTGGTGGCTTCGGTGTGGCCGGCGCCGGCGCCATCGGCGGCGTAGCGACGGAGGCGTTCACTGGAAACACGTTGCTGCACACCGCGCAGCGTGCGCGCACGCCCCCCGCCGGGACCTTGCTCGGATCCACGCGATACACCGTCTCGCACGACGGACAGGTGACGTTCATCTAGCGGACCCCGTCGTCATCCAGCTCCGGGTCGTGGCGGCGGTCGACCACGAACACCGACCCCGGCTGCGTTTTCGCGTAGCTCTTCATTTCCGTCGCGAGCTCGCTCACCTGTGCCGGATGCGCGAACCGACGGTGCTGGTTGGTCACGATCCCGATCGACAGGGTCATCAGCGGCACGCGGTGCAGCTGGCCGCGCCGATCCTTGCCGAAATAGTACCCGGCGCGGCGGTCCTGCTCGTTGTACTGGTAGGGAATCAACGTGTCGAACACCTCGAGCACCTCGCCGCACACGTCGGGGATCGCGTCGAACGGGATGATGAAGATGAAGTCGTCCCCGCCGATGTGCCCGATGAACCCGCGATTGCCGAGCAGTCCTTTCACGACATCGTGCAGGATGCGCGACAGGATGTATATGACCCGATCGCCGTCGTTGTAGCTGTAGCGATCGTTATACTCCTTGAAATGATCCAGGTCGGCATAACATACCGCGAACAGCTCGCCGTTCTCCATGCGTCGCCGGATCTCGCGCTCGATCTCCGTCGTGCCCGGCAGGCGGGTGGACGGGTTGACGGCGACGTCGCGCGCGGTGCGAGTCATGAGCCCGTCGAGCCGGCTCGCCTGCTCCGTCGGCTCGAACAGCGGGCTGATCACCTCGTCCGCCCCCGCGGTGAACCATTCCTGCACGCGGTCCGTCGTGTGCCGGCTCGTCAAAACGGCAAGCGGGACGATGGCCGAGTAGGAGTCGGCCTTGAGCCGGGTGCAGAGCGCCAGCCCCTGGGGACCGCCGTCCGCGTCGATGACCACGAGCTGCGGCAGCGACCGTAGCACGCGCTGCTCCACGTCGGCGGGGTCCGGCACCGGCACGATCGTCAGACCCTTGCCGTTGACCCAGCGTGCCAGGAAGTCAGGTACGGTGCGACCAGTCGCCGAGAAGAAGAGTATCGTCGGGCGCGTGCCGCGCACCTGCCTCCTCACGTAAGGGTCGAGCGCGCGTAAACTTAGGCCGCGTATCCGTGGGTTGTCAAACAAACCGCCAGCGGGGTGCGCTAGAAGTGCTTCGCCTCGTCGATCAGCATGATCGGGATGTCGTCTTCGACCGCGTAGATGAGCCGGCACGCATGGCACACCAGCGCTTCCCCGGGTGCGGTGCGGTGCTCGAGCGGCCCTTTGCACTTGGGACAGACGAGGATTTCGAGGAGGTCGGGCGCGAGACTCATCCCGCATACCCCAGGCGCTTGAGGGAGGCGAGCTGGCGCCGCCATTTCGGCAGCACTTTCGCGTGCAACTCGAGGAACACGCGCGCCCCCAATAGGGCTTCGATCTTCCCGCGGGCGGTTTGCCCGATCGCCTTGATGGTGCGGCCCCCTTCCCCGATCACGATCCCCTTCTGGCTGGCGCGCTCGACGTAGACCACGGCTCGAATATACACCGGTTCCTGACCCTCTCGGAACTCGTCGATCTCGACGGCCACACTGTAGGGCAGCTCTTCGTGCAGCAGCTCGAACGCCGCCTCGCGCACGAACTCGGCGGCGAAGAAGCGCATCGGCTGGGTCGCCATCGCCTCGGGATCGTAGTGAAACGGGCTCTCGGGGAGCTGGGCGCGGAGCGTATCGAGCAGGCGATCGAGGCCCTCGCCGCGCGGCGCCGCCACCACGCAGTCGGACGGCGGGACTGTCGGACGGTCGGACGGTGGAACGAGATCCGCCTTCGTGTACACGGTTACCACGGGGGCCCGCGGAGGCTTCTCGAGGCGTGCCACCGAAGAGAGAGCGGGAGCCGGGAAGGCCGCGAGCGGATGCAGGTACGCGATGATCTCCGCGTCGGCGATCGCCCGCAGGGCCGCGGCGCGCATCGTTTCGTGCAGCTTGTACTCGGGCTCGAGCAGGCCGGGAGAGTCGGTGAAGATGAACTGGGTGTCGGCGCGGGTGAGCAGGCCGACCACCGGCAGGCGGGTGGACTGCGGCTTGGGGGAGACGATCGCGAGATGCTCGCCGACGAGCGCATTGAGGAGCGTGGACTTCCCCACGTTGGGTTTCCCGGCGAGCGCCACGACGCCGCAGCGCGTCATTGGCTGATCGATTCCTTCAGGTGCACGGGCGTCGCCTTGCGAGCGAGGCGGAGGTTGAGCGACTCGACGAACACCGAGAAGCCCATCGCGAAGTAGACGTAGCCTTTCGAGATGTGCT
>WNGK01001703.1_pt1 | contig 33530 bp, 26 predicted proteins | sample 5400601 | NCBI WGS metagenome assembly WNGK01 (sample SAMN13153376, study PRJNA577476) | soil metagenome | isolation source: 60 cm soil or saprolite under Garry oak tree replicate 1 | place: USA:California | collected 2016-06-15 | reverse complement strand
CTACTGGACCCCCATCCCACAATTTGAAGGTGAGGACGAAGGCGACATCAGAGGCGGCGATCAGCAGACCTGTGGCAAGTGAATACCAGACCCAGCCGCGCCTGGCAGGATCGGCGGCATCGCGCCGTGCCAGCACAAAGCAAGCCGCAATCAACGAGATGAACTGAAGCTGGCCAAAGAGATTATGAAGGGTTCCGTAAACGGTTGGCGCGCTCGACGCTCCGGGGGGATACCCCAGCACCGGGTCGGTCACGAAGATCCCGGTGACGATGAAAGTGAGGCCATAGATGCCGAGCAGGATGGGTCCCCAGGTGGAACCACGTCCTGTACGCAGGACACGCCTGAGCCCGATGGCAAAACCGAGCAGGAGCACTCCGGTGACGATGTAGTTGGCGATTTGTATCCACCCACCCGCCCCCAGTTCGAGGTTGCTGTCGGGGATTTGCCAGGCGTTGTAGCCAGGACGTGTGGCCCCAAGGATGAGAATGACAACAATGTTAAGCAGCGGAGCAATGGCGCCGCAAGCTAGGAGCAGTCTGGTCGCCACCGACTGCTCTCCAGTGTTTTGTGCTGAGGTTTCCATGTGTTTTTCTCCTTAAAACTTCTCCCGAGAGCTTCTCTTACTGTACGACGATGGTCAGATTCATGCCTGCATGAACAGTGCAATAAAGTTGGAAAGTGCCAGCAGTCGTGAACGGGCCGATTGTGATAGAGCTGTTGCCGCCGATGTTCACATTGTCGGCCGATGGTGCACCAGCCTCCCTGACAGGTCGGGCTGTATTGTTCACCCATGTACCGTTCGCGATAACGTGCGAGCCGACGAGGTCGTCATTGACAAGCGTGATACTCTCCCCTTTTTTGATAGTGATTGAACTCTGGAGAAAACGACTGCCGCTCATATGGACAGGATTAGAATCGTTAGAAACACTGCCACATGCGGCCAGCAATACGATAATGATGCAGCTTAATCCCAGCGCTGCAAACAGGGTTTTAAACATGGTTTCTCTCCATTTGTGATGATTATTAGCTCGTGCCAGAGCAGGAGCTAATTACTACGGGAATGCCGATTGCCGGTTAGAATGGCTTGAACATCATCAGCCAAAGGATCAAGGCTAAGCCGCCACCGCCGATCACGGTGAGAAGCCAGGAATGGGTGGCAGCGAGCAGAACGGCAAGCTGCTTTTCCGCGGATGTGTCCAGGGACGAATGACTGATCGTCTCCGAGCGCGATGGATTGCCGGCGTGCACGAGCTGACGGAGACGATTGAGCGGGCGTGAGCCGAGAAGCGTCATGGTGACGCCAATCAGGATGAACAGGCCCAGGGAGGCCCAGATCCAGCCCTGGCCCCACCAGTTGCCCATGAAGCCAGCAGTGATGCCGGCAGCGAGTAGCACCAGCAGGGAGACGTTGGCGACCATGGTGACGCCTCTGGACAGGTCAAGCAGGACACGAACGCGCTCGACCTCACGCTGCCTCCGTAGCGCGAAAGTAACGGCAGCGGCGGTGCCGTGGGCGAGCAGGAAGCCGAAGACGCCCAGGATGTGGGCGAAGACAAGCCACTGATACATAAAACTCCCTCGACTAGTAAATGAAACGCGTGACTTATGAGCATGGGGAACCTTCCCAGATGGGCAGGCTTCCCCCCCTTGATGTTCTTCCTAGACAATATAGAGCAGAACGGTAATACAAACGGATAACAGGACGACAGGTGTACACAGCACTCGCCGCAGCCCGCTGTGCTTGCTCCAAAAAGATTTCATGAGAGTCCTTCTCCTTCTCTGTTCCAGTTTGAGGAACAGCAGGTTTGCTATCGAATATGGTATTCTCTAGAGAGAATACAAGGGAGGGTTCTCCTCGTCAAGCACACACCAGGGAACCCGTTCTCTACCGAACACCTGACCCTGATTGTTTGTCAAAGAAAGAGGTGACATCCGTGAAACAACAGAAAACAGATCGTCGTTCCCAACGTACCTATCGCCTGGTGAGCTCTGCCTTTGCGGAACTCGTGGTAGAAAAACCCTATGATGAGATTCTGGTGCAGGATATTTTGGATCGGGCAAACATTGGCCGTACCACCTTCTATGCCCATTATTTCGATAAAGAGGATGTCCTCAACAGTATCATAGAGCAGGAGCTGGAGCGGCTCACTCGCCAGCTCGCCCATGCAGTAGCAAGACAACGGGTCCTGCCCAGTCTGGAACTGTTTGAGCATGCGTACCACTCTGAGAATCAGCCGTTTCGGGCGCTGATGCGAAGCCGTGCGGGCGAGTTCTTGTGGGAAGCTTTGCAGGCGGCACTCTGCCGAGCGATTGAACCGGCTCTTTCCACCCTCTGCGCAGAAAAACGTTCGCCGCCGATCCCTCTGCCAGTGGTCTCCCAGTACCTGGCCGGGGCCTTGCTCACCTTGCTCAAATGGTGGGTCGCGGCTTCTATGCCCTACCCACCAGAACAGATGGAAAGCATCTTCCAACAACTGGCGCTGCCCGGCGTGTGGGCCATGCTCAAGGAAAAGTGAGCAGCAATCGGCAAGCATGCCTGAGCCTCTCTTGCGAGGCCTCGCAGATCAGCAAGCGTTGTCTCCTCATCCACAAGGAATATTCACGCGTATTCTTGGTCTAGATGCGCGAGCATTGTAGTGGTGTGAGACCCTGTTAACCTGTTGCATTCTTGTTGCGCAGAAGGTGTTCAAAATACCGTGAAACCCTGATCTAAATGCCAATAAATAAAACAAGGAGCTTTTGTCAAGGGAGACACTTTTGCCACCTTTTGACAACCTACACAGAATAGAGTATAAAAGAGTACAAGTGTTTCAAAAGAAAACAGGCACCCCAAATTCCTTACAAAAAAGTGTGGGTGAGTCAGCGACCCCACGGGGAAACCCGGGGGCATGTTCTTGAGAAAGGGTGTGCCCTGATGCTGACCAGCCCCCCTGAGTGCTCTTGAGGAGAGAGCGGCCAGGGAACCGTTCGTTGGGAGCGCCAAAAGTCGGACCCTGAGATGGCCTTTCCAGTCCCAGGCGCTTCAATCCCGCTGTTAAACAGGTGCACGGGGAAGCAGAGCCGGTGCAGCGGGAAGACGGCCGCCAACGAACCAGGGCGAGGAAAACATGACCCGCGCAAGCGGAGGCCCCAAGCGGGGCAGACAACGAAAGGAAGCAGTAGGTATGTCACACGTGTTTCTGGTGGACGCCCACAAGCGCCCACTTGCTCCGGTACATCCGGGGCGAGCACGGCTCTTGCTCAAGGCCGGCAGGGCGGCGGTCTTCAAGCGATTCCCCTTCACCCTCCTGCTCAAAGAGCCCGGAGCGCAAGCCGCCGGCGAGCCGCTCCGTTTGAAGATCGACCCGGGAAGTCGCACCACGGGTCTGGCGCTGGTAGGAGAGACGAGTGGCGAGGTGGTGTGGGCGGGGGAGCTCACCCATCAAGGAGAGACGATCGTGGAGCGCTTGCGCAAACGGCGAGCCGTGCGCCGAGGACGCAGGCAGCGGCATACGCGCTACCGACAAGCGCGCTTCGCGAACCGATGCAGGTCGGAAGGCTGGCTCCCGCCTTCCCAGAGGAGCCGCGTGCAAAACGTGGTGACCTGGGTCGAACGGCTGCGCAGGCTGTGTCCCATCACGGCGCTCTCTGTGGAGTTGGTGCGCTTTGATACGCAAGCCATGCAGGCACCGGGCATCGAGGGCATCCAGTACCAGCAGGGGACGCTGGCGGGCTACGAGACCAGGGAATATGTGCTGGAGAAGTGGGGGCACAGATGCGCCTATTGTGATGCGACGGGCGTGCCTCTGGAGGTGGAACACATTCGACCCAGGAGCCGTGGGGGGAGCAGCCGCGAGAGTAATCTGACGCTCTCCTGTGTGCCGTGTAACCAGGCCAAGGGGACGCAGGACATCCGCGTGTTTCTGGCACATGATCCCCAGCGGCTCGTGCACATTCTGGCACAGGCGAAGGCCTCGCTGCGGGATGTGGCAGTGGTCAATGCGACCCGCTGGGCGCTCTATGAACGGTTGGCAGCCTTCGGGCTCCCCGTAGAGGGGGGGAGTGGCGGGCGCACCAAATACAACCGCAGCCGCCAGGGCATTCCGAAGACCCATTGGACGGATGCCGCCTGCGTGGGCGCCAGCACCCCCGAGGAGTTGCGGAACTGGCAGACCGTGCGACCCTTGCTGATTACTGCCACCGGCAGGCAATGCCGTCAGATGTGCAACATGAATAAGCGAGGCTTTCCGCGTGGCAAGCCAAAGGGGCCGAGCCGATCACACGGGTTCCGCAGCGGGGATATGTTGCGGGCCGTAGTCACGAAAGGCGTGCACCTGGGCACCTACGTGGGACGTGTGGCCATCAAGTCCGATGGCTACTTTAAACTCACGACCGGGGCCAGGGTGGTGGAAGGCATCCATGCCCGCTATTGCACCCCACTCCATCGTGGCGATGGCTATGGGTACGCATGTGGGAGTCCGGCAGCGCTTCCTCCCCAGGCCTGAAAGGCCAGGGCCTACGCGCTGCCTTGAGGTGAGGAAGAGAGAGTAAATCACATGACAACTCCTGCGCGCAGGCAGTATCTGCGCATAAAGAGCCAGTATCCCGATGCCATTCTCATGTACCAGGTAGGGGATTTCTACGAGACCTTTGACGAGGACGCGCGTATCGCTGCCCGTGAACTACAGATTGTCCTCACCTCCCGCAAGGATGGAGAGGATGGCAGGGTTCCCCTCGCGGGCGTACCACTGCACGCCCTGGAAAATTACGTGGGCAAACTGGTTCAGCGCGGCTACAAAGTCGCCATCTGCGACCAGGTAGGCGAAGTCGGTAAAGGTATCGTCGAGCGCGCGGTAACCCGCATCCTCACCGCGGGTACCCTCTCCGAACCCAACCTGCTTCCCACGCGGAAGAACAATTATCTCGTTGCCATTGCTCCCGCACGCGCGCAGACTGGCCTCGCTGCTATCGATGTCAGCACCGGCGAATTTATCGTCACCTGGTTCACTCCCGCTGAATTGCCCGCTGCCCTCGAGGCGGAACTGCAGCGTCTCGCCCCCTCTGAATGCCTTGTTGTCGAGGGGAGCCAATCCAATAGCTATCAACTTCCAGCCGCGACGATGACCGTGACGCCCTGTCCTTCCTATTTTTTTGACCAGGAAGCATCTCATACCCGCCTGTGCCGCTTGTTCGGCGTGCAATCCCTGGATGCTTATGGTTGCGCCCAGGCGTCGCAGGCTATTGCCGCGGCTGGAGCCATCATTGCCTATCTGGAGAAGATGAATGTAGCCCTCCTCTCGCTCTTAACCGGGCTGCGTTCCTATCGCACAACGAACTACATGGTCCTGGATGCCCATACACAGCGCAACCTTGACCTGTTACAGGGTTCCCGCAGCGGTACAACCCAGGGAAGTTTGCTCAGTGTCCTTGATCGCACCATCACTCCTATGGGAGCGCGGCAGTTACGCCGCACGCTGACGCAGCCGCTCCTCGACCTGAGCCAGCTGGAAGAGCGTTTTGAGAGCGTGGAAGAGCTCTACGAAAGTCCGGCCCTGCGCAGCCGCTTCGCCATCTGCTTGCAAAGCCTGGGCGATATGGAACGCATCGTCGGTCGCACCCGCCAGGGAAGCGCCGTTCCCAACGAAGTCGTCGCCCTGCGTGACTATTTGACCATCATCCCCCGCCTGCGTGAACTCTTGCTAGGCTGTGACGCTCAACTCCTGACTAAACTCGCCCATGAGCTTGACCAATGCCCGCAGGTGGTTGAATTGATCGGAAAATCCTTAGCCCGCGCGCACAATGCCGACGAGCAAGATGACGGTGAGCGCTTGATCCGTGCCGGTTTTCATGCCGAACTGGATGAATTGATTGCTTCGATCGGTGAATCGCGCCGTTGGATTGCCTCGCTGGAGGCTATCGAGCGCGAGCGCACCGGTATCAAGTCGCTCAAAGTAGGTTTCAACAAAGTCTTCGGCTATTATATCGAGGTCAGAAACACCCACCTGCCATCTGTCCCCGCCGATTATATGCGCAAACAGACACTGGTTAACGGGGAGCGATTTATTACCCCTGAACTGAAGGAGCACGAGGCTCGCATCCTTAGCGCGACCGAACGTATCGAGGAGATGGAGCGCAGCATTTACGCCGATGTATTGCGCCAGGTAAGCGTCTACTATCCCCAACTGATGACGACCGCCGCGGCTGTTGCCAGGGTCGATGTCTTATTGTGCCTGGCGGAGGTAGCTGCTCACCAGGGTTACGTACGTCCCAGGTTAGAGCAGAGCCTCGACCTGGAGATCCTCGGCGGCCGCCATCCTGTAGTCGAATACACCCTCGATGGCGATGTTTTCATTCCCAACGATACTCAGTTGCAAGGGGAGCAAGAAGAGCAAGGGGAGCGTATCGTACTATTGACTGGCCCGAACATGGCCGGCAAATCGACCTACCTGCGCCAGGTAGCCTTGATCACGCTCCTGGCCCAGATCGGCAGTTTTGTGCCGGCCCGCCGCGTTCGCCTGGGTCTGGTCGATCGCATTTTTACTCGTGTAGGTGCCGAGGATGATATCGCCTCGGGGAAGAGCACCTTCATGGTGGAAATGGAAGAGACCGCCACCATCATCCACCATGCTACCAGGCACAGCTTGATTATCCTGGATGAGATTGGTAGAGGCACCAGTACCTACGATGGCCTCGCCATTGCGCGTGCCGTCGTCGAACACCTGCATAACGTCACGGGAGCGCGTACGCTCTTCGCTACCCACTACCACGAACTGGCCTCGATGGCCACTGAACTGCCCCACTTAAAGGTCTATACGATGCAGATCAGCGACGATAAGCGGGGTGAAATCGTCTTTTTGCATCGCGTGGCGCCCGGCTGTATCGGGCGCAGCTACGGCGTGCATGTGGCTAAATTGGCAGGCATGCCGCCAGGTATCGTGCGCCGTGCGGAAGAGGTGTTGCAGTATCTCGAATCGGGCAAAGATCACGCGGGAACTCAGCTTGTCTTCGCGCAAAATGGGCATACAGAAGAAGCTTTGCAGTACGCGCTAACTCCCCGTAATGACGAAGGAAAAATGGTCGCCGATGGCAATGGCCAATATAAAGCAGGGGAAAATGGGCAACACGATCTAGAAGCCGCCTACAACGCTCCCTACAGCGCGCAAGTCGTTGCTACCTCCAAATCACGCTATGCATGGCAGAGTGAAGAAGCTCGCTTCGTAGCCCATGCCCTGGAACAGAGCAATGGGCGGGAGTCGGACCTCGACTCCATTGATCTGTGTGCGATTACACCGCTTGACGCGCTCAACCTGTTGTTTGTGATACAGAAGAATAGAAACAAAAACTGATGCAAAAAGTGCTTACACGAACCCCCATTCATGTCTTATCCCAGGATATCGCTGAGCGTATCGCCGCTGGTGAAGTCATCGAGCGGCCCGTATCAGTCGTCAAGGAGCTGGTGGAGAACGCTCTTGATGCCGGTTCGCATGAGATACGTGTAGATATTCGCGGCGGCGGTCTACGCCTTGTGCGCGTCACCGATGATGGTTATGGTATTCCAGAAGATGAGTTAGAGCGTGCTTGCGCGCGTCATACTACCAGTAAGATTACCGCCCTTGAAGACCTGGGCCGTTTACATACCCTTGGATTCCGTGGAGAAGCTCTGGCGAGTATTGCCGCGGTTTCAGAATTGACGCTGGTAAGCCGCCCTATCGAATCCGAAAACCTCGTCGAGGAATCGGCTGCCGCGCTAATTACAATGCGTGGTGGCGAGGTGAAGCAGCGTGGGCAGCGTGCGCGCCTGCATGGTACGACAGTTACAGTGCGTGACCTCTTCTACAATGTGCCTGCCCGTCTCAAGTTTATGCGCGGCGCCCGTACAGAGACCGGCCATATCCTGCAACTCATGCGCCGCTATGCAGTGGGCTTTCCGGCTATCCGCTTTAACTTGACCATTGAGGAGACAGTTGCGCTGCAAACTGGCGGCACAGGTGACCTTGCCGCAACACTGGCCGAACTCTATCAACTTCCCCTGGCGGAAATGTTGCATCCTGTCTCAGCCACTGCTGAACACTACACACTCCATGGCTACGTCGGTAACAGGGCCCTGGCACAGAGCAGCCGCCAGCACATCATGCTCTTTATCAATGGCCGCTGGGTGCATAACCGCCCGTTGCAAGATGCGCTTGAGTCTGGTTATCGCGGCCTGTTGCCAAAGGGTAAACACCCCCTGCTCGTCTTTTACCTTGAGCTTCCGCCTGGCGATCTCGATGTAAATATCCATCCCGCCAAAACCGAGGTAAAACTCCTGCACGAGTCCGAAATAGTCACTGCCCTGACGCAGGCGGTCCGCTCGGTGCTAGAACGCAGCCCGGCTCTACCTTCCTCGCCGTCGTTCCCTGGCCCCGAACTTGTTTACCAGCGCCGCCTACCAGGTCCTCGTCGCCGCGGATTGCATGTCGCTGAGTCGGCCGAAGGCTATAAAGCTGAGGTTGCTCCTCCGGCCGCAGCTGAAATATTGGCGACGCTGCAGCCTCTTGCGCAGCTTCAGCAGGCGGTCATCCTCGCCGAGGCGCCCGATGGCAGCCTGTATCTCATAGATCAGCACCGGGCACATGAACGCGTCATTTACGAATACCTGCGCAGCAAACACGTCGGGGTACGGGTTGATGCGGAAGATGAATGGACCGACTCGCACCTGTTGCTGGAACCTGTTGTCGTTGAATTGAAGCGCGCGCAGGCGGAGCTCCTTGAGCAGCGTTTGCCGGTCCTGCGCGACCTTGGCCTGGAGTGCGAGCGTTTTGGTGGACGCAGTTTCCTCATCCGCTCTGTTCCCAGCGGTGTTGGGCAGGAACAACTGGCGAGCCACCTCTCCGAACTGGCCGAAATTGCCTCCGAAGATAGTACCGACTGGGAGGATCATTTACTGATTGGCCTGGCCTGTCGTTCAGCACTGCGCCGGGGACGTGTTCTCAGCATAGATGAGCAGCGAACGCTCCTGACATCGCTATCCGCTGTCACTGCCCCCGCGGTCTGTCCTCACGGCAGCCCGATACTCCTGCACTACAGCCGCACCTTTCTCATCGATAAATTCGATTGGTGATCATCTTTACCTTCTCACCGCCCGCGCCAGCAGCTCTGCTCCCAGGAAGAAAACAAAGTCAATGGCGAGCAACACCAGCAGAGCAAAGTCAATGTGCATGGCGATAGAAGAGATGGCCTGTAGCGTGGTGTCATTAAAGACCAGCAATTTGAACAGCCAGAGCAGGATTACGATCACGACAGCCGCTATGATAACGCAGATCACAAAGTAGCGCGCCCCCCGCCAGTCCTGTCGACTGGGCCAGAGTTCGGAGGTAACCGTTAAAATCAAGTAGGGCGCGAACAGCAGTGTCCACCACGGCCAACCAGGTCGCAAAAATTGCAGGTGGAAATCCCAGATATTGTAGCCGGTAGCGACCCAGTATAGAAAAGAAAACATGGCGATCCCACCAAAGAGGGGCGCCGTACCACTTAAACCATCACCAACGTAGGTCATTATGCGACCTTCAGCTCGTGAATACTGTACCTCACCCAGTTGGAGCGGCTGCCTTCCGCCACTTCTCATCGAGCGGCTATCCCGTCCCCGCGGTTGCACCTGTCTAATACGGAAAAGCGTGACGTTAGTGAGACGAAATTCCCATGGCCACAACAGCAGTACCGCCAGAGCGTGGCTCAGCTCGTGCACTATAACCCCTGGCGCGTTCATCCAGAACCAGATAAACAAACCCCTGCTTCCAATGAGTCTATACCCGATCTCATCAACCCGCGCGCGCAATTCCCGGCGCGTTACCCGCAGCAGGATGAAAAGGACAAAGACTCCGGCGATGATCAACCATGGAGCATACGGTTTAATTTGTGCTGCCTGCGATGGGTCCATAACCTTCCTTGTATTATTTCAAATCGGTCCTACAGTTTTGACGAAAGTGTATCTTCCTCAGCCACTTTTTCTCCCTCTTTCTTTCCATCGAGTGGTTCAGGGAGCGACTTTATCGCGTGTTTTCGTTCGTAGTACAGGCCCCAGAAGCCGAAACCCAGTACGCTAATTGACAGCAGATACAACACGCGATCGACCCCGAAGAGGTCCGCGATACCACCTATAAACAGGATGATCGGGATGGCAGCAGCATTATACAGCACAAGCTGTAAGGCAAAGACGCGTCCTTTGATCCACTCTGGCGTTTGTTCCTGCATGGACGTTTGTGCTGGAATATTGATAAAGGCCAGCGCCACCCCTGCAATGAGCATCACGAGCGCGACGCAGATTAGTAAGATGGGGTTCGTATTCCAACTATTCGGCGCTATCGCTTTTGCCGCTAGCGTTATAAGAGGGAGCAGCACTGTTGCCGCTGCCAGTGCCGCCGCGCCGGTAAAAACAGCTCGAGATTTGCCCAGGCGCGGCAGAATACGCGGCATCAACACTGAACCACCTACCAGGCCAATCCCTGCCGGAGCAAAGACAAGCGCCATCTTGTTCGCCTCGAGCAATAGCAATTTCGTCACAATCGGCGAGGCAAGTTCACCAATCACCAGCAGGAGTGTCCCCGCGAAAGAGAGCTGCACGACCGCCAGGAAGAGTTTTTTATTGCGTCGCACAAAGACCCAGCCCTGGTACATCTCTGTCCACATATTGCTCACGATCTCAAGGTTCTGCGTATTTCTGCGGTTTTGGGAGCCACGTGCTACCTGGATAAAATCCCTGGTCGGAATCAATACTATCAGAACGGTGCAGACAGCGTAGAGCACCGCGATGATCAGGTAGAGGCTTTCAATCGGGTGGATCACCACCGAAGCTATAGTGTATGTGGGCAGGAGACTCAGGATAAGTGGCGCCAGCAGGATAAAGCCTATCGCCTGTGAGAGCGTAAACGTGATATTAAAGAGTGATAGTGCCGGTACCAATTCCTCTTCACTCACCAGCATTGGAATAGTTGCTCCCTCTGCTGGTGTGAAGAATTGACCTATGCCCGAGATCAGCAGGGTCAGCAGGTAAATAGGGACCAGCTGGTGGCGGTCAACCAGCAGCGAAATAACGAAGATGAAGGTGGCGATGGCTCGCAAGAAATTACTGGCCAACAGAACACGTCGTTTATTCACGCGATCAACAAAGACACCGGCGGGCGCGCCCAGGATCAAGGCGGGAAGGCTGAAACAGATAATGGCGAGACCGATGAGGATAGTTGAACCCGTTACCTCCTCGATCAATACGAGCACGGCATAGTTTGAGGCAAAAAAACAGGTCATGGAGATTAACTGTGCCAGCCACAGGTACAGAAAACTTCTCTTTCTCAATAACGTGAGGTACCCGTCATGTGGAGCGATTACAGCCATGTAAAACTCCTTGGCGCGATCGAAAATAGCCTTCTAGTCCGTGTCGAACTCATCTTCTATTTCAGCTTTTGTAGCACGCGGCAGCACCTGCTTCGTGCGTCGCTCAACCTCTGAGCGCGGTAATAATACACGACGCCCGCACTTCTCGCAGCTTAAGCCGATGTCGGCCCCCAGCCTCACGACGACCCAATCATAGTTTCCACATGGGTGCGGCTTGCGCAGGCGCAATCGATCTCCTATCTCAAGATGCATGGGTGTCATGTCGTTGTGTTGCCTTCTCTCCCTGTCCATAAAGTCGATGTTCGATAATATATTGCTCAACTGCTTCGGGTGTTTGATATTTAATTGGTCTACCTTCCGCCACCCGTTGACGCAAGTCCGTCGCTGATATCTCCAGTTGTGGCGCCGGCATTGTCAGCAGGCGCCGCTTGAGTCCCGGCAATCGTTCCTCTAGCTGATCGCGATACCCGGGTACTTCTATATATCCTGGACGATGGACAGCGACAAGATGGGTGACCTGTTCCAGTATCCCTACTGGATTATACCATGTAGGTAACTCTTCCAGGCTGTCCCACCCGATCACGAAGTAGATCTCCGTCTCTTCTCCCCACTGTTCGCGTAATAACCTGAGCGTTTCCACTGTATACGATGGCCCCGGTCGCTCGACATCGACGGTAGAGATGCTAAAGTGCGGGTTCGAAGCTATTGCCAGCTCAACCATAGCGAGTCGATGCCGCGTCTCCGAAATTGTTTTCTGCGGCTTGTGCGGCGGATAGCCAGCAGGCACGAACACCATTTTAGTCAGGTCAAGTGCCGTCCGCACCTCTTCGGCTATAACCAGGTGACCGTAGTGAATCGGGTCAAACGTGCCCCCTAACAGGCCAAACCGCTGTACGTCTCGCTGTGATCTATTATATTGTTGCAACGAAATCTTTCTCCTGTAGGGAACGAGCTAGTACTGTTGACTTATGCTATTTCAACTGTTGAATCGACATAAGACAGGTCTGATTTGGGAAGAGCTTTACGAAGAGTATACATTACGTCGGAAATGCTGGCAAACTTTCCTTTCCTTATCCAGAAATGGACGAGCAATACAACATGCTCAGCTGTATAGTTGCTCACTACGACGATTGGCGCTGGCACCTCCGCGACAGTGTCAGTCTCTTTAAGCGCCTTGAGAATCTGGTCGAGCGTCTCTTGCTTATCAAATGCTTCGATTGGCAAGCTCACGTTGATCGTGGAGCGCCTCTCTGCATAATAGGAATTATTGATGACGATACCCCCAAAAACAAGTGTGTTAGGCACGATCACCTGCTCACCGCTGGAGATACGCAACTTGGTTGCGCGCAGCTCGATGCTTTCAACCACGCCGGTGTGTAGAGGAGCATAGGCGGCATTGCTAATGGTGATCGAATCGCCGATATGGAAGGGACGCTCCATCAAAATATAGAAACCCGCCACCAGGTCCTTTAAAATGTCCTGGAACGCGATCGTAAACGTTACAGTCAATGCGCCGAAGACTGTGACAGGAAAAGCTATTGCCACCCCCCATATAGTGAATACCCAGAACGCATCGATAATCATAATACCAATGAAGGCGATGCGCCCAATTAAGACGCGCAGGTTGATATCGAGGCGATTGTTATTCAAACTACGGATAGTGAGCTTCATTACAGTGCGCCCTACCGCTACCCCCACGAAAAGCGCGAACGCTGTCCAGAACAATAACCAGGCATAGTGCACGATAGTTGGCAAAGGACTATTTAAATAGCTCGGGGTATCTAAATAGAGCAGAAAATTGATTAATAGAGCACTTTTTAGGACAAAAAAGTATGTAAATACGCCCACAATCAGTGGAATTACGAAGACGATGGCACCCAATACCTGCACAATCCAGTTGTCAAGGACAGTCTTCTTGAGACGGCTGACCAGGAAATGCCGCAGCGTCAGGCCGAGAGCGATCGCGCACAGCGCGATCAACAACATAAGAATGATTTCCACTGTGGTCATACGGCTGCTATTCCTTCCCTGTCGTATACCTCGCACCGTGCAGACCATCGACAACCGGCCCCTTTGCGCCCTTCTTCCGCTGGCTGGACATCAAACCGGGCCAGTAAATCCACCAGCGTGCACAGCGGCAAGCCTACAACATTGAGGTAGCAGCCATTGATGCGCTCCGTTGGTTGAAAATCCGGGTGCTGTATACCATACGCTCCTGCCTTGTCCAGCGGGTCCCCCGTGGCGATATATGCCGCTATCTCTTCTTCGCTATACGGACGCATCAGTACTGGCGTGGTACAACTTGCGCTGTAAATCTCCGGCTTCCCATTGCTCAATCTGCTCACCGCGACGCCTGTCACAACGTGATGCCAGCGATTCCGTAGCGAAAGCAACAGCTCGCGGGCATGGTCCTTATCGCGCGGTTTGCCAAGCACTTTTCCATCGAGCAGCACGGTTGTATCAGCTGTAATCACCAGGTGACCAGCTGCTTCCGCCAGGGTCAGCGCCTCTAACGCCTTATGTTCGGCAAGCCATTGTGCCAGCCCTTCGACCGGTCCCTGATAGCGTTCTTGCATCGCTTCTTCATCGACGGGCGAGACGCATACTGTGTAAGGTAAGCCAAGGAGGGAGAGTATCTGCCTGCGCCTGGGCGAGGCAGAGGCCAGTAACAAAGGCAAGGTTGTCGACGACATACTTATGTACGCTCCAAAATGGCAACGCTTTCGATATGTGCCGTTTGCGGAAACATATCGAGTGGTTGCACCGAATGTAGGTGGTAAGCTGATTGTAAATGGCAGAGTATATGCAGGTCCCGTGCCAGTGTTGCTGGCTCGCATGAGACATAAACCACTCTCGCTACCGGATGCTGCATGAGCGCGTCCAGCACGACCTTCTGGCAGCCTGCGCGCGGTGGGTCAATCACCAGTCCATCGGTCTGTTCCGCCAGTGTCGGCAGCACATCCTCTACTTTGCCCTTGAGGATGTCAACATTGCTCACTTCGCGTAAGTTCCACTGGGCATCCTTAATAGCGCTGGCCGATTCCTCGATGGCGATCACCTTTTCGACGTGCCTGGCCAGCACCAGGGCAAAAGTGCCTACCCCGCAATAGGCATCCACAACTGTGTGCGCTGGCGCGAGTCCTTTCACCACCATCTGAACCATTTTCTCTGCCTGCGCAGTATTGGTCTGGAAAAACGAACTCGGGCGGATGCGAAATGTTTCTCCCGCCAGCCTCTCCTCCAGCGTATCGCTGCGGATATCAAGTCCGTTCGCCGCCAGCTGTTCCGTGACTTCTGGCCCCGGCTGCGGTTGAATAAGCATCTGACCGCTGCTACTGCCGCAGCGTATCAAGACCTGCGGCCTCTCATTGGGTACCTGGCTGATCACCCGCAGCGCGCGATTGATCTGCTCGTCGGCAATAGGGCAACGCGCCAGTGGTAACACACGGTGCGTGCCCCTTGCCGTCAGTCCAACCTCCCCATTGCGGTTCACCGAGAAGCGCATGTGATTGCGGTAGTGCCAGGGATTATCACACGCGATAGTTTCCAGCAGCGGTGGACGTTCAAATCCCCCCACCTCGCGCAGCAGTTGGTCGACAATAGCGCGCTTCCAGGCCAGCTGCTCCTCATACTCCATATGCTGGAGTTGGCAGCCGCCACACGTGCCGAAAACAGGGCAGGACGCCTGTCTTCGCAACGGTGAGGCCTCGTGTATCTCAGTAATCCACGCACGCGGCGGCCCTGGCCTCCAGCGGCGTCTATGTTTCCCTGGTCGCCTCTGTTTAGCCGCCTCGATGGCGATCGTCACCCGCTCCCCCGGCAGTCCAGCGGGCACGCGGATCACCTGCGTCTGTTCTATACCCTCCCCGTCCACTCCACTTATTTCGGCTACCGTGTCACCCTCGCGCGTCAGGGCACCCAGCGTAACCCGATGGTACGTAATGCTCTGCTCGTGTTCTATCATCTCTTCTTTGGTTTTTTCTTACCAGGTGCTGGCGGTAGTTTTTTAGATGCTGGCGGCAGAGGTGGTAGTTTTTTACTGAGTGCTTTGCTGAGAGCAAGTACCTGTCTGTACATTTGCACATTTTCGTCTAAGGGATTGATGATCTCAGCTTGATTCACCAGTTCCTCAGCGCGCCTGAAATCATTTTTCTCTATATAGCTTGCTGCGAGCAGCAGATGTAACTCGACTGTGTTAGGATTGGCCGCTATGCCTTCTTCTAAGACCTCTTGGGCCAATGACTCCTCGCCCTCCTTTTGATACATCTGGGATAGGTCGACATATGCATGTAAGTTATCAGGCTCTGTCTCAATAGCCTGTCTGTAGGCGGCCTTGGCCTCTTCAGTTTTCCCCATCAGACGCAGAGCGTCGCCAGAACCTGCCTTTGCGCCAGGAAAGGTCGGGTCGATTTCTTCAACGCGTTTAAAATGCTCCAGTGCATCTTCATAATCGTTCCTATCCATCGCGATTTCACCTAGTTTACTTTCGATGATCGCCAACGTCTCCTTGTCGGTAGTCATTTCCTGCGCCTTGTACAGCTCATTTTCGGCCTCTTCAAGCTGTTCATCATCTCCACTATACTGGAGCACATCGGCCAGCCCTATATGGCCCACGGCGTGATCCTCTATGGTCAATGACTCGCGTAGTGAAGCCTCAGCGAGCTCAAGGAAGCGTTCCGCTCGGTCATCGTCTCCTTCTTCATCCTCAAATTTCTCGCTGAGTTCCAGCTGCAATGCGCCGATCTGCCGCAATGCCTCTGCTCGCTGCTCCGGGAATAGTCGTATTACCCTCTCCAGGTACGTGATGCTACGCTCCTCATCTTGTAAGATCTCTGCTCGAGCAGCTGCTTCAAGATAGGTCGTGTGGTCGGGTGGCTCTTGTTTCATTAGCGCATCTTCATAATACACGACCTGCATCGTATGCCAGAGAATTTCATTAAGATATTTGAGCGCATCGGGATCGTGGGGGCTATGCTGCTGTGTAATCTTTTCGACCCGCTCATTATGTTGCTTAATGAGCCTTTGTAGTTCAGCCGCGGGAATATCCTGCGCATTCTTCCCCTCGTCAACCATATCAAGTATTCGCCATCCACCCGGCTCTTCAACCAGTTTGTAGCTTGTCCAGAACCAGTGGCGTCCAGTTTCTTCGTAGAAATCGGTTGCTTGTGGTAGCTCAGGTAACAGGTTCGGCTCTGGCGTATCGAATAATTCGATCGACCAGCCCGCATCGACCACTTTTTCAGCATGTTCAGCCCCTCGGCTGAAAGGATTGGGTAGCCATAACCCGGACTTCTTGACTTCGCGCTCATGAACAAAATTCGGCTTCAAATAGTCCGGACGAAACTGTTCTGCCCATTCCTCTCGCCGTTCTGCCCATTCTTCTTGCGTAAGCCCCTGGCGTAACCTGCTCTGGCTGGCAAGATAGTTATAAGCATCCATATACTCCTGGTCCGCCCAGTCTTCGATAAAGTTGGTTACAACCTCAATCGGTTTCAAATCGGGGTCGATCTCCTCCTCGTCATATTCCTCCTCCTCGTCCTCTTCATCCTCGAACGCAAAATCTTCCTCCTCCTCGTCCTCTTCATCCTCGTCAACAATATCGGGATTTTCTAATATCAGCTTGTTCACCAGCGGGAGCGATGCGCGGAAATCTTTATAGATAGGAGTGCCAAATCGTTCGTTCACCGCCAGCGCTTCCTTGATTAAACGACGCGCCTCGGCCAGCGAACAATCGTCAACCTTGACATGACCCTTCGTACGTTCGACAAGTCTCTCGGCACTTCGCTTGCTCTCGACCCTCGAAAAGAAGTCTTTGATCCCATCATGCCAGAGCTCAAGCAGGAATCCGAGTATAATCACCTCCTTATTATTGTCTCCTTGCTCCCACATAAGCAGGAGATCTACCTCACCTATATCACGGCTATCGGTGACGAAACCTTTCCAGAAGCGCGGCTGATTCTCCGATTCCTCTATAACGGCCATCAAATCGGTCACCTTACTGTTCACGGCTTGCATTTGCATCGCATCAACAGGTGATAACCGTTCAATTGGCGGCTCCCAGCGCGGGTAAATCCTGGCTTCTTCGAGACGAAGCAGTGATCGACGCGCCTCTTTGCGAACGCTTTTCAATGGACTCAGCGCGTTGATGCCGACCAAAACATCAGCCGCGTCCTGGTGATATTCTCTCGACAGCGCCTTGAGCAGAGCCATCTGTGCTGCCTCTGGTAAATCTGAAACAGTAGATACCGCTTCTTCCGCCTGGTTCTGGTCCTTACTTGATCGCAGCTCCCCTGCTAATTTGTGATATCGCTCGAGTACTGCCTGTGCCTGGGCCTCATCCCCCTGCGAAATTGACACTTTCTGTTCTTTTTTCTTCTTAGCCATACTCTCTTACCTCTCAATCTGACCCTGCATGCCCTTGCCTTCACCGTCACCTCTTGAGACGCCGGTTCAATTCTTCGCGCATGCTCTGTACAATCTCATTGTTCGGATCGATCTGCTCCGCTTCAGTCAATGTCGACTGCGCTCGTCGAAGGTCACCGCTCTCCATATAGATTGATGACAGCAACGCCAGTAAACGCGGGGACCCGGGAATGTTTCGCAGTCCCCGTTCCACAATCTCACGCGCCTTCCCCAGTTCTCGCTCGTTCATGTAGATAGCGCACAACTCGGAATAAGCTGCCATATCTTTCGGCTCTTGCTCGATGGCATGTAAGTACGTTGCCTTGGCCTCTTCATAGCGCTTTAGGTTGCGCTGTATAAAGCCTATTTTGAACCAGATACCCTCGAAGTTTGGCTCGATCTCCGCGGCCCGCTGGTAATGCCGCAGGGCCTCTTCAAGCTCCTCGCGATCGACTGCGAGGTTGCCCAGGTCACTCTCGATCAATGCCTCTTCTTCCCTGGTCACCGCCAATTCCTTTGCCAGCTGTAACTCGCTCTCTGCCTCGTCAAGCCTCTCACCTTGTCTCATCAGCAGTTCGGCCAGTACCGCGTGTCCCGCCACATCATTTTGCAGGGCGAGCGATTCCCGTATGCTCGCCTCAGCGAGCGCGGCAAATTGCCCATCTCGCGCTGTCATCCCCCGCTCACGGTAATATTCTCCCAGCGATTCCTGTGTAATTGCCAGTTGCCTCAAGAGCGAGCCGCGCTGCTCCGCGAAATTGCGCGCCAGCTTCTCCAGGTAAACCATTGCCCGCTCGAGCGCACCGATGCCGATTGAGCGAGTATAGGCATCCCCGTAGTACGTCCGGTCCAGTGGGAAGTGTGCAATCAGCGCATCATCGTAATGGATGGTGTGGATGATCCGCCAGATCAGCTCTTCTGAGACCTCACTGTTCTCAGATCCCCTTGGATTCTGCTGTAGAATTTCATTGATACGCTCATCATGCCCATTGATACGTTCCTGTAACTCAACGGTTGATAGGCCCTGTGCTCTGGCCCCTTCATCCGTCATCTGCCGGATACGCCATCCCTCCTCCTCCCGTACCAGCGTATAGCTCGTCCAGAACCAGTGCCTCCCGGTCACTTTGTTGACCGCGGTGCCCATCGGCATCTCTGCTAACGTACCGCTCAACTGTGTATCGCTCAGTTCGATCGACCAGCCAGCTTCAACCTCTTTACGTGAGCTTGAGCCTCTGCTACTCACCGACGAAGGGAGCCAGAGCGCTGGTACGCTGGCTTCGCGTTCACGCACAAAACCGAGTTCAAAACGAGAGGGCCGCGCTTCATTTGCCCAGCTATGATGCCGCTCGATCCATTCATCCCGTTCGAGCCCCTCGCGCAGCAGGCTATCATTCGCAAGCAGGTCGTAAGTCAGCCCGAAATCGCCCAGCGACCATGCGCTTACAAAAGTGGCGGCGATTTCATCCACCTCTAAATTGGGATCAATGAAAGTGAGGCCGCGATCCTCACCCGCATCTTCAGCATCCATCACCAGTTGATTGAAGAGAGGAAGGTAATGCCGGTATTCTTTATGTGGTGTAGTTCTCCGCCACGCGTTCACAGCCAGGGCCTCTTCCAGTAAACGGCGCCCTTCCGCCAGCGTAATATCCATCACCGTGATATCCGGTACCTGTGCCCTCAACCGCTGAACCTGGGTTTCCACGCTGCGCTTGTTGGTGAGCTCGTTAATAAACTCTTTGAGTCCCTGCTCCCAGAAGTCGACCAGGAAAATGAACATGCGCACATCGCCATAATCGAAGCCCTGCTCCCAGCACAGGATAATCTGCACCTCGCCTTCCTCGCGTGACCGCGTGATATAGCCTCTCCAGAAGCGTGGCGGGTGTGAGACAGGGATACTGGCCACCGGCGTACGCACTACCGGCGGCCTCCATTGCGGATACAGCCTGGCCTCCTCCATCCTGATCAGCGTGCGGCGGGCCTCCTTCCGCACGCTTTTATTGGGACTGAGCTCGTTAAGAGCGAGAGCAATGTCGGCGGCATCGCTCTCGTGCTCTTTAGAGAGTGCCTTGAGAAGCGCTACCTGCGTTGCTTCCCCCAGCTTATTGATCTCGCTTAAAGCTGCCTCCGCCTCTTCTTTGTTCGTACTGGCGTGCAGTTTATCAGCAATCCTGTGAAATTGCTCAAGTGAAACCTGTAACTGCGCGTTCTCCTCCTTGGAGAGGGAGGAAATGCTTTCTTTCTTTCGTGCCATAATCTATTCTTAATCCTTGTATAAGGTGAAAATCGTGTTTTTGTTTCGTTGTGGATTGTATCACGAAGAGGCAGAAGAGTCGAGATAGTTAACCTTGCCGAACGAAAAGTACAGGGGACAGCGGCCGCAGCCGCTGTCCCCCTTTGGACAATTCTTTCAGCCTCAACCATCTTTACATGCGAAGCGTCGTCCTGTAATGGAAAATGGGTGCGCTGTATGAAGTAGTACGAAAACTCAGCGCGGACGGGACTGCCAGCGGCCTCTCACTCCTGCCATAAGCAAAATCGACGGCATGGCTCCGGCTTTCAACTGTCCTTGGCTTCAAGCCGAGAGGTATCTTTGCTGCCATCAAAATGAACATCGGGTAGGCTACGCAGTAAAAGTACGAGCCAAGGCTGCGCCACGCAAAGAAGAGAGGCAGGACAGCCAGCAGCATTGCCGCCTCGGGAACCTTTTTACAGATACGCCAGTACCATACAAGACATACCGCCATTGCCCCACCTTCCAGGGCGGTATAGACCCACTTGGGGAAGAAAGGCAACAGGTGGGTAGCGCTGAGACCGACAAGCCCCACTCCTACAGGGAACATCGGATCAGCAACCGGTGCCATGATGCCTGCCACCCATGCTTGCGGATTCCACAGGATAAAGGGCAGGTTAATGGCCACGCCGATGCTTCCCGCGATAACGACCCGGTAAACGCACTCTTTCAAGCCGTAGTGGCGCAGCACCATAATCATATAGAAAGGTATAAAAAACCACGCGATCTGCTTGCTCGCCAGCGCCAGGCCTAGAAAAATAGCTGAACTCCAGCGTTTATCGCGCAAGAGCCATACCAGCACGATCAGCAGCGTATAAAAGATATCGAGGTTCGCGCCCTTTGTGGAAGCCCACATCGAAACATTCGCCAATCCCAGCAACAGCACCCATATCCGCATCTCCGGCCGTGCAACCTTCCACGCTATACCTATAAGAACCAGGTAACTCAACAGGTAGAAAGGCAGCACATTCATATCGTTAAAGTACGCGAATGGCACCAGTGTCAGAAATGAGAGTGCGGGATAACTCACCTTCGACTCAAATTCTGGTGCCGTACCGGCCTTCAAGTCTGTGTCGAGAACGGTCTGGAAATCCACCTCGCTGGGATAATCAATACGATTGGCGAACTGCCCCCGCTGCAGAGGCGTCGTCCAGTTCGGCTGAATCGAGAAATGTCGCGCCAGGTCGAGCATATTGGAATCTGTGTATGGATTTTTCCCATGCAGCAGCAAGACCGCTGCATTTGTATCGAGCGAAGTCCCATCGTTCGAGAACTCCGGCGGCATGAAGCACATAGCAATGGTAACGGCGAATAAGAGAATGCCAGCAGTCGTCAGCAGCACCGTGCTTACCAGCACAAACCGTTGCCAGCGCCGCGGACGGCTTTGCAGAACGTGCCGTTTCAAGCTCGCCGGGCGAAATGCCATTGCTATTGCGATAAAACTTCCCGCGATCAAGGCGAAGGGAATAAGCGAACCAAAAGGACCCAAATACGGCATATACAAGTCGTGAGATATTTCATTCCCTGCCTGTAAGATAAGCGCGATGCTGAACCAAATAGCCCGCCGTTGAAGTTCGACGATTGGGTGATTGTCCGGCGACACATCAGTCGTAAAAAAGCGATGTATCCAGCGGTATCTAATTGTAGTGTGATCTTCCTTTGGTTGGGTGGTCTGCGTGAGTACAGAACGCTGTGCCATTTCTCAGTGCGCTTTACTACTCCCTATGACAAACAAACTGGCGCTGCAACCTTTGCTCTACGCTAGCAAGTTGGTCCAGGATGAAGCGCGTATACCTCCACATCAGAGTACCGAGCGGGTCATCTTCTTCTACCTACCCAGCAAAAGGGGGGTCTTCTCGGCCTGACTCTTAGAACGAAGTGGTAAACCCTGGCGTCACATAATGTGTTCCATCAACCATGAGGTTTCATATATCCATCAAAGCGGCAGGCGGAAGTATAATTCCCGGTGTTGCAGCTCAAAGCCAAGCGACTCATACAGCCGTACCGCCGCGATATTGCCCTCCCACACGTGCAAATCGATGCGATCGATCTGCTGTTCGCTGCGGGCAAAAGCAATAATATGCTGCATCAGCTGCCGTGCCAGACCCTGCTTGCGAAAATCCGGGTGCACCACGACCCGTTTGACATAACCAACAACCGGAGGAGTACTACGTTCGTCCGGCGGTGGAAGCATGAGTTCGGCCTTCGCTGCCGCCACACCATCCACTTCTCCCAGGAAAATGAGTATTCTCTCGTGCGTAGAGGGGTCCACCGAGCCAAAATATTTCTCCATATCCCGGTGGATATCGCGTGTGGGCGCTAGGCTCAAGCTATCAAGCAATGTGATCAGAGGAATTTCTTCAGGGGTAGCCAGGCGTACAACCAACGGCGTTGTTGGCGATTCATCTATCATACGATCTTCCTACGCGTGAAGTAATCAATCCAATTATGGCAGTTTTTTTCGTGGCAACATCAAAATAGAAACCCCTGCGTAACCGGCACAACCCAGCAGGAGCACCGCAAAGATCTTCGTTTCAGCGTCACTTGGAGAGAAAAGCCACGCCAGCCCCCACCACAAAAAACCAATAAAAACACAAAATAACAAAATAGTACTTAACAACTTCTTACTCATAGCCGAAAAGTCCTTCTGAGCATATCTGCATCCCTGATCTTGCGTCAATTATACCATAATTTTGGGTTGACAGAGCCATTAACTAAGCCCATCCCCTTTGATCCCACTTATCGCCGCCTTTTTCTTCAGAGGAAACAGGAGGAGAGGCTCTCCAAGGAGCCCGCTGTTTGCTGTCGTGTTCAGGTGAACGCAACCACAGCGAGAGATGATGACATCAATATCCCACAGCCGGGCACGCAAGATGGCGATACCAATAGATATCGGAATAGGAAGAAACAGCAGGGTGTAGATAGCATTGACGACGATCTGGTAGGCCGCACCAGGCTGATTGAGCGCCGGGGAGATCGCAAAAGGCAAAATGAAAGCGCTGCTCATCCCCACCAAAGTCGAGATGCCCAAGACCACCCATTTGGTTTGCTGACGCTGCATCGGGTTAGAGGTCCGACGGTATCGGTAGATTTGCGCGTACAGCATGCTCCCAAAGAGGCCGACTAACAGGACAAAATAGAGTGCATTTATCAATCCGCCGCGTAAAACCCTGCGCTTCAGCGCTAGGGATAGAAGCGGTGTTCCTTCTGGGGCGTGATGGGTTGGGTACCATTTCCACTTTTGTCTCCCTCGAAAAGAATGGATCAGGAGTACCTTGACAACGGAAGAGTGTTTCAGCGGTTCCAAGGTAAATCGTTCCCTTGGGTAAAAGCACTCACGTGTGAACCAATGTACACACTCTCTTTCAATTGCCAGGAACAAGAACCACGTTCCTGATGACTACAAGATTGAGAAGCTACCCTGGGGCTCAGGGAAAGCTAGATGCCTGTGGAGGCGGATGTAAGACCAAACACGGATGGTATCGTGGAAGGCAGACCTCCTACGAAGCAGGAAAGCCTCCTCGTGAGAGGAGGAAGCCCCCCGTGTCCAGCGCGGTTCGAACCGTCCGGTAGGAAAGAGATAGGCAAAGAGGCCCGCAGAGACGACTGCGAAGAAATAGAGACCATTGACGGGGATATTCCAGACTGGGTAGCGCATGGCAAGTACTGTCGTGGGCCCCCCAGTTCCGACTGCCCCAAACGTCACGAGCATAAGTGCGACTAGCAGGAGGACCCAATCATGGGATTTATGCCAGAAAATCAGTCCACCAGTTAACATCCAGACCAACGCCGCCACGATGCTACAGACAAGGAGGTAGACGCTGTAGCTACTCACCGAGATTCCCAGGCCTTGGAGGGTTCTCATATTAGCCAACGAGAGAGCACCGTTGACTGCGCAGGCATCAGCGCCAACACACGGAATCTGGAGGTGCGCGAAATAGAAAGGAAGACCGGCTCCGAAGAGTCCAACGGCAAGCGCGGCCACAAGCAGCCAGACTATTCTGACGAAGACGAGCCAACGACCCTGCAAGCGCCCGGTTTCGTCTCGTTGCTTGCTCCTTGCGGTACTGGAAATTGAGACACGATTCATCGCCTTGCTCCTTGGACTTCACAAAGGAAAGGAGTATGCACTGGTTGCAGTTTTCCTATCTACTATCTTACTATGTTGCCGTCTCGTAAACGTTACTGAAAACGTTACATATGAGTAGGTCTCACTGACCTTCGTGAAGGAGAGGCTATTCTTAGCTCAGTATTCATATCCTTGCGCTGCACCCCTTGCCACCCAACAAGGTACATACATCGGCACTTACGAAAATAAGCCCTTTGCCCTCTTTGAATTCGTGCCAGGCGAGCACAGCGATAACCAGGAGAACTACCTGCAAGTAGCGGAGGCTATCGGGCAGCTCCATACGCTCACTATTCACTACAGACCAAGCGACGGGCTGGTCTTAGTCTATCCACAAGGGCCCCGCGGGGCCGCCCCCACGTGGAATATTCGGGTAGCATTGCCAACAGTCCAGGAGATCATCTACCAGGGGAGAGGGAGCGCACTTGGAAACGCTCTTTCCACAAATACGCACGTGCCAGTATCTCTTCCGCGCTCTTCATCGAAAACTCCGTCACATTGCCCCCCATGATGTGCGCGATCTCCCGCACGCGTTGCTCTGGCCGCAGTTCGTTGACAATCGTCATCGTGCGATCATCGAAGATCTGCTTGCTCACATTGTAATGTGTATCCGCGAAAGCCGCGATCTGCGGCAGGTGCGTCACGCAGATCACCTGGTGATTCTGTGTCAACATCCACAGCTTCGCGCCCACAATCTGCCCGCTCTGCCCGCTGATACCCGCGTCGATCTCGTCAAAAATCAGCGTCGGTGTCGCATCAGCCGAGGTCAGGATCGTCTTCAATGCCAGCATCAAGCGTGAAGTCTCACCACCCGAGGCAATCTTGGTCAGCGGCTTGAACGGCTCGCCAGGGTTCGGAGCAATCAGGAACTGCACGCGGTCAATACCCGTCAGGTCGCAGGCATAGTACTGCTCCAACTGCCCCTTGACGCTAGCGGGAATCCCCTGCTCATCGGGGACCTGTTCAATCTCCACCGAGAAGCGCGCTCGCCTCATATTCAGGTCGTTCAACTGCTCTTCCATCGCCACAGACAAGCGTTGTGCCGCCTCTTGTCGTCGTGCCGAGAGTTCCTGGGCAATCTGGCCAATCTCGCGCCGGTACTCGCTATCCTGCCCCTGCAATTTCGCGATGATCTCGTCGCGGTTCGTGATCGTATCAAGTTCCGCCTGGTCCTCGGCAGCCCTCTCCAAAATCTCATCGATCGTCGCCCCGTATTTCCGTTTTAAGCGCGCGATCTGGTCCAGCCTCTCCTCGATCTCAGAGAGCCGGCGCGGATCATCCTCGATGTCGCTCTCGTAGCTGCTGATACTCGCGGCCACGTCCTCCAATTGATAAATAGCCTCCGCCAGGTTATCGGCATACTCCTGCAGGCTCTTATCCAGCCGCGCCAGCTCGCCCAGACTTCTCTGTGCGATGCGCAACTGATCCATGGCTGGCTTGTAATCATCACCGCCAACTTCCGCACCTTTGATCGCCCCGTACACCAGCTCGCAGTGTTCGCGCAAGTGCTCGGCATTGCTCAGCACCTTGCGCCCCTCTTCCAGTTCCTCTATTTCGCCTGGACGCAGTTCGGCCCTCTCGATTTCATCGATCTCAAAGCGCAGGAACTCCGCTCGGCGGCTCTGGTCGCGTTCGGTCTGCTGCAGCGACTGCAGCGTTTTGCGTGCGTTGCGCCACTCCGTCACTTTCGTGCCCAGCTCCGCACGCAGCGGCAGCAGCTCCGCGTAGCGGTCCAGGAAGTTAACGTGCTGGTCAGGACGCAGCAGGCTCATATGTTCGCTCTGCCCATGGATATCCACCAGCCAGCTTGCTACCTGCTGCAGCACCTGTTGCGAGAGCGCGCGCCCATTGATGCGCGCAACGGTGCGTCCAGAAGAGCGGAAAATATCGCGTGACAGGATGAGCTGCCCATCCTCGGGTGTGATATCATACTCACGCAGCAGCGCGGCCAGTGCGATACGCGCATCTGCGCTGGCGGCATCCACCTGCAATCGTTGTAAATGACTCGCCTCGGCCTGGTCAAACGCCTCATATACCGTGCTGGCTCCATTTGTGCTGCCACCATAAGCAGCACCCTCGTCATCTTCCACAGGTGTCCACTCGTCGGAGATGGCTGGTAAAGCGTCGATAGAGAAAACGCCTTCAACAGTTGCGCGTTCGCAGCCTGCGCGCACGTACTCAGCGCCGATTTTCCCGCCCAGCAGCGTGTTGACGGCGTCAATAATGATCGACTTACCTGCCCCCGTCTCGCCCGTAAAAACATTGAACAGCCGGTGCAGCCGCAGGTGTAAACTGTCGATAATTGCGAAATCTTTGATGGTTAGCTCTAGTAACATATTCTTTATTGATGGGTTGGCTCGTCGCCCTCGTTTTTCAGCTTGGCTTTGATAATCTCGTAAAAGTGCGTTGGCTTCCTACGTCTAAGAAACTGCGTTACATACTGACTTTTGCGAACGTTAACCGTCGCTCCATTTTTTATCTCGCGGTTCATCTGCCCATCGGCGGAGAAGACCCCATCCTGCGAGCCGGTGAAAATCTGCAATTTGACATCGGCGTCTGGCGGCAGGATCAACGAGCGGTTGGAGGAGAGATGCGCTGCGATCGGTGAAATCACCGTGCTCTGTACCTGTGGGTGCAGCAGCGGCCCACCAACCGCCAGGTTATAAGCGGTCGAGCCCGTCGCGGTAGAAACGATCACCCCGTCAGCATATACCGTGTCGAAATAATAATCATCGATCCCGATGCGTACCTGCACCACGCGTGGCCACATCCCGCGCGCAATCACGACATCGTTGAGGGAGAGAAACTCCTCACCCTTACCGTCCTGTTGCAATATCGCCTGCAGCATCGCTCGTTTATCGAGCCAGACCGACTTGTCTTCGTTCAGGTAGTAGGGCAATTGCGATTCAATCTCATCGGGCTCAAGCTCGGTCAGAAACCCCACCCGCCCAAAGTTGATGCCCACGATCGGTATCCCCGCGTAAGCGCAGATGCGCGCGGCATGTAAGATAGTGCCATCGCCCCCCAGTACGATCGCCAGGTCATATCCCTTTAGAGATGGGTCGGGCGTCTCTTCACCCTCGAACCTGATGTCGACGACGCGTACTTCATGCCCCCGCTGCTGCAAGAAAGGGATAAGTTGGTTAGCAACTTCAGAGGTGTCTTGTTTGCGGCCCTGATAAAAGATCGCGATTGCCTTCAAAAATACTCTCTCCCAGTGTTGTCGACGGGGTTGAATGCGCTTTCTAGCCTCTGTAATGGTACGCCATGAGCGTGAGGATGTCAACTCTCCCTCAGGATAGCCAGTACCTGGGGGAGTGCTACATCGGCTCGTACAGCCAGCTCCTTTTCACTTACCCGCCCGATCGGATGCAAAATCCTGGCGAAAGGAAAGCCTGCCATACCAAAAGTCTGGGCCGTCATTCTAGCCGAGCTGATAAACTGGTCAGTACAGATCACTGCCGCCGGCTTGCCACGCTGCTCGATCATCAATCCATCGTACATACTGCACGAAGAGCATGACCCTCAATCACCGATCCCCACCAGCGCGACATCATTTTCCACCGCCACCTGGTCCAACAGCGCCGATGGAGCAGGACGATATGCCCCCGGCTTGCGGTAGTACCTAACCTGCACCTCAGGATACGCCTCTGCCACCTTCGCCGCCACCATCTGCAACACCTTCTCCGAATTCGGCTTGCCGTTATCCAGCAGCCCGATTCGTTTCACCTCTGCCACGCGAGGCGCGCGCTCCACCTTCGCCACCTCCACCTCCAGCGTCGGATCGAGCACAACAAAAGGTTCAGCCATCTTCCTCTCCTCCTTTCGGTACGCTGTAATACATGTATCTGTTCTCTCGCTCACCCAAATTTGCGGAAATATAAACCTAACAATCGATACACACCCCTACCGCTCTCGTCACGGGGTGCGAATCCGCTGCCGCCCACGGAGGAATTACCGCCGAGAAACCACCTGCCTTGCCGCCTGCCGTCACAATCAACAAATCACCCGGCGTGGCCACATGATGGTACATCACCTCCGCCTCCTGGGGCGTAATCGCGCTATCGGGGTACCCCGCCAGTCGTTTGAACTCAGCCAGCGGACGCTCCGCCCGTTCATACACCGCCTCGCGGATCTGCTCCTTTGTCCACCCCTCCTTCTTAAAGATCGTCACATGCTCGGGGCAGAGCACCACCACCCAGTTGCCGCCAAGATACATTGACCCCATCAACGCGTTGGCAATCGACCCCACCAGCCGTTCGCCTGTTCCACCCACCTGGCTGTTGACAAAATGGGGAGCCTCGCCTGCGAAGACCGTCACCGCGCTTATATCGGCGGGTATCCCGCGTTCGACGCTCAGCGGCTCCCACGGGTTGCCCTCCTCGTCTTCCGCGATGCAATAGCTATACTTCCCGGGATGCCCCAGGCAACTCTTATCCAGCACGCCAGGAATCGAGCCGCCCACATTCATCAAAATCAGCCTGATCGCTCGTCCAATCGTCGCGTTCGCCCGCACACCCGGCCCAAAACAATTGACCCCATAATTAATGTTCAACTGCTGCACTGCTGGTCCATTCACGATCAGCAGGGGAGCAGTGCCGCCCGTCGTCGCCGAGATCCCATGCAGGTTAAACTCCTCCTGGCACATCGCCTCGATAGCCGCCACAATCACCGGCATATAATTGGGCAGGCAACCCGCCATCACCGCGTTGATCGCCACCTTCTCCGCCGTAATCACGCGGTTGCGCGCCGGAATCATCCCCAAAATATCACCCGGCAAATTGCCGGCATACTCCAAAAACTCTTCCACCCGTTTCGGCGTAGGTGGCACCACCGGCAGCCCATCCGTCCACCCCTGTTGATAAAAAAACTCCATCGCCTCCGCCGGGTCATCCAGTTCAATTCGCCGAGAAGTCAATGCTGTATCCATCTTCGGGTCCTTTAAAAATAATATGCACACATCCAGGATATGGACATATCATAACATATCTCTACCGTAGACCAAACAGGGCGACCGCAAGGGACAATACATTTCAATTAAGAGACGATCTCGCTTTGTCATCCTGAGCGCGAGCTTTGGATCTCTGTCCGGACAGAGATCCAAAGCTCGCGCTCAGGATGACACTCCTGCATCGGCTTTGTTTGACTCTCAAACCTGCTTAATTGAAATGTATTGACCGCAAGGGATCGCCCCTACTCTAGACGAACGGGCTTGAGCAGTGCCTTCGTAGTATAGTAGGGGCGATCCCTTGCGGTCGCCCTGAAGGCTCCTATCGTTTACGATTTTTCTTCCGCGTGCTCATATCGGCATCTGGGTGGTATGCTACTGGACCTGAAGGCTCCTATCGTTTACGATTTTTCTTCCGCGACTGTTTGATCATCTTGTTTTTGGCCTTTTTCCTCTGAGATGCCCCGCTTCTTCGCCGGGGCTCGGAGGAAACCTGAGGGGCCGTCTCCTCGCTGGGAGTCCAGCGAGGAAGCATCTCGGCCCGTCTCTCGGATCGTTTCTGCTCGACCTCTTCAGCTGGTTTCAAGCCCAGTCTGACCTGCACATCGTCCCAATCTCCCATCACAAAGTTTTCAACGCGATCGGCCGCAAACGCCTGCTCCATCAACGGGGCTGCTTCTTTGGCCCCGAGATGCACCAGGTCCAGAATGAGAAAGGCATTGAATTCGGGATCGTTTTCTGCAAACTGCTCCAATTGCTTGCTCAGGATCGCGATACTCTCTGAACGAGCCTCGGGCCAGCGCGTCGCTATAGCCTGGACACCCGAGCTCGCGTTAATGAGTGGCCATCTCTTATGAGATCTGTCAGCTATATAGGCGGCCAGCGCTGGAAGAGCTGCCGGACCGATCATGCCTAAGACCTCTGGCAGTTCCTCCGCCACCCATTCGCTATCTTCCAATTTATCAAAGAGCGAGAGGAGAGGTTCAATCGCTGCCTCGGCACGCAGCTGTCCAAGCGCACGCCAGGCATGGATCGGCGCCCAGGATTCTAAACTGTCCGGGTCTGCCTTGTTTAGTTTTTCATCGGTCGCCATGCGGATAAGATCGGGTATATGTTCTGGGCCAAGTCCCAGTTCCAGATAGTTGGGCCAGTCATCCGCCTCCACGACCTCAGCTTCTCCATAGGTAAGCAGCCGGTCTACAGGTGGCGGATAACTGCTTGTATGGTCTAACTCCTCCATAGCAAACTCCTTCGACTTTTTTATTATTTCGTTCGCAACAACCACTCTTCTGCCAACCACAACGCCTCTTCCCTGGAATGAATCCTACCCTCGGCCTGCGCCTCCGCGATCAACTCCAACAACTCCCCAACAATCGGCCCCGGGCTCAGCTTCAATCGCTTCATCAACTCCTCGCCGCTCATCAAGCGCGGCGGCAAAATGCTTTCCCGATTCCTTATATATTCCCTCAATAGACCACACACCACCGCCACATGCTGCTCCCAGGAACTGACCTTTGATCCCTCTGCCTCCTCGTTGCTCCCCAACAAAGGCCCGCGTGTCGCCAGGTGATCGGCCAGCGAAAACAACGCCACCAGTATCCCCGTCGGCCCCAGGTCCGTAAAGTAGCGCCTCACTGCACGTGGTGTCACCGCCCCAGGCAACCCTAACTGCCCCGGCCGCATGTGGTGAGCCGTCACCAACTGCACCAACCGACTATCCTGCGTGCTCGCTCTCAGCCGTTTCATCACCTGCAGCGCCAGTGGCACACCCGCCTGTGGATGTCCATAAAAATGCACTGCCCCATCCTCGTCGATAGTACGCGTTGCCGGCTTGCCGATATCATGCAACAGCACTGCCAGCTTCATCGCCGGAGCGTTCAGCGCCCCAAAAGAGAAAATACCCTGCTCCTCTGCCTCTCGCAGCAACTCCTGAATCTCAACCAGGTTGCACTCCTCCACGTGTTCCAACCTGCTCGTACCAATCTCGTCCGGTGTTTGTTTCACTTGTTTCATTTGTTTCATTTGTTCCACTTGTTGCGATTGTATCATTCGTTCCAGCGGGCTTTGCCAGATCTCCTCGGCGGGTTTCTGTAGCAGCCCTACCAGTTGCTCCCACATACCCACCGTCTGCAGCGAGTGCTGCAACACGTCCCAGTAATGCGGGCTGGGCTGCTCCATCCCGCGTGCCGGGATAAACTCCGGGATCAGCACCGTCAGCAGCTCATGATCATCCAGAAACTGCAGCCGTTGCATCGCCCCCTCACCCGCCAGGATCGCGTACAGCTCATCGTGAATACGCTCGGGCGCCACCTGCGTCAGCAGCGCCGAATCGCGCATCATCAGTCCCTCCGTCGAGCCATCCATCGTCAAATGATAGCGCGCCATCAACCGCACGGCCCTGAGCATGCGCAGCGGATCATGCGGGAACACCTCGCTATCAACCGCCTTCAGCCGCCGTGCCGCAATATCGGCCACCCCATTCAACGGATCGATACAATGCAGCCGCGCCACCCGTCCATTCCCGTCCTTCTCCAGCGCTCCTCCTTCCCCCAATTCAATATACCGCGCAACCTCATCCAGCGGGGCCGCAATCGCATTCACCGTAAAGTCCCGCTGCCGCAAATCAAACTCCACCGACTTCCCCTTTAGCGGAGAGATATCAAAAATAACCTCCTCACTCTCCCCTTCAGGAGTAGGTATTTGGTGATGTCCCCTCGGAAGCGCCTTCGCACCCGTAGGGGCGGGGGAAGGGTTGTGGAGGGAGGGGACGCTTGCGTCGCCCTCGTCTTGGTCGCGAGAACGGCTTTCCCCTCCTGCCGGGGCGACGCAAGCGTCCCCTCCCCGCTCCGCACCACTCCCGCCCCTACGAGCGTCGCCCTCGTTCGCGTTTACCTTTAAGGGAACAACCACGCGGCTCGCCTTCTCATGCATATGCGCGTAAAACCCGCCCAACGTATCAGCCAGCCCCCGAGCCAGCGTCGGCGCATCACCCGCAGTAACAATATCCCAATCATTGCAAGGCTCCCCCAGCAGAATATTGCGCAGCGACCCCCCAACCAGAAAGGCTTGCTGCCGCTGGTCCTTAAAAAACTCCGCCGTCAATTGTAAGAGCCGTATTGTTCGATTGTCCAAAAAAACGCCTTCTTTAATAGCGACTATCCCAAATTATCCGCTCTTCTGAGTATAACGAAGAGTGTGGTGGATTATATAGTTGCTTGGACCTTGACCAAATGTAACATTTGGTCAAGGTCCAAGCGTTCAGCTACGTCCGTTGAAGTCTGTGAGAGGTCCCACAAACCCAACTGGACGGCGGGTTGGACTACGACCAACCCATTGTTGTGCTTCCAGTTCTCATGTCGCTTCAAGAGGAGAGCCTTGACTGCCTGTTTGTCACGACAAGCCACCAGTTCCTTATCCCCCCAACGGTCAGCCAGAGTATGAGCTGCCTTGCGATCTGCCTGCTCTTTGTAGCCGCACACGACACAGCAGAACGTCTGCTGATGCGGGCGGTTGGCACGAGCAACAAAATGGCAGCGTGGACACTCCTGAGAAGAATACGCGGCTTTCACCGTATGAGCTGCCATTCCACGCTTGGCGGTTGCCCAGGCAATTTGTTCGGGGATGTGCCCAAGATTGGAAGCATACAGATAACTATTCATGGCGCGGGCCTTGAAGCGCATCGAGGCCACATTCAGCTCTTCATAGATGATCCTGGCGTGAGGGTGATCCTTGATCATCTCATTGACAGCCCGATTGATCTCTTGTCTGACAAAGCGACCTAAGCGTTGGGAAGTTCCGCTGCTGGTCGAGGGAAGCTGCTTGGATGGCACGCCTTTCTTTCCCAGACAGGCCCTCAGTTTGGCTTTGCGCTGCCTCTTCTCGCGGTCCCGCTTGTGTTGTCGGGCCATCTTGCCATGAAAACTGCCATATTCTTTGTCCGTCGAGGTCGTGATGAAATGCACAATGCCCACATCCACCCCGACCTTGGGGGCTTCTGATGCGGTTTGAGGAGGAACGTCCTCATCAAAGGAGAGGGTAAGCCACCAGATTCCCTTTCGCTTGTGGAGCGTGGTGGAGGTGTTTAGGGTGCGGCCAGCGATCGTCTGTTTATGATAGGAGGCCAGTTTCACCGGGACACGCAGTGGATTCCCTTTGTCTAAGGTACTGATGCGCAACCAGTAATCGAACGTCGAGTCCTCCGATTTCTCAACCATCACCACGTTGGCATTGGCCTGGATGGAGGGGACACGCAACTCAGGAAGCTTCCATTCGCCCCACTCTGGTTCTTTCCGTTTGGGGTCAAGGGGGGCACCGGAAGCTTCCGCTTTGGCCTTGGCCTCCGCGTAATCAGCCCTATCTTCCAGGTAGGCTTCATAGGCATTCTGCCGATTGGTCCGCCAGGATTTGGCGATCCCTGC
>WNGK01001253.1_pt2 | contig 33555 bp, 23 predicted proteins | sample 5400601 | NCBI WGS metagenome assembly WNGK01 (sample SAMN13153376, study PRJNA577476) | soil metagenome | isolation source: 60 cm soil or saprolite under Garry oak tree replicate 1 | place: USA:California | collected 2016-06-15 | reverse complement strand
CCGGCCATCCCCCTGCTGGCCGTTCCCGACCTCCCCGGGGACGTCCACGACACCGCCGGCCTGCGACGCCTGGCGGCACACCTGTTCGGAGGAGGGTAGCCGGGAGAACGCCTCGAGCCGCCGCACCCGTGAGGCGGCGGCTCAGGCGATGGCGCCGACCTGGTCCAGGCCTACCGACTGCTCGAGGAGCTCGAGCCGCCAGTCGTTCGTGCCGGCGAAACGGCCGAGCAGGCGCCTCCGCTCCTTGCCGTTCATCCCCCCCCAGATGCCGAACTCGGTGCGGGACTGCAGGGCGAAGGCGAGACACTCGCCCTGCACGGGGCACCGGCCGCAGATGGCCTTCGCCTTGCGTTCGGTTCGGACGCCAGGGGCGAAGAACATCTCCGGGTCCTGGCTCCGACAGCGGGCTTGCGCTTCCCACGCCACGCCGGGCATGGTACGGGAGGGCCGAAGGTGGGCGAAATAGCCCAATTTGGCCATTTTCGGTACTCGGAGGAACCACTCCCCCCTCGAGTGTCGTTTGGGAGGGGACCGAAAGGGCTGTACTCTTTCTGCCAGCCCCGAACAACCGGCAATCAGGACATCGTGAGAAGAGCCCCGTTCGCCCAGAAGACCCTCCAGAGGCACGGTCCTCGACCGGCATGGGTCCCCGACCTGTCGCCGGCGGAGTTGACGTATCGGGTGATCCTCATCCCGATCGTCATCCTCATGGCCGCGTCCCTGGTGGCGCTCGGGCTGTTCCCGATCTTCGGCGGGACGGGCGCGGCCCTCACCAGGTTCGACAAGCAGTTCCGGGTCGACGATGGGAGGAACATCCGGTTTCCGTCCTTCCCCCAACGCTCCACGATCTACGCGGCCGACGGTTCGGTCCTGGCGGTCGTGGCCGACGAGAACCGCGAGGTCGTCGAGCTGAAGGACGTCGCCCCCATCGCCCGGCAGGCGGTCCTGGCGATCGAGGACCACGGGTTCTACCAGCACGGCCCGGTCGACGTGTTCTCGATCTTCCGGGCGGCCCTGGCCAACCTCCGGGCCGGAAAGGTCGTCCAGGGCGGTTCGACCATCACCCAGCAACTGGTGAAGAACACCGAGACCGGCAACGCCCAGACCTTCGCCCGGAAGTTCCGGGAGGCCCAGGACGCCGTCCGCCTGGAGCACGAATACACCAAGGACCAGATCCTCCAGGAGTACCTGAACGAGGTGTACTTCGGCCACGGGGCCTACGGCGTCGCCTCGGCCGCCGAGTTCTACTTCGCCAAGACCGCCGCCGACCTCAACCTGCAGCAGTCGGCCCTGCTGGCCGGGCTGATCTCGTCTCCTGCCCAGTGGGATCCCATCGACCATCCGGACGCGGCCCTGGCCCGGCGGAACGAGGTGCTCTCGAGGATGCGCGACCTCGGGTGGATCAGCTCGACCCAGTACGAGGAGGCGTCGACCTCGCGGATCAAGCTCTCGGGGAAGAAGCGGAACGTGAACGCGTTCGGCCCCCAGCCGTACTTCGTTCGCTCCATCGAGGACTCCATCCTGCATCCGCTGAAGACGGACCCGAACTACAAGCGGTACCTGAAGCTCTTCGGAAAGACCGACGCCGAACGGAAGACGGCGCTGTTCCAGGGCGGGCTGAAGATCTACACGACCCTCCAGCCGAAGCTGCAGCAGGAGGCGGCGGCGGCCGTCGAGGCGGAGCTGAAGCACCAGGGACCCAAGCCGCCGGCCGATCCCGAGGCCGCGCTGGTCACGATCGTGCCCCAGACGGGCGCCATCGAGACGATGTACGGCGGGACCAACTTCAAGAAGCAGCAGTTCAACCTGGCCACCCAGGCCGGGCGCACCGCCGGGAGCTCGTTCAAGGCGTTCACCCTGGCCGCGGCCCTGACCCAGGGCGTGCCCATCGGGAAGGTCTACAAGGCGGACTCCCCGGTGACGATCCCGCAGGACAAGTGCCCCAACACCGGCGGTCCGTGGCAGCCCGCCAACGCCGAGGGAGGCCTCGGCGGCTACATCAGCATGCCCCAGGCCACCGCCGCGTCGATCAACGTGTACTTCGCCCAGTTGATCGCGGACGTCGGCCCGGCCAACGTGGCCACGATGGCCCAGCAGATGGGGGTGCAGGCCTACGCGAGGGACGCCCAGGTCTCGATCCCCTCGGTGTGCGCGATCACCCTCGGAGCCGTCGAGGTGAACCCGCTGTCGATGACGTCGGGATACTCCACCCTGGCCAACCAGGGGACGCACTGCTACCCCTACGCCATCTCGAAGGTCCTCTCGTCGACCGGGTCGGTCCTGTTCAAGGCGAAGCCCTCCTGCGGCCAGGTGCTGGACCCGAAGGTCGCCGCCCAGGAGACCTCGCTCCTCGAGGGAGTGGTCACGTCCGGGACCGGGACCAGGGCGAACATCGGCCGCCCGGTGGCCGGCAAGACGGGGACCGGCCAGGACTACCAGGATGCCTGGTTCATCGGCTACATCCCGCAGCTCGTGACCGGGGTGTGGGTGGGCTATTCGAAGAGCGAGATCCCGATGCGGAACCTCCCGGTCCTGGGAGGCGCCAACGCCTTCGGGGGGACCATCGCCGCCCCGATCTGGCACAACTTCATGATCAAGGCCGTGCAGGGCTTGAAGGTGAAGGACTTCCCGGCACCGCCCACACCGAAGAGCGGGACGGTCCCGAACGTGGTGGGGATGAAGCAGGACGACGCGGTCAAGGCCCTCGGCGACGCGAAGTTCACGGCGATCGCGAAGAGCGTGGCCTGCGACCAGCCCTCGGGCATCGTGTGCTCGCAGGATCCGGCGGCGGGCTCGTCCGCACCGCTGGGGAGCGGCGTCACCATCAACGTGAGCAACGGCAAGACGCCGAAGACGAAGGTGCCGTCGGTGGTCGGCTCCACCAAGGAGACCGCCACCGCCGCGATCCAGAACGCGGGGTTCAACGTCTCCGTGCAGTATCAGGTGGTGTCCGATCCCAGCAAGGACGACGTCGTGCTGGCCCAGACCCCATCGGGCGGGACGAAGGCCACCCAGGGGTCGACGGTGACGATCACCGTCGGGCGGTTCCTGAAACCCACGCCGTCGCCGTCGCCGTCGCCGCCGCCCTCTCCGGGAGGGGGGAGACCCGCCGGCGGCTCGGCCGCGGGGGAAGCGGCGATCTTCGGGCTCGGACTGAGCGTGGTGCTCGGTTCGGCCCGGCGGCGCCGCCGGAGGCGTTCGGCCTCAGCCTGACAGCCTGGCTCGAACACGCTCCTGCACGGCCCGGCCGTCCAGGCGTCCCCTGCCCTTCGACATCACGTGTCCCATGACCTTGCCCAGATCCCCCGGCCCGGCGGCGCCGGTGCTCGTCACCGCCTCCTCGATGAGGGCGTCCACCTCGTCCCCGGTGAGGCGGGCCGGCAGGTAGGCCTCCAGGACGACCTTCTCCTCGCGCTCCTGGTCGGCCCGATCCTGCCTTCCGGCCCGGTCGAACGCCTCGATGGCCTCCTGCCTGCGCTTGACCTCGCGGGTGGCCATCTCCACCAGCTCCGGGTCGTCCAGGCCGCGTCCCAGCTCCACCTCGCGGTTCTTCACCGCGGCCGCGAGCATCCGCAGCGCCCCCAGCCGAACCCGTTCCCGGGCCTTCAGGGCCGCCCGCATCTCCTCGGCCAGCCGGGCTTTCAGCGATCCCGGGGGTGGAGGTCCCGGATCCGTCACTAGAATCGACCTCCCATGCCGGCGGCAATCATGGCAAACCTCGGATCGGTCGGGTGGCGCGCGGCCGTCGCCGTGGCGGCGGCCGGGGCGGCCTGCGTCGCCTACGGGGTGTTCGTCGAGCACGACTGGTTCCGTTCGACCCGCTACCGGTTGGAGATCCTCCCCGCGGGGGCGCGCCCGCTCACCCTCCTGCACCTCTCGGATCTCCACTTCACCCGGAGGAACGGGCGGAAGAGGCGGTTCCTGGCCTCGCTGCCCCAGCCCGACATCGCCGTGGTGACGGGAGACTTCCTGGGCGAGCCCGAGGGCGTCGAGAACGCCGTGGAGGCCGTTCGGGCGGTCCGGGGCCGGCTGGCCTCCTTCGCCGTCCTGGGATCGAACGACTACTACGTGCCCTCGATGATCAATCCGCTCGACTACCTGGTTCGGAACCGGAAGCGGAACCGCTCGAAGCGCAACCGGTGGCGGGACCTCGTCGGACAGCTCGAGACCGACGGCTGGCGGTACCTGCGGAACGAGAAGACGACCCTGGCCGAGAACGGCACCGGGTTCGAGGTGGTCGGCCTGGACGACCCCCATCTCAAGTGGGTCGATCTCAGGGCGGCCCTCCGCGACCGGCCGGACGACCTCGGGGTGGCCATCGTGCACTCGCCGGATCCGGCCCCGGAGCTGGCCGCTCTCGGATACAAGCTCATCCTGGCCGGCCACACCCACGGGGGCCAGGTCAGGATGCCCTTCGTGGGAGCCCTGCTGACGAACGGGACCACACCCACCAAGCTCGCCATGGGGCTCTGCCGCCTCGGGCCGTCGTTCCTGCACGTGTCCCCGGGCCTGGGCACGAGCAAGTACGCGCCGTTCAGGTTCCTGTGCCGGCCCGAGGCGACCTACCTGGAGCTGCTGCCCACCGGCTGATCGGCCGGGGCCGCGGTCGGGGCTTCGTCAGGGCCGGGCTCTCGACCGTATAGTTGGGACGAAGCACCTTCGGGACGTAGCGCAGTTTGGGAGCGCGCAGCGTTCGGGACGCTGAGGTCGCGGGTTCAAATCCCGCCGTCCCGACTCAGCCGCCGGGGGGCGTGTGCCAGTGGCCCGCCGGGCTGGAATACTTGGTGGGCCTCATCCGCACGGTCCCCGGAACGCGCCGGGGATCGAACGCGGCTCCCGAAGCCCTCGAGACGAAGAGAAGGTCACAGTGCAGAAGCTTGGGCCCAAGCACCGGATGTGCCGGCGGGTCGGTCAGGCCGTGTGCGGCCGGCCGAACTGCCCGGTGAACAAGCGCCCCTACCCGCCGGGCCAGCACGGACGGGCCAGGCGGCGGCTCACCGAGTACCACATGCGGCTGCTGGAGAAGCAGAAGCTGCGGGCGATGTACGGGGTGGGCGAACGTCAGTTCCGCGGATACTTCGCCGAGGCCACCCGGCGCCAGGGCGTCACGGGAGAGGAGCTCCTCAAGCTGCTCGAGACCCGGCTCGACTGCGTGGTGCTCCGGCTCGGGTTCGCCCAGACCACGCGGCAGGCCCGCCAGCTCGTCTCGCAGGCGGCCAAGCGCTTCCTCCCCGTCGTGGAGGCGCTGGAGGTCACCCCCGACCCGCCGCCCTATCTCGAACGCGACAAGGCGAACGTGAGCGGCCGGCTGGCCCGGCTCCCTGAGCGAGGCGAGATCCCGCTCCCGGTACCCATCGAGGAGCGGCTCATCGTCGAGCTGATGTCCTGAGGCTCGTCTCGCCCGCCCACAGACGCCGCACGCACCGTCGCAGAAAGTCCCCGCTCAGGCTGGCATCTCGGCCCACTCGCCCGGCATAATCTCCCGGTATCCGGGGGGTAGCCAGTGGGGGGCGTCACGGCGGCGTCGACGAAGGTCCGAGATCGGGACTTCCGCGGGGCATTCCTGTATGGCGGAGGCCTGGTCGCAAGCGCCCTGCTCGCGTATGGCTTCAATGCGGCGATGGGCCGCCGCCTGAACCCCGTCGACTTCGGGACGTTCGCCGCGCTCCTTGGCGTCCTGCTGGCGCTCTCCGGGCCGACCACCGCGCTGTTAGGAGGGGCCGCGATGGCCGCGGCCCGGAGCGGCCGCATCGCGCTACCCCCCTGGCGGATGTGGATCCTTGCGGTGGGCGTTGTTGCCGCGGTGTTCGGGCTGGCCCCCCTGCCCATCGTCGCCCGGTCCGCATCCTGGTTCACCTTCGGCTGCGCCATGTGGATGCTGGTCTCTTGGAACCGGGGGCTGCTAATCGGGGTGGGCCGGCTCGGCTTGGTCGGCACCACGATGATCGTGGACGGGGTGACTCGGCTGGCTCTCGCGATGATCCTGGTCGCTAGGGGCTGGGGAGTGACGGGAGCGGCCGCCGGCCTCTCGCTTGGCATCGGGTCGTCGTTCGTCCTCACCCAGTTCCTCCTGCCGACGGACCGAACCCGCGAGAGCCGGCCCCTGTCTCCGGAGGTCTGGGCGGCCGTGGTGGGGCTGTTCTTCCTCACCGTGGCCCAGTTCCCCGACGTCGTGGCGATCCGCCTGGCGAATGGCGCCGCGTCCGGCTCCTACGCGGCCGCCTCGTCGATCGCCCGCATCGCGCTCTACGCCCAGGGGGCGGCAGCCGCGTACGCGCTGAGGCGGGCGGCGGTGGCGGGAGCCCGACGGGCGCTGGGCCGGTCCCTGCTGTTGGCGATGGCCCCCGGGATGCTGGCGCTCGCCGTGGTCGAGGCGGTCCCGCGGCGGCTCCTTTCGTTCACCTATGGGGGCCGCTATGTCGACGCCGCCAACCTGGTACGGATCCTCGGGGTGGCCCTCGCGCTGTCGGGGCTGGCCTTCGTCTTGGTGAGCCTGATGATGGGGGCCGGCCGCACCAGCTGGGCCTGGTCGGTGGTCGCGACCTCGGTGCTCGGGACGACCGGCGTGTTCGCCCTCGGCTCGCATCCGTATGGGGCGGCGTTCGGCATGCTCGTGTTGCAGGCGGCCGTCCTGGCAGTGGTGATCGTGCATTCGTTCCGGCTGTTCCAGGCCGAACGCCAGCGGGGCGGCGAGGTCGTGTTCCTGATGTGGCGGGACACCCGTCATCCCCAGGGTGGCGGGTCCGAGGTCTACGTGGAAGAGGTGGCCCGGGGCCTGGCCGCCTCGGGCCGGAAGGTCACGATCTTCTGCGGAGCGTACGTCGGCGCCGAGCCCGAGGAGACGGTGGACGGGGTCCGATTCCTGCGCCGCGGCTCGTGGCGAACAGTGTACCTGTGGGCCGCGATCTACCACGTCATGGGGAGGTTCGGACCCCACGAGGTCGTGGTGGACGTGCAGAACGGGATCCCGTTCCTCTCGCCCCTGTACTGCGGGCGGCGGGTGGTGGTGCTGGTCCACCACGTCCACCGCGAACAGTGGCGGATGCTGTTCGGCCGAAGGATGGCCCGGGCAGGATGGTGGATGGAATCCCGGCTGGCCCCGGTGCTGTACCGGCGGAGCCGCTACGTCGCGGTGTCGGACGCGACTAGGGGCGACTTGGTCGAGCTGGGTGTGGACCCCGCCAGGGTCTCGGTGGTTCGAAACGGAACCACCCCGGCCCACGCCGAGGCCCCGCCCCGGGACGACAGGCCGACGCTGGCCTACCTGGGCCGCCTGGTGCCTCACAAACGCATCGATCTGCTGCTGGAGGCCGCGGCCAGACTTCGTCCCCGCCACCCTGGGCTTCAGGTCGAGATCGTGGGGCAGGGCTCGTGGGACGGGCACCTCCAGCGGCAGGCCGCGGAGCTCGGCATCGCCGACTCGGTTCGATTCCGGGGGTTCGTCGACGAACGAACTAAACGCGCCCTCCTGGGCAGAGCTTGGGCGCTGGTGCAGCCCTCAGTGAAGGAGGGATGGGGCCTGTCGGTGGTGGAGGCGGCGGCGGAAAGGACGCCCGCCGTGGCCTTCCGGGTGGGCGGGCTCACCGAGTCCATCGTCCACGGCAAGACGGGCCTTCTGGCCGACACGTTCGATGAGTTCGTCGACCACATCGACCGGATCCTCGGCTCGCCGACCCTGCGGGACGAACTCGGCGCGGCCGCAATGGTTCACGCGGGGCGCTTCACCTGGGAGAATGCGGCGCGGGGGTTCGGCGACGTGCTGGCGGGAGTGGGGCCGGAGGTGGTCACGATACCGACGTATCAGGGCCAGGCCGCGGTCGAGCCCGTCTGACTTCGAACCTGGCCACCTCGGGGGCTGTCGACTGTTACGGAGAGACCGACCCGTAGACCACCGAGGGGCCGTTGACGGCTTTCGCCGGGTTCTGGCTGACGACCACGAGGTAGGCACCGGCCAGGGCCACGCCGATGGCCAGCACCGTAGCGATCACCAGCAGCCAGAACCGATTCATCGGTCAGCCCCCCTCTTGGGCATGGCGAAGAATAGCAGTCAGGGTCGGTCTGTGGAACCCCGACGCCGCTTTCTCACCAGGCTGGCCGACGCTCCGACCAGGACGCTCGCGGTGAGAACGTCCCCGGCCACCACCGGCGCCACCGGAGGTGTCGGGAAGGAGGGGACCCGCGACGGCGCGGCTCGATACAGACGCAGTTCGGCCGTGTCCAGGACGGGCGCCAGTCCGATCAGCCGTGGCAGATCCCCTCGCCAGTCGGCCTCTTTGAACACCAGCACGTAGTGGACGCCGAGCTTCCTCAGGTTCGGAACGAGGGAGCCTCGCCCCAGGACGACCGGACGGGCCAGGGCGGCCCACGGATCCTCGTCGGGCAGGCGATAGCTCCCCACCTCGAGGGCCGAGCTGGCCAGCGCGGGCCGGGAGAAGTACTGCAGGGCCGGTTGGTGCACGGCCCGGTCACGGTTCCAACGAAAGGGCAGGAAGGCGTGCCAGGGGAGGACGAGGATCCCTCCGGGTTCGGGGTCGGTCGCCACGATGCGTTCGGCCGTCGACCACGAGGCGGGATACCGAGAGGTGAACAGCCGCCCCGACGCTCCCCACGCGAGCGTCGGGGCCAGGGCCACCGGGAGGAGCGCGACGGCCGCGGCCATCCGCCGGCGGGAGGGGCCGGCGGAGGGGATCGCCCCCAGCAACCGTTCCACGCCGAGCCCGAATCCCACCGACCCCGCCAGGGCCAGCGGCATGACAAACTTCTGGGAGTCGCGAAGGAAGCCGCCGCCGGGGAGCCGGGCCACCCACCTGGCGGCTGCCCCGAGGCCGGGCGCGGACGGCGCCGCCGCCAGCAGCAGGCCGAGCCCCGCGGCGACCAGGAGCCCCGCCCGGGCCCCCCGGGACCACCGCCGTCCGAGCACCGCCCACCCTGCCACGGTGAGCGCGGCGACGATCAGGAAGGCCGGCAGCCACGTGAAGCCGGATCGTCCGGGCGGGGCCAGGTCAGGGCGCCACAGGCCACCCAGCGACAGGAGGCTGCCCACCGTGCCGAGCGGGGAGTCCGAACGTGCCCGGAACAGCGCCTCGGCCAAGAGGGGACGGCCCGGAACGGCCGGGCCCAGGGCGGCCGGCACGAGCCACGCCAGGTTCGTCAGGACGACCAGGCCCAGCAGGTTCGCCCATCGCCCCAGGGCAGGTCGTTCGGTCCAGGGCGGGCACATCGCCATCGAGAGCGCGAGGAGGCCCCCCAGCATGCCCGTGTAGGGGCCCCCGGCCACGGCGCCGGCCAGGGCGAGGACCAGGCGGGCCGAGGCGCCGGGCTCGGACCTTCGATGGGCCAGGGCAGCCCCCGCCACCCAGGGCAGCGCGGCGTATCCGACCAGCAGCGCCCAGTGGCCGAGGAGGAGCCGTTCGTAGGTGAACGGGTTCCAGGCGTAGAGAAGGCCCGCCGCGACGCGCGCCGCCCTGCGCTCGGCCGGTACGAGCCGGGATGCTCCGTAGGCAGAGCCGGCGAAGATGGCGAAGAGCACCAGCTTCTCCAGGACCTGGCCCGTCACGGCCCGCGACAGCAGGGCTCCCAGCAGGGCCGAGGGAACCGCCCGGGGAGGCGCCCCCGAGATGCCGAGCAGCGCCCGCGACAGCCGGGGCTTCGGCACGAACACCATGTCGTAGGTGAGGACGAACCCTGGGGCGAACAGCGGGCCGACCACCACCAGTCCGACGGCGATGGACGCGAGCCCCCCGGCTCGCCGGCTCAGGAACGGCTGGCGCTCAGGCACCCGCCTCTGCCGGCGCGGTGGCCGCGGGGGCCACGCCCGGCGAGGCCGGACGACGCCGCAGGAGGAGCAGCACGCCCACCACGATCAGGATGAGGCCGGCGATCGGCCCGAAGATCGGCAGGATGTTCCGGACCAGCTCGAGCTGCCCGTACTTCGTCTTGATCTGGCCGCCCGTGTCGTTGATGTCGGCCTGGCTGCTGTGGAAGGTCAGGTCAGCCAGGGTGCTCTCCGTCACGCCCGTGGCATCGGTGATCCACTGCCGGTTGTGCTGGGTGACCTTGATGATGGCCCCGGTGAGGGGTTCGACCCACAACGTCGTGGTGGCCTCGTAATAGCGAAACGTGGCCACGCTCGGCAGGTCCGGGTGGCCGCCCAGCTTGCCGGGGAAGCCCACCCCGCCGACGAGCGTCTTGGGGACCTGGCTGACGAACACGTAGGTCTTGAGCCCGTCGACCTCGTCGGTTCGCTGGTACGTGGCGGGAAAGGCCTTCAGGGCCGTGGAGTCGTAGAAGAGGTAGGTCCGCTTCTCGGTGTCGAACGGGAACTTCAGGGTGAGGCCCTCGTGGCGGGGGAACTCGCCGCAGCAGTGCACGGCGTATCCGGTGACCCGGTCCATCGCGTAGAGGTCGTCGCCGTAGGACAGCACCACGCCGGTGGTCGTGTCGTAGGTCCTGGAGACGATGCCGATGACCGCGATGTCGACCGTGCTCTTCTCCGGCTCCCCCTTCGCCGTCGACTCGTTGACGATCCGGTTCGAGGTGGCCTGGGAGAGCGTGGCCGGGTTGAAGTAGGCGCCGGACCCGATCGTTTGGGACGTGTCGTAGACGTCGGTGGGCGCCTTCGCCACGCGCGGATAGGCGTACCAACGCAGGAGCGGCGACAGTACCACCAGCACCACTCCCACGACGAACGCGATGTAACCGAATGTCCGCCGCATTCCGGCCCCCCCGGAAGGTTGTGCGAACCATACCGCAAACGGGCCCTCGGGACGAGAGCAAGCGACCCGCCGCCCGAAGGTCCGTCTACGCCTTCTCCACGTAGAGCGAGCCGAGGGCCAGCACGTCCATCCGGGTTCGGCGGAACGTGTCGACGGCCTCCCCCGGGGTGCAGCAGATCGGTTCGTTCTCGTTGAACGAGGTGTTCAGGAGGACGGGCACGCCCGTTCGATCCCCGAACGCCCGGATGAGGTCGTGGTAGCGAGGGTTCTGCCGGCGGCTCACCGTCTGAAGGCGCCCGGTGCCGTCCACGTGCGTGGGGGCGGGGATGTCGTCGCGCCGGGACTTCTTCACGTCGTAGGCCATCAGCATGAAGGGCGACGGGTGGTCGTCCTCGAACCAGTCGCCCGTGGCCTCCTCGAGGATCGAGGGGGCGAACGGCCGGAACGGCTCGCGGTGCTTGATGCGGGCGTTGAGGACGTCCTTCATCTCGGGCCGCCGCGGATCGGCCAGGATCGAACGGTTGCCGAGAGCTCGCGGTCCGAACTCCATCCGCCCCTGGAACCACCCCACGATCTTGCCGCCGGCGAGGGCGGCGGCCGTTCGATCCACCAGGGCACGATCCTTCAGCTCGACGTAGGGCAGCCCGGCCTGGTCGAGAGCTCCCCGGCACTCCGCCGGGGCGAACTCGGGCCCCAGGTAGGCGTGGTCCATGACATGGCGTCTGGGATGGCCGAGCCGGTGGTGGTAGACGTAGGCCGCCGCCCCCAGGCTGGTGCCGCCGTCGTAGGCGGCGGGCTGCACGTAGACGTCGGTGAAGCCGGTCTCCCGGCGGATCCGGCCGTTCACCACGCAGTTCAGGGCGACCCCGCCGGCCATGCACACCGCGGCCATGCCGGTCCGGTCGTGGAGGGTTCGGAGCATGGAGAGCTCGACCTCCTCCAGCCGCTTCTGCATGGACGAGGCGATGTTCATGTGGCGCTGCTCGACGGGCTCCTCGGGCCCACTCCGGATTGGGCCGAACCGTCGGACCAGGCCCTCGTCCCAGACCGGCCCCAGCTTGGCGGGCCCGCCCTTCCACACCATGGGCTGGATCTCCCGGGCATGGCGGAAGCACTCCATGTCGAGCTCGAACCCCATGCCGTCGCGGAGGCGGAGGACCTCACGGACCTCCTCGAGGTACTCGGGCTCCCCGTAGGAGGCGAGGCCCATGACCTTGTACTCGTCCCCGTACCGGTTGAACCCCAGGTACTGGGTGAACCCCAAGTAGTAGATCCCGAGGGAGTGCGGGAAGGCGACCTCGCCCATGATGCGAAGCTTCGAACCCTCTCCCACCCCCCACATCGCCGAGACCATGTCGCCGAAGCCATCGAACGAGGCGACAGCGGCGCGGTCGAAGGGCGAGACGAAGTAGGCGCTGGCGATGTGGGCGATGTGGTGCTCGACCGGATGGACCTTCGCTCGGAGCTTCCCCGGCCCCACCCCGAGGCTCTCCGCCAGCGTCCCCTTCAGCCTGAGCTGGGCCAGGGGCTCCGCTCGCTGGCGGACCAGACGGCGCCCGGACCGGGAGCCCACGGCGAACCACGCCTTGCGGAGGAGGTTCGCCATCGGGTTGCCGGCCACGGCGACGTGGTCGATGTCGGCGGGCGTGACCCCGGCCTGCTGCAGGCAGTACCGGATCGAACGGTGCGGGAACCCGGTCTCGTACTTCTGCCGGGTGAACCGCTCCTCCTCCACCGCCGACTCCACCGAGCCGTCGACGATCAGGGCGGCCGAGGCGCTCGAGTGGTACGCGTTGATCCCCAGCACGACCGTCACGACTCGACCACTGAAGGAGGATACGCTGGGAGGATCAGGCCGGCCGGGGAGCCAGCCGAAGTCGGGGTCGAGGGTCGATCGTCCACAATGGCCGCGTCCTCCCGCAAGTCCGCGCGGGATAGGCGTCGGTCCGCGGATCAATCCGTTGGCCGCTCGGAAAGAGACGTCCTGGATGAACTTCAGGTGCGTATCGAAGGACAACGTATGGTGGTCCACGTACCCGTCTCGCGAACGGGCTGATCATGAGCTCGGGGATCAGACCCAGCCGCCGGAGTGCGCGAAGACCGATTCGTGTCGGGTGATCGGGGTCATCGACGGCGACAGCCGCGCCGAGTTCGTAATCCGTGACGGAGGACCGTGGAAACCCCGCCCGCCTGTACGCCCTGCGTTCGGGTGGCACCTACGAACCAGGACAGCGGGTGAGCCTGGCCGCTCTCTCTCCGCCCAACGACACCGCCGGTCTGGGCCAGGGCGTCTCGCAGAACTCGATCCCGAACGCACCGACGGGAGCAGCTCGCCGGAGAACATCGTGCCCGGCGCCGGGGCCACCTTGGGTGAGGCCCGGCCCGGGGTCCGACCGGCCCCTCCTCCCGGCGGGCGCCCCCACGGTGGAGTCCCCGCAGTAGCAGCAGTTCCTGGGAGCGAGGACGTCATGGGCGGCCTCCGCCCTGCGGCCGAGCGCCCGCATGCGGTTGGCCACTCCTGTCGGGGCGGATCTCAATTGTCCCTCGTCGAATCGGATGAAGTCGCCCACCCATGTGGCGTCACTCCCCAGGGAGGTGAGCCACCACTTCCATGCTTGGTGAGAGTTGGGGCCAGGCTGCTCGAACCAACATCGCCACCGGGAGCATCGCCGCCGAAATCGGAAGCATGAGTCTGGAAGAAAGGACGCCGTGTTCACCAGTGTGGCGCCCCATCAAACGAAGAACACTGCTGATCTCGAGCGTCTGGCTGTCCCAGATCGGCGTTCGGACCACGCCTCTGGCGAAGCCAGCCGAGCGGAGCATCAGGCCGATCGACCGTGGAGTGAAGAAGCGGACGTGGGTGGGATCCTCCAGGTTCCACCAGGCTTCCTTGAAGAGCTGAAGTCCCCGTGACTCTGCATTCGGCGTCATGACGTACAAAAGACCTCCCGGTCGGAGAGCGCGGCCACAGGCGGCAAACACAGCCTCGGGGTCCTGCAGATGCTCGACCACATGGATGCCGTAGATGAGGTCGTACGCCCCGTCGGGCAGTTCGACCTCCTCGATGGGGCGAGTGTGGATCGTGGCTCGCCGGCGGATGTCGACGGGGATATCGCGCTCCAGCGCTCCCGGGTCGACGCCCGACACACGGTGCCCCTCCTTCAGAAGAGCCGACAGCAGGATGCCCCGACCAAAACCGATCTCGAGCACGTCGAGGCGGCCGTGTGGAAGATGGTTGCGCAAGCTGCGCAACGTCAACGCGCCCCGAACGCGGTCGAACGCTCCACACCCGCCCCATGGATGGGTCCTAGCGCGCGCGTGGCAGTCGCTCAAGCTTCGGATGACGTGTCCGCACGAAGGACACCGCCAGAGGACACACTTGGAACCGAGCTGCCACGGGTCCGTATCCCGCCCACAAGCCTCACAAGGGGGACCGACCACCTGAGATGTTTGAGGCGCCTCGTTCATGACGGTGTTGCCTCGCGATGGCCCTTCCACGCGCCGAGGAAGATGAAGGGAAGACGAAAGTTGGTACGCCGGCTCACGTACCTATAGCCTACCGGGCCGAGAGTGCAAGATGGAGTCTGGTGGACGATCAGCATTCATGGTGGGCGGGGCGAGATGAGCGGGTATTCACCTACCTGCCCACAGAGCGGACCCTGTTGGCTTCCTTGCCGCCTGCGGCGCGGATCCTGGACCTCGGATGCGGGAACGGCTCCCACATGAAGCTGCTGGCATCCGGTGGGACGGTGGTCGGCCTTGACCTGTCGCTCCATGGCCTTCGCGAAGCTCACAGCTTCGCCCCGGTAGCCGTCGGCGCCGGCGAACGCCTGCCCTTCGTGCGCGGCGCCTTCGACCTGGTCTACGTCTCCCATGTGCTCCATCACGCACGCGATCCCGAGTCAGTTCTCGAGGAGGTGCACCGGGTCCTCAGACCTGAAGGAACCCTGTTCCTGATCGAAACGTGTGAGGACAACCCACTGATGCGTGTCGCGCGGGCTCTTCGTCCTCAGTGGGAGGCGGTCCCCGTTCGGAGCCGGTTCCGCTACCACGAACTGCTCGATGACGTCCGGCGGGCGGGCTTCTCGATTGATGAGAGCGAACAGTTCAACGTCCTCTACTGGATCTGGGGGTTCGCCCGGCAAAAGGTCAGGCTGTTGGAGGTCCTGCTCCCTTGGGTTGTCCGTTTCGAGCTAGCGGTGGTTCGGCGGTGGAGGCGATACGGCGCTTACGGGTTCGTCTTGGGAAAGAGGTCGGTGCTCGGATGAGCTTCCGTGTCGTCGCCACCTCGGTCCCCCTCAATCCGGCGAGCTCGCGCCCTCCACGTACCGGCAAGCTTCGCCATCGCCGACCAGAACTTGGAGCTTCGCCGAACCTGCAGGCCGAGAATCTCGGTGAGGCTGACAAATGCCGCAAGACAAAGCGAGGCAATCACTATGTCGTTGGCCAACCAGTGCCGCACCCCGAAGTTCGACCCGACAACCCTTGTTTGCGGCAGGCCCTGAATCCATACGGCAAACGGAGTCACGGCCAGGCCGATCACAGACAACAGCCAGTAGAACGACCTCGGGACACCAATCAGCCACCACAATCCAACGATAGCGATGGCCAGGAAGAGCCCGTACCAGGCGGCGAAGAAACCCGCCAGAAGGGGGAAACTTGCCGACAGCACCAGGGCGGTCCGGAACCGGGCCGTGGACTTGGAGTCGCGATCGCGGTCAGGCGAAGAGATGGCCTCGCTCATCGTTGCACCATCCTCAGGATACCGGGTGGGGGCCGAGGGGATGGAAGCCTGAAGAAAGGCCGCCGGTGAGCGCGCCCAAATTGAGCATCGTCTTCGTCGGCGGATATGCCCGGTCGGGAAGCACGCTTCTCGACCGGTTGCTCGGGCAGGTGCCCGGCTTCGAGTCCGTCGGCGAGGTCCGCCACATCTGGCACCGCTCGTTTCACGAGAATCAGCTATGCGGCTGCGGCCGCCCCTTCCGCGAGTGCCCCTACTGGCAGGTGGTCGTTGAACACGCTTATGGAGGGTTCGCCGGGATCGATGTGAACGCGGTCCGAAGGGCGAAACAGCACGTGGACAGCTTCGTGAACATCCCTAGAATCCTGGCCGGAGGGTGGACCGCATCGTACCGAAGGCGCATGGCTGCCTACATCGAGGCTCTCGGGCCCTTGTACCGAGGCATCCAGGCGGTTTCCGGCGCGCAGTTCGTGGTCGATTCGACCAAGGATCCTCAGCATGCATACATCCTCCGTACCATCCCGGGTTTCGACGTCCGGATCGTCCACCTAGTCCGCGACAGTCGCGCCGTGGCTTTCTCCTGGCGCCGTGTCCGCTCCCGCCCGGAGGTTCACTGGCAGCAGAAGGCTATGCCCAGGTACCCGGTGGCTAGAACCGCTCTCGCGTGGAACCTGACCAATCGGGCTGTCGAAGCGGCGCGGTCCAGACAGATGGAGTACGTCCGCGTCCGGTATGAGGATCTGGTGGCCGATCCTCGACGAGAGCTCACGCGGATCATGGAGTGCCTTGACCTCGGGCCGGCCAAGTTCCCCTTTCTGGAGGGCGGCAAGGCGAACCTGCAGACCGGACACACCGTCTCGGGGAACCCAGTCAGATTCCAGACCGGTGTCGTCGAGCTGGTCTCCGACGATGAGTGGATGAGGAGCATGGGGGGGTTTCGCCGCGGCCTCGTGACTGTGCTCACGAGCAGGCTTCTCCACCGCTATGGCTATCTTGACGACCGCACCGCCGGGCGGAGTCGCCCTCGGTCGGACCATGCCCCGGGCGACGTCCATCCGGATGGACGGTGACCGGTTCAGTCGGGCCCCGGCGCGCAGGGCCCGGCCTCGTGGAGATGTGGCGAATCCTCAGGCTGGCCTTGGCCCATCGCCGAGAGCCACTCCCGTTTGGGCGAGCCGTGTCGGAGCTTGTCCTTCGGTACCTCCGCAACCGAGGCGTCCCAATTGGCGGGCGGTTGCTCGACGTCGGCACGGGATCGGGCACCCTCCCGGAGGCGCTCTCTTCGGCGGGCGGGATCCCCGTCGCTCTGGATATCGCGGATCGGAGGGTCGCCGGGGTCGGGAGGACTGCCTTCTCGATCGGGCGCGGTGAACGGCTGCCCTTCCGCAGCTCGTCTTTCGAATTAGTCCTGTCCTCGAACGTGCTCGAGCACGTAGGGGATCCTTGGAGGGTCATCGACGAGCTAATGCGAGTGTGCCGCCCGGGAGGGTTCGTTTACTTGTCCTGGACCAACTGGTATTCGCCGTTCGGAGGCCACGATTGGAGCCCTCTTCACTACCTGGGCCCGCGCCTGGGCCCGCGCCTGTTCGAGGCTATCCGCGGCCGACCACCCTTGATCGTCCCCGGCAGGAACCTGTTCCCCTTGCACGTCGGACAGGTGATCCGAGGGCTGGAGGCTCGGGAAACGACGATCGTCGATGTGGCGCCCCGGTACTGGCCATCCCTCAAGTTCTTGGGCCGAGTTCCTATCCTCCGCGAGTTCGCCATGTGGAACTGCGTGATCCTTCTGCGACGGGGTAACCACCGGCGGCGTGCTCCCTCATGACTCTGGGTGGCCTCAGCTATCGGCGAACAATGCGAGCCGCGACGAGCCCGAGAGCAAAGGCAAGGGTGCATCCGCTGAGCAACAGCGCGAGCGCGTACGGGCGTTGCGGTGCGAACCTCACCGAGACTGTGAACGAACCCGTGCGGGATATTCGCCAGCCAGCCGAATAGCCGTCCAGAAGGAGCGGAGGCCCCAAGTCCTGCCCGTCGATGGAAGCCTTCCACCGGCTATCGTAGTTCTGGCCAATCGAGAGGTAGAAGGGTTCGATGGCTTCTCGAACGGCGACGTTATAAGCCCCGGACCACCGTGACGACGAGGAAACGGATGGCCGAGATGTTCCCAGAGGCGACTGACCCACCCCGGACGTCTGGAGCATGACGGAGTCGGCCTGGAATCCGCTGCCGGCAATGAGTTCGTGCCACCCCGCCCCAAGGATGAAGGGAGCAGGGTTGCAGGTGGCGAGGGGCAACTCCTCACCTCGCAGAAACTGCCCTATCGTCCCGACGGGGCGGACCAGAACCGCCTTCCCATCGATCCAGAGCCCGGACGCGAGAACGCTGCAAGGCAGAGGGGCATCGTCGTGAACGCGCAGCGGAGGGACCCCAAGGATATGAACCTCCTTGATCTCCACCGGCTTCGGCGCGGGCGAACCGAGCGAGAAAGCTTCGTCGACCCGGAGCGTCACCGACGATGTGATTCGAGGTGGGAATGTCATCACCAATTCCCCGGTCTTCGGGTCGGTCAGCGTGCCGGTCGCTGCACTGCCGTCTGAAAAGGTGGCCGTCAATCGGAATATCGCGCTCCGGCCGGGCCCGACCCCCGAATCCACAACCACCTGACCGATCTCGCGGGCCGGGAAGTGAATGGATAGCCACTCCCCATAGGCATGGCGGGGCACCCATGCTGTGGCCTCGTTGCCGTCGAAGGCGGCACTCCCTCGCACGGAGGGATCGCCCAGGGAACGGCTGGACGAGGTCACCCAGACGCGCTTGGGACCGAACACTGTTCGGTCGATCTTGTCGTCGGTTGCGGTTCGGTTCAGATGGACGAAGCCGGACAGTCCGAACGCCGAGTCTCCAGCAACCTGGAATCGGCGGGCGATGCGAACCTCCTCGTCCGCTTGGCCCGGGGCGTCGGTCCGCGACCGCTCGAACACGTACGTGAACGGCAGACCGGCCAGCGAGGCCACACCCCGCGTCGTCTTCGAAGCGACGTCGAAGAGATCGCTCGGGACCTGAATAACCTCGGCCGGGCTCACCCCTGGAATCCCGATGTCCGCTATGCCCGCCTCGGTCTGCTGGCCGAACCGAGGGCTCGGTCCGACCGAGAGAATCCGCACGCGAACCCAGGACACCCGCGTGGTTGGGAAGGTGATCGTCGTGGGACCGCTCGGGAGCAGCCGACGGGTCACTGATGATCCGTCGGAGAACTCCACCCGAACACGCTGAATCGTCCGAAGCTGTGCCGCGCCAGCTTGGGCCACGGAGATGGTGGACAGGAGGGCCGGCTGGCGCAGCGTCGCCTGAATCCAGCTGCCCGTTGGATCGGAACCGTTCCCCACGAGCCACCACGTGCTCGGGTCGCCGTCAAATGCGTTGGCCGGCCGGAACTGGGGGCTCGTGCCGAACAGGGAGCCGTACGAGGAGGCGCTGATGGACTGGAGTCCTGGGTATTCGGCTACGGACTGGGTATCGGCTCGGTCGTTGAACAGGAGGTACCCGACGGGTCGTCCGGCCAATGTCTGTCGCGGCGCCAGCGTGTAGGAATGCGGAGCGTTCGGGGCCGAGAAGGACCAGACCCGTCGCCGGTTGCTGTCGGTCAAGATGAAAGAAGGCCGGCCTTCTGCCAGTATCCTCTGGAGCCCTGCCGGGGAGAGCGTTCCCGAGAACAGCACGGGGGGATCACCGGTGAGGAGGCCACTCCGTGCCGCCTCGGCCACTCCGAATCCGTCTCCGGAGAGGACGATTGGTGCGCCCCCCTGCGAGTGGATGATCGGCGAGGGATTTGCCACAGTTAGGATCTGCACGGGCGGCAGTGTGTGTTCCATGGCGTTCGCCAGCCCGCGTCGGAATTCGCCGACTACGTTTTCGCCCCGACGCCCGAACGAGTCTAACTGCCGAATCTGCGGATCCTCCAATAGAACTTGAAGGCGAGCGGGGCGGACAGTGCGGCTCCTAACCCAATCGAGGTCGTCCTGGAGAACCACATCGCGCACGCCCAGATATCGGAAGAGCTGGGCAGACCCGCGGGCGGGCAAGCCATCGAAGTACGGCTGCTCGAGTGCAGCGACCAGGTTGGACCCGTATCGCTGAGCCACGGGGAGCCGCAAGGGGGAAACGGCTGAAATCATGGGATCGGTGGCAGCCACCCCTTCTTTCAGGCTGCCCCACCGATACGTCGTCCAGCCGGTGGCCGGGGCGAAGAATGCCCGGTAAGCATGGTCCCTTCCGTCGAGGACGGCCAACGCCTGCCGCCAGTAGGCGGGGACCGGAGGCGCTCCATGTGCTGGATTGTACAAACCCCCGGTCCACAGGGGATACGCATTGAGGGCAAGCACCAGACTGGTCAGGGTGACCAAGCCGACCCTTCTGCAACGGTAGGAACGTGTGAGATCCAGGTGGGCCCAAAGTGCTTCCACCCCGATGCCGGCGAGCACAGCGAAAGCCAGGTTCACTTCGGCAGTGAACTTGTAGGTGGTGCGGAGGCCTGCCGCACCCCTCAGATGGTCATAGGCCAGGGTCAGCAAGTGCCCGAATGGAGTGGGGGCTCTCACGGGGAACACCCCGGCCGAAACGAACACGCCCGCCCCGGCGAGTAGCACGAGGAACAGGCGGAAGCGCAGCCTGAGAAGCCACGCCGAGAGGAAAGCTCCCACTGGTACGGCATAACCGCTCAGGACGAGCAGCGGCGAAGTGACGTACGAACGAGCCGTCGGGATCCAGGGCCCCGACCGGTCTCCGCCGTATAGCTGCCAGAAGCCAAGCCCGCGCAGGGCCTCTGCCGGGCTCGAACTCACGTTGATAGTGCTGGCCTGTTCTGCGAACTTGAGCGCGTTGGCAACCTCGGGCGAGCTGAACAGGAAGAGCCAGTACGCATTCAGACCGACGAAGAAGACAAAGGACCACAGGGCGAACCGAGCGGCCGCCCCCAAGGAAACGCGCTTGTCGACGGCCGCAACCCACATCATGAGGGCTCCAGCGGTCAACAGGACATAGATCTGCGGAGCTCCATTCCCTCCCCCCATCGCGAATGCGGTCAATCCGAACAGGGCTGGCCAGAGCAGCCCCGGCTTCCCAATTCCCCTCAGCGTCACGAGCAGCAGGAGCGGGAGGAGAACGTACGGGAGGAACACCGGTGTAAAGGTCAATCCGTAGCCGAATGCATACGGAGTCAGTGCGTACGTCAGCCCCGAAACCAAAGGTGCCATGACCGTGCGCCGTTTCCGAAGCTCATCGACCAGAAGGATGGTTGAGCCTGCGGCTGCAAACAGCAGCATGCCATGCCAGAGGCGTTCGGCCACCCACGCGGAAGCGTGCAACGACCGCAGGAGCCAGATGGCGACGCCCATCGGGAAGATCATGCCGTCGTGCTGTTCGTACCCAAGGGACGGACTCGGTCGCCACAGTGCGAGCGCCCGAGCGAGATAGGTGGCCGGATGAAACCATACCGAATCGTGCGTGTCGAAAACGTAGCGACCAGGTGAGGATAGGAACGGCAGCGCCAGCATGGCCAGGGCCAGCGCCACCCACATGAAGGTTCGAGCCGGAGAAGCGCGGAGGTTGCCGAGATGGAGGCGGCCCCCGCCCTGTTCGCCACGAACCAGCACCGTCACAGGAGGCTACCCACGGGCGATCATTGATGTTCCTCATGACCTGCTCTCAGCTGGAGTTCCTCCTCGCGGGTCCGCGGAATACGCGGCGAAGGGACAGGCTTGGGGCCCATTGTCCAAGGATTGTGTCGAGTCGACTGCCGATCCGCAACGGCCGTCAGTCTGCCAGGGTGGCCCTTGTCCTCACTAGGCGGCCGAAGGTCTCCCCACGCGAATCTGGTCGACGCAAACATGGCGTCCTCCGCTATCGATGGTGACGGACGTTGCCGGCCCGCGATGGATCAAGGTGAGCCCGTGCAGGCCGCGGACGAATGTAACTGGCTGCCGATCGGAATCCACGGAGACGAACCCGCCACCAGACCGGTCGGTGTAGTAAGTGAGCCACACCCACCAGACCCTGGCAGGGAGCGGTCGCTGGAGGGTTGCGGTTACAGTCGTTAGATACACCAACCTCGAGCAGCCCGTTCGCGCCCCACGGGCCGCCGAACTCATGGGGACGACGCTGGCCGGCCGCAGGCGGCCCGCCTTGTCAAACAACCAGATGTGCTCGTCGGGGCGGTCCCAACGAACGCGGGGAGCGATGGGATCGAGCGCTTCAGACAGTTGGTAGGCTGCAGGGGCGAGACCGGCTGCCCTCGGAGGAAGATATGCGTCATAAATCGATGCGCCCGGATGCGACGCGAGCGCTACCTTCACGTTGGCAAGCCAGCTCTTTGCGGAGTATCGGTCGGCCAGGCCAGCCACCTGGTAGCTGGTGATGAGCGCGGAGAACGAGTAGAGGAGGATCAGTCCGATTCCGAGCATCCGAGCCCCGGTCTCTGTGCGGCCGCTCAAGAGCCCCCGCAAGCCCAGACGCCTCGCCGAGTCGCCGCCCGAGTCCGGCGTGAGTTCCAGGAAGAGACGTTCGCGTGGCCAGACCACATCGCCCTGTCGTTCCAGCGGGACCATGAATGCGAGAGCGATCGCAAGCGCCAAGACGGGCACCACGTCGGCGAAGTATCGAGGAGCCAAGCCGAGAACCTCCGGTGAGAACGTCCCCACCCTGGCAGACGCCACGAGCACCACGGACAATACGGTGTATACGAGTGGAAGAACCCAGGCCCTCCACGCCTGTCGGTCTCGAGCGACCGAAACGCCCACAATGGCGGCGGCCAGGATCCAGGTCATTATCCGAGGAGCGGTGGAGAGCTCGTGAAGGGTCGCCTTCCCTCCGGGCGCCCATGGGCCGCCCAGGGCGGAAGGGATTATTGATGAACCAACAGCCGTACTGAACGTTCTCCACAACGCCCCGATGGTGGGAATCGAGGAGAACCCCCCCTGGGCCACGGCGAAATACCAGACGCCGTACGGAATCGTCAGGCCGACGAGCAGAACCCACAGCATTCGGCGACCAACGAGCACGTTGCGAAGGCGAGGCCGGCCGTGGCCCTCGCCCAAGAACAGGACGCCGAACATCGCGACCAGAGGCGGGATCAGCAGCGCCTTCTCCCAGAAGAGAAGCGCCCCCGCGTAAGCGAGTCCGACGGCGGCCAGTCGTTTCCTCGATGGACTCCGAACGTAGAGCACCGTGGCCAGAAGTATGGCCACGATCAACCCCTCAAGCGGAACGAGGGTCAAAGCGCTGGTCCACAACAGCACCGGTGGGAGTGACAGTGGGCATAGAACGAATAGCGCCAAGGGGATGAGATTCGCCGGGCTATCCCCGAAGAGAGCCTGGAGGAGTTTCCACATGAGCACCCCGCCGAGCACCGTGGCGATGAGTAGCGGCGCCATCGCCAACGCATAGTTCAGAGGCGCTATGCGCGTCACCAACCAGACAATGGTGGATCGGCCAGGCAGAAGGTGCCCCTTGTAGAGCATGGTCACAAATCGGAAGAACGGAATTTGGCTCGCGTCGTGAATGTACCGCCAATCCTCTCCCTGAAACGTCCACCGCATCTGGGCCCACCATCTCCAAAGAGCAGCGAAGCTCACGATGCCGTAGGCGAGAGAGGCGTTCAAAGACTGTGGCCGGATCCGGATCACTCGTGGAGCGGTCTCCGTCGCTTCAGCGCGCTCACGGCCCACTCCCTCGGTGGGTACGGTTCTCGCCACGACGCATCCCAGCCTTTCGGTAGTCTGAACCGGTGGCCCCACGGAGGGGCTTGCCCACAATAGGCTAAGCCTCGATCCTATGTCCAGCATGCCGATCCGGACGTTCCCTGGCAGTCCCAAGCAGCGACTGGGCGTCGGGAGGCGACAAGTAGTCCCTCGATCCGCGGCGGTTGGATGTATGGTCGGATACCCTAGCGTCAACATGACCCGTCTCGGAGGCGGCCAGCATGGCCCTTGACTCGCTACGCCAGCGTAGCTCGGCCTGGGCGGAACGCGTAGCCCCAACGGGCGTGCGAGAAGTCGTGCAGAGGGCCGTGTACTCAGGCGCGCGGCGCCTTCCCTCCTTCGGCCATCTCACCAGTCTCATGTCCCGGTACACCGTGGATCACCTCGTGAACACGGAGCGCCGGGAGTTCGAGGCGTGTCTGCGGGGGTTTCTCGCAATGCGGGACGCGACTGTGGAAGGCTATCGCGATCCGGCCCACCAGCGAGATCTGTCGATCCAGTTCCATTGGGGCCACGACCACGATTTCGGTTCGTTCGCTTTGAAGGGACGGATGGGGGACCGACATCTCAGGCTCATGGCCACCTTCATCGACCAGCTTGGTGCTCTCCCTCTCGATCTCTCCGGAAAACGGGTGCTGGATGTCGGCTGCTGGACCGGCGGCACCAGTTTACTGCTCTGTGCAATGGGCGCTCAGGTTGTCGCAGTAGAGGAGGTCAAGAAGTACGTCGACTGCCTCCTGTACCTAAAGCAGGCCTTCGATATCTCGACTCTTGAGCCGAAGAACGTTTCCCTCTATGATTGCATCGGGCCAGACTTCGATGACGGGTTTGATTTCGTTCTGTTCGCAGGCGTCCTGTATCACGTGACGGATCCGATTCTCGCTCTCCGAATCACCTTCGACGCCCTGACCGACGGTGGCCGATGCCTGGTCGAGACCGCCTGCCACCCGGCTCGTGGGCATGTCCTCGGCTACGAGGGACCCAGACGGTTCCTGGGGGGCAACGCGGACGACCAGAATCGAGTTGGCTGGAATTGGCTGCTTCCATCCCGATCATCTCTCCGCAAAATGATGGAAGATGTCGGGTTCACCGACGTGAAGGTTCGGCGTGCCCCCGTCCGGCGTGCTTTCGCAGCAGCTCGAAGAGCCCGGCATGTCGACATGCTCCGGGCGGGACTCTCGCTCCGTTCCATCCGATGAGCGAACCCAGCAGGTCTGATCCAATAGTCCGGCGCCGGCCCAGGCCTCGGACGGTAATGTGGATGGCGCTTGCTGTTGGATTCCTCGCGCTCCCCTTTCTGTCGGCCCCCGGCCGTTACGTGTTCGACACGCGTGACACGCTGTGGATGCAACCAACAGCCTATCTAACCCGGGGCCTCGCGCTGTGGCAACCCACGCCCTATCTCGGGAATCAGGATGGGATTCTCCTGCCAATGGCAGGAGTGGTATGGCTCCTTCGAACCCTGGGGCTGTCGGCTTGGGTCACGGAGCGGCTCTGGCACGGGTTCCTCCTGCTCGTCACAACTGGCAGCACGATCATGCTCGTGGATGCTTTCCGGGGTCGAAGGACGCTCATCGCCCCACTGTCAGCGGGTTTGGCGTATACCCTCACCCCGTACGTCATCGGGTACGGTCTGCCATTCACTCCCGTCTTCCTGCCTTACGTGCTAATGCCCTTGCTGCTGCTCGTCGTCTTGAAGGGACTCGGCCGACGAGGACCTCTTTGGCCTGCGCTGTTCGGCTTGGTGACCTTCTTCATGGGAGGGGGGAATGGCGCACCTCAAATCTACGCACTTCTCACCGCGTTCACACTGGCCGCCTGGCTCGTCTTCGTCGAGCATGGCGTGACGCTTCGCCGCGGTGCGGCATTCGCCGTTTGGTCGCTCGCGTTCTTTGTCGGCCTAAACGCCTACTGGTTGGTGCTCTTCAATTCGCCCGAGGTCTTCAACGCCTTGAAGTTCTCGGAGCAGCCAGACAGCATCAACATCACGTCAAGCGCTGGAGAGGCGCTCCGAGGGCTAGGGTTCTGGGCGTTCTACGGCGGAAGCCAATTCGGGCCATGGATCGCTCCGGTTCGAGAGTACATCACCTCGCTCTGGCTGGTTATGACCGGTCTTGCCATTCCCATCGGGGCTTTCATCTCCGCCTGGCTCGTGACCTGGCGTTTCCGCCTTTACGTACTGCTGTTAGTTACGCTAGCGGTCTTCGTCTCCGTTGGGATTTTCCCGGTCCCATCACCAAGCCCCTTCGGACATTTCCTGCTCTACGCCTATGGACACATCCCGGGGGTGGAGGGCCTTCGAACGACATACAAGGTGACCGGCGACGTCAATCTCGGGGTCGCCATCTTGGCGGGCATCGGCCTTGAGGCGCTTTGGACGAATCTGAGCGGGAGGCGACGGGTGGTGCTCCGACTGGGCGTTCTCAGCCTGGTGGTGGCGATCATAGGGGCGAACGGTTACCCGCTCTTTACGGGCCGGCTATACAACATCCAGCGGAGCACCTCTGGCCTTCCAGCCTACTGGCAGGATGCTCTCAAGGAGCTCGACCGGCGAGACACTGCCTACCGAGCCTTCCTCGCACCATCAACGTATTGGACGACGTATCGGTGGGGCTCCATCAAGAACAGCGTCCTGGCCGCGGACCCGAAGCTGAACGCTGTCTATCCGCTTCGGCTACCGATCGACCAGCGGTACGGCTCGAACCTCGTCGCGGCCACCGAGGAGCCCTACCTCGAGGGCACGTCCGCGAAGGGTACCGCACAACTCCTGCGGTACTTGGGAGTGCGGGACGTAGTTCTGCAGAACGACATCGATTGGAGACGAAGTCGGACCGCACGACCCTCCGAGCTGGTGTCCCTCCGAGGAGATCCCGACCTTCAGCCAGCCCTACGTTTCGGCCGGCCCGGCGAGAACGTGACGGATCGCTCCGATGGATCCGAGCAAGCTGCGGCCGAGCGGCTCCTTTCCCCCGTCGAGGTGCTTTCGGTTCGGGACCCGATTCCCATGGTCCGGGCGGAGCAGCCCGTCCCGATCGTGCTGTCTGGAGACGGGTTCGGCGTGGCCAATGCTGCGCGTCAGGGGCTCCTTGAACCAAGGGTGCCGCTCCTGTACTCAGGCGGCCTCACCACGAAGGAACTGGAGGCTCTCCTGTCGGAGGGGTCGCCATCCTTTATCGTGACGGATACCAATCGCCGACGGGTCTGGTACTTTTCCTCGCCGCGGTCGCCCTTCTCATACACTCTCCAGCATGGTCAGACGATTGCCGACAAACCCACCGGCTATCTGCTCTTCAATGACAGGCCATCCACCCAAACGGCTGCCCTCTACCCGGGCCTGCGGACGATCACGGCGAGCGGATACGGATCGGTCTTCGGGACCAGCCCTCAATACCGACCCGCCAACGCCTTCGACGGCGACCCTAAGACGTGGTGGCTGGTAGGCAGCGGGAAGACCCCTGAAGGGGCGTGGATTCAGGCAACATTGGCTCACCCAATACTCCTTTCGTCGATCAGCGTGGCTCAGCCGGACGCGTGGTGGCTTCGGGAGGTCAGGACAATACGGGTCTCGTTCTCCGACGGTTCCTCGATCGACGCTCAAGTTGCCAGAGGCCGGCGGGCCACGATCGTATTCCCCCAGCGTCGCACTTCCTGGGTTCGAATCACGCTGACCTCTACGGGAGCTAGCCCGCTGCCCTCGCGTCTGGCCGGGACGGCGTTGTCGGAGGTGGGGCTCCCCGGGATTCACCCCGCTCCGACGATCCAAGTCCCAAACGACCTGTTCAAGACCGCCAGCCGGGCTCCCCAAACCATGAGCAGGCTGGCCACGGCCCCGTTCATCTATCTCTTCCAGCGTGCCAGGAGCTACTACCCGGGTGGACCCGACGAGGAAGTCGACATCGCCAGGCGGTTCGAAGTCGCGGGAGCCCACTCCTTTGCGCTCTCTGGGTCCGCGCGTCTGAATGTCGCCGCAACGGATGATCAATTGGACCAGGCCCTTCTGGGGCCTCGATTCACCGTAGTGCAGTCGTCCAGCCGCCTGTACGGTAGCCCTCTGCTGCGCGGAAGTGCGGCCCTTGACGGGGATCCCTCCACCCAGTGGGTTCCGAGGGGAACGATCGGAGAGCGGTTGATGATTCGGTTCCCAGCGCACCCCATTAACCGAGTCGTTGTGGATACGGCAGTCGGGCGGGGCCGCCTTCAAATCACACGCGTCCGGGCTGTTTTCTCCGATGGCACCAGCGTCTTCGGAACTCCCTCAGACCCATCGTCGGGAGTCATCACGATGACCTTTCCGGTGCGCTCCGTCTCAAGCATCACGCTTTTCGTGGACAGGGTGTTCGCACGTTCGTCTCATACCCCGAGGCTGATTGGCATATCGGAGGTTCATATCCCAGGAGTCCATCCGTTGCCGATCACCTCGATCACTCCATTGCCATGTAGTCGAGGACAGGCGAGTCTGGATGGCCACCCGTTGCCGATCCGACCGGTCGGCACCGTGGGGGACTTCCTCGCAGGGAAGGAACTGCCCCTCACAACGTGCGACGGCCTACCGGTCGAACTTGACTCCGGCACGCACGACTTGGCGGTGGGAGGTGGACTCCAGCCGGACGTGATCATGCTCCGAAGCGGGGTGGTTCGACCGTTCGAGGACTCCGAATCCCTACCCGATGTTCGGGCGACGCATAACGCGGGCGGGCAGTACAGGATCCAAGTGTCGGGAGCAAAAGGTCCTTACTACTTGGTTCTCGGCCAGAATTGGGACACGGAGTGGGGGGCGTCGATCCAGGGCAAGGACCTTGGGCCGCCGTCGCTCCTGGACGGGTACTCGGCCGGGTGGCGCGTCGATCGCGCTGGCTCGTACCTGATCACCGTACGGTATCGGAAACAGGCCGCATACGAATTGGCGTTGCTCGTGTCCGCCGTGACGCTCTTCGTATGCGTAGGGCTGATGGCTTGGAGCCTACTTCGGAGGCGAAGGGATTGATCCGCCTCCTAGTTCAAGCATCTCGCCAGGATGGTTCCGTTTACATTCAGGATCGGGAGTTAGCGCCTTCCGCTCGAAGGCCTAGGCGGCAGAACTGGTCGATGGCATGGTGGCTGCGGCCGGAGAGGGGAGCGTTTCACCAAGCCAAGGGCGAGCGCCTCGTTCGCGGTATCGTTCGGGCGATTCTCTGAGGGGCGGCATGCGACGAACATTCGCGTACGTCTCTTTCGTCCCAGGGGTCGTGCTCATCGCCCTGAGTCCCCTGCTCCGTTGGTACTCGTACCCTCGTGTGGCGAAAGCCCCCACGGACGTCTACGACCGCTCGGTGAACGTGGGGCGCGGTAGCTACTTCAGCCCGGCAACCCTGTCCCTAGTCCGGGATCGCCCCCTCCGCAACGTGTCGATTGCGAAGGGTGATCCTGCTGCCAGCACACACGACGTGGCTGTTGTGCGCTTCATCACCCATACCTACGACCCATACACCGGGACGGACATCGCGTACACACAGGATGTGTACGCGATGGACCGAATCACCGGCTACGCGTTGCACTGCTGCGGGGAGTATCCGCGGCACGAGGGTCTCACCCTGAAGTTTCCCTTCGACACGCAGAAGCGCACGTATCTCTTGTACGACGTCACCGCGCTGAAAGCGTTCCCCGCCACCTACGTGAGGACCGAGGTCGTCGAGGGGCTGAAGTGCTACGTGTTCGTGAGCGAGGTTCCCCAGACGGGCATCGGGGGTCTCGGTCTGCCGGGCGTGTTGGCCGGCCAACCGGACACGCCGAGCGTGGCGACGAACCGCTACTACTCTGCGACCACGACGCTCTGGGTTGAACCGTTCACAGGAGCGATCATCAAGGTGAAGCAACACGTCCGACAGTGGCTGACTTATAGCACCGGAGCGCCCCTCCTCACGCTTGTCGACGCGACCTTCCAGAGCAGCCAAGCGCACAACGAAGACACCGCCCGCCAGGTCAGAACGAAGTTCAGCCAGCTCCAACTGCTCAGGAACACCCTTCCTATCTACGCGCCGGCGGGCGGCGTGATCCTGGTCGCGGTCGGCCTGGTCCTTCTATTCCGGCCCAGCCGCAGGAGTCAGAGAGGCAGCACCAGGTCTGGGGCCGCTCCGATGGGACCGAGCGTCTAAGCCGGATCGTTCCCCTCCCGACGAGCCGCCGGGCCCGTCTCGATCGCCGCTGGGCTCGTGATGGTCGGCGCGCCGTTTGCCCCGGGCTACTCCCTCCTCTACCGCATGGGTTCGTGCCAGACCCCCAGGTTGTCGATCCCGCTCGTGGGGGTCTCCGGCGCGCCTCCCCCTGACCCGGGCTTCAACCGCCCCTTGGGGGCCGTCGGGGGACCCCAAGACGACCGGGCCGAGATTCAGGCGCTCGCCGATCCTCGCCAGCTGGACACCTCGGGCATCGAACCAGGATCAACCCCACCGCGCTGGACCGCGGGAGCCTTCCGAAGGTCCGTGATTGCGCCACGTTCACCTCCAGCCCGCGGAGCTCGGTTGACCTGCTCCCCAGTTCGACCAGATCTACGGCACCCACGTGGTCGAGCATCTTGCACGCCCGCCGCGGTGTTCCAGGCTGCCATCGCGCCCTCCGCCGCGACGGCGTGCTGTGTACTCATGACGCCGAACGCCCCATCCACGGGCCTGAGGCTGTTCCGCGACTTGTGGTGGAACCTCGACGACCCGACCCTACAGCCGGTTCTTCACCCTCCGGTCGATCCAGCTGAGGCTGGGCGCCACCGACTTCATGGCCGGGTGGTCCAAGCGCCGACTGGGAAACCCTGACGCTGGAGATCACCAGCTGATCGGGGCGCTCCGGGGCGACTCCGGCGAGCACGGCGTCCTAAGGTGCACGACGGCCCTCTCCTAACGGCCGCTCTCCTCCCGGCGGCCATGGGGGCCCGGCTCCCAGTGGCCCAGCCTCTCGCCCAGTGTGGAGGTGGTGGCCCAAACGGCGGCCTGCGCCGGCTGATGCCCCGAGGATGTTCGTCACGGTCTGTCACACATGTTCCACACCCGGCTAACATGGCGGCTCAGTCCCTCGGGTACCATTGCCGCGGCGGCAGAGCGAGCATCCAACCGATCGACGCCGGCGGTCGCCCCCACAAATTGCTCATGAAACTACAAACGAGGGCCCAACCCGACCAAGCGGACGTTTCGATGGAGGCCGCCCCGCCGGAGAGCGGCCGATTCGGTGCGTGGCGGACGCCGCTGGCCCCATCGCTCGCGGTCCTGTTCGTCGGCTCCGCCGTGCTCGCGCTGTGGTTCCTGCTCGCCCCATTGCGGGGATCGGGGCCCTACTACCGTGCCGTGCTGAACCGGACGACCTACGGGTTCGGCCGGCAGACCCTTGTCATGTTCGTCCCGTACGGGGTCGTCCTGCTGGCGTGGCGCCGGGGCAGCCGGGTCCCCCTGAAGGTCCTGCTCGGCGGGGCCGTGGCGCTGCACCTCCTGCTGCTGTTCGCTCCCGCCCCGCAGTCGCAGGACTTCTACCAGTACCTGTTCTACGGGCGGATGCAGGCGGCCTACCACGCCAACCCCTACGTCGTTCACCCCAGCGTGTTCTGGCTGGACGGCTGGTACGGCATGTTCACCTGGCCCAACCAGACCAGCGTGTACGGCCCGGTGTGGTCGTTGCTCTCGTTCGGCGTGGCGAAGGCGGCCGGGCCGAACCTCCCCGTGGCGGTGGCGCTGATGAAGCTGGCCGTGTTCGCCATGGACCTCGCGGTGATCTGGTGCATCCTGGCGCTGGCGAAGGACCGCCCCGACCGGGAGGCGGCCGCGGGGTGGGGCCTGCTGGCCTACGCGTGGAACCCGCTGGTCCTGCTGGCGGTGCCGTTGGGCGGCCTGGCCGACGTGGCGGTGGCCGCCTCGATCCTGGGGGCCATGGTGGCCCACCGGCGAGGGCGAACCTGGCTGGCCACGCTGCTCCTCACCGCCGGCGCCCTGGTGAAGGTCTACGCCTTGGTGGCGCTCCTGCTGTACCTGGTCCTCCTGCTCCGAAAGCGCGGCCGGGCCCGTGCCGGCGGGCACGCTCTCCTCGCCGGCGGGCTGGGAGCGCTCACCTTCGCTCCGTACTGGGCCGGCCTCCGAACGTTCCGGGCCCTCCTCGACGTGGCCAACCGTTCGAACAAGTCGCTCAGCGGAACGGTCCAGCGCGTGCTGGTCATGGTGTTCCGGTTCGTGGGGGTCTCGGCGGCGCGGGACGACGCCGCGGCGGTGGTGCGGTGGATGGTCACCCCCATCCTGATCCTCGCCGTCGTCTGGGCCGTCCGGCGGGTCCGGTCCGAGGACGACGTCTGGTTCGGCACGCTGGCGGTGCTGACCCTGTATGTCCTGGTCACGCCCTGGTACCTGTTCTGGTACCTGGTGGCCCCCATCGCCATGGTGGCCGCGGTGCGGCACAACCGGCTGACCGCGCCTGTGCTGACCTTCTCCGGCACCACGTTCGTCGTGATCCAGTTCCCCCCATGGCTGGCGGGCATGGCCGTGCAGGCCCTGGCGAGGTACGTCCCGCCGCTGGCCGTGTTCCGCTCCGAGGTTCGCCGCGACCGCGACGGCCTGCCGGGAACGACGGTCCCGGCGGTGAAGACCGGCCCCTATCGGGTCCGGGCCGGAGCCGACCTGGGGCGGTTCGTCCCGCTCGTCTGACCCTCGCGGCCTTGGCCTCGAGGCCGTGCCGTAGACTCGGCACTCCCATGCGACTGGCCGATCTCCAGGACGTGATCCGGCGAACCTACGTCGAACGCGACTCGGTCCGCGGCGTGGACGGCACGTTCCGGTGGCTGGTGGAGGAGGTGGGCGAGCTGGCTCGAAGCCTCCGCCCGGAGGGCGACCGATCGTCCCGGACGCACGAGGTCGGCGACGTCCTGGCCTGGCTGGCGTCGGTGGCGAACCTGATCGGCGTGGACCTGGAGGAGGCCGCGTCGCGCTACGCGGACGGCTGCCCGAGGTGCGGAGCCCTGCCCTGCCGGTGCGAGCCACGGTGACGCGCTGATGCGATGACCGAGTCCACCCCGCCGGAGATCCGCCACGCCACCGCAGAGGACGTCCCCCTGATGGGGCCCCTGTGGCGTACCGGCCTGGGCACCAGGATCACCCAGAGGATGCTCGAACGGTCCCGGGAGCAGGGCCACGCCCTGGCCACGCTGTACCCGGCGACGGTGCCGGTGTACCGTCGGCTGGGGTTCGAATTCGCCGGCGGGCTCACCACCTACCGCGCCCGGCTGGACGCGTTGCCGGTCGGACCGGCAGCGTCCGCCCTGTTGGAGGTGCCGCCCGGAGGCGGTCCCATCCGGGCTTCGTGGGAACGGCTGGCCCGGCGAGAGAACGGCATGACCGAGGGCGTCGACGACGACTGGTGGCCGTGGCGCGTGCTCGGCGCGTACGACGTCGAACCCTCCGGCGCTGTCATGACCTCCGAGGAGGTGCCCGTCGGCTACGCCGCCTACGCGCTGGAGGCGCTGACCGGAGACGAATGGGGCTACCGGATCTCGTGCTTCCACCTGGTGGCGCACACCCGTGAAGCGGGTCTGGCGCTGTTCGGCCACTTCCGGCGGTTCAAAGGGGTGGGCAAGGAGCTCGAATGGAACGGGCCCCCGGTCGAGCCGCTGATGGCGCTGTTCCCCGAGCAGGCGGTGCGGTCGGCCCGGCTGTTCCGAAACATGTCGCGGATCCTCGACGTGCCGAGCGCCCTGGAGTCCCGCGGCTACCCGGACGTGACCGGCGCGGCGACGTTCGCGGTGGAGGATCCGCTGTTCCCCGACAACCGCGGGCCATGACCCCACGGCAGGCCGCGGCCGTCGGCCTGGTCGACGCGTCGCACCCGGCCCTGGAGCTCCTGGGAAAGCTCTTCGCCGGCCCCGTTCCCTGGACGTCCGACTTCTTCTGATAGCTCCGAACCGGGCCGCGTGCCCTCTCGCCAGGCGCTCGGGCGTTCGACTGGCGAACGTGCCCAGACTAGAGTCGGGGGATCGACCGGAAGGAGGCCGGATGAGGGGATCGAGGGCTTTCCGCCTGGCGTCGGCGGGCCTCGTCGTCGCGGTGAATGCGGTCATGGTGGCCGGGTCGTCGGGCACGTCGCTGGCCGGCGTCCCTGCCCGCCACCACAACCAGGTCCAGAACGGGAACTTCGAATCGCCGGTTGTGCCGGGAAGCTTCACGCACTACGACGCGGGTTCGACCTTCACCGGCTGGACAGTGGGGTCGGGCTCGATCGACCAGACCCGCTCCTACATGCAGCCGGCGTCGGGCAGCCAGGCGATCGACCTCAACGGCACCGAAGCCGGAACCGTGTACCAGGACCTGATCCTGCGGCCGGGGGCCACCTACAACGTGGTGTTCGC
>WNGK01006629.1_pt1 | contig 33556 bp, 35 predicted proteins | sample 5400601 | NCBI WGS metagenome assembly WNGK01 (sample SAMN13153376, study PRJNA577476) | soil metagenome | isolation source: 60 cm soil or saprolite under Garry oak tree replicate 1 | place: USA:California | collected 2016-06-15 | reverse complement strand
CAGGCCGGTCGAAGGGCCTGGCCCGGACCGCATCCTGATTTTCCAGGAACTGGGTCTTTTTCCATGGCTCACCGTCGGCGAGAACGTCGAGTTCGGAATGAAGATGAAGGGCGTCAGCAAGGCGGAGAGGGAAGAGAAGACCCGTTACTATTTGCGCCTCGTCCACCTCTGGCAGTTTAAGAAGAGTTACACCCATCAGCTCTCCGGCGGCATGCGCCAACGCGTAGCCTTGGCTCGGGCTCTAGCGACAGAGCCGGATGTACTGCTGATGGACGAGCCCTTCGCCGCGCTCGACGCGCAGACTCGAGATCTGCTGCACGATGAACTGGAACGCATATGGGCTGAAACCGGGCGGACTATCATTTTCGTCACGCATAACGTGCGCGAGGCCATTCGGCTCGGCGATCGCGTGGTTCTTCTGACTTTCCGCCCGGGTCGAGTGAAGCGGGAGTTTTCGATCGATCTGCCCCGGCCTCGAGTACTCGAAGATGTCCACGTCGCCCACGCAGCCCGCGCGATACTAGACGAACTGCGGGAAGAGATAAATCGCTCCCTGGAAGTTGAGTACAGCGTGGGAGTGAAGCCACACCTGGTACCGGGAGCGGAGCAATGAAGCGCGCGGCCCGACTCGTCATCTTCTACACTTGTCTGTTCGGCCTATGGGCACTTCTGGCACAGCTCAAAATCTGGCCGCCTTACTTATTTCCTACGCCCTGGGGAGTGGCGCAGGAGCTGTATTACGGCTTTTCTGACCATAGCTACTGGATTGCCATCGCCGTCAGTATGCGTCGGGTGTTGATCGGTTACGCGATTTCTGTCGTCGCCGGCATGATTCTGGGGTTAGGCGTGGCCAGTAATAAGTTTCTCGAAGAAACGATGGGCGGACTGCTGGTGAGTCTGCAGAGCTTGCCCAGCATTTGCTGGTGGCCTCTGGCGCTATTGTGGTTCGGCCTCAACCAAAAGGCCATTCTCTTTGTGGTGATCATGGGATCGCTGCTGTCGGTTACTTTGGCCATGGAAGACGGGCGCAAGCAAATGCCCAAAATCTACGGCATGGCGGGACGCAACCTCGGGGCTCGCGGATTCCAATTGTTCTGGCATGTGCTGTTGCCCGCCAGCCTACCCTTTATCGTCTCCGGATTGAAACAGGGCTGGGCCTTCGCCTGGCGCTCCCTGATCACGGCGGAAATGCTTTATGTGAGCCTCGGACTGGGACAAGTGCTCATGATGGGGCGAGAGACCAGCAACATGAATGCTGTGATCGCTGTCATGATCCTGATCATTGGTCTCGGCTACATTGTGGACGGTCTGATTTTCAAATCCATGGAAAAGCGCCTGCAGCACAAGTGGGGGTTGACAGCCGCCACGTAACCCACTGCCAGGGCTTTCGGGCAGGGAACTGCGCGATCCCTTAAAAGAAAATTTGACGAGATTTGGCGGGATGACAATTTTCGATAATCTCTACTATGTCGATGGTGATAATGATGTAAGGTGGCGTGACTGCGGCGGGCATGTCACAGCGGCGAAACAAAGTTTTGTTCATCATCCGGGTAATGCAGGACGTTCAGAATAAAGAGAATTAAGGAGAGGACTGTACTTCTATGAAACTCAGCAAGAGCCTGCTCTTCACCACCCTCACGCTGGCGGCGTGGACCGCTGCGGCCCAGGGACAGACCGAGACCTCGTCGAGCGCTGTTCCACCCAAGGGATATGCTGCCGCGGCTCCGGCCCAGCCGCCCGTCACCGCAGCCGACATCCAGGAGCTGAAAGACGCTCTCGCCGCACAGCAACAGCAGATTCAGGCGTTGCAGGCGCAAGTGAAAAGCAAAGACCAGGCACTGCAGCAAGTTCGATCCCCCGATTCAGCTGCGACACCACCTGCCGCCGGCGCAGCATCGGATTCGCCCGCAACCGTCGCGACCAACCTCCAAGAAGCGCCAACAGACAAGACTAACCAGAACGCCGGCAGCTCCGATGAACGGATTCGGATCCTTGAGCGACAAATCAAAGGCATCGGCCCGATCTCTTTCAGCGGCGACGTACGTCTTCGCGCAGAGCCCTTCTTCGGCGGCCCCTCGGATGAATCTCTGGAACGTGCGCGCGCCCGTGTTCGTGCACGCTTTAACGCACTCGCCACTCTCGGCGAGCAATTCCGAACCGGCCTCACACTCGCCAGCGGCGACATCAACGACCCCACAAGCACCAATCAAAATCTCACCGGCTTCTACACCCGCAAGGCCGTTGCTTTAGACCAGGCGTTTGTGGAATTCACGCCCAAGGACTTCAAGCCCCTTACCCTTACCGGCGGCAAATTTCGCTATCCCTGGTACAACACCGAACTCACCTGGGATAAGGACTTGAACCCTGAGGGCGCAGCCGAAACCCTGGCCTTCAACCTGGATACACCCGTCCTGAAGCGCTTCGCGCTGGTCGGGTTTCAGTTGCCCTTCGCCGAAATGGCCGGCACTTCTGCCACGGACAAAAGAATTGCGCAAGCCATCACGTATGGTGGCCAACTGCAGACGACGTGGCAGCTTGCCCCACGGGTGACCCTGAGCGCCTACACCGGCTACTATGAGTACCGGGGCTCCGACGCGATTGCACTGGCTCTCGCGCGTGCCAGCAGCAAGAATCCGCAGACTCCATTGACCGGTCAGCTTCCATTGGGAGTCGGGAACCCGGTTCAGGACTCAACCTACACGACCACTGCGACCACCATCGTCACGGTAAACAAAACAGCCTACCCGACCGGAGTCAGCTCCATCACCAATGCGCAGTTTGCCTCGAAGTTCGGGTTGTTCGACAACATCGCTCGCCTCGATATTGATACCGGACATCCTCGTGTTCCGCTGAGCTTTATTGGCGACTACGTTCAGAATACCGAGGCCTGCGGCAACCTCACCAACCTCGTTGCTGTTCCGGCGAACACCACCACACAAACCTTCAAGCGGACGCTCAATTCCCCCTGCAATTCGCATTACCGGCGCGGATATTGGGCCGAAGGAACCGTCGGCCGCCTGGAAAAGAGTGGGGACTTCCAGTTCGGATATGCCCGGATCTACATCGAGCGCGAGGCGGTGTTGGGTAATTTCAACTACAGCGAAATTCGCCAGGGGACGAACGTCACGCAGCACCGGTTCATCTCTTTCTACCAATTGAAGCCTGGCGTGCAGTTAGGCTTTACTGCTCTGGTCGGGCGTCCGCTGGGCACTACCGAGCCCTGGCTCACACGCTTGCAGTTCGACACGATTTACATCTTCTAATTCCTTTTCGAGGGGCGACTACCCTTCGGAAACGCCGTCGGCCCGTTTTTGTCGGTTTTGGCTACTCTCCTTTTCCGGGCCGGCGGTGTTAACTTAAAATTAGCGCTAAGAGCTGAGATCGTGTGGCATTCTCAGCCTGCTCAAACGGCATGAACTCGAGACGCAATTTCTTGAAGCAGATGTCCGGTGCCGCGTTCGCAGTCAGTGCAGCTCCATCTCTCATATCGTGGGCAGCCTCGGTCGACATTCCCGGCGAAGATGGCTTGATCGTCCGTTCGTTCCGCTTCGTCGACCTGGAAACGCCAGTCGAGTACTTCGATACCTGGCTCACGCCGGTCCCGCATTTTTTCGTACGCAACCACATGCACGAGCCCAGCGAGCTTAACCCAGAGGATTGGAGACTTACCATTGGCGGAGAAGTAGAGAAGCCCCTCACTCTGAGCTTGGCGGAGCTTTCGAAGATCGAAACTCATGAAGTGGTGAATACGCTAGAATGCGCCGGCAATGGACGAAGTCTCTATCGGCCACAGGTGCCCGGTGTGCAGTGGGGTAAAGGTGCCGTGAGCACTGCGAGGTTCTCCGGACCCCGATTGCGTGACATATTGCAACGTGCCGGAGTAAAGACCACAGGGAAGCATGTAATGTTCCGTGGCCTCGATGAAGTTCCTGGCAAGGTTCCGCCCTTCATCCGCAGCATCCCCGTCGAAAAAGCGCTCGATTCCGACACACTCATCGCTACCCACATGAACGGAGCCCCTCTGACCAGGCATCACGGATTCCCGGCGCGCGCCCTGGCACCGGGCTGGATTGGCGCCGCATCTTGCAAATGGCTCACCGAGATCAGAGTGCTCGAGAAGGAGTTTGAAGGCAACTTCATGAGTCCGGGCTATCGCTTCCCCAACCAACCCGCAAAACCGGGAGATGCGGTGAAGCCTGAAGATACACACGTGATGACCGCGCTTAATGTTAAGTCAGCGATCTCCAGGCCCAGCGAAGGGGCTAAGGTTAAAGGAAGCAAAGTATCCATTCACGGAACTGCCTGGGCGGGTGAAGCGGACATCGCGAAAGTCGAGGTCTCGACCGACGGCGGAACAACCTGGAGTGCCGCGAAACTCGGACACGAGCAGGCCCATTATGCATGGCGACTGTGGACCTATGACTGGAAGACGGCTAAAAGTGGCGAGTACATTGTCATGTCCCGTGCCACCGACACCCAGGGACGCCTCCAGCCGGCCACGCCGGTGTGGAATCCCAGTGGCTATCTTTATAACGCCGTGGATCAGGTGAAAATCCGTGTCGTATAGTCAGCGCCCGTTGCCGTATCTCTTTGTACTGATCTTCAGCACCGTTTTGGTCGCTGTTGCTTGTGTTCCGCCGTTCTGGGCGCAGTCGGCGGTCCCGTCTTCGCAAAAAGCCACGGAAGACTTGCCCGCTGGCCCCATCGAGGCGAAGGCGACTACTGCGTGCCTGGAATGTCACGAGGCGCGCATCATCGTGCAGCAGCGGCTGAGCAGAGCCGCATGGACCAAGGAAGTCGACAAGATGACAAAATGGGGAGCGCTGGTCAATCCGAGCGACCGCGACGCGCTTATCGATTATCTGAGTGCGAATTTCGGTCCCGATCAGCCGCCGTATGAGGCGCCCCGAAGCTCGCCGGGAAAAACGGCGCAGGGCAAGGTTGCGCCCGGCAAGAGTCCGCGCAGAAAAAATGTAGTGATTAAATAGAAATTCCACGCGGCAAGAGCAAACTGCAAAGCGCTGCCGACCCAATGTCCAGGAGGCTATGCGACATTACGGCAGCGCCGCCACTTCTGAAGCCCAACTAGAGGAAAGTATAGAGGCAGTGATGCACCACTGCTAGTGCATCGTTGGGTACTGTTAACGACCAACTCAGGCATTTCCCTCGGTGCCCTCGGTGGTTAAGCTTTTCTCCGGCCGCAACAAGGGAAACAGAATCACATCGCGGATGGTGTGCGAGTCGGTGAGCAGCATGCAGAGCCGGTCAACGCCGACGCCCACACCACCGGCCGGTGGCATCCCGTAGGAGAGCGCCCGGATGTAGTCCTCGTCCATCTGGTGAGCTTCCTCATCTCCGCGCTGACGTTCGTTCAACTGCTGCTCGAAGCGTCTGCGCTGATCTTCGGGATCATTCAACTCGCTGAAGCCATTGGCGATCTCCATCTGCCCCGCAAAAATTTCCCATCGTTCTGTCCAGTCCGGCTCGTCCGGCTTCTGCTTGGAAAGCGGTGACACGGCGGTTGGAAATTCGTAGATGATCGTCGGCTGGGTCAGATGTTCCTCGGCCACCGCCTCGAACAACCCGGCGACAGTCTTGCCGACTGGCCCGCTGGGATCGTATGCCATGTGCCTGCGCACAGAATTGAATCGCTCCACCAGATTCTTGACTCCATCGTGTGAGCCAAAATCGGCCAGCACAGGCTTTGCGCCCGCGGCTTCCGGCCAGTGGTGAATGATCGCCTCGCGCATGGTCATGCGCCGCCAGTTCGAGCCGGCCCACTCAATTTCCTGATCTCTCCACTTGGTCTTGGTTCCACCCGTCACGTCTTTCGCTGCTTGCTCGATCAGATTCTGTGTAAGATCCATCACGCCGCGATAGTTCGTATAGGCCTGGTAAAACTCGAGCATGGTGAACTCAGGATTCCAGCGCCAGCCCAGCCCTTCGTTGCGAAAATTCCGATTGATTTCGTAAACCCGGTCAAAACCTCCTACGGTCAGCCGCTTCAAGTAAAGCTCCGGCGCGATCCGCAAATAGAGGTCCATGTCGAGCGTGTTGTGGTGCGTAACAAACGTGCCGGTAGCGCAATTCAACATCGCTGAGCCCATGCCACTTCTCGGGCAAGGGAAGAAGGTCTTTGCTGAGAAATGTGATTTCCTCGACGCGAACAGTCAATTCCCCGGTGCGCGTGCGAAATAAATATCCGCTGACCCCGATGTGGTCACCGAGATCGAGCAGCTTGTAAAGCTCAAATCCCATGTCGCCGACAGCATCCTTCTTCACGTAAATCTGCAGACGTTGCCCGTCCTGCTGGAGGTGCGCAAATCCGGCCTTACCCATCAAGCGAATGGCCATGATGCGCCCGGCCACGCGTACGGGCACGCGCGGGTTCTCCATTTGCTCGGCCGTCTGGTCGGAGTACTCCGCCAGAATCTGCGGGACCGTGTGGGTGAATTCGTACTTGGTCGGATACGAGGGCTGGCCCAGCGCTTCAATCTGCTTCAGCTTCTCGCGCCTGAGTTCGTAGATTTTCTCGTCGAGTGCCAATCGGCTCCTTTTGCGGGGAATCGCCTCCAACTTGCGCGCAACATCCAAAGGGAAATACGGAAACGCGATTATAAAGCAGGCCACCCGCAATCGCTGTCCGCGGAGCAGGCCGCGCCTCTTTTCTACCGCTTGACATTTCGTAGGTACCTAGGTACATTGGTACGCATGAATGACGAGTCGCCATTGCTGGTGGAGCGGGTGCAGACCGGCGTGCGCATGGAAAAGCGCCTGATAAAAGTTCTCAAGGCCTTTGCCGAATATCACGACATGACGCTGGGTGATCTGCTCGAGGGCATTGTGCTCCACGCCTTCGACGGAAAGACCCCGTTCAGTCCGGCCTCCCTCGAACGCATTCAGGATTTGAAGAAGTTTTACGGTCTTGATCTCGACTCGGGAGCCAGTCACCGGCTTAAGGAAATCAAGGGACGGACTGCCCGCAAGCGCCGAGTTGAGAAATAAAAAAGGTTTCTCCCATGTCAGAACAACGCATGAAAGCCGCCCTGACCGGTCTGCAATGGACCTTGGGCGTGGTAATTCTTATGGAAGCCATTCTGTTTCTGATGCCGGGCGCGCGCCAAGATTTCTCCCAGACTCACATGCCGGATGTGCTGCGTCTGGTACTGGGATGGGGTGAGATCATCGGCTCCATACTTCTGCTGATTCCGCGAACCGCCGCCCGCGGCGCCTGGATTTTAGTCGGCACGTTTGTGCTGGCCATGATCGTTCACTTGCTGCACGGGATGCCCAATGTCGGCACACTCGCCATCTACACGGTGGCGGCCTGGGCAGTCGCCATAGGCAAGGATAATTAGAGCGCGAGCGAGTCTTGCCATGACCCATCAAGAAATTATCCAGCGCTTTGAAAATGATGCTATTGCGGAAGACTCTTTCCACCACGTGGACCATGTCCGCCTGGCGTTTGCCTATCTGTGCGAATATCCGGTTCTTCCAGCCTTGGAGAGATTTGCCGCGGCCTTGAAACGGTTCGCTGCCGCCCGCGGGAAGGCGCAGCGCTACCACGAGACCATCACGCACGCATACTTCTTCTTGATTCGCGAACGTATGGCCGGATCTCAGGGCGCGGATTGGGATGCATTTGCCCGTCAGAATCCGGATCTTCTGGTGTGGAAAGACGGCATCCTGAATCGTTACTACCGGGAGACCACATTGAAATCGGAGCTGGCAAGAACCGTCTTCGTCTTTCCGGACAAGTGGTGCTAAAGCTGCCGTCAGGATTGCCCGCCACGTAGAAAGTAAATCGCGGCAACTCTTATGCGGGGAAGGCAATCTTAAGGTTGCAAGGTTTGGCATCGGCACATCCCGACGCAGGAGGACCCATGCAAAGTGTGGTCGGAATCTTTCCCTCGCTGGCTTCGGCCGAGCAGGCGGTTGAAGCTTTGTTGGGCAGCGGCATGACGCAGCAGTCCATCATCTTTCTAAGCGGCGAATTGCCGGATCGAGACGGCACTCGATCCGCTGAGCAAAAGCTTGAGACCATTCCCACCACGGACGCCGAACCTGACGGGATGGGGAAGGCCATGGGCGCGGTGGTCGGCGGAGCCGTAGGCGCGAGCGCCGGACTGGCGGGCGGTGCGGCGGTAGCTAGCCTTCTTGTGCCCGGCGTGGGAACCGTGTTTGCAATCGGATTGGGCGCAGCGGCTGCGCTGGGACTCGGCGGTGCCGCCGCGGGAGCGAAGGCAGGGGATGTCACCGAGCACGCACTCGATGTGGGAGTTCCGAAAGACGATGTGCAGTTCTATCACGACTTGCTGCGGCAGGGCCGCTCGCTCGTCATTGCGAATGTGGGTACCGAGGAACAAGCTGCAACTGCACGGTCCGTGTTCAAGCAGCAGGGTAGCGAAGATGTGGACCGAGCCCGCAAGGAGTTGGGAAAAGCGGCATAAGCAGGCCCCCAGGTTACCTTCCGGCCAGAAAGCCGTATTGCTTTTCGGTTAGCGGGACCACGCTCAGTCGTCCCTGGCGCACCAGCGGAGAATCCGCAAACAACTTGTTGGCTTTGACCTCCGCCAGCGTAACTGCGCTCCCCAACGGCTTGCCTGCTTTGATTTTTACCCGCGGATTCCTGGCGTCAGAGATCTCGGCCGAGACAACGGTCGCGGTGCCCACTGCACTCTTGTGATCTCCGGTTTCATAAATCACCAGGCGGTCGCCCGGTCTCATGGCGCGGAGGTTTTTCAGGGCTACTGGATTTGAGACGCCGTCCCAAACGGTACTCTGATCGCGTTCGAGGTCGGCGAAGGAATACTCTGACGGCTCGGTCTTGAGCAAATAGTCCATGGTCATCATATTACCGGAAGCCCCCGGTGAAAATGGGGCCTTCGTTCTCCCCAACATTCGAGATTCGTCAGCACCGGATAATACTTCGCAATCCTCCGGCCGGTCATGAGGCCGCCTTCGTACTCGGGGATGATGACCTCGTCAGCGCCCGAGTTGCGCATGGCTTGGGCGTAGCGGACTTGGCCGGCGCGGGTGATGATTCGGGCCTTGGCAGTCACGGTAATGTAGAGGTTGTCGCTGTCGTCGTCGATGACGATGCAGACGCCTCGTGCGCGTTCGATGCCAGCGGCCTGAAGAATGTCGTGGCGTTTAGCGTCGCCCTGGATGGCGACGGCACATAGCACCAGGATCTCGCAGTGGCATCAGCTTTATTTTTTTTGGCGGTGCGCCCGCCTCGCCTAGCGGAACACTACTGTGTCAACATCCCCCAAGGCGATCGGGGCCATGCTGATAAAAGATCGGATAGCGATTTCGGTTGCTCCCAATCAAAAATCATTTTCAGAGTGCCGCGAAAGGCGAGAAGGTAGTACAGTGGTTGTCGTTTTGAAGTGAAAAGAGGGAATTCCGGCTCAACTATGAGGACAAGCGTGCCTGCTTTGCCAAAGCAGAGCGAATCGAACACGTCCGAAAGCAACGTCCCAATATCCAATCTGGGCTGGTACTTCGGTTTTTTTGTAGTCTCAGGTTTTTGCGGCTTGGTCTACGAGGTGGTTTGGCTTCGACTCGCCATGGCCAGCTTCGGCGTAACCTCGGCCCTGGTATCGATCGTAATTTCGATGTTCATGGCTGGCCTGGGCCTCGGCTCGTGGGGCGCGGGCAGATTGACGCGCCGAGTTCTGCAGGCGGATGGGCCGCGGGCGCTGGGTTTTTATTCGATTGCCGAATTGCTCGTCGGTGTCTCATCACTCGCGGTTCCCTTCCAGTTGCAGCTCGGCCGTCTGTTGCTGCAACGCATGGGAAACTTTGGAGCATGGCAGACCTCACGCTACTACCTTTTCGCAGGCCTCTGGGTCGCCATCACGCTTGTACCCTGGTGTGCCTGCATGGGGTCGACATTTCCCCTGCTGCTGGCGGTTATCCGGCAAACCGCCCGGCCGGCATCAGAACGTTCTTTCAGCTACTTGTACGTTGCCAACGTCCTCGGCGCATTACTCGGCACCATTGCTTCAGCCTTCGTCCTAATTGAGTTGTTGGGATTCCGTGGAACTCTGTATGTCGCAGGCAGTCTGAACACTATCCTGGCACTCCTGGCTTTCAGATTGAGCTTCCGCACAGGATCATCCTCTTCGATCGAGAAATCGATCTCTGAACAGGCACCACGGTCGAGGCTCTATGGACTTCCAAGGAGTACGGTTCTCCCTCTCTTATTCACAACCGGCCTTGTCAGTATGGGCATGGAAGTCATCTGGATCCGCCAATTGACGCCCTACCTTGGCAACGTCGTCTATGCCTTCGCAGCGATTCTGGGCGTGTACCTTCTCGCAACTGTCGTGGGATCACAGGACTACCGCTCTTGGGCGTACTCGCACCGGCCAGATGAGAGTGCTTCGGCGTGGAGTTTGCTCGCGCTGTTTGCCGTGATCCCAGTAGCTGTAGCTGATCCCCTATTGCCCGTCAGACTGCTGGGAATTGACCTTGGCGGCATGCGCCTCACCGGCATCGTGCTTTTTTGCGCTATGTCGGGCTTTCTCACTCCCCTGCTGGTCGATTCCTGGTCATTGGGGGATCCCGATCGAGCGGGAGCTGCGTACGGCGTCAATGTGGCGGGCTCCATTGTCGGACCCCTTGTAGCGGGGTTCTGGCTCTTGCCCTGGCTGGGGGAGCGTCGCGCCATCTTTGTTCTTTCAATTCCTTTATTTGCCATCGCCGCGCTCACAGGGATTCGAAAGTCATCTTCCGAGACGGCGCAGCTTAAGTCCGGTTTCAACCCGAAACTCAAGCTTGCACTTGCGACCGTTGTGGCAATCCTGCTCTTTCGCATGAGCCACGATTACGAAACCAAATTCGCCGTACGCGAGGTCCGAAGAGACTACACCGCCACTGTGATTGCGACGGGAGAAGGTTTCGATCGAAAGCTTCTGGTGAATGGAGTAGGGATGACGGTCTTAAGTCCGATCACGAAGTACATAGCCCACTTGCCGCTCGCTTTTATGTCCAAGCCGCCGCAGAACGGCCTGGTGATCTGCTTCGGAATGGGAACCACTTTTCGCTCAATGCTTTCCTGGGGAATTCCCTCCACGGCAGTCGATTTGGTCCCAAGTGTTCCGGCACTGTTTGGGTATTACCACGCCGACGCGGCGAAGCTAGAGAGTTCTCCGTTGGCTCGAATCGTTATCGATGACGGCCGCCGCTTTCTGGACGGCTCGACTGAGGCCTACGATGTTATCGTTGTGGACCCGCCTCCCCCTCCGGCGGCTCCTGGGTCCAGCCTGCTTTACTCGCGCGATTTCTACGACGTGGTTAAGAGGCATTTGCGAAAGGACGGGATTTTGCAAATGTGGTATCCGGAAGCTGACAGCACCGATGCCGCTACGACGGTTTCCATCACCAAGGCGCTTATGCAGTCCTTCCCATACGTACGTGCCTTCCAGTCGTTTGGGTATTACGGAATTCATTTCCTGGCCAGCATGGAGCCGCTCCCCACAGCCTCAAGCTCGATCCTGGCGGCGCGCATGCCGTCCACCGCGGTTTCTGATTTCCTGGAATGGGGTCCCCGAACGAATCCCCAACAACAGTTCGAGCTAGTCCTCTCGCACGAACTAACGTTGGAGAAGCTCCTAGCCAAGGATCCTCGAGTTCCGGCGATCCTGGATGACCAACCGATCAACGAGTACTATCTGCTGCGGAGGTGGTTTCACTACTACCGATAGCCGGGGGAATCGGGTCCAAACCGCGGCACGCCAGACCCGACTGACATCGCTTCGCGAGAGAGAATCCAGCAAGACCGGTGCCTGACTCCTCTTAACGCTCGCTAGTTCGCGGAACGAATTTCGAGAGCGAACACGCGACGTGTTTGCAAAGGTCGGACTCGCGAACACCCGTGGCGAAGGCTGACATCAGTTTGGTTGGCTACACTTGGACGCCTTGTCTGCTGCCGCTCGCAACCGGTTCCGTACTTGCTGCGGCCACCGGCTGGGGAATCTTCTTTGCTTCGTAGCGGTCGATGACTAATTCATCGCCAACCTCAGTCCGGCTTCGGAAGATGGTGTGAGCCGGTAGTTCGATAACGCTCTCGGCGCGTAGTTTCGGCAGAATTATCCGGAAGGGCTTCACCAATTCCTTCACACTTACGACGTTGAAATTCTTGTCGATCATCACGACATCGAACGAAAACATCATCCCGATAGTGTGGATCGCGTTTGCCGGAACGATCCACACACCGCTATCGGGTTTGAGAGACCTCTGGCCCAGCAAGCCGATCAACCGGCCCGCCACCGAGTCGGCAATATTGACTCGAAAGGCTAGGAACGTCTCTTTCGTCTTGTTGTAGACAAACACCTGTCCTGATGATCCAAACATAGCCTGTCTCCGGACTACGGAAGTTTCAAATCTAACGTGGAGATTTTTTCTTCATCCGGTAGATCAGGATGACAAGCGTGACAACAAACAGAACACCAGCAATTACTCGAATCAATGTAGTGTTATCCATAACTCACCTCGTCTTGATTTGAAAACCACAACTTAGCTGCCCATAAAATGCTCGAAAAAATGGCGGAGCGTAACGATGGCTGGCCCGATTACCACTACCCCCATGGCTGGAAAAATGCAAAAGACCAGGGGAGGTACTAACTTGATGGTTGTTTTGGCGGCCCTTTCTTCTGCCTTTTGCCGGCGCTGTGTTCGCAATGCATCCGAGAAAGCACCTAGCGACTTAGCGATCGGCGTTCCGAAGCGATCCGTCTGAATAAGCATGGCCACGAACGAGCGCGCACTCTCGAAGTTCGCTCTCACTGCAAACGACTGCCATGCTGCGTTGCGCTGAACCCCTGCCCGTTGTTCAAAGTTGATGAGCAGCAGTTCTTCACTTAGTTCTGGGTGGCTAACCTCGAGTTCCTGCCCGACACGCACCACAGACTGGTCCAGGCCCAACCCGGCCTCCAGACAAATTGCCAGCAAGTCCAAGCTGTCAGGCAAACTCAACCGCAGCCGTTCTCGTCTTCGATTAGTTGCGTAGGAGAGCCAGAAATCAGGGACAAAAAAACCAATCACAAGTGCCAGCAAGAAAAACATAATTGTGCCGCTGCTAACCACCAGTGCGACGGTCAGTCCGAGTAGTGCCGGAACCGCCAGCCTCATCCCCAAGAAAATGTCAGCATGATGCGGCTTGCGATATCCGGCAAGCATTAACTTGCGGACAATCTCGGGATCGGGTTCGGCCGCGAAAAAGCGTCGGAAAGCCGTGAAGGGCTTTGCCACGAGGTCAGAACGGACTGAAGGTCGCCAAGGTCCGCTAACTGGGCCCGTGCCCCGAGCCTCTCGAGCAACTTGTGCGAGGAGCGCCGCTTGCGACGAAGAGCGGCCCATCAAGAGGACAAAGCACAACATTAGAGCAACGAATAAGCTAAGCCCGAGAACAATGATAAGCGTCATGGCTAAACCTTGATATCGATGATCTTACGAATTGCCAAAATCCCGATTACCATCATCCCCAGTCCAAAATAAACCATCTTGAGTCCGAGAGAGTCCCTGAACAGAGTCATCTCGTAGTCATGCTTGACGAGGTTAAGCAGGCCGAACATAAAGAACGGGGCAGCGCCCAGAATCCAGCCCGTGATGCGCCCCTGCGCGGTGTAAATTCGGAGTTGTCCGCGCAAGCGCGCTCGCTCGCGGATCACCGCTGCAGTCTTATCAAGAATCTGGGCAAGATTGCCGCCCGACTCCTTTTGCAGAAGAATTGCGGTGGCGAGAAACCGCATGTCATCCACAGGCACCCGATCGACCAGATCCGCGATTGCGTCCCGAAGGGGAAGACCCAGGGTCTGCTCCTTGTGCAGAGCACGGAATTCTATTCCGATTGGATCGGCAATCTCATTGCCGACCATCTCCAGCACGGCTTGGATTGAGTGGCCTGCCCGTAGACCTCGTGACATCAGGTCGACTGCTTCGGGTAGGAGATCGCTGAACTTGCTGAACCTGACTTCCCGGACTATGGAGAGATATACGTACGGCGCCAAAGCGACGGCAGCGGCTAGGGCGATGCTAAACACGCTACTAACATTGAATAACGATGCAAGTCCGTAGGCTGCAAGACCCGCAATCAAGGAAAACAACGTGAGAGAACCGAAAGACCAGTTTTTGCCGGCTTGTTTGATGAGAAGCGTAGCCGTCTGCGACCAGGGAAGCAGCTGGGCAAGTTCCTCGACTGCCGTGGACCGGACGGCTCTATCCTTCAGAATCGTCGAGCTCCGGTCCCGGGCTCCTGACTGGGCCTCCTCGATGCTTGCCAATTGATCTTCCACCGCCTTTTCCATTGAGGTCGGCTTCAAGAAATAGACAATCACACCGAAAATCAGGACCAGGAGCAAGAGAAATAGAAGTATCAGCGCCATAACCTTTTCCTCAGTTCCAGAGTCTGGTCGTCTGCTCAAACATGTTCGAGGGCAGGATAATCCCGGAGGCCTGGAGTTTCTCGGAGAACTTGGGTCGGATGCCCGTGGCCGTGAACGCTCCCAGAGTGCGGCCTTCGGGTGAAACTCCCTGTTTCTCGAATACGAAAACATCCTGCATGCTGACCACGTCATCTTCCATGCCGGTGATCTCGCTGATGTGGGTGAGGCGCCGCGTTCCATCCGCGAAGCGAGAGACCTGAAGGACGAGTGTAACCGCAGACGCGATCTGCTTTCGCACCGCCTTCTCCGGCAAATTCAGGTTCGCCATCATAGCCATGGTTTCCATGCGGGCGATCGCATCCCGGGGACTATTGGCGTGAATGGTGGTGAGCGATCCATCATGGCCCGTGTTCATGGCTTGTAGCATGTCGAGCGCTTCTTCTCCGCGCACCTCACCGATGATGATGCGATTGGGTCGCATACGGAGGCTGTTAATCACAAGTTGCCTCTGATGTACCGCACCCTTTCCTTCCACATTGGCGGGACGACACTCCAGTCGTACTACGTGGCGCTGCTTGAGTTGCAATTCCGCTGAATCTTCAATGGTGACAATACGTTCTTTCTCGGAAATGTAGCCGGAGAGCACGTTCAAGAACGTGGTCTTACCTGCGCCGGTTCCACCAGAGACGACGATGTTGAGTCGCGATTGGACCGCGCCCTTGAGGAGCGTCAACATCGGTTGAGTGAGCGTCTGGTTTGCCAGCAGGTCATCCTCTGTGATGGGGATGTGCCCGAAACGGCGAATCGACATATGGGGGCCGTCAATGGACAGCGGCGGGATGATCACGTTAACACGGGATCCATCGGCCAGTCGGGCGTCTACCATGGGGGACGATTCATCGACCCGCCTCCCAATTGCCGAAACGATCTTGTCAATGATGTGCATCAGGTGCGCATCATCCTTGAACATGATCCTCGTCTCTTCCAGTTGGCCTCCTCGCTCGACGTAGACCTCTTTGGCGCCGTTTACCAGGATGTCGGTGATCGTCGGATCCTGCAGCAGCGGTTCCAGCGGACCCAAACCAAAGACCTCGTCCAATACCTCAAGCGAGAGCCGCTCTCTTTCCGGACCGCTCAAAGGCATCTTGAGATTCGCCACCAACTCCTGGATCACCCCAAACACCTGCCGCCGGGTACGATCGTCCCGCACCGTGGCCACCTTCTCCACATCGATCTTGTTCAGCAGGTCACGATGGATTCCGGTTTTCAGATCCTGATAGACACGGAAATCGAGACCGCCGCGCTTCTTCGGTTCTCCGGGAAGCACGGGATTAGTCGCCAGCGGAATTACAGGATTAAAATCAGCCATACACCCTCCCAATTTTTCAAATGCCTTTCTACCGATTCCACAAACCCAAGAGGCCCTTGCCTTCTTTTTTCCTTAAATCCGCACCCGGCTTCTTGCCGATGCTTCCGGCCCACTCCTTGAGATTGCGGGTCACCTCGGAACTGGAAAGCTGGGCGATGGGGTCGCCTTCATGAATAGTTTTCACAACTTGTGGATACTGATTTGGAACTCGCCAGAAGATTTCCTGCTGTAGAACTTTTTCAATCTGGGCATCCGAAATCACATTGCGTTTGTGATGGCGGTTCAAAATGATGCGAATCTTCGCGCGAGGAATGTCCTTGCTGCCGAAGTATTCCAGCTGGCGAACCACGTTGCGTACCGCGGACACTTCCGCCACCGTGACCAGATAGAGCTGATCGCAATCTCGAATCACAGCAAGATTCTCATCGTTGAGCGCCGGAGGGAGGTCCACCAGAATGAACTCATAGCGTGAGCGGAGGAAACTCAAGGTATGGGTCAGGGCACCCGCCGGCAGCACCTCTCGGCTCGCGACGCTACCCTCTGGGGCCGGAATCAAATCCAGACCGCTGGAGTGCCGCATCACGAAACTCTGCAGAAAATCAGCGTCAAGTCGATCCGCATTTTCCAAGAGCTCGAAGAAGTTGAAGCGACCCTTGATCAGCTTGAGATACAGCGCCGCGTCTCCGAAATCCGGATGCAAATCGAGCAGCAGGGAGTTCCGGGAGAACGAGCTCGCCAGCAGAGCGCCCAGTTGCGTGGCTAACGTTGTCGTGCCGCAGCCTCCTTTGGAACCCATGAAGGCCAAAACCTGCGCCCTGCCCTGCTCCTGCTTTTCTTTTCTGCGGGATCCGATCCGCGCTATTGCTTTCACCAGCTGCTCGCGATCGAGGGGCTTCACCAGATACTCGCCGCAGCCGGAGCGCATGGCTTCAAGAATTGCTTCCGGATGTGTTTGCGAGGACACGGCAAACACCGCCGTTTCTGGAAGGCCACTGTGAATGCGCTCCGCTACTATCGCCGCACTATGGCGATCTTTGTCAAAATCAACCAGGCAAATATCTGGCGTGGGATTGCCCAAGGATTCCAGGAGCGCATCTGGATCCTGAGCACTACGATAGTCTCGAAGCCGAGCCCGCAATTGGATCAGCCCGGTCGAGCCGGCAAACAGATCCAGAAGGCGCCACATTTCGTCGTCCACGCAAACGCCCACCACAGAGACCACCTCACCGAGGTTAAAGCTTTCCCGGCGAGAAGCGTTCGTGGAATCGTTGGCCGTCATCGGTTTCATTTCACTCCCGTAGCTGCCGGAGCAGTACCTACTTCTTTGTTGCCTGGGGCCTGTTTATCGAACTTCGCGGGGTCGAGGAATGGAACTGCGAGCTTTGGCGGCGCGGGAAGAGGCGCGTCTACGTGAACCGGATCCACAATGTGCGGCGTCACTAACACGAGCAGTTCGGTATTGTTCTTATTGATTGACCTTGAACGGAACAGCTGTCCCAATATTGGGATATCCCCGATGCCCGGAATCTTACTCAACTGCGTTGTGGCCCGGTGATCAAGCAACCCGGCGATGCCGAACGATTGGCCATCCTTAAGTTCGACTTCCGTCTCAGCGCGCCGGGTGGAAATTGCTGGCACTGTAAAACCAGAGAGAGTTAACGCCTGGGAGAAGTCTAGCGTGCTGACCTCGGGGGCCACGTGCAGACGAAGAGTGTTATCGTCCTGGACAAAAGCGGTGAAGTCCAACCTCACGCCAAAGGGCCTGAAACTAATCGTGACGGTAGGTATGCCCGTCGAACCCGAAACCACCGGGAAAGGAAATTCACCGCCCGCCAGGAAGGTTGCTTTCTGGCCGCTGATCGCCATCAGGTTCGGCTCCGCGAGAATTTGAAGCACATCGCGCGCCTGCAGAGCCTGGATCGCAACCCCAAAGTTGATATCGCTGCGGAATAGAAAAAGGTTCAGAGGGTTGGTGATATTGAGGGTGGGAGGGGTGGCCGTGACCGAAGTCGCAGTCGTGTTTCCCACGGTCGTGGTGGTCGCAGAACTGGTCGAGACCGACGTTCCTCCAAATTGTCCCGTGCTCAGGGTTCCCGTGGTGTGGCCAACACTGGGGGCAAAATAGTTAGCCCCCAATTGCAACATCGCCGTTCGATCGACTTCCGCAAATTTGACCTCGAGCACCACTTGGCGTTCGTGAGCGAGGGGCACATGAACCGAGTTGACAACCTGAGGGGAGTACGCCGCCGCCATCTTGCCCAGGTCGTCGACGATATGGGCATTGGAGGCGGTTCCCGTCAGCAGCAGCCGGCCTGCGTCAGCTTCGACGTCCAATTGCTCTTTTGGATAGGAGCGCTGAATCGCATTCCGGGATAGGAGCGCTGAATCGCATTCCGCAATCCCGCAATGTCAATATCCACCGCAACATCCAGGATCTGCGATCGCCCCGACGCGTCCCAGAGAATCAAGCTGCTATTGCCCGCCGCTTTCCCTTCGACCACTACCTGTGTGGGAGAGGTCGCCATGGTTTCGACTACCGCGGGATTGCTCGAGAGCACGCGGCTCAGCGGCGCTTGAACATTGATGACCAGAGATTTGCCAACCAGCACGTGCATCGTTTCTCCTTCAGCGGGTGACGCCGGTGCCGGCGCGCTCTGTCCGGCCGCAAAAGCGCCGATCGCGAGAAGAAAACACACGTGGTACCCAAGCTTGGATTTCATCATTATGGTTTTTCCGTTTGCTTCTCATCTGCGTTGAATTTGTGAACTGTCGTCTTGGTGCCCTGAATCACCTCTAGCACGTAGGTGGGCTGGGACTTGACGACGACCCGTTTCCCGCGTTTCACGACAGCAGCCGGAGGTTTGGGCATGGGCACGATTTGGTCGAGGCGTGTGCCACGCAGCTCCGCGGTCTTCGTATCGGTGCCATTCCGCAACACAAACTGAATCGATCCCTGGGTGCTGGCGAGTTGCAGTTTTTGCGAATCCTCCGGAGTCAACAGCAGGGTCACCACGTCCACCTGCTGGGGCTTGCCTTGCGGATCCGGTTCAATGGTCTGTCCCGCGGTCAGGACCTCGACATCCTGTAGCACTGTCTGGGTAATTGTGCCCCCGCCATTCGGCATGTTAGACATGTTAGGCATATTAATGGTGCACAGTACGTCGACGTGAGATCCGGGATACAGAAATCCCGCCACGCCTACGATTTCATTGGACTTTATCGCCGTCGCTCTCATTCCTGGCGGAATCTTGGTGGACAGTCCAATTCCCGATCCCTCGAGTCCCAGATCCCTTTTCAAGATCGGTTCTTTTGCCCCAAGCGAATGAATCAAGGGATGTCCAAGGACTTCCTCTTTCTTCGTATAAGAACCCGGGAGCGCCATGTCGCTGGGCCAGTCGACCAGGGCTACGTCTTTGTCCGTCAGCGCCACTCCCGCAGGAAGGTCGTTCACCGCAGCTACAATCTGGATCACCGGGCGCTGCTGGCCTGCCCGCAAGCGTTTGAACACCATCCATGTGAGTGCCGTGGCCAAGATCGCGGCCATCACAAATGCGACCATAATTCGTTTCGCGTTCGTAAATCACCTCCACCAGATTGCGTGACTGGCGCACGCTAATGCGCCCACTGCGATCGCTACCCCGAAGGGCACTCTTTGCGAGCCCGACGATTGCACATTCAATTCAGGATGTGGTTGCAGCCCGAAAGTAAGACGATAGTATATGAGGTGCATTATATTGCGAAGAGTCTGTCCGACTGCTTTGCTGGAAATCATACGTCCGATTGCGAGAACCCCACCGGCCAATGCAGCCGTCAGAATCAACATCATCACCTGGGTGCTGCCGACCCATGCTCCAACCGCGGCCATCAGTTTCATGTCTCCGCCGCCCATGCCTCCTAAAACAAATAACAGCAGAAACAGACCACCCGCCACGAGCATGCCGAGTGCGCCGCTTTTGAGTCCAGAGAGGCCTAGAACAGCGGTCCGCAACACCAATGCCGCCACCAGGGCGCTATAGGTTAGCCGGTTGGGAATGCGAGCGCTGCGAACGTCGATAACCGCTCCCATCAAGGCCACCAGAACCGCGCCGACCAAAAAGTATTTCTCCACTAGCGCTCTCTTTCAGACCCGCCGCAGCCCGGAAAGTCAGTCGAGGAAGCTTGAGAATTCCAAGCCTCCATTTCGTTTGTCTGAGCTCCAAGCTCAACAGGTAAACAGAAATCGGTGTCATTCCAGAACTACGGGATGTTGACGTCGAGTACCGATCCGATCTTACTGAACGCGGTGTTGATATCGCTCGCCAAGCTGTTCATCCCGACAACGGCAGCGAAGGCAATCAGGGCAATGATTAGTGCGTATTCCACAAGGCCCTGACCAGCTTCGTCTCTGTGTAGCTGACTCACTGATCGCAGAATTAGACTGGTCATCTCATCTTCCTCAGGATTCGGTTTTTCCGGCGCGTGGGGGGAGTGGATCACGGCAGGTCTTGCACTTGCTATTCAACCACTTGCTATTCAACATCAGTGTTTGTCCGGGCCCCCGCTCGAACTTCACGGGTCCCGGACAAACAAACTCTTGATGTTCCCGAAATTACGGGATATTGACGTCAAGCACCGAACCGATCTTACTGAACGCGGTGTTGATATCGCTCGCCAAGCTGTTCATTCCGACTACCGCAGCGAAGGCAATCAAAGCGATGATTAGCGCGTATTCCACCAGGCCCTGACCAGCTTCGTCCTTGTGCAGTTTCAGAATCAGATTCTTCATTGTTTTTCTCCTTAAAGGTGTGCATTAGTTTTTCGGCTGTTCCAGCGCCTAGGGGTGGGCGTGGGGTACAAGTTGACAGTCATCCTCGTAGCATTTGTAGGGCCAAAACTCGTCTCATCGCGGCAGCCCTGATTTGGCTCCATCTTATTGTGCTAAAAAGACTTCCTACTGCATAAACCGCACCGGGCAAATGGCCAGCTTTCTCGAGCCATATCCTGCTGACTACGGGTTTTCGACTGTTATCTACAGGAATGCTGTTATAGGCCCATGTGAATACTTTTGTTTACAGGGTGTGACGCTACCAGGGCTGCGAGTAGGGGTGCCTTGCCTAAGATCCCCCAAAATATGACCTTTACGACGCCGATGCTTTCACTGAAAAGGCCAAAGACTTGCGTCGCGATATTGCGGGATGACTCAAGGGGCCAAATTTAGCATTCCCGGATCCCAAACGTGAAAACCGCGGTCATAGCAGTCGGCGGAAAACGCGGCCCGCTAAGACCCAACGGAAGTAACTGGCGCGAAGGAGTGGGCATGGTGGCATGGACGGGAGCGATTCTGATTTTGCTGGTTTCCATGTTCCGGCGGGATCAACGCAGCCGGTGGCTGGATCTGACGACGGTGATTGGTTACACGGTCTATGTCGCGGTCGGAACCCAACTGACCATTCTGTTGGCTCAAAAAATGACCCGCACCTACGACGCAGCATTCTTTCGGGCAGATGCGCTGTTGGGGTTCAATCCAGTAGCGTTCGCGGACGCGATTTCCCATCATTGGCTTGTGTTTGTGATCCTCATCCTCGCCTACGTTTCCCTGCCTGCTCTGATTGGGTTTGCTTGGGTTCTCGAGCAAGATCTTTTGATGCGCAGGGCCGTTTTGTTGGCAGGCTGTGTATGTTTTGTCTTTTACGGCTTGTTTCCAGCGGTTGGTCCTGGGCACTTTGACTGGACCCTTCAGGTCCCGACGTCTGCTCCAGACAACTGCATGCCATCGATGCACTTGACATGGGCGCTTTTGATTGCCATCAATGCGCGCTCAATGCGGTTGCGCCTGGGGCTATGGGTCAACGTTGCGTTGACGGTCGTTGCCACTCTGGCTTTGAGAGAACATTACCTGGTTGATCTGATTGCGGCCGTGCCTTATACGCTTGCAATTCAGTGGATGGCTCGCCACTACAAGAGCTATTTGCCAGTTTTCAACGCAATTACATCTCGCGCTAACGCCGGCCGGCTCGAGAGAGGCGAATCCCAATTGTGAAGCCCGTTCCGTATTACGTATTAGCCTTGGCCATGGCGGTCCCGGCTGCGTTAGTGGGCGTTCAGATTCCCTCCTGGCTTTCTCTCCGCTCCGAGACACTAGCGTTGCAGTCCGATCTTCGAGTGTTCTATACCCCTGGATACATGTTGCGCACCGGCCAAAGGAGAGATATTTACAATTTCGCCGCTATCCGCCGCAATCAGGATGAGAAGATCGCTTCCGATAACGCCGCGGTGCCGTTTCTACATCCCGCCTACGAGGCCGCCGCTTTTGTGCCGCTTTCATTTCTTTCGTATCGCACGGCCTATCTTGTCTGGGCCGGAGTGAATTTGGCGATTCTCGGATTGATTTATTTCCTGCTTAGTCCCTGCCTTTCCGATCTGTCACTGTTAGGCCCTCAATGGATACCTCCGGCCCTGCTCCTGGGATTTATGCCGGTCGCGTTCACGATTCTCGCGGGCCAGGACTCTCTGTTCCTCCTGCTGATCTTAGTGATGGCCTACCGCCTCATCGTAACGCACGAACTCCAGGCGGGAATTCTGTTGGGGTTGGGCATGTTCCGGTTCCAAGTCCTGCTGCCGATCGTTGTCCTTTTCCTGCTGTGGCGCGGCTTGAAGTTTGTTGCCGGCTGGACTATAGGCTCGGCGGTGATCCTGGGTATATCGGCCACGATCACTGGAATTGCCGCCCAGGTACAGTATGCAAACTTGCTGCGACAAATGAGCGGCATCTCGATCTGGTTGCTGATACGCCGTATGCCGAATTTGCGTGGTCTCTGTTCAGCTTTCGGCCTGGGTATTATTCCGCTGGGGCTGGTATCGCTTTCAATTTTTGTCGTTGCGGCGGTGGTGGGCGCCAGGCAGGATGCGCGGCACAAGCTTCTTTTAGCAGTTTCCGTAAGCGCTCTAGCGACGTACTACTTGTTTCTGCACGATGTAAGCGTTCTAGCCATGCCCTTGCTCCTCGCAATTAACGAGGCCATTGCCGGAAGAGACTGGGTTCGCGCAGCTCTGGTTTCTGCTTCGCTGTCAGGATTCGCGATCTTCTGGTTTGCCCGAGATAGCTTTTACCTGGGAGCGTTATTTACGTTGCTCTTCGTTGGTATAGAAACGTCTCGGCTCTGGAAGAAAGGCCGCGACATCCAGCCGCGTCTTAGCTGACTGCCAATTCCTACGTTGCAATTCCTACCGGGAGGCGTTCACCGCTCTTCGCAGGAAAATAACGCTGTGATCGTCCTCATACGCCTTCTCCCATTCGGAGGAGCCGGCAAGCTTTGCGACCAGAGGGCCTTCACGTGGCAGCAAACATGCCCTGACGGCATACTTTTGCAATAGCACAAAAGCACTCTGATCCGCCCGGGCGATCGAGATGTAGTCTGCCAGCACGCCGGCATATTCGTAGATGTCGAGCCTGCCGTCGATGAAAACCTGATGTTGCGGCCCTAATGACCAGATCAAGAAGCCACCCCAGTGGTCGTTGTTGAACATGCCGCTATCCACTGGATGAGCCCGAAGATAGTCGACAGCACCAACGGGATAAGCGCGGCGGAGCGTCTCCTGCAACTTCCTATTGGAAGGCATGAGCGCTATACCGCCGGCGAGGATCGCCACGATGAACACGGCATTCATGGCGTAACTTTCCTTGGCGGCGTTGTAGGCAGGCAGCAGCCGTGCCAGATATGTTGCGAGAACCGGGGCAAATAGAGGGACAAACAGCAAAAGGAACCTGTTGTGAATGAAGCACTCATAAGTCACGGCCAGCAACGGTGCAATGATTTCCAGGGGATAGACGATCGGAGAAATTACCTGAGCGGCGATCCAAGCCAGCACTAACAGCAGAAACGCCTGACCCCACCAGGTGGACAGATCCAGCTGCCTCCATTCCACAACAAAAAATACATTAAGGGGCTGCGAATGCATTAGTTGGAACGGGTAGGCCGCCAGCCGCGCGCCGTAAGGCGTGAGCAAAACGGCAAGGCCGCTCAGCACGGAGACCAGCAACAAATGTCGTCTTTTTGCCTGTGGCCACCGATCTGACCTCAGGCTCCCCCACTGAAGGCCCACCAGTCCGCCCACCCAGTAGCACGCGAGAAAAAACAAGCCGAGCACGAAGCTGCCGTGCGTATTAACCCACACCGCAAACAGCACGGGAAGAAACCAGAGCGATTTCAGGCGCTCCTGTTTGAACAGATCCAGGGATATCAAGGTGAGCATCAGGAAGATGTATCCCAGCATCTGCGGGCGCAGAGTGAACATGGGCTGTTCCACTTGCAGGAGTATGGCGACTGCCGCGGCGGAGCCGAGGGGGTTCCGCGTCCGAAGCAATGCGTAGCAATACGTCAGCAAGACCAGCACTACGGAAAGCAGCACGAGTAAAATCTGTAACCCTTGCAGGGAGTCCAGGCGTACGGCCAGGGCCATGACCATTTCTCCGAGCCACTCATAGGCGAGCCACGGGTTCCCGTGAGCGGTGAAGGAGTAGGGGTCGACGCGGGGCACATGGCCGGTCGACAGAATGCTCTCGCCCGTGGCAACGTGCCACCATACGTCTCCTTCGGCAAAGAGCCTGCCTGAGCCCGCTGAGGTCGTGGTAAGAAGCACGCCGAGCGCTAGCGTTGCTCCGAGCAGGACCTGGAAGGAGAAAACACGTTGGAAGGCAGCGACAAGAACCGGCGCCCGCGAATGCTTGTTTAAGGTTTCTGCTGTTGCCAACCTAGGCTCCTGATGCTCCATTTTTAGGCGCACGATCCACGTTCAACCATGGGTGTTCGAATTTTTTCATTCGCTGGATGTGAGAAACTGCGCGCATACCAGTACCACGAGAACCAGACGAGGCTGCTCCAGAAATAGATTCCGGTAGCCGGGGGAATCTGCGCCCGCACGATCAGCAATAACAGCAAATCCAGCAACGCAAACAGAACGATCAAGAGTTGCGATCGCGCCTTCAGCCTCGCCCGTTTTAGCCACAGTACGCTCTGCAGAATGGCAGGGAGCAAGACCACCTCATCCGTCATCCACGAATACGGCGTGGTCAGCAGCGACACGATCAGCAGCGCGGGGCCGTGTGTGCGCCAACTCCACATCTCCCGATTTCTCGAGTAGTACCACAGGGACCATAGCAGCCCGAGGGCCATTGGCACGAACTGCACCCAGAACAATCGCCGGAAGAAAAGCACCCGGATCATGCCGCTCAGCGCCGGGATGAACTCATTCTGTATTGCCTGTTGATGCAGCATCTCGCGGTAGTGCTGGAAAATCGCGGGATCGAAGGCGATGGCAATCAGAATCGCGAGCAGGAGCGCCGCGGATATAGCGCCGAGCAACATCCATTTCTTTCGAGCAACAATCCACACCGCCAGGATCAGCCATACCAAGATGAAAATATGCGGTTTCGCCATCGGCAACAGCAATGCAGTGCCTGCCAGGAGAGGACGCTCTTGCTCGAGAAGAAAAAAAAGGGAGATGCCCAACAACAACACCATCCCGATCTGTCCCGCAACCAGGCAGGCCGCGACGGGAGCGAAGAGGTAACCCGCCAGGAGAAATACATTGGGAGGACGGGGGCCATCGCCATACATCCGCCAAGAGATACGCATGGAGATCACCAACGATGCCAGCAAAATCGCCTCCCATGCCACCCACGCCCAATAGGAGCTGAGCAGCCCCACCGGAAGTGTCATCCACACGGACCAGGGCGGAGTGCGCAGCATCAGTGGCCGGTTTGCCGGATATCCCTGGCTGCTCTCCAGCCTCTGTACCTCCGAGACCGAATAAGGATTCTGACGGTGTACTAGAAGCTTTCCCGCAGCCCAGTATTGAATGGAGTCCCGTCCAGATATGCCGGCTCGGATCTTCTGCTCATGTCTGACGAGAAACCACACCAGCAGAGCCGCCAACCCGAGGTTTAGTACGATCTTCAGCGTTTTCATAGGTTTTTGCCGCCTTGATCTCTTGCTCGACCCACTGCATTTGCCAGATGAACTCGCAGATCCACTTGCATTGTAAGGAATGCGCGTCAAACTCACTATTGCATTTGGGTATGATGGACCGTCCCAGTTACGTGGGCGGCAGGAGCGGCCACGGCAGGACCGAAACAGGGGAGCAGGGGCATGACCACCGGCAGTGAAACGGAAACAATTTCGTTCTCAGAGGTCGACAGTGAGCGATTTGGAGTGCGCGTGGCGAGGGCGCACGTCAAGCAGCAAAGTCTCCAGCAGGTTCTGGATTTCTGTGCCGCTGAGCGGATCAATCTGCTGATTGCCCGTTGCTCGACCCAGGAGCTCCACACAGCGCAAAAGATGGAATCCCTGGGTTTCTTGTTGATGGATACGCTCGTTTACTACAGCTTCGACCTGGTGAAGCGCGCGATTCCTGACGATTCTCCTCGAGCGCACGTGCGGAAGTTTGTGCCTGAAGACAAGGGCCAAATTGAGACGGTCGCAACAGCGGCATTCAAAGGCTATCATGGTCACTACCATGCTGACTCCAGGTTGGACCCAAAAAAGTGCGACGAAGGGTACGTTTCCTGGGCGATGCGATCATGCACCTCAAAGGAGGTCGCGACCGAGGTATTGGTCGCCGAACGAGATAGGAAGATTCTTGGATTTCTGACCCTGCGGCTGAATAGTCCGAAGGAAGTGGAGGGCGTGTTGTTCGGGGTAGCTCCAGAAGCGCAGGGAATCGGGGTTGGCCGCTCTCTTATGGTTGACGGGCTGCGGTGGTGCAAAGATCAGCAGGCGAAAGAAATGGTCATCTCTACCCAGGTCACGAATGTCGGGGTGCAAAAAGTATGGTGCAGGGTTGGTTTTGACCCTGCCCACTCCTTGTATACGTTCCACAAGTGGTTGTAGTCATGGTAGAGGCAGGCAAAGACGCACGCTAGCGACAGTGTCTCGCGTCTTTGTTCGGTCCGGGGCAGACCTGTCCGCCGGTGCCAGGGTCGAACCATTGCGGCTCGGCTGGCTTGATGGAAACAGCCTGTCGCGTAGATGCAACATGGGAAACTCAATCATGGCTCCCATTGCTATACCGATGGCAACGCAGGCTATCACGTCTCCTGAAAAAGAGAGGAAGCTCATTTCATGCTGCCGCCAAAACGCTGTCCCCACAAGGTGCCAGAGATAAATTGAGTACGAGTAGCGCCCAACTTTGGCCAGCAGCGGAACGCGGATTGATCTGGTGCTGGCCCACAACACCACAAGCGAGAACCCGGCGAGGTTATAGCTGACCTGAATCGAAGCAAATAGCGGGCTGATAGTGTCAGTCAAGAGTGATGGCAAAAGCAGTACAAGACCAAGCGCACCGATCCCCCAGCGGCTTAGGGCCGTGAATTCTCCACGGCGAAGATGAAAAAAATAGCCGAGCGTCACTCCCGCGAACAGCGCGTCAACCCTTAGGTTCGTTGGAAAAAGGACCGCTTCCATGTTGTCGCTGTTAAGCGAAACAGCCAGTCGTAAAATCAGGCAAACCGTAATCAACGCGACAGCGATGTACGGCAAAATGCTCATGCGCCTCAATCGGTTGAGCGCAATGAGGACCAGCGGCAGGACGATATAGAAGTGCTCCTCGACCGCGAGCGACCAGGTGTGTCCCCACCATCACGGAAGGTAACTCTGCAGAAAGAGTACTTCCGAGACAAGCTGCCTCGAAGCGGAGCGTGGATCGTGCGCATCAGGACTCAAGTTCGATGGAGAGAGGTGTGGCGAGGAACACGGTATTGGGTTTTTCGGAGAGAGAAGAAGAGAGACAAGGTGAAACCCCACGAAGCAATCCTTGCCGAGCCTGGCGAACTATGGGAGCAAGCGACCGCGAACGCATTAAATCGCGAATGCCGGACTAACAGATCGTCTCTGAATGAAGAACTCCTTGATCGAGCCGATAAGAAGCGCCTGCTCTTCTTGCGTCAGGTCGTTATAGAAAGGCAATCGAAGCAATCGAGGGCTGAGGTCCTCGGTGACGGGACACTTCCGTGGCCCGAATGTCGTCCCCATCGCCGACAGGTGCAGAGGAACGTAATGGAACACACTCAATATGCCCTGCGCTTTCAAGTGCGCAATCAAGGCCTGGCGGCATTCCGGCGAGGGAAGAATCAAATAGAACATGTGATAGGACTGCTCGCATTCCGTTGGAACCACAGGCAAGCGTACGTTGTTCTCTTGAGCCACGTCCTGCAGATGCCGCCAGTAGTATTCCCAGACTCGCCGCCGCTTGCACTGAATTTCCTCCCGTGCCTCTAACTGGGCCAGCAAGAACGCAGCCAGCAAATCGGATGGCAGATAACTGGAGCCGATATCAACCCAGGTGTATTTATCCACTTGACCGCGGAAGAACTGGTTGCGATTGGTTCCCTTTTCGCGGATGATCGTGGCGCGTTCGGCCAGTTCCGGATCATTCACCACCAGGGCGCCGCCTTCTCCACAGATGATGTTCTTGGTCTCGTGGAAACTCTGCGCGCTCAAGCAGCCGAAGGTGCCGGTGAGCTTGCCCTTGTAGCGGGCAAACAATCCGTGGGCGTTGTCCTCCACAACTCGCGCGCCGTGGCGTCGTGCAATGTCGCAGATCGTATCCATTTCGCACGCGACCCCGGCGTAGTGAACAGGGATGATGGCTTTTGTCCGCTTCGTAACCAGGGATTCGAGACGATTTTCATCCAGATTCAGAGTGTCAGGACGGATGTCGGCAAACACGATGCGGGCGCCGCGCAAGGCAAAAGCGTTGGCCGTTGAAACGAAGGTGAACGAAGGAACAATGATTTCATCGTCCGGGCCGCAGTCAAGCAGAAGCGCCGCCATTTCCAGAGCATGCGTGCAGGAAGTCGTCAGCAACACCTTGGGCACGTGCAACTCCCTCTCCAGCAGTTCGTGGCAGCGTCGAGTAAAAGGGCCGTCACCGGAGGCCTGGCCGTTGGCGATGGCTTCGGCAATGTACTTATACTCGTTTCCCGCAAGGCATGGCCGGTTAAAAGGGATGCGAAAGTCCATTCAGGCCGTTCCTTTACTTTCCGGCGTGCCAACTACTTCGCGAATTGCGTAACTTGGCCGGTCCATCATGCGGAAATGCATGCGCGCCAGGTATTCGCCAATAATTCCCAGAGCGAACAATTGCGCTCCCGAAAAGATCGCGATGATAGAGGCGTGAAATGGAAATCCTGGGACTCCAGATCCGCTGAGAAAATAACCGGTCAGAACATGAATCAAGAGGCCAACCCCAAAGAGCGTAAAAAAGAAGCCAATGATACTGGCGAACTGCAACGGCACAGTGCTGAAGCCGGTCATCCTATTCATGGAGTGCGTGACCAGTTTTCGAAAAGTATAACCGGACGTGCCCTTCCGCATCCGCTGACGCACCGCCCTCCATCCAAAGCTCATGGCTTCCATCTGACTTCGAAGTCACCTGCATCGGCGCGATTTGGAAACTCGTGTTCGAGAGCAGTCTTGAGATCGTCCGCGATCGGGTCGACACCCCGATGATGATGCAGGACTACAAGATTGACGTTGTGCAGCTCAATGGCAGCCAAAGCACGCTGTGTCCGCCCCGAAGGATCTTCATAGAAATCATAAAAAATACCGCTTGGATCATGAAAACCAGAAAGAAAATAGACCTCTGGGGAATCGGGCTTGGCGAAAATGTATTCGCCGCGAGCGTGTTGCCGGATAAGGCTGTCCAATTCCTCATACTCGCGTGCGCTTTCAGCCGTAACACGGAGCCCGCCTGCACGAGGAAGCGAAAGTCGGACCGTCTGGGTATCAGGCGCATACTCGTACGCCAGGTGGTAAACGAATCCTGGCGTCAACTCGAATACGTAGCAAAAGTAAATGTTCCTGAAGGGAAACTGAAGCAAGCCACACGCGGCCGTCACCGAAAGAGTTATGAATAATCGCTGGCGCTGCATGAATTCCAAACGGTTGAGCGTGGACCTGCGAACCAGCAGGCCAACGCCAAGCACTACCACGACTGGCGCAAGGGCCCAAATCGTGTTCCACACCACCATATAGAAACCCGGCATTTGACGAGCAAGCAGCAGAGCTGCCGGAATCAAAAGAGCAATGGATACCCCGAGAAGGATTTGTCCCCAAAACTGTCGCGGGTTGATCGATCTTATTGAGAGCACAGCAGCGATGACGACCAGATCTGCTAAACTCCCGAGAACGAAGGAGAAAACTTCTGGTTTGGCTCCCGTATGCAGAACTAGCCGGCCTGGGATAGTAATAAGATCACGTACGACCGGGGAAAGGCTCCCAGTCAAACAGTAGGGGATTAAGAACACCGCAATGGGGGCTGCAACGCCGATTCCAAACCATGCTAATTCCCTTAAGAAAAAGGAGAATCGCCGGCTACGATTCGGGGCGGCATGAAACTCTTGCCACACAATCGTCGCGCCGACGGCGAGGTTTGGAACCCAGTAATAAAGGTACGTAGCCGCATTCGCCAACTTCCGGAGAAGTCCGAAGAGCAAGGCTTCATATAAGAGTACGCTGGTTAGGAGGAAACCCCGGTACCACATACTCTCGCGGCGGTCGGCGGGTGCGCTGCCGGGCGTCATTTGCTCACGAAACAGAAGAAACAACAGGGTGCCAGCGACGAAGTACACGCCCAGCTGCTTGAACAGGAACGAGATTCCGCCGCAGAACCCGGCAATCAACAACCAACGATCCGATTGTGCCTCGGTGTAGCGCAACAGTGCCGCAAGGCCAAAGGTTGCGAAGAAGAGGTTGTACCAGGACGGCATGGCCGCCGCATAATTCGGCGGTCCCCAAGCCACCGCGAGCAGGGTCACGGCGCCGGCAACTAGTGGGGAAACAAATCGTGAAGCCACATAATAAACCGCTGGGACCCAGGCCAAGAAAAATAGAAACAACATGTAACGCATGCTGGCCAGGTTCGTTCCGAAAAGCCAGAACGCTGCCGCATTCAGGTAACTCGATCCACCGGTATAGCCTTCATGATAGTCACGGTGAGGAAGCTCTCCATGCAGGACTCGATCGGCACTCTCTGCGAGAGTTCCTTCATCGGCGGGAACCCAGCCGCGCTTCAACTCCCGCGCCATATACAGCCCGCTCAACAGCAAAACCAGGGCAAGCCAGAGCCAAGTGCGAGAAGAGGGCTTTGCCGGCAGCACGTGCACGCCAGGGGCGGAAAGACGTTCAGGAACGCCTTGTGGCAACTCGATGCCCTGAGGAGTCATTTATTTTGCGGCCTTCGCCGGTTTCCCGCCAGGCATGGCCGGTTAAAAGGAATGCGAAAGTCCATCAGGCCGTTCGTTCACTTTCCGGTGTTGTAACGACTTCGCGAATTGCGTAACTTGGCCGGTCCATCATGCGGAAATGCATACGGGCCAGATATTCGCCAATAATTCCGAGAGCGAACAACTGTGCTCCCGAGAAGATCGCGATGATGGAGGCGAGAAATGGGAATCCTGGGACTGCATCTCCGCTGAGAAAATATCGGGTGACAACATAAATCAAGACGCCAACCCCAAAGAGCGTAAAAAGGAATCCCACGATGCTGGCGAACTGCAACGGCACAGTGCTGAAACCGGTCATCATATTCATGGAGTGCGTGACCAGTTTTCGAAAGGTATAACCGGATCGGCCCTGCTTGCGGGCTTCGTGACGGACTTTCGTAGCAGCAAAATGGTTGGTTCCCCAGGTCAATAAAACGTCGACGGAAACAAATGATCCTTCATACTGGCGAAATACATCCGCCACCTGCCTCCGAAAAGCACGAAAAGCTGAGACTTGGCTGGCAATTTCCGCCCCGACGATATTTCTTAACGCCATCTTGGTGGCGAGCGAGGCCAAGTCGCGTCCCAAACCATGTTGCTCTCGCTGCGGTGTCCGATACACGACGTCATATCCGCCTGCCAACACTTCCAATAGATCCGGAATTTCCTCCGGAGGATGCTGCAGATCGTCGTCCATCGTGACAATTACGTCGTATCTTGCGGACCTTATGCCGCACAAGAGCGCATTGTGCTGCCCGTAATTGCGCATGAGGTTGATACCGGATACCCGTGGGTACTGGCGCTGGAGTTGGCAGATAATTTTCCAGCTGCCGTCGGGGCTGCAGTCGTTGACGAGAATCAGTTCGTACTGGACCGCCAGAGAAGGCAGCCTTTGCGAGAGCCGTTGCACAAGTTCCGGCAAGACAGCTTCGCTTCTGTAAACCGGCACCACGACGGAAATGCCGGTGCACCGGCTCGCGTCAGTTGGGGCAGTTAGCGTTTGGCCGACCAGATTCATTGCCGTCACCCGCGAGCCACAGCGGTAATTCCCGCTACGATCGCGACAAGTCCAGCCATTTTCTGGACGGAAATCTTCTCGTGCAAAAAGTAAAAAGCCGCCAGCGTGATCAACGTATAGGTCAGGCTTACGAACAAGGGATAGCAGGTTGAGAGTTTCTGCGTCGCCAGGATTCGGAACCACATCAGAGCAGCAATGCCTGACAAAGCAAATCCGAAGACAAACACCGGCTGGCGGCACAACCGGACCAACGCCTGCAACGAAGGGCTAAACCCGCCGGCTGCCATTATGCCATTCTTCATCAATAGGTTCGCTACAGCCATGCAGAGTGCAGCGATCACCAAAAGAGTGAAACCCGCAAGTGTCACAGTGTTCGCCCCCTATACAAATTCGTAAATGTCAGCAAACGATCATAGCGCAAAAAGCCGTGTCATCCGCCGACGTACTTACGTCCGCCCGAAGTTCATGGCTTCCATCTGACTTCAAAGTCTCCTGCGTCGGCGCGATTGGGGAAATCTCGCTCGAGCGCGGTCTCGAGATCGTCCGCGATTGGTCCAGAAAACGGCGGACGACGATTCAGGACCACGAGATTAATATTGTGCTCCCGGATGGCCGCCAAAGCACGTTGCGTGCGTCCCGAAGTTTCTTCATAGAAATCAAAAAAGATGCCGGTTGGGTCATGAAATCCCGAAAGAAAGTAAACTTCCGGAGAATCGGGTTTAGCCAAAATGTATTCACCGCGAGCATGTTGCCGGATAAGGCTGTCCAGTTCCTGATATTCGTGAGCGGTTTCCGCGGTGACTCGAAGGCCGCCTGCACGCGGAAGGGAAAGCCTGACCGTCTGGGTGTCAGGCGCATATTGAACCCCAAGATGGTAAACGAATCCTGGCATCAGCTCGAGTACGGCAAACAGGAAACAAAAGCACATCACGCCGCTTACGGCCAAACGAGGTGGCTTATCCATCAAGCTGACGAGAGCTGTGGCGGACAATAGAACAAGCGGGGCAATATAGCAAAAATAGATGGTGTTACTGAAAGGGAACTGAATCAAGCTGCATGCCGCCATGATTGAGAGAGTTAAAAATAACTGTTGGCGCTGCAAGGTCCCCAACCGGTTGCGCACACACCAGCGAATTAACAGGCCTGCCCCTAGGACGGTTATCAATGGGGCAAGAACCCAAATCGCACTCCACAGCAACTGATAGAAATACTTTGTCTGCCGAGCCAGGAACAAAGCTGTTGGAATCAGCAGGGCCAACGGCGTTCCGAGAAGAACTACTTCCCACAATCTCGGGACTGTTTTCGATCGTGTTAGAAGTACCACGCCACCGAGCAGAAGATTAGCAACGCACCCCTCGAGGAACCACAACACCGGAGGCTTCATATACGCCTGCCCCATCACTCGGCCTGCCACCGCAAAAACGTCGCGCACTAGAACGCCGACATTCCCCGTGACAAGGTAGGGCACCAAGAACAGGGCGATGGGAATGGCCACACCGAGTCCGAAGAGCGGCAGCTCGCGGAATAGGAAGTGA
>WNGK01000953.1_pt1 | contig 33578 bp, 21 predicted proteins | sample 5400601 | NCBI WGS metagenome assembly WNGK01 (sample SAMN13153376, study PRJNA577476) | soil metagenome | isolation source: 60 cm soil or saprolite under Garry oak tree replicate 1 | place: USA:California | collected 2016-06-15 | reverse complement strand
GAGTCTCTCAGTCGCCGAGTTTGTAATTGCAAGTCGACTTGAAACTGATCTATTCGGTCTGGATGGGATCGCGTTCCCGAGTTCCTCGTTCATTAGGCCGCAGAAATCGCACAGCTTTGGAGCGAATAGAACGTGTCGGAACGGGAACAACGCCTTGAGAAGTTTCCTCTTGAACCCGGAAACAAAGGCGCCGGACCACAGTACGATTGTAGGGGTTCGGAAACGAAACAACTCGCAACCGATGGCGCAAAGCCAACCCGTCCATCTGCGCACGACTGCAAGCGTCAACTTGTGGTTGAGGCCTTCCTCGGCTTGCCAAGCCACTTCCTCTGACGCATAGACCTTGAGAACGGCGTTCGGAAAGGCCGCCATCAAAGATTCCGTGTCGGTTTTCCACCTTCCGAGATGGCCCGATGGCAGCGCCAGCAGCGTCAAACGGCGCCACTTCGTTCTGTCCGCCAGGAGCGAACGCGTTTCTGTCTGGAGCGTGGCCAGACTGCCCCAGTCCGGGGACAGATGCGACTCAGGAGGTAGGCCGCGCGCTCCCTCGACACGGTGATAGGTCTCTACGAATTTCCCCGCGTCTCCCTCGCCTCCAGCGATCTCGCGAATGCGAAGTTCCATTTTCGAGAGCTCGAACTGCGAAGCGTACACGGAAACCACCCGTAGCTTTTCGGTGAGGACGTCCGTGATGTCTTCCGTGCACCGAACCAAGTGAGTGCCACACTCGGCTAACGCGGCGTGGATCCGCGCGGCCCGGCCGACACTGGAACTGCGGGGCACGTCCTCATACATGAAGACCGGAAGCTTTGAAAACCGGTCGCCAGCCTCGGCTAGCATCAAAAGGCATGCACTGCGAGTGGTGCGATGATCGACATGATCTACCACTCCCATGGGGATCCACAGCTCGTCCGGCGCAAGGACGCTCAGAGTGTGCATGAGTCGGTTGGCGATCAGCGAAACTTCCTCCGCCCTCGGGAAGAGGTCCACAAAAATATGACCAGTGGCATTGAACCTTTCGACGGTTACTTGGGACCAACGCTCGACCGGCCAGAAACGAAGCGGAGCGTCGGTCCAATCCAAGCAACGCTGCTCTGCCCCTAAAAGCTTGGCCACAAGAGCCGACTCCTGTTGCCTCAGCTTCGTGATGTCCCGAACATTCGCAAGATCCAGCTTCAAGTACGCAGTGAAGTTGGACCACGTGACCACCGATAGAATTGTGATTCGGCATCGGCCCCGCCGGTGGAGCAGAAGACCTCCGATACCGAGGGCGGCGTCGTCCATGTGCGGCTCGATGACCACTAGGTGGGGGGTGGCAGGTGGCGTGATCGGAGGGATCAACTCTAGAATCCTGTCGTTGTGCCATTTCAATAGTCGGTCGCCTGCGCCGGGGTGCATCTTCTCCAAATCGTCCACGGTCCTGCGCCCGTCTACGCTGTCATAAAGGAGCACCTCTTCGGGTGTCAGCTCGAGAAAGAGTTTTTTAGAAGTCAGAAAGAAAATCTCGCGGCCACGCCGCTGATTGTGCGGCAGGAGCTGCGGGATGTGGGCACCGACGTCGCACACTGTTGGTTTCATACGTAAGACTTCGCCTTGGCCGGGTTTTTATGCTACCCGCTTTGATATTTACACCATAGTCATATTGTGCCGTACGCCAACGTATTCTTTTCCGTGAATTTTTGAAAACCGGAAAAAAAGTCAGTTAGCGAGAAAGGATAAACCGCCATGAGAGTGCAGAACACGCGAGCAGAAGATTCATCAATCAGTTCCTATAAGGCTCTGGAAAGGGGCCAGCGCCAACGTTCAGGACTTCATCCAGGGTTCATTCGAACAAGAAGTGACGGAGTTTATCGGTAGACACAAACCGGAGCGACACAATGACGGCTCCATCTGCCTTCAGGCGAATGTCAATCAGCGAGAGCTTGGCCCAGTTTGGCTGCTGAGCCGTCACACACCACAAAACGCTCTAAATACCAAATGAAGCCATGGGTGATCCCGCCAGCGACATAGAAGCCGACGACCTGCCGGAGAGTATTGATCGCATAGGCTACGGTGGAGCTTGAGCCGGGAACATCGATCGTGGTGAAGATGCCCTCGTCCAGGACAAAGCCGTGGAAGAGCCCGCCGGTGTTATAGTCACCGACGATCTGCCCGAACCCATTGGTCCCGTAGGCATGGGTTTGGATTGCGCCGGGGACATTGATCGTAGTGGACACGCCGCTCTCAAGGACGAAAGCTCCGCTATCGAAATTGAAGCCCACGATCTGCCCGAAATTATTGATTCCATAGGCAACGTCGGCGTCATCGATCGTGGTGAAGGCGCCCTTCGTCAGGACGAAGCCGTGCACCGACCCGCCACGGCCATAGTAGCCTACGATCTGCCCGAGATCGTTGATCCCATACGCAACGGTGAAGCTTGTGCCAGGGAAATCGATCGTGGTGAAGGTGCCATTCTTCAGGACGAAGCCGTGCACGAACGAGCGAAAATCGATATAGTAGCCGACGATTTGCCTGTTCCCGTTGATCCCATAGGCAACGGTGACGGTCGCACCGGGGACATCGATCGTGCTAAAGGTGCGCTTGTCCAGGACGAACCCGTGGAAAAACCCGCCACGGCTATAGAAACCCACGATTGCCCCGCCGGCATTAATCCCATGTACGACGGTTAGCTCGGCTCCAGGCACATCGAACGTGCGGAAGGACCACGCACGGGCCGAAGATGTCGTCACTGCACCCACAACCAGGAGTCCCGCCAGAAACCATTCCCGATATCTCATCAGAGGAACTCCTTTCAGGGTTCCCCACTTTCCGCGACGTTCAGTTTTGATTGCTGGCGATGATAACCCAAATACGTTGTTCCTTGATCCTGTACGAAAGTGCTCCCACCAACAGGACTCGGACCAGGCCTACTCCAAAATGCGTGTGGAGATTCAATCCCACGAGCATGCCGGCCTTGCACCGCGGGGCGTCGAGAGCCTTCTTGTAAACCCATGATTGAGCCAGTAGCTGACTCCCGTAAGTGGACAATTGTCCTATCCTTGAACCGGAGAAAGAGCCCCCTCAACTGATTGAGTTATCCGACAATTGCACTCCGTTTGGCAGGAAGAAATCGACATCTGCCCGTATTAAAAAAGGTCGGATTAGCCGATGCGCACCGTACCAAACCGCAGTTATGATTCAGTCTCGTCAATGCACTAGAAACTGAAATGACCAACGTCAAGGCGTTCTTGAAGGCGTTCTTGGAGAGTTGCTGCGTACCTATGCGTGCGTTGCCGCTGGCTGCTCGCGGGACGTTGCGACGCACAGAACCGAGGCAGGACGGTACTTGGGGTGTGGCTGTAGAGCTCACAAGGCGACGCGTTCTGGATTTGCGGGCTAAGGCATGTGGAAACTTGGGACCTTTGTTACAAGATTGACCATGTGGTTGCTAGTTCCGCTTACGTTTGTGTCCGGCAATCGGGCGGAGGCGCAAAGCAATACGTATTGGCCTTCGCCGCAGCCCGATAAACGAGGCGGGGAGATCCAGGCTTTGACGGGAATGGATGAGCCGCTGGAACTGTTCGTCTCTGGATTTGGAATTCTTTCGATCGCTGCAGCCTTGAAGCTTCGGCTGCGGAGAAGACCACCGCTCGAATCACACGATCTAGAGCCATCAGATGCGGAAGAAGTCGTTTTTTCCGTGCGAGGTGACACATGGGAAACTGGAGACCGCGAAGCCCCGCAGAGTATTTCGCGATCTTTTGGCGAAAAAAACTCCTGATTCTTCTGTTTACGGCAACGATGTCACTCGGGACATTCGTTGTCGTCAACGAGATTCCGGGTATCTACCAATCCCAGGTGACACTTGTGATCTCCGTGCGCGCCGCTAAAGACGCAGAGACAACGAACGCGCGCATCTCGGCGGCTAAACAGCAAGCGATCAGCGCTTCGAATCTGAAGCCTCTAATCGAACGTTATCACCTAAAGGGTGCAACCGAGAGTATGGACAGCGCGGTTCAAAGTCTACGCAAAGAGATCAAGATCGAGACGAAGCTGACCGACTCTTACCCTCAATTTCCTGAAACGGTCACGATCAGTTACCGTCATCAGGATCCAAAAGTGGCGCAACAATTCTTGACGGATCTCGTTTCGATCTTCGACCAAACCAACGAGGTCCTGAGGAAACAGGCCGAAACAGAAGCAAGCTGGCTGGATTCACAAATCGCAGAATTGGAAGGCCAACTGGCGGAGCCCAGCATGATTGCTGCTGTCAACGGCCTTGATCCAATCCGTGTAGCGAACGATCCCACCGTCGGGCGACTAGCTCTTGATTCAGCGATCGGAGCCCTTGGCGATAAAGAATATGCGCTTGAGCAGCAAATTGCGGAGCAAAAGCGACAGATTGCCGAGCAACGGAAGATTGTCGACTCCATACGGTCAATGGCCACTCCCCAGGACAGCGCGGATGGTGCTTTGCTCGTGCGCAAAGCAGAGCTCAATGCACAGCTTGTGGAGTATGCATCGCAGTATACGGACAAGAATGCCAAAGTGGTCCAAGCGAGGACACAGCTTCTCGAAATCGACCGCCAACTCTCGGCGCGTGAGGCGAAGAACCAATCTGGGGGCATAGCTGCCACACCAGCCTTGCAGGAACTTCTTACTCTGGAACGCGATCTCATCCGGCTGCAGACTGAGCTAGAAATCACGCGGCGCGAAACCGGGCGGAAGAAAGCAACTTTGGGAAGCCTTCCTCAAGCTGACGTTGCCATCTCTAAGCCGGAAGCGCTTGGCTCCAATTTACCGAAGGCCGAGGCCCGAGCCCGCTACGATCGTCTTCTCAAGCGGTACAACTCCCTGACCGAGCAGCGTGACGCGTTCCAGAAGGCTGGCGCGATGGAAGGCCGCGGTCAGCCACTTTTTGAAGTCATCGACCCCCCGAACTTTCCGCAAAATCCTGTTGGACCGAATCGCCTGATGTTGAGAGGGCTCGCCATGGCTCTGGCACTCGGAGTGGGTCTGCTGGTGGTACCCGTTGTTGAAGGAAGACGGCTGCTGATGATTCAAGATCATCGCGACGTGGAATATTTCTTAGGTGTCCCTGTCCTTGGTCTGATCCCAGAGACGGTCACACCGGTGGAACGGCGCCGGAGGTGGCCGCGCGCGCTTGCGTGCAGGTGCGGCATCGTATTGCTGGCGGCGGCTTTGCCTGCCGGAGTGCTGGTTCTGAAGCATTTTGGGCTCCTTCGAATCGTTGTTCCGTTGCTAGGGCATTAAGGTCACAAGGATGAAACAGTTTCGCAAAATACCAGGGGAACCAGGACAGGAGGCTTTGGAGCAATTGAGTCTGGAGCGCTATTCAGTGGAAGGGCTTCCAACTGCAGACCTGGACTACCGTAAGAGGGAAGCTTTAGCTACGTCGATCCATCGCCACCCCACGCCTGGCCCGGTTCGTTCCATCACGCTTGATCCGATGCGGTTGAATCCACATCTGGTGAGCTTATGTGACTCCCATCCACAAGCGGCGCAGCAGTACGGCAAGCTCGTTGTGGAATTGATCTCACTTGCAGCGAAGCGCACATCGAAGCGCGTGCTAGTCACCTCTGCTAAACACAGTGAAGGCCGGACCTCTGTGCTGCTCAATCTTGCCGGGGCTCTGGCCCGCGCACAGTTGAGGGTTCTAGTCGTAGACACTGATTTGTTTCGGCCGTCGGTGCTTCGGTTACTAGGAACAGATGTGGAAACCGGACTCCCAGAAGGGCTCTCGCGCGGTCTGCCGCTTGCTGAGATAGCAGTGAAGGTTCTGCCTTTCGGCTTCAGCTTGCTGGCGACTCGATCTTGCGAAGAACACCCTGTGGAAGTGCTGAATTCTGCGGCGTTGCGTGCGGACTTGGAGTCTCTCGAACCTAATTATGACTTCATATTGTTCGACTCACCACCACTGCTGGCAAGGTCAGATGCGCGAATACTGCTGACTCTGGCCGACGGCGCCTTATTGGTGGTCCGCCCAGGCGTGACGAAGCCACGCGAAATGGCAAAAGCTCTGGCCATGTTCACTAAAGAAGATGTGCTCGGTGTAGTGCTGAACCGTATTGTGTCGTCATTCACGGATGAGTAGTGAAGTAGGAACTGTACAAAGATGTCCAGAAAACTCTGTCTGTTGATCTTTGAAGGTGTGTCGATTTACGTATGTGGTTTGGCAGCGATCTATATCCGGTTTGCTGGTGAAGCGTCGCAGGTGCTCATTGACAAGCGTGGCTGGCTGAAGCTTCTTCTTTCGATGGTGATTGCAGAGGGGGCATTCTATCTCTTCGACCTGTACGATTTTTCCTTGATTCGGCTACGTTCTCTACTGGCCATACGGATCTTTCAGGCATGTGGTCTGTCGGCTATGACACTTGCCCTCATTTTCTATTTTGCGCCACAGTTGTTGGTCGGCCGAAATGTCTTCTTCCTACAGTTCCTGTTAGTGCTGACTGTAGTGTTCTCCTTGCGTCTCGTTATCATGTGGTTTCTCGGTAATCCGCGGTTAGCCGAGCAGGTACTCATTGTTGGGACCGGCAACAATGCGATCGAGCTTGCGCGCGAGATATTAGCGCACCGCGAAGACGGTTTCGAGGTTGTCGGTTTTGTAGGAAATGACCAGGGCCTGGTTGGCAAGAGCCTGATCAACCCTCGCGTGATTGGGATGGTGTCCGAAATAGAGGAAATCGTACATCGTTCCCATGTCGACCGGATTGTAGTTGCTATTTCCGACGAACGCGGTCTTTTACCGCTCAAATCCCTCTTGGAGTTGAAGCTGCGGGACGACGTGGCCATCGAGGAAGCACCGTTATTTTACGAGCGGCTTACTGGAAAGATCAGTACCGGGCAATTACGACCGAGTCAATTGATTTTCGCGAATAGCTCTCGATGGTTGCGTTTCTACCGCCGCTGGCATCGAGTTGCGGACGTTCTTTTTGCGCTCTTCGGACTAATCCTAACATTGCCCCTGATGCTGTTGACGGCCATCGCGATCAAGCTCGACTCGCCAGGGCCTGTCTTCTATGCACAGGAACGCGTAGGGTTTCGTAATCGCGTGTTCCGGATCATCAAGTTTCGCTCAATGAACATTAATGCCGAAGCCGACGGTCCGAGGTGGGCAGACGTACGCGATTCGCGTGTCACTCGCGTTGGCCGTTTGATTCGCAAGCTCCGCATTGACGAACTGCCCCAGCTTATCAATGTTATCCGTGGTGAGATGAGCTTCATCGGTCCGAGGCCCGAGCGACCTATCTTTGTTGAGGAGTTGAGTCGCCGCATCCCCTACTACTCGCAGCGACACTGGGTAAAGCCGGGCATTACAGGCTGGGCTCAGGTGCGTTACCCGTACGGGGCTTCAATCAAAGCAGCGATCGAAAAGCTCCAGTACGATCTTTACTACATCAAGAACCAGTCGCTCGTACTTGACACGATTATTTTGTTCGAAACGGCCCGTATCGTTTTGTTCGGCAGATTAGCACGCTGATCAGCATGCAAAGGAAGGAGTATGGTAGGCAGCCTGTTAAGTTTAAAGATCTCGCGGTTATGGTTGTGCCTGATTATCGTTACACCAGCAATACCCGGCAAAGTGTGCTTGGCCGCGCCGCAGGCGCCATCGCCCTCGGCAGCCGACCTGTCGCGCTCGAAACAACCTCAGCCACTCACGCAGGCTGAGCCGTCGGAGTATTTTGAAGAAATCTACCGTGATTTCTACAACAACTATCGACTGGGGCCAGCGGATGAAATCGCAGTTCGTGTGGCTGGCCAGCCCGATTACTCGCTCGATAGAATGAAAATCTCTCCGCTAGGACGCGTCTACCACCCGCTTGTAGGCGACATTGAAGTCGCCGGACTGACTGTCGAACAACTTACCAGAAAACTCGCAGCAGATTTTCGTGAATATCTCCTCAACCCCAGGGTCAGCGTGGAACTTGTGGCAGCTCAGAGCGCCAAGATCGGGGTGCTTGGTGAAGTTGTACATCCAGGAATCGTTGTAATGACTGAGCCCATGACGGTACTCGGCGCCGTTACAGCCTCTGGTGGTGTAGCGGATTCCGGTAATAAAACTGAAGTAACTTTGCTGCGCCAGACCAATGATGGCCGCTTGCGCACCGTGACCATCAACCTTAAACGTATTCTTGCAGGCAAGGCGGATCCTGACGAGAACCTGACACTCAGGGCCGGTGACACTTTGATCGTAAGCAGCAATGTTAGGAAGAAAATCTCAAACATTGCTGGTCTCGGGGGATTCACGCAGTTCCTTGCGTTTATCACGCTTGCTGGACGCTGACACATGGAGCAATACGAGGGAAGGTTCGTGAAAAAAACGCAAAAAACAAAGGCGCGACTTTACGAACCGACGCCTCTTGCCCGGTTCGTAACGGAGCGGCTGAGAGAGATGAAAATGAGGCAGTCAGATTTCTGCCGCCTAAATCAATTTGATCAGGGAATGCTGTCGAAAATACAGAACTCAGCAGCCACCAATCTCAGTCTTGAAACCGTGTTGAAGCTCGCAATTGGCCTGTCGGTGCCGCCGGAGAAAATCTGTGGCCTGATTGGCCGCCTGGAGCTTCACGATTTGGTTACGGGCGCATACTCCACAAACTTCCAGCTGAGATGAAAATGCTAAAGCAAACACTGCTCTACTTTATGTGGGCCTCCGGCGCGTTAACGCCTTTTCGGGTAGCGAACCGAGGGAAGATCCTCATCCTGACCTACCATCGTTTCAGTGAACGCGAAGAGGGGGTGTGGATATCCGCCCGCGCCTTTAGGCAGCAGTTGGAATACCTCACAGAGCACCACAATGTGATGTCATTAGGTCAGATCCTTACGCGGTGCTCCCACGGTTTACCGCTCCCACCTGGCACCGCGGCGATCACCATAGATGATGGCTACCGCGATGCTTACGAGATTGCATTCCCGATTCTTGTCCGATACCAACTGCCCGCGACTGTCTTTGTCGTAACGGACTTCATTGATCGCAAAGCATGGTTGTGGACAGACAAACTTAGGTTTGTGACTGCACGTACGCGAGCCAGCGTATTTAAAGCCGTGATCGGTGACCGTACCTTCAATTTGGAAATGACCGATGCCGTATCGCGTTTTGAGGCGGCAGCGCGGGTCAACGCTGCGCTGAAGTTGCTTCCCGATAATCTCAAAGAGGAGAGCATTGTCCGAATCGCCTCTTCACTCGGCGTGGAGCTACCTGAAGTTCCGCCGGTCGAAATGAGTTCGACTACGTGGAGCCAGCTTCGGGAAATGGAGCGCGCCGGCTTGGAGATCGGATCGCATACCCTGACGCATCCCTTACTGACGAAAGTCCAAGACGATCGATTGTCCCGCGAGTTGCGTGAATCGCGCGCGCGGCTGGAGTCCATGCTGGGTCATCCAGTCGACCAGTTTTGTTACCCGCACGGCGCCTACAGCGCTCGAGTGAGAGAGGCAGTCGCAAACGCAGGTTACCAGTGCGGGGTCACGACGAAAAGGGGCCTGAATGGCCGGCAGTGCGACTCGCTGACGTTACGCCGAATTCATACGGAACCTGACTTCCCGCACTTCGTGCAAAGTGCAAGTGGCGCGGAGGACATGAAAGGCAAATTGAGAGCGCTGGTAGATTAATGACATCGTACAGTCTGAATTCCATCGCAACAGCTAAAACCGACGGCTTAGCCATGCAGACAATATGGCTTACCGGAGCACGGGTCATCGCGCTCATCTCGTCCGTCATGCTGCCGATAGTGTTGGTGCGCCTGCTTAGCCAGACTGAGTTTGGAGTCTACAAGCAAGCATTTCAGATCCTCTCTACGGCTGTCTCCCTATTTGGCCTTCAGGTCGCTTCGAGCATCTATTATTTCATCCCGCGTGAGCCGCAGAAGAGACCACAAGTGGCGATGAATGTTTTGTTCTTTTACGGTGTAATTGGCTTACTGGTAGCTCTGTTTTGTGCGCTTTATCCCCGCTGGATCACAATGATTTTCAAGAGCGACGACCTGGTGGCCGACATTCCTATGCTTGGTCTCGCCATTTTACTTTGGCTCATTTCATCAAATCTCGAATCGTTCGTACTCGTCAATAGGGAAACCAGGTTGGCTTCCCTATTCTTCGTAATCGTTAACGTCACAAAGCCAACTCTATTAGTCGGGGCCGCCCTTCTGTTCGGAACTATCCGGGCGCTCATCTTAGCGGCGGTGGTCCAGGGGGCGCTGCAATGTCTAATTATGTTGACTTATGTGTATCGCCGCTTCGGACCGTTCTGGCAAGGATTTGACCGGCAGCTATTTCAGGCGCAAATCGCCAGCGCGTTACCCTTCGGGCTCGGCGGGCTTGTATACACCGCGCAGAACGATCTTCACAATTATTTTGTATCTCATTACTTCGATGCAGCGGCTTTCGCGATCTATTCAGTGGGTTGTTTCCAGTTGCCGTTGCTGACAGCTTTATTCGACGCGGTCGACATGGTTCTCAACCCGGAGGCTGCCCGGCTTCAAGAGGGCGGATCAACCAAACGGTTGGTTACCGTTTGGTTGAACGCAATACGCGGTCTGGCCCTATGCTTTGTCCCGGTCTGCGCCTGGCTTTTCGTTATGAGAGGAGAGGTGATCGTCTCGCTTTTCACGGAAAGATACGTTGGAGCCGTGCCGATCTTTGCCATTAACGTCTTTAGCCTGTTGTTATGGTTTCCGAACGGCGCGATCGTTCGGGCCTTCTCGGAGTTGAGATACTTCCGGTTTAAGCTTTACTTTGTCCTATTACCTTTGAGTTGTGTTGCGCTCTACTTCGGGATCCAGACGGCTGGTCTGATCGGAGCGATCACTGCGACGGTTGTGGTGCGGTTTCTTGATGTAGCGCTCACCTCGTTGACAGTCAGCCGCAGCCTCGGTATTAAACGGGGGGATTTTCCCACCACGGAGATCATTCGGATTGGGGCGTCCGTCGGGATCGCCGCCTTATTCACTTTTTTCGTCAAGGCGATACTGGAAGGCCTGCCTTTGATTGCTAGGTTAGGAATCTGTTCTGCCGTGTTCTGGATAGTTTACTTGACCGCCGCGCTCCTTACGGGCGCAGTCAGGTCGGAAGAGAAATCCAAGATACGCCGTTTCATAAGCGAATTGTATCGAAGGCGTTTTTTAGGAATGGATGTGTCACCCGAGACTGAAGGTTCACGTGTGCCATGAGTTTACGTACTCAAGAAGATAATTCAAGCGGTATTGAGCGGCAGGGATCGCTTATACGCTTGGGCGAAGGCTGCATCTTTGAGAGGCGCCAACTCCCTTCGCACCCGGACCGTCTGGCTTTTGCCGGCGTATATCTGTTCACTCTTCTGTTGCATGTGCGTCCCAATGAGCTGCTTCCCGGTCTCGTCGGCTCGTTCCCATTGATCAAAATCGTGGCGATCCTCACGGCGTTGATCTACTTCGCTTCTCGCCTTAACGAGAACAGGAAACTCATGAACTACCCGCTGGAGATGAAGATGGTCGGATTGATTGCGGTACTTGCCATCCTCTTTATTCCCGTTGCAACCTCACCCCAGGATTCGATGGATGTACTGTCTGATACATTTCTCAAGATAGTCCTCATTTTCGCGTTAATGCTCAATGTCATTGGCACCTCTGAACGGTTGCGCTCGTTGTTGAAACTGGTATTGATCTGTGAGACTGCATTCGCCATTGACGCGATCAGGAGTTTCCATGCAGGCGAAGTCGATGTCAATAACCGGATCCGAGGCGCCTTTGTAGGAGGTATCTTTGGCAACGCGAACGATCTCGCGACATCGCTCACGATGTATTTGCCCTTGGCGGTGGCGTTCGCCCTGACTAATAAAGGGATCCTTCGTCTGATTTACATCGCTTGCGCTGCGCTGATGGGAGTGGCTGTTTTAATCAGCTTTTCGCGCGCCGGATTCATTGGGTTCATTGTGGCAGGTGGTGTACTCCTGTGGAAGTTGGGCCGTGGTAAACGTGTGACTTGGGTAGCTTCGGCGGTCCTGCTCGGCGGGCTCCTGATCCTGGTGATGCCTAGCGGTTATGGTGCTCGGGTGTTCACAATCTTAAATCCTGAGGCTGACAACACGGGATCCGCTCAACAGCGGCAAATGATTCTCCAACGTGGCGTTCTAGTGGCGGCGAGGCACGCCGTCATTGGTATCGGCATGGGTAACTTCCACATCTACTCGTTCAGAGAACTCAGAGCGCACAATTCCTGGGTTGAGGTTACGGCCGAACTCGGAGTGGTTGGACTTCTCGCCTACGCGACACTCATCATTGCGCCGCTGCGTTCGCTCCGGCGAATCGAACTTGAGACTTTGGGGGCGAAGCAGACCCAATCAGAGACCTATTACTGGAGCGTGGCATTACAGGCAATGCTCGCCGCATATATCGTTGGTAATTCTTTCACTTCAATACAGTATTACTGGTTTCTCTACTACGCCGTCGCGTATGCGGTCGCTCTGAGAAAAATCCACGGTCTGGAACAGATGGAACCCATGCCTGAAATCTGGTCCGGATCCGCGGGAGTGTTGTGGTTCCACGGCGCGAAAGGATCGCTTTCAGAGCCCGTACTACTCAGAAGCGGGTCGAGAACGAATTCTTGAAGCAAATTCGAAGGTCGTAGTCAGCGAGAAAAGAATTTATGTGTGGAATAGCGGGATTCGTAGGAGGGGAGGCGATAAGGGCGCCGGAAGCGCATTCCGTCATCCAGCAAATGTGCGATGTCATTGAGCATCGCGGACCGGATGAGGAAGGCTTCTACGTCGAGGCGGAGGTGGCACTCGGGATGCGCCGACTCTCGATTATCGATCTGGTTACCGGGCGTCAACCTATATCAAATGAGGACGGCAGTATCTGGATCGTATTCAACGGTGAAATCTATAACCACCAGGAGCTACGTGAGGAATTGATCCAGCGCGGACACTCCTTCAGGACGCGAACTGATACTGAGGCTATCGTGCACCTTTATGAAGACGAAGGCGAGCGTGCGGTGGAGCGGCTACGCGGGATGTTTGCTTTCGCCATATGGGATCAACGCGAACACAAGCTCTTCATGGCTCGCGACCGTGTCGGCAAGAAGCCGCTCCACTATGCTCTGGTTCGCGATACGTTGATCTTTGGCTCCGAAATCAAGTCGCTCCTCCAGCATCCCATGATCAAGCGGGAAGCCAATTTGGAAGCCATCTTAGACTTTCTGTCCTTCGGCTATATACCCGATCCCATCACTGCGTTCCGGGGCATTCTCAGATTGCCACCCGGACATACCTTCACTTTCAAGAATGGCCGTATTCAAACGCAGCGTTACTGGGATTTCGACTACTGTGGGGAAGCCGAACGCAGGCCTGCCCATGATGAGAACTACTACATCGAGCGACTGCGTGAATTGATTGCCGAGTCCGTTCGATTGCGCCTTATGAGTGATGTGCCGCTGGGAGCTTTTCTGTCGGGCGGAATTGACTCGAGCACGGTGGTGGCGATGATGGCGCGGAACATGGGTCAGCCGGTAAAGACGTTTTCTATTGGTTTCAGTGAGTCCGACTATGACGAACTTGCATTCGCGAGGACCGCTGCCCGGCATCTTCAGACCGAACACCATGAGTTTGTACTAACACCCGATCTGTGTCGCCTCGTGGAAGAGATCGTCTGGCATCACGACGAACCCTTTGCGGATGCTTCAAGCATTCCGACCTATGTGGTTTCGAAAATGGCACGAGAACACGTCACGGTGGTGTTATCTGGCGATGGCGGGGACGAATTGTTCGCCGGATACGATCGCTATGCGGCCCATCAAAAGCGGGAAAAATTTGAGCGCATCCCCAGCTTTGCGCGCCGCTTGATGTTGAGGACCAGCCACCTGCTACCGCGGTCTGCGTACGGTAAGAACTTTCTGCGCAATGTGGCATTGGATCCCGCTGCCCGTTATGTCGATTACATTTCCTACTTTTCTGAAGACATCAAAAGCGATTTGGTCCCAATTGGAACTCGTCACGCGTTTGGAGGACATGACTCTGCTGAAGCGTTCAGAAAGGTCTTTGCAGTACCCAGTTCAGCGGACCGCTTGGATCATTTGCTTTATTTAGACGCAAAGACGTATTTGCCCGGCGACATCTTGACTAAGGTTGACCGGATGACCATGGCGCACTCGATTGAGGCGCGCGTGCCGTTGCTAGATCACAAGTTGATTGAGTTTGTCCAAACCATTCCCGCTTCGCTCAAACTGTTCAGGCGGGAACCGAAGTACATTCTGAAGAAGGCCGTGGTTGGATTGATTCCCCAAGAGATCATCAATCGTCCGAAACAGGGGTTTGATGTGCCGATTCGCAAGTGGTTGAACTACGAATTACGCGAGTTGCTCTACGATACGCTGACCGGTAAACGCGCTCGCGAGCGTGGTCTGCTTAACCAGAGTGCGGTCCAGGCAGTCTTGGATGAGCACCGACGAGGCCGGCGCGACAATTCGCGGCATCTGTGGGGGCTCCTGACGTTGGAGCTTTGGCACCGTGCTCTTATCGATCGCCAACCAGAGATCAAGTTTGCCGGTGCTAAACATGTCAGCTTTGATCGTCTGGCGATGGGCGCCAGCGGGTGAAGGTTAAGGTTTCCACATGAGATCAAAACAAGCAGAGTTCCTGACTAAACTTCGCTGGTCACTGCCCTGGCTGATGCGTTACCCCTTCTGGGCGGCCAAAAAACGGCTTGGGCAGTTGTTGGAAACAGCAGGGCCTCGTCACTTGATTTTCGTTGTGGCTAATCACTTTGAGCCATCTTGGAATCAGGAGCGCATTCCTCTGGACTGGGCAATACAGCGATCAAAACTTCAACATTGGAGTAAGCAGGCCCGCCAAATAGGCCGTGCTATCCGCGACTTCGATAGTATGCCCTTTTGCCATACATATTTCTTTCCGGCTGAGCAGTACCATCCATCTCTGCTCGATGACCTGGCGGAGTTACAAGCAGAGGGTTTTGGCGAAATCGAGATCCATTTGCATCACGGCGTGCGCAAGCCGGACACCGCTGACGATTTAAAACGCACACTTGAGACTTTTCGAGATGTTCTCGCCGAAAGGCACGGATGCCTTTCACGACTGAACGGAATTGGTCCGCCTATGTATGCGTTCGTCCACGGGAATCTTGCGCTTGGGAACTCACGTGGAGGCCGCTGCTGTGGAGTGGACTCCGAGTTTCAGGTTTTGGCGGAAACTGGATGCTATGCCGATTTTAGCCTACCCTCTGCTCCAGATCAGTCGCAGGTGCCCCGGATCAATGCCATCTACCAGTGCGGCCGCCCGCTGCATGAACGAAGCCCGCATCGCTCCGGACGCAGCTTGCGTGTGAACGATTCCCCAGCTTTGCCAGTTTTGTTTACAGGACCTCTAGTTCTCGTGTGGCGCGGTCGCCGGCTGGGTCGAGTGCCGATACCGAGCATTGAAGACAGTGTCCTTTCCGCAAGCCGTCCGCCGAACCTTGATCGACTCCGTGACTGGCGGCGGGCCGGCATAGGCATACGAGGGCGGGCAGACTGGTCTTTTATCAAGCTCCATTGCCACGCATTTTTCACTGAGGATCAACCTTCAATGATTGGAGACTCCATGCGTGTCTTTTTAGAAGAATTGTTGGAATTGGCGGACCGAAGTGGGGAATTCAAAGTTCACTTCGCGACTGCCCGCGAAGCCTTCAACATCGCGATGGCAGCGGTAGAGGGGCAACCGGGCGAGCCCGGCCGTTATCGGGACTACCGGCTCCACCGGATCACGCATTCTAGGTCCGAATCTTCGACGGACAAGGAGGTTGCCGGAGTGCTCGGCAGAAACACTACTTGAGGTGAGCCAAGCGCTGAATTGAGAGTTTGTGCAAGGAGGACTATTTGCGATGAAAACAGAGATCCTGACCGGGATCGGCAAGATCCCAAAAACCAAGACGCCAGTCGAGATATTTTCGACGTGCCCGCAATCCTACGGCGCTACCCCCGAAGGTTTTCGCGACAACGTTGCTCAGGTCGCCCGTTGGTGTGAGAGGTACGGCTGCAAGGGCATGCTCATTTACACAGACAACTCCATGGTGGATCCCTGGCTCCTCGCTCAAGTGGTGATTGAAAACACCACCACCCTTTGCCCTTTAGTTGCAGTCCAGCCAATCTACCTGCATCCGTATTCGGTCGCCAAAATGGCCGCTTCGTTCGGCTTTCTGTACCATCGCCAGCTCTACCTCAATATGGTGGCCGGCGGCTTCCCAAACGACCTGAAAGCATTGAATGACCTTACTCCGCACGATAGACGATACGATCGACTAGTGGAGTACGTCACGATCATAAAACGGCTCCTAGAAAGTTCTGACCCGGTCACTTTGGATGGTGAGTTTTACAAGGTGGACAAGCTCAGGATGACTCCGCTTCTGCCACCTGAGATATTTCCGGGCGTTTTTGTTTCCGGTTCCTCCGACGCCGGTTTGGAGGCCGCTCGAACGATCGGCGCGACTGCGATCATGTACCCGAAACCAGCAGGGGAATATGAAAGTGAGCCGCCGGATCGAACCATTGAATCAGGCGTTCGCGTTGGGATTATCGTGCGGGCAAGCGCGGAAGAAGCCTGGGATGTTGCACACCGCCGTTTTCCCCCCGATCGCAAGGGCGAGATCACCCGCGCGTTGGCGATGAAAGTGTCCGATTCTGTTTGGCACAAGCAAATATCCGCCTTGGGAACGCCTTCCGACGGCAATCCATATTGGCTGGTGCCTTTTCAAAGCTACAAGACGATGTGCCCGTACTTGGTAGGCAGCTATCAGACGGTCGCCGCAGAATTGGGACGGTATGTCGGCCTGGGTTTCCACACCTTTATCTTGGACATTCCTCCCAGTGAAGAAGAGTTGTATCACACCGGTGTGGTGCGTGAACACATACGCAAATTTGTCGCCCGGGAGGGGCTCCAATGAGTTTTCTGCTTCAGGAGTTGTTGACCAAGCAAGCCGAATTATTCGCCGGGCGGACGGCCGTTGTCATGGGACAGGAGCATCTAACCTACGGCGAACTGGAGGCCGCTTCCAATCAGTTGGCCCGACTGCTCAAGGATAGTGGGTGCGAAAGGGGCGATCGTGTTTGCGTGTTTGTCCCCAAGTCGCCAATAGCGCTGATCGGCATCCTCGGCATTTTGAAGGCGGACTGTATCTATGTTCCTCTTGACACATCTAGCCCAGTGCCCAGGCTGGCTAAGATTGTGGACGCCTGCACTCCACGGTATATCCTTGCCGCCGGAACCGTGTGTTCACACCTTGATGATCTGATGGCCGACAACGCGCGCAACAGCGCGATCTCAGTCGGATGGTTAGGAGAGGGCAAGGCGGGAGGGGCTCACTTCAACTCAAAGTTCACCTTGGAAGATTTGCGAGGCTACAGTTGCGAGCCTCTAAACTTTGAGAACAGGAGCGGCGACCCAGCGCACATCCTTTTCACCTCAGGGTCTACAGGTGTCCCCAAAGGTGTCGTCATCACCCATTCGAATGTCATCCATTTCGTTAACTGGGCTGTGAAGTACTTTGGGATAGCTCCCGGAGACCGCATTTCGGGTCATCCTCCACTTCATTTCGATCTTTCAACGTTCGACATCTATGGAACCTTTTCCGTGGGTGCAGAGCTCCACTTGGTTCCACCCGAATTGAACTTATTGCCGCACAAGTTGGCGGAGTTCATCCGCAGGTCGGAACTCACTCAATGGTTTTCGGTGCCCTCCGCCCTGAACTACATGGCCAAGCATGACGTAGTTCAGTTCAATGATTTTCCAACGCTAAAGCGCCTGCTGTGGTGCGGTGAAGTCTTCCCGACACCGGCTTTGATTTATTGGATGAAGCGATTACCCAAAGTGACGTTTACCAACCTCTATGGTCCAACTGAAGCAACCATCGCCAGCAGCTACTACACGGTTCCCGGATGCCCTGTGGATGAAAGTGCGCCGATTCCAATCGGAACGGCATGCGAAGGGGAGGAATTGCTTGTATTGAATGAAGCGTTGCAACCGGTTTGGCCCGAAGAACGTGGTGATCTTTACATTGGCGGAGTCGGCTTGAGCCCGGGCTATTGGCAAGACCCGCAAAAAACGACTGCGGTGTTTTTGCCGCATCCGGCCAGTCCCAATTCAGGTCACCGGATCTATAAGACTGGAGACCTTGCCAGAATCGGCCATGACGGACTCGTTTACTACATCGGCCGAGCCGATTCACAGGTCAAGAGCCGAGGCTACCGTATCGAGCTCGGTGAGATCGAGTCCGCCTTGAATTCTCTTAATCAAACCGCAGAGGTCGCGGTAGTTGGCGTCGAAACCGGTGGATTCGACGGCATCACCATCTGCGCCGCGTATGTTCCGCTTCCAGGCGTCGACGTTTCGGCAATCCAATTACGCGGCGCAATCAGTAAGAGCATACCGAGTTATATGTTGCCGTCGCGTTGGAAAAGTTTTGAAAGGTTGCCAAAGAATGGGAACGGTAAGATCGATCGTCCGCAACTCAAGCAACAGTTCTGTGAAGAGGGAACTCAGACCGTGATGCGGTCTTTGGTGGAAGGGCAAGTGAAATGAACCAAGTCGTTGAAGCCTATTCTCGATTAGCCGACGAATACGATAGTCTCGGTAACGTCAACTCCTGCTGGGGTCGCGTTACAAAGCACTCCCTTGGCCTCGTAGCGCTTCAGGAAAAATACAAGGTTGTGGTCGATGTCGGATGCGGCGTAGGTCGTGAACTGGCGCAACTGGCATCACACGATTCGCCGGAAGTGGAATTCATCGGTATTGAACCTGCCACGAAAATGCGAGAGATCGCAATTGCTCGCACGGCTCAGTATCCGAACGTCCGAATACTCGATGGGACCCTTGAAAGCTTGCCACTACAGGTACGATCGGTGGATTACCTGTACAGCATTTTGGCATTTCATTGGACCACTGATCCTGCCGAAGCGGTTAACGAGTTTGCGCGTGTGCTAAAACCCTCCGGCGAAATGGATCTAACTTTCATCGGGCGGTATAACGGACGGGAATTCATTCAGAAAACCACGCCCATATTCTTCAAGTACATGTCGCCGGAAATGATGGTTAGGGCAGCCTCATTGCGTAAACAATTGACAGTGGAGCAGACGTATACGCTCTTCCGCAAGGTTCTTGGGTCGCACGGGCTGACTGTTACGGAGTCCTATCATACTTATAACGATACTCTGGAGGGCCACTGGAGTTGGTGGGTCCGAATCGAGGGACAGTTGGTCAACATTTCTGAATCAGTTAGAGGTGACTGTGACGGTGAGTTGAAGGCAGCAATAGCGCAATTGGAAACAGATAAGGGGATACCGTATACCGTCCACCTGCTGCACGTAAGGTTGCGGCGTGGGTGACACAGTTCAGGAGGAATCTGATGCAAAGAGACTGGGTTTGCGCGCAAATCATGGTGACACTCACTGAAAAAGTTCACGTAGAGGTACCTTCTGTCGAAACGGATCTACTGGAGACAGGCATCCTGGACTCAATGACGTTGGTTGAATTGATAATGCATATAGAAGAAACCTTCGGAATCACCATCACTCTCAAGGATATTGAGTTTGATCAATTGCGTTCCGTCGCAAGAATTGCCGAGCTCGTCGACCATCTGTTGGCGTTGCGCATGAAACTGAATGTCGGTGTGCCGCGATAGTTACGCGGTAGCAGATGCGTGAGGATACATGAGTACAACGACCACCGAATCGGCTGTGTCTTTACACGCTGAACTGCTGACCGATGATACGCAATTTGATTCCATCCGCGAAAGATGGGACGAACTGCTAAACCACAGCGAGCAGTGCTGCTTCTTCCTTCGCTGGGCGTGGAACCGACTTTGGTGGCGCACCTACGCGCCGCCCAAGAGCCGTCTTTTCCTCATTACCTGCAGCGACGAATACGGCAGGTTGTTCGGAGTGGCCCCCTTCTACTGGCGGCGGACCGCAGGTGTTTCACGTCTGAAGGAAGTGTTGTTTCTTGGCACAGGGGTTTCCGTCAAGACTAGTGAATACCTCGATATCGTGTCACGTGAGGGATATGCACAGGCAGTAGCTGAGACGATTGCCGGTTTCCTGCGGCAGAACGATGATTGGGATCGGCTCTGGCTCTGGAATATCCCCGCCGAGTCGAAGATACTGCCCTATTTCCAGAAAGCGCTGGGTGCGGGAGTGCTCGCCAAGGTTTGCGACCGTTCCAATTATGTGGATACCCGGTCTACCTGGGAGGCTGTGAGATCGAGAATGAGTGGCGACCACCTTCGTCGAAACATTGATCGTCTCAGCCGAAAACTCTTCAGGGAACACACGTGTGAATTCCGTCTCGTCGATATGCCTGAAGATTTGGACCGAGTCACTGATGACTTGGTGCGTCTGCACCAGGCCCGCTGGCAGGCTAAAGGTGGGACTGGTTCATTCGCGATGTCCGAATTTGAACGCTTCATGAGAGAGGCGATCCGTTTCAGCCTAACGGACCGGCGGCTGCGGTTCTGGATACTCGTCGTTGATGGGAAGTGCCGTGCGGCTCTTGTGGCGTTCGTTGACTACGGCGTCGCACACTATTTTCAAAGTGGGTTTGATCCGGATTACGCCAAACTCAGTCTTGGTCGAGTAATGCTGAGACTTTGCATTCGAGACTGCATTGAAGCAAAGGATATCAATGCTTTCGACTTCATGGGAGGAGGAGCGGCTTACAAGGATCAATGGTCAAATACGACAAGGGAGGCGATTGAACTGGAACTGCTGCATCCAGGTATGCGGTCGCGAATTTATGTCGCACAGGTGCGAACTCGGCAGGTGCTCGGAACTCTATATCACGCCATAGTACCTCACAGTCAAAGAAGGTGGATCCGAGAGCGCTTTGGATGCATTCGATCTTACTTCCCCTTTGGCCGCAATATCGAACAGCAAAGCCGAGCCGGTTTGTAGCGGCCATGTTAATCGTGGAAGAAAGAAGGAAAGAGGAAGAGGGTTGCGTTTTATTTTTAATTGGCGAAACCTATCGGCTCTAATGACGGTTGCGCCCATTCTACTGGCAATTCTCCCGGCGACTGGATCGGCGCAGGTGCGGACGCTGTACATGCCGGTGTCGGGCGGGAGTGCCAGCATGGACGCGGGACTAGCACTGTCGAACCCCACCCTGGAACCGGCAACTGCAATATTGACCGCGCGAAGTTACAGTGGTGCTCTCATTCAGGGTCCCAGCGTTACAAACCCGAAAACACTCAGCCTGCCGCCTCAGAGCCAAACGGCGTTGCGCGCTGTGGAAATATTTGGTGCGGGAATATCCGAAGGCTGGGTGGAGGTGCGGCTATCCTCACCTGACGTGTTGGGATTTTTTCTGCTTTTCGACTCGGGTCTCAATTTTCTGGATGGGGACGCACTGGCAGCGGCTCCTTCAAACCAGCTCATATTTCCAAAGGTGACTTCCGACCCGTCATTGGCCAATCGGCTTACCTGGATCAACACCAGTGACAAGGAAATCAGACGAGTCGCTGTCTCATTGTTTGAAAACAGCGGTCGTCTCGTATCGCGAGGCTATTTTCCGTTGCCTGCATATGCGGCGTTCTCCGGCTCCGTGCGTGATCTTTTTGGGGATCTGGAAGCGTTTGATGGTTATGCCGTTGTCGAGACGATTGATTTGCCCCAGCGCGATGTCCTGGTGGGCTCGGAAATGTATAGGTACGGTTCCGATATCGCCGTGCTGAATGCCATGAAGGGGTCTTCCAGGCTTCGAACGGGCTATCTGCCTCACTTTGCGAGCCAGGGCGGTTACTACTCGACGCTAGTGCTGGTGAACTTCGGTGTCGAGACTCAGAACGTACGCATCACGGCTCAGTTTCTGGACTCGAGTAATCAGTCGATGACGCCATTATCGGTCACGGTGGAGCGATCGATTCCAGAAAGTGGGCGGATTGAAGAGCGCGTTGACCAGATGTTCGGGTTTTCGGGAGACAAGTTGATCACCGGCTACATTCAATATCAAATACTGGGCAGCGGCAGCGGTTTGAGTGGTTACCTCGAGTTCCGAACGACCGATGGGGTTCTATTGTCCGCAGTGACCGCTCAGGGACAGGGCTATTCTGACCTATGGTTCTCTCACGTTGCCGAAGGAGCTGGGTATTACACAGGGCTTGCGTTTCTTAACGCTAACAATGAGTCCTCGCTTGTAACAGTCGATACACTTGACGTTGATGGCCGCCATGTCGCTTCTACAGCGCTATTGCTAAGACCAGGTGAACGCCTGTCTCGATTGCTTCGGGAATTGTCGCCAGCCACAGCCAATCAGCTCGGCGGAAGTGTGCATGTGACGGCATCTCATCCTGTTCTTGCATTCCAGCTCTTTGGAACCGATTCGCTCAGCGTGCTCGCGAATGTGCCTGCTCAGGGTTCGATGTTATGGCCCCAAGAAGTCGGCCGTAAGGTGTCATCTCGTGATGGGGCTAGCGTGGTAGTGCCGGATGGTTCGGCTTACATTGCCATTCCTCCTCATGCATTGAGCGACGACACCGTAGTCGAAATAAAGTCAGTCAGCCCTTCAGATCTTCCTACACCGTCATCGGGCGAGCGGATCGCAGGAGCGGTAGAAGCTTTGCCAATCGGTGCCCATTTCGATATCCCTGTCAGGCTAACGTTTCCGCTGGATTCTCCGCTTCCCCCCAATTCCGTCCTGCCGATGTTGACCTTGCAGCCTTCGTCGGGCCAGTACGAACGGAGTGAATTTGTTGCGATCATTAGTCCGTCCGGTCGGGCCGCGTCGGCTGATGTCAGCCACTTCTCAGTATTCGCGGTGGCGGATATGCCCTCCGGTTCGGGCGAAAGTGTAAAGATCCTCGGTCTCAGTCCGGCGACCGGCGTATCGGGGACGACCGTCACCATTTCTGGTTCTGGATTTAACCCCAAGCCGGAGGAGAATGCAGTGATGTTTGCGGGCACGGAAAACACGTATGTCACTGCGAAGGTCTTGAGTGCCACGGCGACGAATTTACAGGTGACCGTGCCACAGGGTGCAGTAACTGGAAAAGTATTTGTTGGCGTCGACTCTGTTATCTCGAATGGCCTGGTGTTTACGTTGGTCGATCCAATCCAGGCGCCGGCGGTTACGGCAATCACGCCGTCAGCTGTCCCGGTCGGCGAAGTGTTCGTGACCGTGAGCGTGGTGGGCACCGGTTTCAACCGCGACTCCGTCGTCCTTTACGACGATGTGGCTATCCCGTCGGCCTTCGTTGACTCAACACAACTGAGGTTGACGCTCCAAGGAAGCCAGTTGGTGCCGGGCATTCATCGGTTGGCAGTCTCGAACATAAGCCGAACCGGAATAGCTCCAGACGGAGGAGTGTTCGGCTCAACCGGCGACGGGATCGCTTCAAACGAACTGGATTTCGCCGTGGCGAACCCCGCGCCCTCCATCTCTAGTATCGTTTCGGGTTCTGCTCGGGTGGGCGCCCAGACGCGGATTACTATTGGTGGACTAAGTTTCGTCCCTTCTTCAACGGTTCAGGTTGATGGCTCGCCAGTCGACACCACCTACGTGAACCAAAGCACGCTCATCGCCACGATCCCTTCATCACAAAGTGCATTCAGACTTGTAACTGTAATGAATCCTACACCGGGAGGCGGCCTGAGCAATGCTGTTCTATTCCTAGCCGACGCGCGTGTGAATCAGCCTCCGGTAGTGGTTGCAGGAGCCAGCCAGACCGTCCGGTTACCGGCTACTGCAAACCTGTCCGGAGCGGCGACGGATGACGGATTGCCAGAAGGAAGCGCCTTGGCGGTGACCTGGAGCAAAGTGAGCGGCACGGGAACAGTGACATTCAGCAGCGCCAATGCGCTTAACACAGGTGCAGCGTTTTCGGTGGCTGGAACGTATGTGTTGCGGCTAACGGTAAGCGACGGGGAGTTGACTTCCTCGGCAGATGTGACGATCACGGTGTATCCGCCGAATCAAGCGCCCATCGTGAGCGCAGGTCCAAATCAGGGAGTCACGCTGCCGGCGTCTGCGACGCTGTATGGAACGTGGACGGATGATGGATTGCCGGAGGGGAGTACGGTGACGGTGATCTGGAGCAAGGTGAGCGGTCCAGGGACGGTAACCTTTAGCAACCCGAATGCGGTGTCTACAACGGTAACATTTTCAGCGGCTGGGCAGTATGTGCTGCGTCTGACTGCCAGTGACGGCGACTTGTCCTCATCAGCCGATACGACGATCACGGTAAATCTGCCGCTAGTGAATCAACCGCCCGTCGTGAGCGCGGGTCCCAATCAGACAATCACATTCCCGACCGCAAACCTGTCTGGAACAGCAACGGATGACGGGCTGCCCCTGGGAAGGCTGACGGCAACTTGGAGTTTGGTAAGCGGCCCCGGGACTGTAAGATTCGGCAACCCGAGTTCGTTAAGCACAACCGCAACGTTTTCGGTGGTGGGGAAGTATGTGTTGCGGTTAACTGTCAGTGATGGTGTGTTGTCATCCAGTTCCAACGTAACGATCACAGTGACTGGGCCAAACCAGGGGGCAAACCAGGCCCCAATCGTCAGTGCGGGTACGCACCAGGCCGTCACGTTGCTCACTACGGCAAGTCTGACGGGAACCGCGATAGATGATGGTTTACCGTTGGGGAGTACGCTGACAGTGACATGGAGCAAAGTGAGTGGCCCTGGAACCGTGGCATTTGGCAACGCCAGTGCGCCGAGCACAACGGCGGCGTTCTCGGCTCCCGGCGCCTATGTGCTCCGTCTGACTGCAACGGACGGTGTACTAAGCTCGAACGCTGACGTCACCGTGGTGGTGAATGGTACTCCAATCACGGATTCTGCAAGTCATCTACCACCGACGAGCGGCCCGTACGCATACGCCACGTTTAAGCCCGGCACCCCCGGTTTTCCGGCACTCGGTCAGACGTATGTGGATCCGGTCTTTGGCTCCACCATCCGGAGGATTAGTGACCTATACCCAGCTGACGATCCTAGTGGGATCTATGAAAAGAATGGCTGGTGGAATGCCGATAGCACACTGTTCGCAAACATCGCAAGAGACCGGATTGACGTTATCGATGCAAGTAGCGGCGCTGTCTTCAGGTCCGATATTCCGAGTGGCGATGAAGGATTCGATGCTTCTTTCGATCCTGTAAATCCCAGTGTCTGGTATTACTACAGTGACGCTTCACTGCTCCAGTTCAATATCCAAACTGGTGTTTCTTCGACGGTGAAGACGTTTCCTGCTGCACTGGAAAGCCTGGGTGGTTCTGTCGACTGGATAGATAGAACGGGTCGCTATTTCCTAGTTAACTACGGCAAGAGAATTCACGTTTGGGATAAGCAAACGGACACCATCTATGCGGGTAGCATTGATGTCACCACACTCGGCATTAATGCCAACGACCTGGACGGTGGTTGGGCCGGAATTACGCCGAGTGGGAACTATGTTGTCGTCAGCACCACGCCAAACCACTATTCATTCGCTATCAACCATGCAACTCGGAGCCTGTCGAGCTCGAGTGTCTTGTTCTGGACACTGTGCGGTGATCACGGTGACCTTATCTCCGCTACCAATGGAAAGGATTATTTCATTACTTCGGAGTGTCACGACATATCGGCTGTCATGAGGGTGGATATCACTTTAGTCCAAACAGGAGATACTCAAGAGGGCATTAACAAGCAGATCGCTGACAACACGATTTTGCTCGACACCGGTTGGAACGGCGGAGCCGACCATTACTCCTGTGCGACGAAAGGACCCAACCAGGATTGGTGTTACATTTCAATGGATTGGAACAACGACACTTTTACCGATATGGGACCTTGGGAACCTTATAAACAAGAAATCATCATGGTCGATGTAGTCGCGCCTTACACAGTCCAACGATTGGCACATCACCGCTCGCGGCAGTTGAGTTGCTTAACCTGTGATTCTGACGGTTACTTTTTCCAGCCGCGGGTCTCGGCAAGCTGGGATGGCCTAAGAGTGGCGTGGGCGTCGAACCAGGGGTACGACTCGCGTCCAGCAGAGTACGCGGATCTCTATGTATTAGAAACACCCGCAATGGACAGGCCCTTGGTTTCACCCTTGTCCGGCTCAGGAGATGCGAATGCTGCTTCGGTTTCGAAGGGAGTAATGCGTGACTTTAGTGAACAATTCCAGAAACCGTACTTCCCGAGTCGCTTCGGCCTCAAACGTAGTCCGCAAGCCGCGTTCGGCTTCCCATATGAACCATCAGCCGTGATCAAACGGAGGCCGATCCTGGAAGTCATGAAAAAGTCTTTGTCCTATACGAAGCGAGGCGAGCAGTGACCTGTTCTTCGACGATCAGGCTGCTTGCAATTATTGAAGCTGTGACCGTAACAGGCCCGGCTCGAAACCTGATTGAATTCTGCCAACGCGCACGCGCGCACGCCATGGCGGAGGTTCCCCTCATTGAGACTTCGATCGTTACCTACTGCCGAAGCGGGTGGCCAGAAGAAGGCCGTGCACGCGCCACGACTCAAGCGGCATCTCCCAATCCGTTTATTTCCGCCGTACGTGCTGCTGGTATCGAGGTGATAGTCATACCGGAGCGATGCCGCTTTGACGTTAGAGTGATCGAGCAACTGCGCCGCGTCGTCGAACGGCATTCGCCCGACATTGTTCAAACTCACAACTTGAAGTCACACTTCCTGCTGCGGCTGTCCGGGTTAGGGCGACGGTATCCCTGGACAGTTTTTCACCACGGTTACACGGCTACCGATGTAAAGATGCACCTTTACAACCAGCTCGATTACTGGTCGCTGCGCAAAGCGGATCGGGTGATTACAGTAAGCCAGGCGTTCGTTAACCAGATGAAGCGTCGCGGCGTTTCGCCTGAACGAATCGTCGTCGTCCACAATTCGATCCATCCTGACTGGTCTAGAGTGAGCCAAGAGGAAAACCGTGCAGTCAGAACGAGCCTTGGAATTGCTGATGACGAGTCGATGATTTTGACCGTCGGGCGGTTGTCACGTGAAAAGGGCCACGCCGACTTGGTTGTGGCTTTGGCTTACCTGCGAGCTTGCCATCCTCAATTAAACGCTAAGTTGGTGATTGTTGGTGACGGCCCTGAAAAAAAGCGGATCGAAAAAGCCGCCGCTGCGCACCACGTAAGGGAACAGATCGTATTCGCGGGGCAAGTGTCCCGCGTCGCTGGGCACTACGCTGCCGCCGATCTTTTCGCTCTGCCTTCGCACACGGAGGGCTCGCCAAACGTGTTGCTTGAAGCGATGGCCACCGGGCTGCCAATTGCTGCTACGGCAGTCGGAGGAGTGCCTGAGATTGTGACGCACAACGAAAACGCCTTGCTGGTGACGCCAGGCGACCCGCAATCCATGGGTGAAGCCATGGCACAACTCATCAAGAATAGACCACGCGCTCTGGAGCTGGCAGCGAACGCTCGTGCCATTGTCTTCGACCAATTCTCTCCTGACGCGCGTCTGCGTGCTCTTGTCAAAACGTATCAGCAGCTTCGAGAAGACCGCAGAGAAATGACAGAGGCAGCATTAAGCGAGGTTGCTGCAAAGTGAGCAATCGATGAGTATGAATCTGGTCGAAAAATGGCGCGTCAACAGTGTTGACAGGAAGAGTGGTTCAGAGCGCCGCCGGCCGCGCATTCTTCATCTGATCCACAGCTTCGAGGGTGGTGGCACCGAACGACAGGCCGTCGAGTTGCTGAAGCGTATAGACCCGAGGCGTTACGACGTCAAAATTGCCGCCCTGCGCAGAGTAGGACCGCTCTACAGCGAGATCGAAGATCGTTTCCCGGCGATTCCAGAATTTCCCCTGAGCAGCTTTTACGACGCGAATGCTATACGGCAGCTCAAGCGGCTTTGTGCCCTTCTGACTACTGAGCGAATTGACATCATCCACACTCACGAGTTCTACAGCGGAATGATCGGTGTGGTAGCCGCCAGGCTGACCGGCACTCGGGTGATTGTGAGCCAACGCAACCTGCGTCTGTCCGACCGGCTGGTTCACAAATGGGGACAACGCTTCATCATTCGACTTGCACATCGGGTGCTGGTTAACGCAGAAGCAATCCGTGATCAGATCGTGCTCGCCGGAAGTGCTCCTCCAGAGAAGCTTGTTGTCGTCAGAAACGGGCTGCGACTTTGCGAGCCCCTAAAGAATGAGGCGGCACTTGGACTCACTCGCCGCCTCATTCACGATGCTCTTTGCCTTGAACTTGGAATTGAAAAAAGCGCCAGGCTGATCGGAATCGTCGCCAATCTCCGGCCTGTCAAAGGCCATCGCTATCTGATGCAGGCTGCGCCGGGAATCATACGCGATCATCCTCGAGTGCATCTCGTTCTTGTGGGCGACGGCGAGTTGCGAGAGGAGATCCAGAATCAAGCGTCGCAGCTCGGTATTGCTGCTCACGTTCATTTGCTGGGCTGGCGTGCCGATGCAGCGAGCCTTAATGCGGCCTTTGATCTGGCTGTCCTCGCTTCATTGCGCGAGGGATTACCGAATTCTGTCATGGAAGCAATGGCCGCGGCTACGCCAGTAGTCGCAACGGCAGTGGGCGGAACCGGGGAGTTGATCACCGATGGCGAAACAGGCTTCTTGGTTTCTGCTGGCCATTGCGAGGCGTTGACAAAAGGGATTTGTCGCGCGCTTGCGGATCAATATGTAAGTCAGGAAATCGGGATGCGGGGACGAGCCTTCGTCCTTTCCCGGTTTGGTTTCCAGCGTATGGTTGCAGAGGTTCAAGGTTTATATGACCGGCTTGCTCCAGAATGAAGGTTGTAAGGCGCAAAGTCCGGTATTGGTCTGCTCGATCCCCGTACAAGTCGTCAATGATCCCCGGTTTCTGATTCTTCCCTGGATTCACATGCGGGGCCTGGCGAGCAAGATTCTTTCTCTGTGCGCGCGACAGCTTCCCAGGGACCGGGGGAGCAACGCTGCGGTTAAGCCGTGACCCTAGTCTTCCGAAAAGTCAGCTTCGGTTTACAATCGGAGGCTGGAGCCAAGACTCAAAGCTCCTGGTTGGCAAAAGGCACTGAGGACATCGAGTGAAAACTCTCAACCCTACAAGCACCACTAGGATGCTTCAACAACAATGACCGCATTTCCTTTATGTGCCGAGAGAGTACTCCTACTTGGAGACTATTACTACAATTTACAAATTGTTCGGATGCTCTCGAACGCCGGGTACCCAGCAGTGGTCGCGGAATCGGTGAGCGGGCCTCATGTCTGCCGATACTCGCGCTATACCACTCATATCTTCAAACAACCACCGATCAAGTCGGAATCTGCGCTTCTTTCAGCCCTGATCGAGTATCTGGAGTCAGATTCTGAAGTTGATCTGATTTTTCCGACAGGCGACGCGCAGCTCTCTTTTCTGGTCAGGCATTCTCCGGAGCTTCCTGGCCACGTCAAGCTCATCATGCCCGACCTGTCCGTGACGCAGGCCTGTCTAAACAAACCCCAAATGTGCTCGATCGCAGCGGGCATCGGAATTCCGCAGGCGAAGATGGAAACGGTGAGTAGTCTCCACGAACTTACCCTGGCGCAGGAATGCATCGGCTTTCCTTTGATCATCAAATCCGCCGATTCGAATAAACCGTTGTTCAACCAGAAATGCATCATTTGTCATTCGTCGAAGGATTTAAAAACCATTTTCACAGAATGGCCGGCCGGTATTACGTCAGTTATTGTGCAGAAGTTTGTCCGTGGGCTGCGGCACAACGTCTATTTTGTAAGCAAGGAAGGCCAGATGCTGCAGAGTGTCGAGACGCTGGCCTTACGCACAAAGAAGTTTAATTACACCGGCAACGCCGTCGAAAGCGTTAAAGTCAGTGCCAGCGCAGATCTCGCGGACTTCACCGCGCGGCTGCTTCATCATCTGAATTACACTGGCATCGGCGTAACCCAATTCCTGGTGGATGGCGAGACCGGACGAATCTCGTTTCTCGAACTGGGCCCGAGAATCACTGCGGCGACGGCACTTCCATTTATATGTGGCCTAAATCTGCCAGTTGCCGCGGTCGAACTCTTTCGTTATGGCCAACTCCGCACTCCAATCATGGTTCGTGAGACCGCCGGCCTTCGATTCCACTGGACCTACGGCGATCTTGTCGGATTGTGGGAAGCGGTCTCTGCAAATGAGGTCCGGCCACTTGACGCCCTGAGATGGCTCGGGAGGAGTTTGGCGGCCTTTATCACAGCCGACATTCACCCCACTTGGTCTTGGCGAGATCCGGTGCCTACAGCTGTCCTTTATGCAAGACTTTTCAGTTCCCATTTTCTGAAAAGTGTCAGACGCCAACGCCGGCCCTAATGGCGCAATCACAGTTGGTCGCGTCATGAAACTTGACGGTTTTATGTGAGCCGAAGGGCACCAGTCGACGCGGATTTTACCTGAAGCTTTTCGAAAAAATCTACCGCCTCTCACCGGCGGCATCCTCGCCGCATTCAGATCTGACAATGGCCTCAGCGCGCCACGATTCAATCGATCTTGGCACGAGCCCACATTCATCTTACGCGTTACGCGGGAAGCCGTAACGAACGATGGCTGCGGCAAGAAAGTTGGTAGAACGAAGAACACTTTGTTGATGAGTTCTCGTGATCGGCACCTAAAACAGCCCAAAAACGTCACCTTCTGTGCCGTTTTTTGGCAGTCGTCTTCTCGTTTTTCCCTCCTCAAGCCTTGGCGAGACTTTTGCCAAAGGCAGTCGGCTGCAACCGTGTTCTGGCAAAACAGCCGGTGAGTTGAATCCTCCTACGGGAGTCACGGAAGCGGGCAGGATGCCCAACGCCAATTTGACTTTTCAGAGGAGGAACTGCCATGAGGATCCGCTTCCCGAGTGCGAACATCTTTGCCCTACTTCTTACGACAGCATTAATAATCGCCGTTGCATCACCTGTGCAAGGCCAGACGGCAGACTCGTACGTGCCTGCGCTGCAGGCCAGTGATGGTGCGGATCTGGGAATCGCGTTGGTGAATCCTACCTTGACGGAAGCCAAAGTGACCTTGACCGCGCGAAGTTACAGCGGAGCGCTCATTCAGAGCGTCGGTATCACCAATCCCGTCACCCTGACTCTACCCGCGTCGGGTCAGATCGCATTACGAGCTCCGGAATTATTTGGGACGGGTATTGCTGGACAGGCCGGCTGGGTGGAGATATCGGCTTCAACACCCGCTGTAAAAGGTTTCTTTTTGGCCTTCGATTCGGGGTTGAGCTTTATTGACGGAGCCGAATTCGCCAGACCCGCCAGGCGATTGGTTTTTCCAAAAGTGTCTGCCGCCGGCGACTCGCCGACCGAACTGAGTCTGGTCAACACCGCGTCCCAAGACATGCAGGGAACCCTCTCGCTCTACAGGAACGATGGACAGTTGTTCGCCACCCGGCGCATTCTCATTCCCGCGTTGTCCGGCTTTACGAGCTCGATCGACCAACTGGCGCCTTCGGCCACGGATTTTGAAGGCTACGCCGTCGTGGACTCGGGACTCAGCGCCGACTCCAGCATGTCCGAGAGTCTGATCGGCTTTGAGACCTACCGGAATCGTTCCGACATCGCCTTGATCCGCGCGTTTCCCGAGTCGGCTCGGCTGAGAACCGGATTTCTGGCTCACCTGGCCAGTCAGGGTGGATATTTGACCACATTGACGCTGGTCAACTTCAGCAACGACTCCCAGGTTTTGCGAATTACCGCCGACGGGCTCCAAGTCGGCGGCAGTCCACGGACTCCATCGTCGGTGACCGTCGAGCGGACGCTGGCGCCGAACGCACGGTTGGAGGAACGTGTGGATCAGATGTTCAACCTGTCGGGAGAGGCGCTCATTGACGGTTATATCCGTTTTGAGACCCAGACGGATACGCCTGGCGTGATCGCCTTTCTGGATTATGGAACCACGGATGGAATCGTGTTATCCGCCGTCGAAGCTCAAGGCGAAGGTTATTCGAATTTGTTTTTCTCGCACGTGGCCGAAGGAGCGGGCTATTACACCGGCCTGGCCCTTCTGAATCCGAACAGTGAACCCTCGATCGTCACGCTGGATACCTTCGATGCCGGTGGCGTTCGCACGGGGTCGACGATCGTGAATTTGGACTCCGGGGAACGAAAAGCCCGCTTGCTCAGCGAATTCCTGCAGCGCCAGGTCGACCAGTTGGGCGGTTATATTCGCCTCACGGCGACACGTCCAATCTTTGCCTTCGAGCTTTTCGGGTCGCGGGACTCGCTCAAGTTTCTGGCCAGCGTGCCCGCTCAAGGCGAGGGCTTGAAACCGCAAGCTAGCGGACGCATGGTCGACGCCTCTCAAGGAGCGAACGTCATTTCCAGCGACGGTTCGACCTCGCTTCTGATTCCACCCCAGGCACTAAAATCCAACGCGCCCATCAAAGTAGCGCCGATCAGTGTCGCCGACCTCCCATTGCCCACTCCGGATCAGCAGCCGATTGCTGCCGTGGAAGCCACTCCGGCTGGGACTCAATTTGAGATTCCAGTACGGCTGACTTTTCCCGTAAACGCCGACCTCGATCCAGGGACCAAAATACCTTTGCTCATCTTCGACCCCCTGAGCCGCAAGTATCAGCCAACCGAATTCGTTGCGACCGTCGACAAATCCGGCCGGACGGCGTCGGCGGAGGTGACTCACTTTACCCAGTATGTAGCCTCATTAGCGACAACCGGGGTGACGATTTCGAACATCAATCCATCCACTGTGTCGATCGGAGATACCATAACGATCAGCGGCACTGGCTTCACAACCAACAAACAACAAACCACGGTCACGTTTGCAGGCGCCAACAGCACTTCGATCCAAGGCACTGTGCTGACGGCTTCGCCGACCTCGATACAGGCGGTGGTGCCGGTGGGCGCCGTTACTGGGCCGGTTATCGTGCGTGCCTTTAAAAATGGTACTTCTACTGGTTACGCAATCACGGTCCTTGGGTCATCCAACCCCGCGCCGGGAACCATTTCCATCTCGCCTTCGACCGCAGTGGCGGGAACCCCATCGGTCGATGTGCAGATCGCCGGAACAGCCTTTGTCACCAACTCGGTTGTCAATTATGACGGAAATCCAATACCGGCCACTTTTGTCGATAAGACGTTGCTCAAAGTGACTCTGGCCTCGCTGTCCACCGCAGCGATCCATCACATCCAGGTCGTCAACCCGGCCCCGGGCGGAGGCACTTCCAACACCGTCGATTTTACGGTGACCGATCCACTCGCTTCTGGTGTTTTGAGCATTGTGACCCCGCTTGCGCTTGACAAAACAGTAGTGAACGCCGGCCAGACGCTTAATGCGACGGCGACATACAAAAACGCAGGCGGTTCGGCGCTTACGGTCAACAGCATAGCGATGGGCGGGCGGCCACCGGGAGGGACCAATGCAGGAGGTCCTTATAATGATCTCTCACCACAGTTGGGAGTAACAACGATCCAGCCCGGAGCAACGTTCCAGGTATCGGCCTCGCGCGCGTTTACGAGTTCCGATCCCACAGGCACATGGTACGCCTTTGTGACCTATCAGGATGCGTCCTTGGTCTGGCATGACGGGCCGAGCGTCAACTTCGCGGTATCGGCACCGTCCGCAACGAATCAGCCGCCGGCGGTCAATGCCGGTCTCGATCAGACCGTCACT
>WNGK01000755.1_pt1 | contig 33580 bp, 28 predicted proteins | sample 5400601 | NCBI WGS metagenome assembly WNGK01 (sample SAMN13153376, study PRJNA577476) | soil metagenome | isolation source: 60 cm soil or saprolite under Garry oak tree replicate 1 | place: USA:California | collected 2016-06-15 | reverse complement strand
CTCAGCCTTGGCCCGGACAGAGCTGAGTTTCGTCCGACCGGAAATCGGGTCCGAATCGCTGGATTCTGGTGGCCCAACCAATCAAATTCCCTCCAGACCTGAATCCTTATCACAATCTCCTGTGACGCTTGCCCTTAGCACTCCGCACTCCGCCGCCTAGACTTCCCAAATGGGGAGCAGATCTTGGACAGGATCACAGCTGGACTATTCCCGATTCAGCATGGAAGCCAGGTGCTATCAACCAGGGAGCGAATCATGAGCGCGGCCCTGCAGCCGCAGGCGAGGATTGATCGCGTGCTCAATATTGGTCTGAGCGAGCAAAGTCTCATGGAATCGGCACGGATGGAGGCCTTTGGACGCCTGGCGTGTGGAGTAGCACACGACTTCAACAACCTGCTCACCGGGATCATGCTCTACTGCGATTTGCTGATTGCAGGGCTGGAGAATAACAGTCCATTGCGCTGTCACGTAGAGCAAATTCGCGGCGCAGGATTAGATGGCGTAGCACTAATTCAGCGGTTACTCACGGTAGCGGGACCTCAATTGGTCGCAGCTCGCCTGCTGTCAGGGAACGAGATCATTACCGGCAGCAAGAATTTTATGGCGCGACTGCTGGGCGAACAAATTGAGCTAGTCACGGCGCTCCCCGATGATCTGGGCTACGTGAGAATGGATCCCACGCAAGTTCGCCGGATTCTCTTCAACCTCGTATTAAATGCCAGAGACGCTATGCCACAAGGAGGCCGAGTAGCTCTGGAGACCAGGAACTCCACCAATTGGCTTCTCAATTCGGAAGATCAAAGACCTCATCCCTCTGCGTGCATCGAGTTCACAGTAACCGACACCGGGCATGGCATGGATGCTGAAACACGATCGCATCTATTCGAACCGTTCTTCACCACCAAGAATTCCGGTCACGGCAATGGCTTGGGTCTGGTCACAGTCAACACCATCGTTCAGCAACATGGCGGAGTCCTGCAGGTGGAAAGCAGCCAGGGCCAGGGAACTCGTGTGATTGTCCGTTTACCGCGCGTAGCAAGTAGTCCGCCGCGGCGGAAGCCACACAGTCGCTCATTTGTTCCGGAAGGCTTGAGCGCGCCAGCGTTGCAGGCAAATGAAAATCCCGCGACCAAAGGCGAGATTTTACTCGAAAGAGGTACACAATTATGACCGTAGCTCCCGGTACAGCTCCCAACCCACTTCAGCTTCAGGGAGCGAATTTCCTGAATCTGCTGGTAGTGGACGACGAACGTTCCGTCCGCGATGTTTGCCGCGAGGTTGCCCAGTCCCTCGGTTTTAATACCTCGGTGGCAGAATCGGCCGAAAACGACTACCGCCAGCTCGATGCCCAAAGCATTGATGTGGTCCTGCTCGATCTGAAGTTACCTGGCGTCGGAGGCCTCGAAGCCTTGCATCAGATCAAGGAGCGGCGGCCGGACGCAGTTGTCGTTGTGGTGACCGGTTATGGCACCGTTCAATCCGCTGTGCAGGCAATGAAAAACGGCGCCTCTGACTATGTGACCAAGCCCTTCAGCATGGATGAGCTGAAACTATTGCTGGAAAAAGTTCCCACTCACCTCAAGCTGAAGACTGCCAATCGCTCGTTACGCGAGCAGATCAAGTCGCGACAGGGAATTGGCAACATGGTAGGCCGCTCGCCGGAGATGGAGATGGCTGTACCGCATTATTGCCAAAGGTGCGCAAAGCAGTCACCCAGTATTAATTCTGGGGGAAAGCGGAACCGGCAAGGAAATGGTGGCGCGCTCCTTCATTTCTCCGGACCTTGCGCCGACAAGCCTTTCATCCCCGTGGACTGCGGCTCCCTCGTCCCCACCCTGATCGAAAGCGAACTCTTCGGTTACGTGAAAGGAGCGTTTACCGGAGCCATGCAGGCCAAAGATGGCTTGCTGGCAATCGCCGAGGGCGGCACGGTATTTCTCGACGAAGTTGGGGAGCTTCCAGTAGATCTCCAGGCCAAGCTGCTGCGCGTCATCCAGGAGAAGGAAATCCGCCCCGTAGGCAGCACCAAGCGCATTGCGATCAACGTAAGAATCCTGGCAGCCACCAACCGCGATCTGGAACAGGCCGTGGCTCAGGGGATGTTTCGCCGCGATCTCTACTTCCGCTTGAATGTGCTGAGTCTCCGCATTCCGGCATTGCGCGAACGGCGACAGGATATCCCACTCTTAGCCGGGTTCTTCCTCGATCGCCTTTCGCGGACATCCGGACAGGAGCGGACGATCAGTGAAGAAGCGCTAAAAACCCTGCTCGCCTACGATTGGCCGGGAAATGTGCGTGAGTTGGAAAATTGTCTGGAACGCTCCTGCGCTTTTACCAGCAATGCCATCATTCAAGTGAGAGATCTACCCAGCGATATTCATGGAACCCATAATCTCGTAGTAGGAGGAAACGGTTCGGCCAAGATTGTTCCAATCGAGCAATTGGAAAAGCAGACCATACTGAACACGATCGAGCAGCTCAACGGGGATAAGCTTCAGGCGGCACGGCTGCTGGGAATCGGCAAGACCACGCTGTATCGGAAGCTAAAGGAATACGCTGCCCAGGGTTAGACGCCATCTCGGATGGAAGGCTGACGCCGTGAGAAGTATCTCAATAAAGTGGATTACTGAACGTTGTGATTGGAGCAGGCACATGGTGCTCTGATAGAGCGGGTAACGGACCAGAACTCTCGGATCGCTGGTCGAGTATCACGATTTCGAGACGAGGTTTGAGTATCGCAGCTTCTGCAGCTGTCACGCCCCGATCGGACTGTTGCAATGACCACAGAACATGACAAAATGTCGCCCGCTGTTTCTCCACAACCGCGAGCAGTTGCTGTTTATAGTCGGCGTCACCGTGCCACTCAATCGTTTCGTGGGGAAAAACATTCAGTCTAATGTTTGAGAACCCCATCAATTTATTCATATACTGCGCCCGATATGCGTCGCGGTTGCCGTCATCGCAGGAACCCGGGGCGTCAGGTGGGTTATCGTAGTTGCCCGGCTCTACGCGCCAATAGAAAACCGTTGTATCGCCGTCAACGAGCAACGTCGCAGTCAACCCCGGCATGCGCTCAGGGAATTGAGTCAGCCAATACAGGCCGACGACCGGCCATCCTGGCTTCGGACCTCTGAGCGAGAAACCGCACTCACTTCCGCCGCTTCCCCCGCCTCCTCCGACGCCCCGATCCACTACGGACACGGTGATGTGTTGGGTAATCCGGCTCAGGAGAATGTAGGCAAATCCGGGCGGCCTTTTCTTGATCAAAGCATTACCGGCGGTGAGCCAGTTCCAGTTTGCCTTCGCGCTTTGAAAAATGTCTAGCAGCGCTGACTGGGCACCGTCACCCGAGCGAAGGAGCAGGATCAGTGATTGGGCAGCAAACTCTGGATAGAGCTTGCGGGCTTCTTTAACTGGCAGGGCCGCACCCAAACCAATAAGTGCATCGAGAACGACCAGCAGCGCGTCGTGGCGGTTGCGCTCGACGGAGTCGGGCAAGAATTCCGTCACGGCCTGATATTCCTCCACTTTCTCAATGAGAAGAGGAATTAGTGCTGTCTGGTGGTCCCGCCTCGCAACCCATGCGCCCCATGCGACCCGGCGTGGGTCCTGGAAATTTAGCCACGAAGTTGCCCATTCTGCTCGCCGTTGCGCATCGGCGTGCAGCACGAGCTCCGGATCGCTTTCTGGAAGTGGCTGCGCGGTTAGAGCTACGGAAAACGCAAAAAGGATAAGTAGCGTTTCAATTGGCCATGTGTGCGTGCGTGGTTTCATTCTTACGAGGTCTATCAGCGTACACCACGACGCCCATACCTCACCTTGATAGGACATGAGATTGGTTGGCGTGAAATCGTCATGTCCTTAGACCCGCTACACAGGCAATATGTTCCCGTCCCAATACGAATTGTGAGTTTCCGCAATGGGAGGCGAGGGAATTCTGAACCGATGTAAAGGGCCTCTTTTGAGAGCGCAGGATGTGGCAAAGGACGTGCAGTTCACTCTACCATGAGCTTACTTGTTACCTCTTCCGCGAAAGCTCAAGCTTGTGACCGAGGCATTTCAGCGAGCCACCACAGAAACCGCACAGATCGCGACCACATTCCGCCGCGCGGCAACCATGTTGCGGGCTCAGGAATATTCGGCCGTAATAATTGACGAATCGTTGTTAGAGCGAGAGCCGGCCGAAAGCGAGACGGTACTCCACCATATCGGGATGGCTATCCCCATCCATATAAACTTTGCCATCAGCGGAATCGACCGCGTAGTGCGCGAGCTGTCAGCCGCTCGGCACCGTCGTAGCAAAGAAATCGGGATATCGCGACAGTTTGCCGAGCAAACCTTGCGTAACGAATTGAAAGGGACAATGGCGGCGCTGCTGCTGTCCTGCGAAATGGCGCTTCAAGTGGCCACACTGCCGCCCGACGCCGAAGCCAGGATACGCACCGCTTACGTTCTGGCTCAGGAGATGCGATCCCGACTTGGCATCGCTGCCTGACCGGAGGCGCCCGCGACAATCCCCGCCCAAACGAAGCTTGGACAGGGCACCTCGATGGCATTAGGGTCTAGACGTGGTTTGCGCAAAACTTTGCAGTTCGTTTAGCTCTTCGCCAGAAATCCTTCGAATATTTCCTGATTGCACATAAAATGACATTGAGAGTGCGAACCGACCGTCCACGACGGCTTTCATCGCACTCCGGAGGACTCGTGCACGTTCTTGTTACCGCTGACACTCTAAGCGGGGTGTGGACTTACACTCGAGAACTAGTCACTGGCCTTGTCAGCCGCGGAGTGCGAGTCACCCTGGTCAGCCTCGGCGAAATTCCGCTGCCTCAGCACGCCTCCTGGATGGACAGCCTGCATGGTTTGGAATATCGCCCCACTGCATTCCGCTTAGACTGGATGCAGGAAGGGGAATTCGATCTGGAAGACTCCTCCGCCTATTTGACCGGATTGGTAGACGAAATAAAGCCTGACCTGCTGCACCTCAATCAAGTGTGTTACGGAAATTTACCGGTGCGCGTGCCGCGTGTGGTAGTTGCCCACGGAGACCTGATTAGCTGGTGGCAGGCCGTGCACGGACACGAACCAAAACAAAGTCCGTGGCTGCGCTGGTATCGAAGAGTAGTCACCCAGGGCTTGTCCAAAGCCAGTGCCCTCGTAACACCTACCACGTGGATGATGGAGACGATTCGCGACTGCTACGGCTGTCCCGACCGGAGCACGGTCATCTACAACGGGCGCAATCCAATCTTCTTTAATCCTTACGTGAGCAAAGATGATTCTGTCCTCGCCGTGGGCAGACTTTGGGATGTGGGCAAACAAGTATCTTTGCTGACCCAACATCCGCATCCGCTCCCGGTCTGCATTGTGAGTTCGGACGCTCCAATCCAAACTTCGAAAGTCCCCATCCGTGCCGACGTCCGACTCGCCACCGATAACGCCTATGTAGCGATTAAAGGCCCGCAAACTGAAGCCCAGTTGCGTACTCTTTACAGCAAGGCTGCAATCTATGCTGCGACTTCCCGCTACGAACCTTTCGGAATGGCGGCCCTCGAAGCTGCCCTTTCGCGCTGTGCCATCATTGCCAATGACATTGCTCCATTCCGCGAAACTTGGGGGGATGCCGCACTTTATTTTCGTTCCAATGACGCAACCAGCTTGGCGGACCTCATACGATGCCTGAGCGAACAACGCGACCTCTGCCGTACGTATGCGAACCGCGCATTTCAACGAGCCCGCGATCGTTTTACCGCCAAGCGGATGATTGACGAATACCTGCAGCTCTATCACAAACTGCTCGGCGCGGAATCAGCAGCAGCATGAAGGCGAGTGGCTAGTGACTAGTAGCCGGGTGGGTATCTTGCATCTCTTTCACTAGCGACTTCCACCCCAGCTAGCTGGAACTCGACAATTGGAACGAACCTGATATCTTCTCTTCGTACTCACAGCCGCATCTTTTAACGGAGGCCTCATGGCTACAGTAAAAATTACAGTAAGAAAAAATGGTCCTTATCGCGTGGAAGCCCCGGAAGGATCCATCGAATTGGTGGACTCCGATGGCAACAAGTATGACCTGACGGGCAAGCCCGCTTTTTCTTTGTGCCGCTGCGGCGGCTCTGTTACCAAACCATTTTGTGACGGAACTCATAGCAAGATCGGATTTCAGGGAGCCGAGTCAGCAGTGAAGAAAGTTGAGGGCGGGAACTAGCGACGGTTTTTTCAATCGGCGCCGCCGATCGCAAGTCGATTTCCCGAGCTGCTATTAGTCTTGAAGATCTCTTTCATCCAAATTGAGGTTTAGATTCTGTGCACAATAGGCGTGACAAAGATTTGGGTATCAGCCAGAAGATCACCAGACGTGACTTCCTGAACGGTGTTGCGCTCACCCTGGGAGCAGCGATTACTCCGTCCCCGTTGTTCGCCTTTGATGAGCAAACCAATCCTGAAAAGTCAGCTAAATATTACCCTCCAGCACTGACAGGGTTACGCGGCAGCCACCCAGGATCATTCGACGCAGCCCACAGCCTTCGCGATGGAACGTTTTGGAATCAGGCCGGCAAGCCCACTGATATCGGTGAAACCTACGATCTAGTTGTGGTCGGAGGAGGAATCAGTGGCCTTTCTGCTGCTCATTATTTCCGAAAAGTGGCCGGAGCGAAGGCGCGCGTTCTCATCCTCGACAACCACGATGACTTCGGTGGCCACGCCAAGCGCAATGAGTTTCGTGTAGGCAATCAGTTCCGTCTCGGATATGGTGGGACTTTTTCCATCGAAAGTCCGGCGCCCTACAGTGCAGTAGCTAAGGCCCTCATCCAGGAATTGGGCATCGATGTTCCTTCGTATCCCCAATACGTATCGAAAGATCTGTACCGTTCGCTGGGACTGGCCCCCAATATTTTTTTCGACAAAGAAACTTTTAGCTCCGACAAACTGGTAGTCAACCCAGCGCCTCTGGGAGCAACTCAAACTGCGGACCTATCTAGCGATTCCAATCGCTGGAAGAGATTCATGGCCGAGGCGCCTCTCACTGATACCGCCAAACGAGACATCCGCCGCTTATTTGAAGACGCTGCAGATTATCTTCCCGGGCTGAGTTCGGACGACAAGAAAGCACAGTTGGCTCGGATAAGCTACGCGAAATTTCTCGCAGACTTCGTACACGTTGACCAGCAAGTAATCCAGTTGTACCAAGCGTTGCCACACCCATTGTTTGGCGTGGGCATCGACGCTGTCTCCGCACAGGATGCTTGGGGACTTGGCGCCCCAGGTTTCCAGGGCATGAAACTCGATCCAGCACCGGGCAAGGGAATGAATCGCGACGCCATTCCGAACGAGGAAGCTGGAAAGTATTTCTTCCACTTCCCCGACGGCAATGCTTCTATCGCGCGACTACTAGTACGCAAACTGATTCCGGATGCAATTCCTGGTTCGTCGGTCAATGACATCGTGATGGCGCGAGCAAATTACGCGAAGCTGGACCAGCTATCCTCGCCCATTCGTATCCGTCTCAACAGTACCGTAGTGCGAGTAAAGCATCTGGGCGATCCAGTTAGTGCACAAGAAGTAGAAGTGGCCTATGCGCAGGGTGCAAAAGTCCATATCGTTCGCGCCGCGCACTGTGTTCTGGCGTGCTGGCATATGGTAATTCCATATATCTGCGACGAACTGCCAGACAAGCAGAAACAGGCGCTGGCCTCGGCGGCCAAGGTTCCCCTGCTATACACCAACGTGGCGCTGCGAAATTGGACATCATTTCAAAAACTGGGTGCTAGCTCGGTCTACGCCCCTGGCGGCTATCACTCCTTCATGACACTGGACCTGCCGGTGAGCATGGGTGGATATCAGTGCTCGCGCAAGCCCGAGGATCCCATCGTCGTGCACATGATGAAGACGCCCTGCAAACCCGGACTGCCCGCCCGCGATCAGCACCGCACCGGCCGGATGGAACTATTCGGCACTACTTTCGAAACCATAGAGCGCAATATCCGTGACCAGCTTGCGCGCACGCTCGGACCTGGTGGCTTTGATCCCGCCCGAGACATCTCCGCGATTACAGTGAATCGCTGGCCTCACGGTTATGCCTACGAATACAACTCGTTGTGGGATAAATTTTGGCTAGAAGGAACCGAGACGCCTTGTGAAGTCGCGCGTAAGCCGTTTGGCCGGCTTGCTATTGCCAACGCCGACGCTGGTGCGTACGCGTACACGGATTCTGCGATTGATCACGCTTATCGCGCCGTACAGGAAATTATGAGGAGTTAAAAGAGAGCTGATCTGGTCAGTGTATGGTCTTGGTCTTGCGCGACATGTAATCCATGAGCAGGTATTGTCCAAGCGTATACGGTGTGGTGAAGTACGCCTTTCCTCGGCACATTTCCGTGACCTTCTGCACAAATTGCACCAGCCCGTAATCACTCGCCAGCATAAAAGTGTTAATCAGAATTCCTGCACGTTTGCACTTGGCGACTTCCTCCAGGGTGTGACTCACCACCAGCGGATCAAGTCCGAACGCGTTTTTATAAATGCGGCCATCTTCGAGGGTCAGCGCCGAAGGTTTTCCGTCGGTGATCATGACGATCTGCTTCATGTCTTTCCGTTGCCGCTGCAGAATGCGCTGCGCCAACCGCAGCCCCTCTCGCGTATTCGTGTAGTACGGTCCCACCTTAACTCGGGCCAGTTGTGAAAGCGGCACCTCTTCCGCGGAGTCGTGGAACAGGATCAGCGATAAAGAATCTCCCGGGTACTGCGTGCGGATCAGGTGAGACAGGGCCATCGCCACCTTTTTCGCTGGAGTGAAGCGATCTTCGCCATAGAGAATCATCGAATGTGAACAGTCGAGCATAAGCACGGTCGCGCAAGACGACTGATACTCGCACTGACGTACCTGCAGATCGGAATATTCGATATTCAAGGGCAATTTCAATCCTTCGCGCTGAATCGCACTGGAAAGCGTGGCCGTGATATCGAGATTTAATGTGTCCCCGAATTCGTACCGCCGCGAAGCCCCGCTCGCCTCGATGCCGGTCGCGAGATCACGCGTATCATGCCGTCCGAAACTTGACTTGCCCAGCGATCCCAACAGATCGCGTAGAGTCTTGAAGCCGAGAAAATCCAAACTCTTATCGGTAATTTCAAATTTGGCCGGCTCCTGCGCCTGGCCCACCTGCCCTCCGACACTCGGTTGTCGCGAAGGATCATGTGGCTGATCGATGCTGACGTAATCTTCCCGTTCCAGCCGTTCAATCAATTGTTCGATGAGTTCGTCCAGGCTACCGTCCGCTTGCATCTGTTCCAGCCGCTCGCGCATTTCTTCATCCAGCAGATTGCCGTCGAGCAATGCCTGTTCAATCGCGCGTCGCAAGTCGTCGAGCGTCTGCTCGCTCTGGAGCAGATCATCGTACATGTAATTTTGGAATCCACTTTGCAACAGGTAATCAGAAAGCGCGCCGAGCAGGTCCTCCATGCTCATTTCGCCCGCTGGATCGGGAACGTATTTGCTGTATCGGATGCGTCGCATAAGAAAGTGGTCAGTGGCTGTGGTCAGCAGCCAGTAACACCACTAATCACTAGCCACTAGTCACTTGCTTCTAGTTAAAAGATCTTCTCGGTCTATACGGTGGCTCTTCGCGTTCAAATGGTTTTTCGGTGTGCTTTGTTGGCTTTTCTTCTGCTGAGAAGACGCGCTCCTCATTGCGCCCTATGCGTTTATGCGCGTGCAAGCCTTCCAGGACGAACTCTGCCGCGGAAACCTGAAGTTCCGAACTGTCTTTAGGCCCCACGCCAACTTTCACCAGCTTTTCCATCAAGCCTTGAATGTGATGCAGCGACTGCAATACTTCAGCGGCCCCGGCGGCATCGGCCAATTGCACTTCGCCGCCAAGATCAAACCACTGCACGATCTGTTGCATATTCACACCGTTGAAGTAGTCATCATAAGTCTTGGCAACGGCGGTCCGAATCAGCTCCCGGCCGACATGGTCGGCGCCTTTCATCTCCCCTTCGTATTCCAGTTCCAGTTTGCCAGTAATCGCCGGCATCGCTGCGTATACATCTCCAATGCGAGGGACAACAACTTTTTCGTTGCTGCGAATGGCCCGGCGCTCGGCGTTGGAAATCACGTTTTCCATGCATGAAATAGGCAGACGCTGGCTTACTCCTGAACGCTTGTCAATCTTCTTATCTTCACGGGCTGCGAAAGCGATGCGCTCAATCACCTCGCGCACGTATTTAGGGACGTTAAGCTTGTATCTATCGCGCTGCGTCCATGCTTCCTGCGCGGTAATTGCGAGACCTTCTTCGACAGTAGCCGGATAATGAGTGCGGATTTCAGAACCAATGCGGTCTTTCAGCGGAGTGATGATTTTTCCCCTGGCCGTGTAATCTTCCGGGTTGGCGCTGAATACGAGGGCCACATCCAACGGAAGTCGGACGGGATAACCCTTAATCTGAACGTCGCCCTCCTGCATGATGTTAAATAACCCGACCTGAATTTTCCCAGCTAAGTCAGGCAGTTCGTTAATGGCAAAGATACCGCGATTGGCTCGCGGCAGCAGTCCGTAGTGGACGGTCAATTCACTGCTGAGTTCGTGTCCACCTCGCGCCGCCTTGATGGGGTCGATGTCTCCTATCAGATCGGCAATCGTTACGTCAGGCGTGGCCAACTTCTCCACATAGCGGTGGTCTGGTGTCAGATAGGCGATCGCAGTGTCGTCCCCTTGCTTAGCGATCTCCTCCCGGCAGCGCAGGCAAATAGGCGAGTACGGACTATCATGAATCTCGCAACCCGCAATGTAAGGCGTTTGGGGATCCAGCAGAGTGGTCAGAGCACGCAGAATCCGGCTCTTGGCTTGCCCTCGTAAACCCAGCAATATGAAATTATGACGCGAAAGAATTGCGTTCACAATCTGAGGGACAACTGTATCGTCATAACCTACGATGCCGGCAAAAATGCTCCCGCCGGCGCGAAGTTTGGCCATCAGATTATCGCGCAGCTCGTCCTTAACCTGTCGGATTCGCAAACGTTCTTCAGAAAATGGACTATGCCGCAACTCCCCCAGTGTGCGCGGAAGACTCATGACCAGAAACCCCCGATGAAAAACAAATTATGGCTTGATTATACGCCCGCGAAGAAAGAAAGCCGGACGCGCCGCCTTCAGACGTGGCCGTTGCCACCGGACTTCCGTCGGACACTGACAGTCCGTCGCAAATCAGGCAGAATGGTTTCAAAGTAGGAAATGATGGCTTCCACTCGCTCCGTCTCGGACTTCATCCCCAGCAACGTCTGCTTAAAATCCGGATCTAAGGGCAGTGATCCGGCAAGATGAAATGAAATCTTCGAGCCCTCGATTTCGGACAACGCCACTGGTTCCGCTCCTGCCAGGGAAAGAATCTCGCTATGAAGTTTTAAAGCTTGGCTGATCTTTTCCGCCGCTGCACTGCCGAGTTCGTCCTGCAAATAGAGAACCTCCGCCCGAAGAAAGGAGCGTTCATGGTTGAGTTGCATGACTTCGAAGCGTTCCCGCCCCTCAGTCACGATATCCATGCGTCCGTCGGAATGTTTCTTGGTTACCGCTATGATTTCGGCGGTGCAACCAATTTCAGCAATGCCCTCCTCCTTGGAGCGAACGACTCCAAAAGGTTTTTTCTGGTCCAAACATTCCGTGATCATTTCTTTGTAACGTGGCTCAAAAATGTGAAGCGGCAAAGGAACTCCGGGAAGCAAAACTACGTCCAGGGGAAATATGGGCAGGAGCGTGCTCACCAAGGGCCTCCAAGACTTTTCACAACAACAGCCCGTGCTTTCCTTGATTGTACGCTGGCACTTGACTTGGCTTACCCAGGAGACTAAAAGCTCCGCATGGTCTCCAAGATAGTGGATCTCTCCAGCAAGGTAGTGGTAGTGAGCGGCGCCTCGATGGGCATCGGCGAAGCCATTGCCAAAATTTTCGCCGACCGTGGCAGCCGCGTGGTCTTGTTGTCACGCGATGCTGGACGCGCCGAAGCCGCTCGCGGCCGAATCGGGCACACCGATCGCACCCTGGCACTCTCCTGCGATGTGCGCAACCGCGAGGAAATCGACCGTGTCCTCAGCCTCACGCTGCACCACTTTCAACGCATCGATCTCTGGGTCAATAACGCAGGCCACGGACTGCAGGACTCGGTCGCTCACATGGACACGGCCGCATGCCGCGACATGTTCGACACTAATTTTTTCGGAACCGTGTTTGCCATGCAGGCCGTGATTCCCGTGATGAAGCAACAAGGGTCAGGAACGATTGCCAACATTTCAAGCGTCGCCGGACATATTCCCTTGCCATTCAATGCCGCTTACAGCGCGACCAAGTTCGCCATGAATGCTTTTGGAAAGACAGCGCGAGTTGAGTTGGAGGGCGACGGAATCCACGTGATGACAGTGTGTCCGGGCTACGTTCGCACGGATTTCAGCGCGAATGCCATCAAAGGAGCAGAACAGAAGACGGTGCGCCCTTCTGTAGCTCGCGGGATTAGCCCTCAGCGCGTGGCTCGCGCGGTGTTCCACGGTTATCTGAAGCAGAAGCGGGAAGTCATCGTGCCCTGGACCATGCATCCAGCGATCAAGATGTATCAACTTTTTCCCGCAGTGGTGGAATGGGCGATGGTTAAGCTCGCGCGTAACACAGAGTGACCGCGCTAAGAACAGCAGGCGACTCTGATTTTTTCTCTGATCTCACAGAAGGACCCGTCGGCTATCCTAACTCCGCTTGCAGAGCTTCCATCTCCGCCCGCGCGTGATCGTTGCCAGTCCTCTGGGCTGAAGCAATCCCGTTTGCCAGCATCTTCTTAGCTTCTTCAGTGCGTCCTTCTTGCACCAGGGTTTGCGCTGCCATGAAATATCCAGCGGTGTAGTCAGGATGCACCGAAAGCAGCTGGTTGAACTCGCCCAGCGCTCGCTCCACTTCACCGGCCTTGGAATATTCCATGGCCAGGCCGTAGCGAGCGAAAGCGTCATTCGGATTTTGGCTCAGGATTTCGCTGAGCAGCGACAGGCGGTCCATACCAAAGAAGATTACTACAGCGCCGCTACTGGCAACATGGTCATGGGATGAGTACAATGTCCGCATCCCATCAGGAGAAATTTAATAGTTGGCCTGTCCCTTCTTCATGCCCGTGCGAAAACTCGAAGACGGCGGATGGCTTCATCCTTCGCGATTACCACTCGGTGGAGGCTGGTACGGACATTGTTCTGCCCCGGGCCACGAAGGAGTCGAGCCGTCGCAAAAAGAATTAACGGAATATTGCAATTTGGGTTACGCGCGTAGTTGCTCCCGTCTGCCTGTAGATCGTAGTTGCGACGCAGTGCGTTTCTCCATCGCCCGTGACTGCGCTCCGCAACTACTCTTGTGTTTTGTTTGCGAGGCGGCACATCAGCCTGCGGGTCACGGTGTGTTGGAATACGACCTCTCTCTCGGGCAGTGGATCTCCTCGCATCCCGACTCACGTATTCAAATGATGGCAGAGTGCTACTTACAATCCTACCTGCCGCGCAGACCGCAAGCAGCTGTGACGAACCTTACTTCGAGCACAAAACTATGAAACAAAGGGAAGACCTGATGATGTCCCGCCCCGTCGGGGATTCGCAGTCGGAGATGAATGAAATCGTCCTGCCCAACGATACCAATCCGCTGGGTGCTTTATTGGGCGGACGACTGATGCATTGGATCGATCTCGCGGGTGCAATGGCAGCCCATCGCCATTCCCGAAACTACGTTGTGACGGCTGCCATCGATCATCTCGATTTTTGGACTCCTGTCCATGTCGGAGATCTGGTGATTCTTCGTTCTTCTGTCAACCGCGTCTTCAATACTTCGATGGAAGTGGGAGTAAAAGTCTGGGTGGAAAACTATCTTCTTGACCAGTGCCAACACGTCAGCTCCGCATATCTCACGTTCGTTGCCGTGGATGGGGGTGGGCGCCACGTACCCGTTCCCGCGGTCATCCCGGAAACGGATGAGCAACGACGCCGCTATGAAGACGCGGGCCGCCGCCGAGAGACACATCACGACGAACTAGAACGGCGCCGCAGCAGCCAGAACTAGCATACGGTGCACGTTCTCGCCTTTCTGACGCTCCACTCACCGCGACCAATTCCGACTGTATAATCGAGATGTAGTTCGATTCCTGAGTAGAAAGGTCTTCCTTGAGCTCACCCGTGCCGCCACGTCCCGGGCAGCCACCACAAGGGCCGCAGCCCTTGCCCGGCGTGGATACCATCATCGCTGTCGGCTCAGGTAAGGGTGGCGTGGGGAAGACTACGCTAGCCGTGAATCTGGCGATTGTGCTGGCAAAGCTCGGACACAGAGTTGGATTGCTGGACGCTGACGTTTACGGCCCCAACGTTCCGCTCATGCTCGGCATCAGCGGGCAGCCTAAGATTGGCGGCGACAATCGCATCACGCCGCTGGAAGTTCATGGCCTCAAAGTTATTTCTGTCGGTCTCCTGAATCCCGGCGACAAGCCGCTTATTTGGCGTGGGCCGATGTTGCATTCCATCATTCGACAATTTCTTGGATCCGTGGAATGGGGCCAGCTTGACTATCTCGTCGTGGACTTGCCGCCCGGCACAGGCGACGTTTCCTTGTCGCTGATTCAAACCGTGCCTCTTACTGGGGCAATCGTGGTTTCAACGCCCTCGGATGTCTCCCTGCAGGATGCGCGCAAGGCCATCGAAATGTTCCGCCAAATGAAAGTGGACGTGGTGGGCATGGTCGAGAACATGAGCTACTTCGTTTGCCCACATTGCCATCAGCAAACTGATATTTTTTCCCGCGGTGGCGCGGAAAAGACCGCAGCCCAGTTTGAGGTCGCCTATCTCGGTGCGGTGCAATTGGATCCCGATATCCGCAAAGCCGGAGACGGCGGTAAACCCCTGGTGCTCGAGGGGGAGAATTCTCCGTCGGCGCAATCGTTGTACGAGTTCGCCCGCAAGGTCATGGCACGGGTGACTGAAATCAAGGCCGGCGAGTCAGAGGGTGTGATCCACGTGCAGTAACTCGGGCGAAGCTCTGCCCTTACCTCGCACAGATTATTTTCCTGCGCGTGCCAGCCTGAAGAGCGGACCCGGATCCTTATCTGCCATCACGAGTTCAGCCACCATTTCGCCCAGCGCCGGCCCATGCTTGAATCCATGACCCGAGCCGCCCCCGACCAGCCATATGTTTTCTGCGGCGGGGTGCCGGTCGACGAGAAAATGATCATCGGGAGTGTTCTCGTATTGGCATACGCGCGACTCTAGCAGCGGCGCATTCTTCAGAGCCGGGAATCGGAATCCCAGATAATCACGGATCGCCTTCAGTGATTCGGCATCGACCACACGTTCTCCGGTCGTAGGATCGAAATCCGCTCCGCGAGTGTCATCGGCAATTTTGAAACCCCGCCCTTCATTGCCAGGAATTCCATACATGAATCGATCTCGATGGTCGGCCCATACTGGCAGATTCCTCTCTGAAAAGCGATCGTCCCCGGCCGGCGTGCCAAAGAAAAATACATCTTGCTTGGTGGGGCGAATAAAATCTCCGATCGTCTTGGGAAACAGCTTGCTCAGCCATGGCCCGCAGGCGAATACGTACCGATCTGCCACCAGCTTGGAACCCCCAAAAAGTGGCAGTCCTTTCAGTTTGCCGTCTTCGAGACCCTGCGCTACGACGGCCGCTAGCTTGTATTCACCCCCTTCTCGAAGAAATCCTTCAAGCACCATCTGGCACGAAGCTCTCGTTTTGAGAAAACCACTTTCAGGTTCATGGATTCCCCACTGCACCCCGTCCAAACTAATTTGTGGCCAACGCTGTCCTATTTCTTGCGCAGAAAGCTCTGCATACCGGATTCCTGCCTCGCGCAACATAGGCAGCGACCCCCGCTCAAACTGATCATCCGCAGCCGCCAGCCACAGAACACCAATGGGATGGAACAGCTGGCAATGCCATAATTTTTCATTTTCTTGCCATAGTTGTCGGGCACGGACTGCCATCTTCGTGTAAGGCTGGTTGGGTCCGTAAGTACCGCGAATCACGCGGGTTTCACCACCTGACGAAGCCCTCGAGTTTCCCGGTCCCCAAGCATCAAGCAAGGTAACTCGCGCGCCTCGGCGCAACAGGTGCAACGCAGTCCAGCCCCCGAAGGCGCCCGCCCCTATTACGGCCACATGAAGTTTCAATCGCATCTCGTGTCAACGTTTAAAATCAGCATTCTACGGCCTAGAGTGCTAATACTTGACAGCCCGAGCCGCCCTTCCTAGAATCGAATAGTAGGATAACTCAAGGGTGTCTGTCTAAGCATTTGGTTTTTAAGCTACTTACCCTCCTTCGACATAGACGAGTACTCCTTACAAGTGCAGAGCGAATTTGAGGGCAGCTGACACCAGCGAACATTATGCAGACCGGCCCACAGATCGGTGAACGGGAACGCGAAATCCTTACTGCCATCGTGGAAACTTTTATTGCCACCGGTGAGCCAGTCGGTTCGCGCACCCTCGCACGCGCCAATCGTGAAGGATTGAGTCCGGCGACGATCCGCAACGTGATGGCTGATCTTTCCGACGCAGGTCTACTGGAGCAGCCTCACACTTCAGCCGGCCGAGTTCCGACCACGGAAGCGTATCGCTATTATGTTGAACAACTCACCGGTAAAGCGCGTCTTTCAGACGAAGACGAAAACATTATTCAGGGTTCGCTGCACGGGATCTCGGACGTGCAGGAATTTATGGAGCGTACCTCGCACGTGCTGTCATTGATCTCGCACAACGTGGGTGTGGCCGTCGCCATCGGCAGGCCAAAGAATGCCCTCGAACATGTTTATTTTTCGCGCTTGGGAGATCAAAAAGTATTAGCCGTGCTGGTGACCAGATCCGGCCTGGTTCGCGACCGTGTGCTCCGTCTCGATCTTCCTCAGTCCGAGTTGGACGCGGCCGCCCGCTTCATTAACGAGAATTTTCGTGGCTGGACGATGGAAGCATTGCGTACCGAGCTCGCGCGCCTCCTTGAGCAGGAGCGCAGTGAATATGACCGGTTGATGGTTTCTGTCGAACAACTGTATCGCCAGGGCGCGCTGGCTGGAGATGACACCGCTCAAGTGGTCTATGTCGAAGGCGCGGCCAATCTGGTTGCCGGCGAGCAAGACCGGCAGCGTCTGCAAGAGCTGCTGAAAACTCTGGAAGAAAAACAGAAAATGGTCGATCTGCTGGGCGCTTACCTTGACGCCAAGCAGGAAGCAGTACGCGTAGTGATTGGTTTGGACCAGGCACTGCCTTCGATGCGCAACTTCGTACTCATCGGCGCACCAGCTCGTGTGGGCGGCGAAGTGATGGGATCACTGGCGGTGATCGGGCCCACCCGCATGGATTATCAACATGCGATTACCACGGTTTCTTATATCGCGCGTTTGTTTGACAAAGTCCTTAACGAATCCGAGTGACAATCATGGCAAGAACTAACGGAAAATCCGAAGTCCACGCCCCCGAACTTGACGCGGAGCACGAACTCCCCGCATCAGACGACGCTAATGATGAAGGCTCCACCGCAGGGGTGCCGCGCTCCTCTGAAAGCACTTCCCACGTTTCCGAGTCGCAAAAGCTGAAGGCGGAACGGGATGCTCTGGTCGATCGTCTGGCTCGTCTGCAGGCCGAATTCGAGAACGCTCGAAAGCGTGCCGAGCGCGAGCAGCAGGAATTCCGCGAATATGCTCTGTCAGATGCGTTAAAGACGTTGCTTCCCAGCTTGGACAGCTTTGAGCGCGCCCTGGGGACTGACGCGGATAGTTCGGAATTTCGCAATGGCGTCGAACTGATTTACAAGCAATTGTATGACGCCTTGTTGAAGATGGGATTGCGCCCCATCCCGGCGAAAGGTGAGCCTTTCGACCCCCGTTTTCACCAGGCCGTCGAAATGGTGAATACCACTGAAGCCAAAGATCACCAGGTACTCGAGGAGCTTCAACGAGGATACAAGTTTAAAGACCGGCTATTGCGTCCCGCAATGGTGAAAGTTGCGCAGAATCCCAAGCACTAAAATCAGAATCAAACTTGAGAGGATGGACCAGTTATCCTGACCAGCAACGGAAAACGCGACTATTACGAAGTCTTGGGAGTGGCACGTGCCGCCAGCGACCAGGAAATTAAGAGTGCCTATCGCAAACTCGCTCTACAATTTCATCCTGATCGCAATCCTAACAATCCCGACGCGGAAGAAAAATTCAAAGAAGCCAGCGAGGCCTACGCCGTCTTGGCGGATGGCGAAAAACGTTCTTTGTACGATCGCTTTGGTCATGCCGGCGTAGGCGGCGGAACTGGCGTTGGTTTTGACGCCACCGTCTTTCAGGATTTCAGCGACATTTTTGGCGACTTCTTTGGCTTCGGAGACATCTTCGGCGGAGGAGGTCCGCGTCGTCGCACCCGTACCCAGCGCGGCGCCGACCTGCGTGAGGATGTGAACCTGCAATTTGAAGAAGCCTTCTTCGGCACCGAGACGAAAGTCACAGTCCGTCGCCACGAGACTTGCGAAGAATGCAAAGGCTCGGGTGCAGCCCCAGGCAAGGCACCAGTTACTTGCCGCTCCTGCGCCGGACGAGGCCAGGTCCGATATCAGCAGGGATTTTTCAGCATTGCGCGCACTTGTCCTACATGCCAGGGAGCCGGCAGCGTCATCACCGATCCCTGTCCAAAATGTAAGGGCGAAGGCCGGATACTGCGCCAGAAAACCATCGACGCCAAAATTCCCGCCGGCGTGGAAGACGGAACCCGAATCCGATTCGGCGGCCTGGGCGAAGCAGGAGCCTTCGGAGGCCCTGCTGGTGATCTGTATGTTGTCCTGCACGTCAAAGAGCACGCGTTCTTCGAGCGCGAGGGCAACAATCTCTACTGCGTGATCCCCATATCATTTACCCAGGCTGCGCTGGGAACAGAAATCCATGTGCCGACTCTTGAAGGCGAACATCTGTTCAAGGTTCCTGACGGTATACAGTCCGGAACCACTCTCCGCATTCGAGGAAAAGGAGTCCCGATGCTGAATAGTCACGGCAAAGGCGATCTCTTCGTCGAAGTCCGCGTGCAAACCCCGGGCAAACTCAACAAACGCCAACGCGAGTTGCTTCAGGAATTGGAAAGCACCACCAAGGTTGAAAATAAACCTCAACGTCGCACCCTACTAGGCAAAGTGAAAGAAATCTTCGGTTAAGCTGGGGTTAACTAGTCACTAGCAACTAGCCACTAGCCACTGACCACTGCCTTTATGTCCCGCCGCCGTTGGATCGCCGACGAAGTTTCCGGCAATCGCGCCGCTCTCACCGGTAGTCACGCCGCACATTTATCACGTGTACTTCGTGCACGGGTGGGCCAGGAATTTGAAATAGCCACAGGCGCGAGTGTCCGCAGTGGACGCGTTACGCGGATCGATCACGATCGGGTTGAATTCGAACTGGGTGACGAAATCAATGCAACCGCCACTCCCAATCTGACGCTCGCTCTTTCCATCTTCAAGTTTGATCGCATGGAATGGGCAATCGAAAAGTGCACGGAATTGGGCGCAGCCCGAATCGTTCCCGTCATTGCCAGCCGGACCGAAACTCATTTGGCTGCCGCAGCTTCGAAACGCGTCGAACGATGGCAGCGTATTGCACGCCAAGCTTCGGAACAATCGCGCCGCAATTCGACCCCTGAAATCAACCAGCCCGTAAAGTTGACTGCGGCGTTAGCACTCCCAGGCACCATGCGTATTGTGCTGGCAGAATCCGAGCAGCAAACAATGCTCAAGGATGTGCTCCATACCCATTCGCCACGTGACATTGTCCTAGCGTTGGGCCCCGAGGGCGGCTGGACCCCATCAGAACTCGAACTGTTCCGCGACGCTGGTTGGATTGCAGCTTCTCTCGGAAACACTATCCTTCGAGCCGAAACCGCGGCCATAGCGGCACTGGCCGTGACTCTTTCAGAACTCGCATAACAATCTCATTCGGCGGAAATCCTCAGACTTCCTCTGCTATGCTCCAGTCCAGTGGCAACTCCGAAACCAATGCGGTCAACGTTCGTCTTCGAACCGGACGAATGCCAACGCCAAGCCATCGAGCATGTCCGTGGTCCCATGTTGGTGATAGCCGGCGCCGGCACTGGGAAAACGACCGTATTAACCCGCCGCATCGCGCGACTGATCCGCGAATGCGGCGTATCTCCGAAAGAAATCCTTGCAGTGACCTATAGCGAAAACTCTGCGCGAGAAATGCGTGAACGTGTCCAGGCGGAACTTCGTGGAACTGAAACTTCGGGTCTCCAGGTCACTACCTTCCACGCCTATTGCAACAACCTATTGATTCGCCGTGGCAAGCAATTCGGCGTACTCGACGAAAAAGATCTCTGGATTTACCTCCGAAAACGCATTCGCGAGCTGCACCTGAATTATTTCGTTCGAGCTGCGAAGGTGAGTCAATTTCTCAACGACTTGCTCGATTTTATGCGCCGTTGCCAGGACGAGCTGGTCGGTCCTGAGAAGTATGCTGAATATGTCGCTCGCCTGGAGCGCGATGAGTTGCCCGTCCAGCGGGTGACTAAGTCAAAAGATGCGGTCTCGCTTTCCGATGAAGAAGTCCTCGGACGTTGTCGGGAAATCGCTCAGGTCTTCACTACTGTGGAACGCATGCTGGCCGACGACAACCTAGGCAGCTTCGGCCATATGATTACACACGCGCACACACTGCTCGAGCGGGACAGCGAGCTGCTTGCCCGAGAGCGGGAACGCGCCCGTCTTATCCTGGTAGACGAGTTTCAGGACGCCAACTTTGCTCAAGTAAAAATTCTTCAGAAGCTGGCAGGGTCAGAACGCAATATCTTCGCTGTCGGCGATCCCGATCAAGCCATCTACCGTTTCCGTGGCGCTTCCAGTGCCGCATTCGGATTATTTCGGCATCACTTCCCCGAAGCAAAACTAGTCGTACTGGACAAGAACCGTCGTTCCACTACTCCTATTTTGAGAACGGCGTTCGCAGTCATTTCGAAAAACCCAACTACTTTTCATGCAGAAAAGGAGACGAGCTTCCCTTACCAGCGGGCCCCTCTGGTTTCAAAGCGCGATGAAGATGGGGTCAGAGAGGTAAGATCATCGCGGCCTGACCCGGTCGAAACCGTCATTCTTACCGCGAAAGAAAACGAGTGCTTCGACTTGGGAAAAGTTATTCAAGAGAAGCGCCGCCGCTTGCGATGCGAATGGAAGGATTTCGCGATCCTCTATCGCGCCCATCCTCATCGCGATCAAGTTGCGATTGAGCTCGCCGAACGCCAGATCCCTTTCTCCATCGAAAACATGGACGTCATGGACATGCCTGAAGCCCGCGACCTGTTTGCCTGCCTGGGCGCCGTGGTGTCGCCAGACGATGGAGCTAGTCTTTTCCGGGTTGCCGCGTTCCCTCAATTCGACATCGACCCGGAAAAACTACGGGCTGGCATGCGAAAGCTTTCCCGAGATTCCGAGTCGCCCGGGCTAGCTGCCGTTCTGCCCCAAATCGCGGGAGGCGCCGCGGTGCTTGAAGAGTTGCAGCAGGTACGCGATGAAATCGTACGCAAGGAAGCCAAAAGCCGCGCCGCTTTGGAGGTTATCATCCAGCGTTTTGCCTTCGACCGCTCATCGCGTCCGCTGGCTGCCGTCCTTGAATTTGTCAGCAATTGGGAAAAGAAGGCGATCACCACTACAAAGGAAATCGCCGAGTTGCTGGAATACATGGATTATTTCCGCGAGGCCGGCGGCGCCATCGCCATGCCTTCGCATGAGGACAACGCCGTACGCCTCATGACCGCCCACTCGGCCAAAGGACTCGAATTCCCCCACGTATTTATCCTGCGCGCCAGTTCTCCCTCCTTTCCCGGATCGTTCCATGAAACCTTGGTTGAGTTTCCCCGTGAATTGCGCGATCCCGATTCAATTGCACAGGATGACGGAAAGGAGCTGCACCTTCAGGAGGAACGCCGGCTGTTCTACGTTGCCATGACTCGAGCCCGCGATTCTCTTACCATTTACGCGCGGCGAGGAACAGGGAAAAAGGATTCCACTCCGCCCGGTTTTTTGCGGGATCTGTTAAAAGATTCTCGGCTCAATCGCTGGCTGCGGTCTCGGCCGGCGCATGCTTTCCAGACAGATTTATTTGGCGCGGCCGTCGTCCCCATGGACGCCTCACGAACCAGTCAATGGCTTCTGCTCGCGCCCGCCCTAAACCTCAGCGCCAGATTGAGCGCGTCGGCGCTGGCGAGCTACGACATCTGTCCTCTCCAGTTCAAGCTTGAGCGTGAGTGGCGTATTCCCCGCGAGGTTCCCGCCGCCATGCAGTACGGCGCCAGCATGCATCGCGTTTTGCGTGCCTATTACGATTCGGTGCGATTTGGGCGACCGTATTCAGAAGAAGCACTCATCGAATTGTTCCGTACCGATCTCGGGCGGGCGCGAATCCAGGATCGCTATCAGCACGATCTTTATGAAACCCAGGGTGTCGACCAGTTACGCCAGTTCGTGAGCGCCTCTCAGGCCGCTCCGGTTCCTGAGGTACTGCACGCAGAGGAAGCTTTTGAGGTGCGGATTGGAAATACAACTGTGGTCGGACGCATCGACCGAATCGACCGCGCTGCCGATGGCTCCGTTGTCATAACCGATTACAAGACAGGTAAGCCTCAATCACAGGAAGACGCAGACGAAAGCCTTCAGCTCTCAGTCTATGCACTGGCCGCTCGCGAAAAATGGGGATACCGCGTGGATCAACTCGTCTTTCACAATCTGCTGGAGAACGTCTCGGTGATGTCGCGGCGTACTGATGTGCAGTTGGAAGGCGCGCGCCTGAAAGTAGAGGAGGTCGCCCAAAACATCGCGGCGGGAAACTTCAAAGCCAAGCCCGGCTTCTACTGCTCATTCTGTCCCTATCGCAATCTTTGCCCCGCCACCGAGAAGCGCTTATATTCCATCCCCACTGCAAAGAAAGTTAGCAATCGAAGTAACTAAAAAAGTCTTCAGCCAATCTCAGATACCCGCCCAAAAACTTAGGGGACGCTCTCGCGTCCCCGTTGTTTTCTACTTAACTGCTCTTAGTGTTTCTTCTTGCCTTTTTTTGCTTTCTTCTTTGGTGCCATGGTTCTATTCTCCCTTCCATTTTTCATGGACTATGCAACGGTCTTCAGTTGCACACTAATTGAATGTATAGAGTCAATAAAAAGTGATGTCAAGAAAAAAATCATGCCCGCGAGCGCGTGTGACCGACACACCAAAGTCACCAGACGACATTAGAGAAGAAATTTTCTCCCGCACAGCCACGATCAGTCATCATTTCACGAAAGAAAGTCGAAAGGCACCCACCTCTCAATTGCGTTGCACGCTCAACGCTGGCATCGCTTCTGTGCGCATCGCATGTAAGCCTCAATTTAGCCAATTCAACTTTTCTCCGCCTTGCGCATCTATAATTAATGGAGTCGGAAATCTTCGCAGGAGCACATGAATGGCTGCCTTGGACGATGTCGTCATCATCTCAGCTTGCCGCACCCCGGTTGGAAAATTCCAGGGAAGCTTGTCGGATCTCGGCGCAACTCAACTGGGCGCAATCGTCGTGCGTGAAGCCACGAAACGCGCCAAGCTCGATCCCAAGCAGATCGATGAATGCATCATGGGCAATGTAATATCCGCCGGCTTGGGGCAGAATCCCGCACGACAAGCGGCTCTGTTCGGCGGTCTGTCTCCCGAAGTGAGTGCCATGACTGTAAACAAGGTTTGCGGCTCCGGATTGAAAGCGGTCGCACTGGCGGCGCAAGCAATACAGACGGGAAACAGTTCTGCGGTGGTCGCCGGCGGCATGGAATCAATGAGCAACGCTCCCTATCTCTTGCCTCAAGCCCGCAAGGGCTATCGTCTAGGAAACGCGCAGATCATCGATTCCATGGTGCACGACGGCTTATGGGACATTTACAACGACTACCACATGGGCACCACCGGCGAGAACGTCGCAGAGAAGTATGGGATTACACGCGAGGAACAGGACCAGTTCGCCCTGAACTCTCATCGCAAAGCGGTGGCTGCCATCAAGGAATGTCGTTTTAAATCGCAAATTGTTCCGGTTGAATTGCCGGCAAAGAAGAAGGGCGAGTCGCCCGTGATCTTCGATAAAGACGAATCGCCCCGGGAGGACACCACCATCGATATTCTGCGTTCACTGAAGCCCGCGTTCAAGAAAGATGGCACAGTAACCGCTGGCAACGCGCCCGGAGTGAACGATGGCGCCGCCGCCGTCGTCGTGACCAGTGCCAAACATGCAAGAGAACTCGGCGCGGAACCGGTGGCCCGCATTGTCGCGCAGGCCAGCAGCGGTATCGACCCCGCGTGGGTGATGATGGCTCCGGTCAGCGCAGTGCGGAAGATTTGGCAAAAAACTGGCTGGAAAAATGAAGATGTCGATCTCTACGAACTAAACGAAGCCTTCTCCGTGCAAGCTCTGGGGGTAATGCGCGAGCTTGGTCTCGATCCCGATAAAGTCAATGTGAATGGCGGCGCGGTAGCAATCGGACATCCCATCGGAGCCAGCGGAGCCCGCGTCCTGGTAACCCTGATTTATGAGATGATGCGGCGCAACGTTCACCGTGGTATTGCTGCTCTTTGTCTGGGAGGCGGTAACGCGGTCGCGATGGCCGTTGAACGCTAGGCTGTCCGCTCTCTTTTCGCTTAGGCGTCCGCAGTGGCGGGTGTGGCCGGTCCCGACGGCAGCATCACAGTGAATATCGCGCCTCCACCGGGCCCCGAGGCGGCTTCCACGTTTCCTCCATGCTCCCGTAAGATCGCTTTGCAAATACTAAGGCCGAGCCCTGTACCCCGGCCGGGCCTCTTGGTCGTGTAAAATGGATCGAAGATATTTGGCAGGATGTCCGACGAAATTCCGGGCCCATCATCCTGGAAAGTGGCGGACACTGTGTTGTCATCCTTCCCCAGACGAATCCGCAACGTACCCCGATCGCGCACCTCGCGCATGGCCTGTTCCGCATTCAGAATCAGATTAAGGAAAACCTGCATCAACTGGTGCGGATCCCCATTCACTGCCGGCAATGACTTCTCCGGCAAAAAATCCACCGTAATGTTGTTCTTGCGCAGAGAGTACGCGTGAAGGTGCAGTGTCCTCTGGATCAACTCGCTGACGTTGATCTCGCTCTTGCCCGGGGCTGGCGGACGAGAAAAATACATTAGGTTCTGAACAATTTCCGCGGCTCGTCTGGCCTGTTGTTGCAGCATGGTCAATTGCTTGCGAACTGGCTCGGTAACCTCTCCTTCCTGCAACAATTCGCTCACTCCCAAGATACTGGTCAGCGGATTGTTGAGCTCGTGCGCGAAGCCACCGATCATCTGTCCCATAGCTGCCAGGCGTTCGCCCTGAATGACTTGTTGTTCAAGCTTTTTCTCAACCGTGATGTCGCGCACCGACACAATGACGCCACTCAGCTTGCCCCCGGCATCGAACAGCGGGCTGGCCGATGCTCGCATAGTCCGCCAGCTTCCGTCGCGGTGCCGTGCGCCGTACTCGCAGAACCCAAACTGTTTTCGACCCCTACCCACATCACGAAACAGCGCCAGAAATTCCGCGGAATGGCCTTGCTCCTCTTCAACTTTCTTTCCCACCAAGTCCTCGGGTTTGTAACCGAGAAGGTCTTGAATCCGAGAGCTGACAAAGCTGTACCGTTCGTTAAGATCGATCACCAAAATTAAATCAGGAAAGCTCTCCAGCAGGTAGCGTTGAAATTCTTCCTGGCGGCGTAGTGTTTTTTCCATCTCGCGCCGGTCCGTAACGTCTACCAGCGTCCCTTGATAGCGGATGATTTTCCCAGCCGCATCCCATACCGCTCGCGACGTATCCAGGCAAATCGCCGAATTTCCATCCCGGCGGCGAAGTGTGATCTCCCGGGCGCGTTCGCCACCGCGATCGTCCGCAGTTCGTCCCAGCACCGGGCTCTTCGTACGATCAAAGTTCAATGCAGTCGAATCAAGTTCCAGGAGTTCTTGCTTGCTTCTGTATCCCAGCATGTGTACCAGCGAAGCATTGGCGTCGAGCAACTTTCCCTCTGGCGTGCTGAAGTAGACTCCTTCCTGCAGAGTTTCGAACAGTTCGGTGAAACGTCTTTCCTTCTCTCGTTCTTCGGTGACGTCGCGAGCCAGGGTACTTACGCCCACCACCTCGTCGCCCTTTACGATGGCGTTCAGCACGCAATCAAAGAAGAGTGACCGCGAGCTCTTCTTGAGCCGTATCTGAACCATTCCCGACCAGCGCCGTCGTTCAAGAAAGCGAGCCAAACCTTGCTGCAAATCGCTACGCGGAGGCTGCTCGATGAATTCATCCAGCTTGCACCCCACAATCGCCGAGTAGGGAATCCCCAGAAGTTGAGTCACGCTCCGATTGACAGTGCGAACCGTGCCGTCCAGGGAGAAAGCAAATGCCACGTCATCGAAGGAGTCAATCAATTCCTTGAAGCTGCGCTGCGAGCGGGCAATGACTTGGCTGAGTTGGTCGAGCTGCTCATCCGTCGGTGGAGTTCTCACGTGGTCTTGCAACCCGCGCACCAGATCTCTTAGTTCGGTGACCTGTTTCCGTCGGCCATAAGTGAATGCCGCGAAAGAGATGGCCACAAACAGCACCGCGATCGGCAGCACTCCGAGGTGATAAGGCAGTGCCTGCAGTCGCTCCCAAGTGACCGCGGCCAGCGCCGTCGCCAGTAACACTACAAAGAGCAAAGCAACCCGCCACAGACGTGCTTCTTCCCGTTCCAAAAGATTGGGGTTTGAGGTGGTGCGTGCGAGTTGTTTTTCCTTTTCCGGCATGAGCCGACGCCCCTGTTCCTCGCTGGTGATGTTTATTCTCAGGGTTTGGTGGGCGTTAGTGGAATCGTAGTGCACAAGCGCTGTGGGGACAATCAAAACTGTATTGGGTAACTTGGTTCAGCTGCTCTAACTGTGCTTTTTCTTCCCTTGTCACGTGCCGATGTGACGGCAGTCACGCTGCATCCTCCGCCTCAGGTCGTATGGTGGATGTCGTTCGGCATTCGTCTGAAACTGCAACGTCACCGCGGGTCCGATGAGTCTGTCTGCCTGAAGCACCGAACCCATGCTCTACAAAACTTTGAGTGCCGCAGTCTATGGCATCGACGCCAGCATCATCGAGGTCGAAGTCGATATCTCTGGCGTCAAGACTTCCGAAGATCACTTTCACACTGTCGGTCTGCCCGACGCGGCCGTGCGCGAAAGCCGAGATCGCGTGCGCGCAGCGCTGAAGAATTGTGGATATGACATTCCTCTCACGCAAATTACTATCAATCTCGCGCCGGCGGATATTCGCAAAGAAGGATCGGGATTCGACCTGCCTATGGCGCTGGGCATCCTCGGGGCCTACGGCGGATTGAACAAGAAAGAACTTCAAGACTGCGTCTTCATGGGGGAGCTTTCGTTGGATGGTGGTGTGCGCGGGGTCCGCGGTGCGCTTCCTATTGCCATTGAAGCCCGCGGCAAGAAAATTCCGCGGCTCGTTGTTCCTGAACTTAATGCCCGGGAAGCGGCTATGGTGGGCGGCGTCCAGGTCTATCCCGTGAAGTCGTTGCTCGACGTGATTCGTTTCGTGAACACGGGTAACGGCATTCAACCTTTGAAGGTGGACAGCGACGCGCTGCTAACCGAATCGCAGCATTTTGTTGTGGACTTCAAGGATGTGCGCGGCCAACATACTGCCAAGCGCGCTCTCGAAGTCGCTTGTGCCGGTGGGCACAATATCTTGATGATCGGTCCTCCGGGCTCAGGAAAGACCATGCTTGCCAAGCGCATGCCCACGATCCTTCCGCCATTTACTTTTGAAGAAGCTCTCGAGACCACGAAAATTCATAGCGTTGCCGGGGTGCTCGACGCCGGAGCCGGCCTGGTCGGAGTGCGTCCTTTCCGCTCTCCGCACCACACTATCTCGGACGCGGGACTGATCGGTGGACGCGCTGTACCCCGTCCTGGTGAAGTCTCGCTCGCCCATAACGGCGTGCTCTTTCTGGATGAGCTGCCCGAGTTCCCACGCAATGTGTTGGAAGTGATGCGTCAGCCGTTGGAAGACGGCACGGTGTGTATTGCCCGAGCTGCCATGTCGCTCACTTTCCCGGCGCGGTTCATGCTGGCGGGCGCGATGAATCCTTGTCCTTGCGGATACTTTAACGATCGCTCCCGCGAGTGCCATTGCTCGCCCTTAATTATTCATCGGTACATGTCGAAGATGTCTGGCCAGTTGCTCGACCGCATCGATATTCATATCGACGTTCCCGCGGTGAACTATAAGGAGCTGCGCTCCGGCTCCGAACCAGAAAGCTCTGCCAAAATCCGCGACCGTGTAATACGTGCCCGTGAAGTTCAGTTGACCAGATTCTCTTCTTGCAAGCGTGAGAAGCTTTACTGCAATGCGCAAATGGGGCCTCGTCACATTCGTTCTTTTTGTGAACTTTCCGCGGACTGCGAGCGCCTGCTCGAGCGGGCCATGGCTCAGCAGGGTCTTACCGCCCGCGCCCATGACCGAATATTGAAGGTTGCGCGCGATTGCGGACCTCGAAGCCGCTTCCGCCATTGTCCCCAAACACATTGCTGAGGCGATTCAGTATCGAACCCTGGATCGGACGTTTTGGGCATAAGCGCCAGAACTGCTGAATCCAAACGAGATGCAGGTGGTGCGCCCTTCCGAGTCACACCGTTCTTTATTAAACACTTGACGTTCCCCGTATTTCCGGCTACCGTACAAAGTTCCGCGGGTGATTTAGCTTTTGGCCAGTCCGATGAGCCTCCGCTGCTATCGGCCCAAATCCAGTTTCTAAGAAACTTTCGGCAGCGACGGCGCATCTATTAAAGGTAACCAGAGCTTTCCCGTACAACCCATCTGAATTGAAGGACTTGCGCACTCTGGCTAGGAATTGCCTTGCCCTTGCGGATGGGATCAGGCCGGTCAGCTCAAAGTAAGGAGATAGATAAATGAAGCGTTCTGATCGAGTTTTTGATGCTTTACACACTTTGCGCAACCGGTATATGCTTTGTCAGCTTGCTTCCAAGGCTACCCGTAAGTTTCACAAACCAAACACCAGAATCCAGGAAACCATGAACGAAGTCCTGGACCGGATTGCAGGCTCGGAGCGGCAATCGATTCTTGCCGAACCGGAACACTTTGTCGAGGCACAACGGCGGGCTGCTTAACACCAGCCCCGCCTGCCTGCCCCGCTTGGTAAGTCTTCCTTAGCGTACCCCCCTTTGAAAATCTCCTCGCAGGTGACCAATGACCATCGCAGAACTTAAAGAAAAAAATATTACCGAGTTGACCAAGATCGCCCGATCTTTGGATCTTCCCGGAGCCAGCGGATTACGAAAACAAGACTTGATCTTCAAGATCCTCCAGGCACAAAGCGAAAAAGAAGGCCATATTTTTGCCGAAGGCGTGCTCGAAATCCTGCCCGACGGCTACGGATTCCTTCGCTCTCCCGATTACAACTATTTACCCGGCCCGGACGACATTTACGTTTCGCCTTCGCAGATCCGCAAGTTCGATCTCAAGACTGGTGACACTATCAGTGGCCAGGTCCGTCCTCCGCATGAAGGCGAGAAATATTTCGCGCTGGTCAAGATTGAAGCCGTCAACTTCGAGTCGCCTGACGAAGCTCGTAACAAGATTTTGTTCGACAACCTGACGCCCCTCTATCCCCAGGAACGCGTCAAACTTGAAACCACTCGTGAAAACGTCAGCGCCCGCGTGATGGATTTGCTCACGCCCCTGGGCAAGGGACAACGCGGCTTGATCGTGTCGCCGCCTCGTGCTGGCAAAACCATGCTGCTGCAGAACGTTGCCAACTCCATCACCACCAACCATCCGGAAGTCGTCCTGATGGTTCTGCTGATCGATGAGCGACCGGAAGAAGTCACCGACATGCAGCGCTCGGTAAAAGGTGAAGTCATCTCCTCCACTTTCGACGAACCGGCTGCCCGTCACGTGCAGGTTGCCGAAATGGTGATCGAAAAGGCTAAGAGGTTAGTGGAGCACAAACGTGACGTGGTGATTCTGCTCGATTCCATCACCCGTCTGGCGCGTGCCTACAACACTATTGTTCCGCCCAGCGGCAAAGTGCTTTCCGGCGGCGTCGATTCCAACGCGCTGCAGCGTCCCAAGCGCTTCTTCGGATCCGCCCGCAACATCGAAGAAGGCGGCTCGCTGACCATCATCGCCACCGCATTGATCGACACCGGTTCCCGCATGGACGACGTCATCTTCGAAGAATTCAAAGGCACCGGCAACAGTGAAATCATTCTCGATCGCAAGCTGGTGGACAAGCGAACTTTCCCGGCCATCGATATCCAACGCTCGGGCACTCGAAAAGAAGAACTCCTGATCCCGAAAGAAGATTTGACCCGCATCTGGGTACTGCGCAAAGTCCTGAACCCGCTCTCCCCAGTCGAAGCCATGGAACTGCTGATCGACAAGCTCACCAAGACCCGCTCCAACGGCGAGTTCTTAGCCAACATGAGCTCGTTGTAGCCTCCACGAAGTAGCCTCCGCGACCCACGTAGGGACAGGCGACCCGCCTGTCCGGCCGAGCAAAGCTCGGCGAATTTCGTCTGCAGACTTGCTTTCCCCCTGCCGATATTTCGGCGATGAAAGTTCTCCGGCACGCAAAGCACTTTTGAAAGGATACCCCCCGGGTCTTGTGGAATCAAAGATTTGGGCAGTGAACACGGCCAAAATCTTTGGAAAATAAAGGTTTACAAGCAAAATCTTGAAAGCAAACGGCTTATGACTTGTGGCTAACATTGGAATAGTTTAGTATATCTTTTATGAGGGATAGAGGAAGCGGAAGTCAAGCGGAAAAGAAGACGGTCGTGTCATCTCCCACGCTTTGCTAACAGCAAAGGACGGGCGCCGAAACGGCCAGCCGTCGAGAGTCGGTGGGCCACCCGCCCTGGAGCAGCTTCCGATCCTATGCTTATGGCGAAAGCGGGACAGGTAAGAATCAATTACCAGTCAGCAACAAAATAAAACAACACCAATGCCGTGAGGGTGCCATGTTTCGTGCTTCCACCCTTTGCTAACAGCAAAGGATGGGGCACCCTCGCTTGTAGTTGGATATGCCGCAGCCGAAAAGGTGGGCCACCCGCCGGAACTCCTCACATTGGAGGATGCATGAGCTCACTCAGCAAGAACGCCAGAGTCGCAGGGCTCCTACACATTTTGGCATCAGCGGTTGGTGTGGTACGCCTCACGTACATTCCCAATGCCTTGTTTGTGTATGGGGACGCGACCGCGACGGCAAACAATATCGCGGCACACGAGTCGCTCTTCCGCTTGGGCATTGTCAGCCAGCTGCTCGGCTATGCTCTGTGGCTGTTCGTCCCGTTGGCACTGTATCGATTGCTTAAGGACGTCAACCGGGAGCTCGCTGCGCTGATGGGATGGCGGTGTTGGTCTTGCCTCCCACCTGTGCTAACAGCAAAGATGGGGCACCCTCAGTTGATTGAAATGCTACCGAAAGGTCTACTCGCCGGACAAACGCATCATGCCCTATATGCGGATTTCAAAGTGCACCACGACTACCCAGCTTCGCTGGCGCTGAACTCCCCAAAGAGAGATGCAATTCCACAGCATGCTGATTCATTGCTTTCGCCGCTTGGGTACGACGGTTGCCATTGCTGCTGCTGAAATTCAGCGTGGTGATGCTATGTGCACATGAGATGCACTTGAAGGTGGCGCCGCCGCTGGTTTGTGTGATTGTGTAATAGCGCATACTCTCATTGTAGTCCCTATAGCGAGCATCATTTCCGGGCAATAGGTGTAGAACCTCAGATCTGCCTAAATCGCGCGCCGAAGGTTTTCTTTTCCGCCGCCGGAATCCACGGTATGAACATAGCTGACCATAGCCTGCTTCAATTGCGAATCTACCTCGTCTGCGATGGTAATTACGTCGTGCAGCACCTTACTAAAATCCACTCTGAAGAGATTCTTTTGGAGCGTGTTAAAGATACTCACCTGCAGCATTCGCGATTCCTCTACTAGCATTGCAGCGGTATAACCCTGTTTACATCGCAAATCCCCATGCTCGTGCGCAGCTGCGGAGTCCTTGGCGTCAGTTACCGGCGGAAGGCGCAACCGGCAAATCAGATCCCCAAGGAGATTCGGAAGGTGGCCTGTGCGGTCTTCAAAACTCAACGGGATACAGGTCAGTTCTTTATTGTGTTCTACTAGCGCCATCCAGTCCTGAATCGTAGTATCGAGATCATGCTCCAGTATAGATGCAACACTCTCAGTGGTCAGGGACTTACGCGGCCCAGGGTTTGCCAGTCTTTCGTGAATGAGCCTCCTGAGTTCGGCAATCTCGATTGGTTTGACGAGGACCTCATCAGTCTGAGAACGAATGGCGGCTAAAGCCTCCTCCAACTCGGGATATCCGCTGAGCACGAATGTTGCTGCGTGGGGATGAGTGTGGCGCATGGCACTGACGACGGTGAAGCCATCGCCGGAATGCGGCATGTGCAGATCGGCTAGCAGCACATCAAAGCTCTCTGCCGCGATGCGACTTAAAGCTTCTTTTACGTTGGTTGCTTCGACCACTTCAAACCCGTCACGCTCCAGGGCTTCCCGCAACATGTTCCGGACGGCGTCGTCGTCGTCGGCCACTAATACTCTTGGTATCATCGCTCCTCCGTGTTGCGAGTACTGACTTAACACCTTAAGGTGACATATAATACGTAACATTAGACCGAGTTACGCAATTCCGTCTGTTCACAATTGCACAGTTTCTGCCAATAGAAAGATTGTCCTAGTTGATTCCTCTACTCCGGCGATGTTAACGATGGCTCCTTTTGCAAACGGAGATGAAACGCCTGGAGAAGTTGAAGCCTGGATAAAAAAGGTCAGGCGTGCTGCTACGGGACGAGCGCCCGAATCTGGGTTTAGCAGGGTAATCGGGGAAGGCATCAGAATTCTGCCTTTGAGGGGGAATGCCGCAATACCGTGTATTGGCTTGATCATTGTTATGGTCTGCTCGAAGTGCGGTGCACTGGGGGTGCCAAGAATTCGCGTACTCGTCGTCGATGACCACGACACCGCAAGACGCGGCATTTGAGCATTGCTGCGTTCGGACTCTGACATCGAAGTGACCTCAAGTCTAGGTGCGAGATTGCCGAGTGCGGAGCTTGCGTTCAATAGTGCTAACCAGAGAATCGATGTCAGCAGGCTTAACGAGATAACCGTCTACTTCGTCATCAATGGCCTGCACCGCAGTCTCAAATGCTGGATACCCGGTCAACAGAATGGCAACGCAATTGGGATGAGCTTTTCGCATGGCGCGTATAACAGTGAAGCCATTGCCATCCTCGCCAATATTAAGATCGGATATCAGTACATCGAACTTGTGACTTTTCATTTCGGAAAGCGCTTCGGGTACGCTGGCCGCAACTCGTATCTCAAAGCCACGTCGCTCCAAGATGGCGGGGAGAGTGGTCCGAATCCCTTCCTCGTCATCTACGAATAGAAGCCGCCCAGGCCATGTGACGTTCCAGCCACGACA
>WNGK01001254.1_pt1 | contig 33595 bp, 39 predicted proteins | sample 5400601 | NCBI WGS metagenome assembly WNGK01 (sample SAMN13153376, study PRJNA577476) | soil metagenome | isolation source: 60 cm soil or saprolite under Garry oak tree replicate 1 | place: USA:California | collected 2016-06-15 | reverse complement strand
CGGAAATCAACGCCGCGCGCGTCGGCGAGCAGAGGGACGTGGAATGAAACTGCGTATACCGCAATCCGTTCTTAGCGATGCGATCCAGGGCCGGGGTCGGCACTACGCCGCCGAACGTACTCGGCGCGCCGAAGCCGCAGTCGTCGGTCATGATGAGAAGGATGTTCGGCGCGCCCTTGGGCGGGACCACACGCGGCGGCCACCACGGTTTCGACTCGATGGCTTTCTCCTTGATCACACCACCAAACTTCGGATCAGGCGGCGGCAGTTGTTTGCCGGCAATGGTTGTCGTGGCGCCGGCCGAACCCAGCTCGCCGGTGACTTGCTGGGCCGGAAGCGAACCCGCCACCGCCAAAAGAATGCAAGTGAGGATACCGTTGAAAAGGATCTGCCTAGTTAGGTTCATTGCTGTTAATCCGGTTTGCTGTTGCTCATTTGGGCAATTCTATCGTTCCTCCGGTAATTTACCTATAGGACTTTAGGGCTATAGCGTATTGGTCCGATCTGTCCCGCAACCTTCATCCGCATTGGAGGAAAATGCCCGGTTGATTCTCCTCGTCAGTTTCATCGACGCGATGTAGGTCTAAAGTCCCATAGACAGTGACATGCTAAGTGCAGGAGAATTGCGCTATGATTAATAGAGTTGCATTTGCATCCTTATTTACGGCAGAGGAAGCTCTCCAGATGTTGAAATCCGACCCGCAGATGCGCTCGGCATTCATCAGCAAGGTAGCCGCTCCCATCGCCAACAAAATGTTCGAATGCGGCATGATTCCATGATGATCCGAACTAGGTGGCGTTGGTGCGCGCTGCTACTCGCGCTAGGTGTGGTTCTGACTATTCCGAATGCGCAAAGCAAACCGCGGGCAGCGAAGAAGAAGCCCGAGACCACCGCGGCCGAGGCAAGCCCTGCACCCGAAGCCACACCCGCACTTGAGCCAAAGGCACTCGACATTCTTAAAGCTGCAAGCAGCCGGCTTGCCGCGGCGCGGACAATGAAATTCAATGCGGTGCATTTTTATGAGAGCCCGAGTCGCCAAGGTCATCCACTCGCTTTTACCACAAAGTCCGAGGTTGCTCTGCAGAGACCGGACAAGTTACGGGTGATCATGTCCGCTGATGGTCCCGCTTCCGAGTTTTATTATGACGGGAAAAAAATAATGGCCTATGCACCGGCTGAAAACCTGGTGGCTGTTGCGGACGCCCCGCCGACCATCGACGCAGCGTTGGAGGAGGCCTATCACTCCGCTGCAATCTATTTCCCATTTGCCGACTGGATTGTCGCCGATCCTTACAAGGAGATGTCAGAAGGCATGAACCTCGCCTACTACATCGGCCAATCGAAGGTGGTAGGCGGAACGACAACAGACATGGTCGCGTATATCGACCACGGCGTGTTCATACAGGCGTGGATTGGAGCCGAAGACAAACTACCTCGCTTGCTCCATGCCATTTACCTCGACGATCCGGAACGACTGCGACATACCTTGTTACTCTCTGATTGGCAACTTGACGCGGCTGTTCCACCCGACACGTTTACCTCAGCCAAAGCTGCCAGCGCGAACCCAATGCCGTTTGCCCATCCACATCCGGAGACTTCTCCGGAGCCTAAATCTCCGGAAAAGGCTAAGCCAACTAAACCGCAGCAATAAAATTAAAATAGATAAAACATTATGAAAAAAATCATCGTTGGATTCGTAGGTCTTATGGTCATCCTGCTCCCATCCGAGGTTGCCTTTGCTTTCGGGCGTGGTGGCAGTTTTAGCGGCGGTAGGGGCGGATTCTCAAGCAGCAACCGCTATGGTGGCAGCACGTCCCACAGCTATGGATCGACCAGCCACAGCAACGCCTACGGCGGCAGCACATCACACACAGCCGGCCAAGGCACGACCCACGATAGCGCGTACGGCACCAGCACGTCACACAACGAAGGTGGGGGCACCACTCACACAAACGCCTACGGTGGCAAAACTTCGGGTGAATACGGGCAAGGGGCAACCCACACGAATACTTATGGCGGGACCACGTCCGGCGCCTACGGACAGGGCGCAACTCATACCAACGTTTACGGTGGTACTACTTCTGGCGCGTACGGCGAGGGCGCTTACCACACCGGTGCCTATGGCTACGGCACTGCGTATCATCCGCCTACCGCCTATTATGGATACCATCCGCCAGCCACGGTCAACTACTACGGATCAACATGCGCCAACTGCAACGGTTGGGCGACCGCTGCCGCTGTCACAACTGCCGCTGTTACTGGTGCCGCTGTCGCTTCAGCAAATGCAAACGCTGCAAATGCTAATGCCGCGGTCGCGTCAACCAACGCTTACAACGCGGGTGCAACTACAGCCACGACAAGTCCTCCCGCCGCAACCACGACAACAGCGGTTGCGACACCGGGCCACTATTCTAACAGCTTGTTGGAGCTCTCCCGGCCGGTTGCATTACACCTACTGTTCAAGGCACAACCTACTACTTGTGTGGCAATACCTGGTTCTGCGCGGCCTACGGCGCAAACGGAGTTTACTATCGCGTAGTACATAGTCCCGGCGGTTAATTCGTAGTTCTCGTCGCTGACCACGCTCTTCCTAGTTACAAGCCAATAAAGACCCTGACTTCCGTGCCAATCTTGGTTACTATCGCCAGCCAATCCCGCGAGCACCGACCCCTACGCCGTGAAAACCGGGACCAGCACCGCCGCCCATACCAATCCAATCAATGAACAGGGCGGTCGCGTCACCGACCTTGGGCATCGCGCTTTCGATTAGCTTGTACAGGTAGACCAAATCCTTCCCATCAATGACTGGATCTCAACGAAGCAAGCGTGTTTCGCTTGCGTCCATCAGTCGGTTAAGTTGACCTCAAATGCCTGTGCTCCCATGGAGGAAGCGAGCCCTTCGGTTTGACCGGCAAGGTACATGACCACACCGTTCCCGTTCGTCAGCTTGGCATGCATCTTCCCTTCAATCAGGGTGAGTCCCCGGCTGATGCCATGGTAAGTTCCGGAGAAGCCGGAGAGGTTATTTAGATTATAGACTTTGCCAGTGGCAGAGATCTTTTGGCCGCCTGCGCCACCAGCGCCGAGACCAGAGATGGTGAAATGATGTCGCCCGCCGTTATAGTATAGAGTGCCTTTTCCGGCTGCTGCCGAAGCGTAGTACGCGGCGGACCATTCCTGAATCCTGACAGTGGCCGAGGGTGGCGTACTCGGGGCCTGAGTCATTGATGCGCATCCGGCGATGAGAAGAATTGTGATACCGGTGAAGGCGGAATTGATGAAGTTGGTTTTCATGGTTTGGGTTCCTTTTGGTTATTGTTGTTAGTTGTTTGTTTTCTTGACGGCCACGCCTTGTCGACAAGCAAAGCGCTATCCTTCCAGACCTCCACTCGCCTAGTCATTAACACGGGCAATAGCCTCGGCCTTGGCCTTCTGATCCTCTGCCATCATCTGGCTCGGTCCGAGTTTAATGGTCAGCTTGTCGAGCTTGCCGGTGAAGCGGAACGGCGGCTTGTAGTCTTTGTCCTCCACCCCTGTGCGGGTATCCACTCCGACATCGAACGACTCATCAATCGTCATGAGGGCTGGGACGGTGTGTGGGATCATCTTGCTGGCGACTTCCTTGCCGTCTACCGATAGGACGCCGGTGCCACCTTTGCCCATGCTAGGACCGTCGTATTTGAAGTCAAACAAGATGGTGTGTTTACCCGGCGTGAGCGCCTGTGGGCCTTCCCAGCGGAACTTTTCCAGAGCTAGCAGGTTGTAGGTGAAGACCGGCTTGCCCTTGAGCAAGTAAAGGCCATAGCCGCCAAAGCGGCCTCCGAGCGTGTTGAGCATTCCCTCTGCGCCGCTTTTTGGAATTTCCACCTCCGCGGTGATGGAGTAGGACTTGGTAAGCAAGTTTGGTGCGTTCCCATCGGGCACGCCGGATACTTCGCCAGAATAGGTGAACTCCGTTCGGCCAGCAGTCGCACTCGGTCGCGGCGCAAGGATGCGCGCGAGGATCGAATTATCCAGCGGGAGCACCTGATACTTTCTCGCCTCATCCATGAAGAGTCCCTGCAACTCTTTTAGTTTATCGGGATTCTTTGCGCCGAGGTCGCTGTTCTCGGAGAAGTCGTCAACGATGTTATAGAGTTCCCATTTGTAGCCGGTGAGCACGTCGGGCATTTTGACCGTGCCCATGAGCCACGGGGGTTGAGGAGGAACAGTTGTGGCGATCCAGCCATCGTGATAGAGGGCGCGGTTACCGAACATTTCGAAATATTGGGTATCACGCTTCGACGGGGCGTTCGCATTCGCGCTATCGAATGTGTAAGCCATGCTGATGCCTTCGATCGGTTTCTGGGCGATGCCATTCACCATCGCCGGCGGCTGGATGCCCGTGACTTCCAGGATTGTCGGCACGATGTCGATGATGTGGTGGAACTGCGAGCGGATGCCGCCCACATCCTTGATGTGGCCCGGCCATGAGATGGCCATACCCTGTCTGGTGCCACCGAAGTATGACGCCACCTGCTTGGTCCATTTGAACGGCGTGTCGAAAGCCCAGGACCACGCCACCGACATGTGGGGGGTTGTCACATCCGAACCCAGGACATTGTAAAACTTCAACTGGACGTCAACGGGCATGTCGATGCCTTGGATCGCGGCGAGATCGAACGTTGTGCCGATAGCCGAGCCTTCGGCGCTCGTGCCATTGTCCCCGCTAATATAGATGATCAGCGTGTTATCGAGTTTGCCAAGGTCATCCACGGCTTGGATCACCCGGCCAATCTCATGGTCTGTGTAGGCGGCGTAGGCACCGAATATTTCCGCCTGGTGAGCGTACACTTTCTTCTGAGTAGGATTGAGCGTGTCCCACTTCGGCAAGAGGTCCGGCCAGGGAGTGAGCTCGGTATTTGGCGGGATGACACCGAGCTTCTTCTGGTTAGCAAAGATTTGCTCACGCAGTTCGTTCCAGCCCATGTCGAATTTGCCTTTCATCTTCGCGATCCACTCCGGAGTTGGGTGGTGCGGCGCGTGCGTACCGCCGGGCACATAGTAGAGGAAAAAAGGCTTCTCCGGCGCGGCGGCATTCAATTCCGTCAGATACTTGACTGCTTCGTCGGCCATATCGGTGATGAGGTTGTAGCCGGGCTTCCCGATCCACGGGAAGATGGCGGTATGATCGCGGAAGAGATAGGGCGTCCACTGATTGGTTTCGCCACCCATGAACCCGTAGAAGTACTCGAAGCCCATTCCGCTGGGCCACTGGTCGAAGGGTCCAGCCAGGCTGTAGAGATAGGTAGGCGTGTTATGGTTCTTGCCGAACCAAGACGTGGCGTAGCCGTTCTCCTTCAGGATCTCGCCGATGGTGGCTTTGTCCTTGGTAATGATGCTGTCGTAGCCCGGGTAGCCGGTGGCCTGCTCGGAGATCACACCAAAACCCGACGAGTGATGGTTGCGCCCGGTGATCAGGGCCGCGCGCGTGGGGGAGCAGAGCGCGGTCGAGTGGAACTGCGTGTAGCGCAGCCCTGCCTTCGCGATCCGATCCATGGCCGGCGTCGGAATCACGCCGCCGAAGGTACTGTAAACTCCGTAGCCCTGGTCATCGGTCATGATGAGAAGGATGTTAGGCGCGCCCTTGGGTGGCACCACCGTTGGCGGCCACCATGGCTTGGAATCCGGGGCGGTATCTTTGATCACGCCGCCGAATTTCGGATCAGGCGGCGGGAGTTGCTTTCCGTCGATGGTCGTCGTCGCGCCGGGTGAACCGAGTGTGCCAGTTGTTTGGATTTGGGCTCTTGCGGAAGGCGCAACCGCCATGACGGCGGCAGCGAGCATCCCGAAAAGGAGGATCTGTCGTGTTGATTTCATAGGTATTAATCTGGTTTGTTGTTGCTCATCTAGTCATTCGAGTAAGCGGAATTTTGCCGCGCCCCCCGGCGATTTGCCTATAGGACTTTAGGGCTATGCCATGCGTTATTCCGCCGTGCCGAGGTGAGGCGAAGAGCGGTCAGTAGGTCGCAATGTTTCATAGCTTGTTGAACTCTTATCACTTGGTTTCTTTTTTCGCTCCCGCGGCTGTTGCGGACATTCTGGGAGACGCTGATGCAGCAGTACTGGGACTGGTAGCCTGAAGTTTCTTAACAAAGAAGTCCTTGATGTTTTTGAATGCTGCCGCGCGGGAGCTGTTTGGAAGAACTCTGGCGCCGGAAGCATCTACCGCTATCGTTCGGCGAAGAGTTCCTGATCTGTCCGTAAGCCAGGCAGTGCCGACGGAATAAATTTTCATTTTGTCGGCTATTGTTTTAAGCGCAGAAAGCACGATCCAACGCCGAGTATGGCCGCCAGCTCCGGGGCTATCGATTCTGCAGCGCCTTGAGACAGCACCCATTCTTCCGTTTTGGAAAGTTCGGCCTGGCCGGAATAACGAGGCGTTGGAGCAGGATTCTGAGCCAGCATGGCGACGGGAATGAGCGCCAAAACTGCGAACAGTAATCTAATGTGGTGCCAAACCCACGCGCGAAGCAGCGTCAAAACTGCCTGCAACACAACTGCCGGCCACAAAAGCGCGAGCTTGGTCGTTTGCTCCCTCAATTTGTTAAGTTGACTTCAAATGCCTGCGCTCCAAGGGAGGAGGCCAGGCCTTCGGTCTGGCCAGCGAGATACATGACCACACCATTCTGGTTGGTCAGCTTGGCATGCATCTTTCCCTCGATCAGGGTGAGTCCGCGGCTGATGCCATGGTAAGTTCCGGAGAAGTCGGAGAGCCTATTCAGGTTATAGACCTTGCCGGTGGCAGAGACCTTTTGAGCGCCCGAGCCGCCAACGCCCCCACCGGAGATGGTAAAATGGTGCCGCCGGCCGTTGTAATAGAGGCTCCCCTTTCCGGTTTCAGCCTGAGCGTAATAGGCAGCGGACCACTCTTGAATCCTGACAGTGGCTGAGGGTGGCGTACTCGGGGCCTGAGTCATTGATGCGCATCCGGCGATAAGAATTGTGATACTGGTGAGGACGGAATTGATAAGGTTGGTTTTCATGGTTTCGAGGTTTTGATTAGTTTTTACACGGTTGGATTTTCTGAGTTAAGTTACGAATTTTGGCAGATCGACGAGGAAGTGCCTATAGGACTTTAGGGCAATGCCGATGAATTAAGCGTGTCCCGCGATTCGGCTTGACTTGTTCTAAGTCATGGGCACGATCACGCCACCAAATCAGGAGAAACGAAAATATGAAAAACCGCATTTATCTTTTAACCGCCGCTCTGTGCTCCGCGACATTTGTATTGCTGGCATCAACATCGTACGCCCAAAAGTCCGGGGCAGCTTCAAAGATTGAGGCGATATCGCAGCAGCTTGACCTTACGCCTCAGCAAAAGCTCAAAATCCTGCCGATTCTGCGCGACGAGGCACCGAAGGTAGAAGCGATCAAGAACGATAACTCGCTTTCGAAGATTCAGAAAGTTCAACGGCTCAGAGCCATTCATCAGCAGACTGATCCTCAGATGAAGGCTATTCTCTCGCAGGAACAGCTCCAAAAGCTAAAGGCGATTCGTCAACAAACGATCCGGGAAGCTACCCAAACGTACGCCAGGTAAGCAAGGACATTCGCTGGCTTAGGGCACTCAGCAGCCGGGTTCAGCAATTAATCGATGGCGCGCAGCGTGGCTTGTGTTAATACGGGCCCGGCCCTCCCATTGGTCCAAAGGATCCAAAGCCTGCGCCCCAGCCACCCCATACGCTCCACTGCATCGCCGCATCCTGGTACATCTCGGCCGTTTCCACATTCTCCTGGGCAAGTTTATTTGTCGTGCGCAGCTCCTGGTAATGGCGGTACTGCTTGGGTCCGCCGACATATGCCTGGTTATGAGCAGGGTCTGGAAAAATGTAATACGTTTTCCCGTTTTTCTGGACCATGGTTACCTTGCCCGGCGGAAGGTTTTGTAGCTTTTGCTGCTGCGCAGGGGTCTTGGGAGTGATGACCTTGAAGCCGGAGGCCACCAGCATGTTTTCTCTGTTCTGAGTGTTGGTCTGTGTAGTGGCGCAGCCGAATAAAAGCGATGTGCAGGCGGCTGTGGCAGTGACGAGTAAGATATGTCTCGATGATTTCATTGGTGATTTTGATAATAAGATTCTGAATGAATATCAAAAGGTAATTCCAGTAGTGATTTGCGGGCCGTGCATAACGGCATCGAAACGGAAACCGTTCTCCTCGTAGTTACCGCCAAGTGCCCGATAACCAATCTCAGTAAAGATGGAACGCGTTAGGTTAATACCAACCACGGTCTCCACTTCCCACATCAAGTCAGCGCCAACTCCGAACCCTCCAATCTCGCCGCGTACGGCGGTGTAATACGTTTTGTTAAAATTGTAACGGGCGCGCAATCCGACATAGGGATCAAACCAATAATCATCTCGTGATAAAGTTTGACCCAGCCTTTTGTTCAGGCGAACTGCAAGTTGATTCGCGATCCGCGCCTTTGCCTGATTAACTACTCTGTCGACAGCGGCCCGGCGGTCGAGGCCCCTCTCCACGAGCGCATCTACGCGTGCCCGCAGCTCGGCTTTTTTTAGCTCGATAAACTGCTCGACGCGTTGGGCAATCTCTTGACGTATTCGCCCGCCCAACGGACCGATCGGAATGTCTGGCCTATTTTCGTGGCGGTCTAGCGCGTTGCCTATTCGATTGATAATATCTGCCTTGATGGTGCTCTTGAGCGCTTCAAGAAATTCGCTGTTGGAAATGTCCTGATCCAACCGGCTACGCAAATCGTCGGCGATGTTGTTGACGAATCGTTGACTCGCTTGCTGAATCGCAACCGGGTCGGAATGTAGTTCGAGTTGTTCGTATACGCTGGTGTAGTGCGTGCCAGCAGCGAAATCGAGCGACCAGCGTGGCTGGTTGAAGAGCCGCCAGCTCAATGCGCCGTCAACCAACGTTAGGTCCACTTGTTCGTGGATGTTGTTGACCAGCCCGTTTATCTGCGTGTCGTCGGAAAGACCTATGTAAATCACTTCACTGAATATTCCAAAGGGACCTTTTTGTGCCTGCGCCCGCGCTGCGAAAATCATGTCGAGGTGTTGCAGAATTTGGTCGAGGCCGATGTCTATATCGGCATTGACTCCGCGGACTCCAATCGTCCCGTCCATGCCCGCCATCCAGCCGGGTACCGCAATTGTAAATTGCCACGGCTCGCTCTGAGTAATTGTGGGCGGCGCTGCTTCTTTCGGCGCCAGTTCTACCGAGCCTGCCCCGACACGCCCGATGATTGCGAACACCGCGCCTGCAAGGAAAAGCAAGTTTATTCTCATGTGCCGATCTTATGGTTGTCGCCGCCGGAATCCGAGAAATTAATTAATCAATTTTGTTGGACCCACTGCGATGCGTCTATAGGACTTTGGGGCTATGACAGCAGTGTGCTAAACGATTTCAAAAAAATCGGCCTCCCGATGAAAGGAGGCCGATCGACTTAACCAATTAAAAACCGCGACTAGTGAAAAAAGAACCGCACACCGGCGCCAACCAAATGTTGGCCCAGATCGCGACTCTGGTTCGTGTCGATCTGGGTACTTGTATAGTCGAGGTAGTGGTATTCGATAAACGCGCTGAAGTTCGGAGTGAAAAAGTAATCTGAGCCTGCGACGACCTGCCATGCCAAGTCGGCATGACTTCGCCCCCCGCCAGTGTTGACTGGGACATCACCGGTCACGGGGTCCACAACCTCGACCCCCGCAGATTCGGCATAATAAACGCCGACTCCGGCGCCGGCATACGGCTGGAATCTTTGGTTTCCAGGTGCGAATCGCAAAATGAAGTTCGCCATGAACGCACCAGTGTTAATCCAAGTGGTCACGTTACGCTGGTGGGTCGAAAGAAACGTAGGGCCGCCCGGGGTCGGGGTGAAGGCTTCATTCAAAGTGAAATCAGCGCCACCTCTGAAGCCATTATAGAAGAAATCGCCTTCAACGGTTGGCCGAATCCAGCCCGAACCAAAGACGTAACCCAGTTTGATGCCGCCAAAGAAACCGACGTCATTTTTCGGGTCGACTTCGAGATTGGATCCGAAAAAAGGTGAATTCGGATTATCATCCGTAAATGTTCGAGTGCCGCCGCGGTTTTGATAGACATTAGCTCCCATGTCGATCGCTCCGTAAAAACCGAGCCCGTAAAGAGGGGGTGGCGGCGGCGCGACCTGCTTGTAAGTTTCCGTTCCGGCCTGCAACGGAATGGTGAGAAGTCCAACCAAAAGTGCGGTTAAGGCGTATGATTTTTTCATAACAATAGGCGTGATAACTGATACGTGCCGATTTGGCAATGATTATTTTCTTAAAGTTCGTCTGACTGGCAGCCATCATTCAGCCATGGCCGTTCGCTCGTCTATAGGACTTTGGTCGTACGTCGAAATGGCAGCATCATCGACGGCGGGCGCGGTGCAAATGGGATTGGTGCCTGACGAGGGCGCACTCGTTAGGGGTTCCTCAGCGCCGGGTGGATCGTCGGCAAAAGTGGGAGCGCCGCACTCGAGTGGATCGTCATTGAACCAAACATTGCCATTGGTCACGAAAGGATCTGGACTCAGAACATCGGATGTTTCTGTGCTTGCGCTGTCGAAAATCGCGTGCGCTCGAATCGGTTTTCTGGGCCGATAATCCCATTGAGGTGTAAATCGTTGCATGTTGTCCTCGATGGGAGCGGTTGGTGCTTCCTTGACCTCACGTTGATTTAGGAAAATAGCTACGGCTGCACCAAGACAGAGCAGGATGCCGGCAATGCCAAGCACGGCGATCGTTAACAACCACAACTTATTTCCAAGGAGGTAGGTTCCACACACACCAGCAAAAAAAGCGATCGCCACAAACGAAATGATGCGTATCGCACCCGGTTTCCGCGTTAGCAATTCGCCCGGGCCATATTTTGGAAATGAGATTTTCATGTCGCGGAAGCGAGTGCCAGCCGAATGGCGGTAAGCAATTCCTCATCGTCAAAAGGCTTGGCGAAAAAGGCCGAAGCCCCTGCATTCAAAGCGGTCGAACGCACCAGTGGATCATCATGTCCGGTAAAGATGATTACTCGCGTCGAAGGCGAAATCTGGCCAAGCCGCGATTGGACTTCCAGACCGCTCATCTGCGGCATACAAACATCCACCAAGGCAACAGTGGGGCGATGAAGCCGCACATAATCCAGGAACTCGTTACAATCGCTAAAGGTTTCCGCGTGCAGATCGGCTGATGACAGAAGCCGGCCCACACTCTTAAGCACAGAGGGATCGTCGTCCAACAGGCAAACACCAAAGGCACTTAATTTCTTCAATGCCCAAGACTACCGCCGCCGAGCATTGGAAAGCTATGGGACTTTGGTCTTAGAGACTTCGATCTTAGATTTTTCTTCCTGGGCAAGACACGCTCGCTGAACCAAACGCACCAGCTGAGCTACCGAAGCGACACCCAGCTTCTGCATCATGCGTCCACGATGGACCTTCACGGTCTTCTCCGCTGTGCCCAACTCGCCGGCGATCTGCTTGTTCAACATGCCGGTAATCACCAGCTCCATAACTTCGAATTCGCGGGGCGTCAGCAAATCAAGTAGATGCCGAGCCTCATTTCTTTCAGTACTGCATCGTCGCTGCTCGGCAGATCGAGCCAGCGCCTTCTGAACGCACTGCAGCAGCTCGTCAGCGCGAAATGGCTTCCGCAGAAAGTCGACCGCGCCAGCTTTCATCGCCTGCGCGCACATCGGAATGTTGCCGTGCCCAGTGATAAAGAGCAGCTGTTCTTCGCGATGCTGCTGGAGGAGTGTTTCCTGGAAATCCATTCCGTTTAGAACCGGCATCTGCACATCTACGATGACACATGACGGCCCGTTGTGCGGTGGGCGCGCAAGAAAATCGGCTGCCGATTCAAACATCTCCTGCTTATAACCCGCGGAGCGAAGCAATCGAGCTAGACCCTTCCGAACCGAGGAATCATCGTCGATTGCGAAGACCACGCTGTTTGGAGGGACCATCATGGATGTGTGGAGGCTGCGCCTACGGGAGTTACTGGAAGATTAAACTGGAACCGCGCACCGCCGCCATCCGCATTTTCGGCCGCGATTGTGCCGCCGTGTGATGCAACAATTGAACGCACGATTGAGAGGCCCATTCCTAACCCTTCCCTCTTCGTAGTGAAGAACTGATCGAAGAGTCGCTCGCGCGCTTCCTCGGAAATACCAACACCGTAATCGCGCACACTGATACGAATTGTACCGTCACCATTGCGCTCGGTAGCAATCGCGACCTTGCGGCTGCGAACTGGCGTGTCGCGCATCGCATCGAAGGCATTGATCACGAGATTAAGCAGGACTTGCTGCAGTTGAACTGGATCGCCTTCAACCGCCGGTAACCCTGGGTCCAGGAAAGTACCGAACTCGCAGGAGTGAAGCATCGCATTCGGTTTTACCATCTGTACCACCTTCATTACAAGATCGTTCAGATTCACCCGTTCCCGGGCAGGGGCGCGTTTCTTAACCATGCTCTGGATGCCGCGAATTACGTCGCCGGCGCGGCGTCCATCCGCGTTGATATCAGTAAGCAGTTCGCGCAACTCGGCAAGATCAACATCGCCGCGATCAATGAAGCGTTGTCCAGCCGCGGCATTGCTGACGATTCCTGAGAGCGGCTGATTCAATTCATGGGCAATGGATGCCGCCAATTCACCCATTGCCGCCACGCGGCTGAGATGACCCAGGTCTTCGCGGTTCCGCTGGGCTGCGAGTTCGGCCTCTTTCCGATCAGTAATGTCGAAAGCCACACCGGTCATCGACAAAGGCTTCCCCGCCTCATCGTAGTAACCGCGACCACGAACATCGACCCAGCGAATGGTGCCGTCCGTTCGCTGTGTCCGGAATTCAATCTGATACGGCAGCCGTAACTCCAGGGCCCGACGCCAGGTCTGCTTTACTCGTTCTGCGTCATCTGGATGCAAGGCTCTGTAAAATGTGTCGATTGTTATCTCTCCATCGGTCGACGCACCGAACATGTCCCGCGTTGCGCCGTCCCAAGTCAGCGTCTTTGCTATTTCATCCCAGTGCCAGACGCCCAAATGCGACCCTTCCGCGGCCAGGCGGAATAGGTCTTGTGCCTCCTTCTGCTGTGTTATGTCTACTGAAACACCGATGAGCCGTTTGCCTTTGCCATGCTTCCCGGTTACGCAGCGTCCACGCTCGCTGATCCACCGAAGAGTTCCATCCGGCAATACAACACGATATTCAACGGCGTAATCACCCTGCGTTTCTATTGCCTGTTTGACTGCAGACTCCCAAAGCGCACGATCCTCTGGGTGAACGCGCGCCTGATGCATCGCCTGGTCAAGCCGCCCGTCGGGATCAAATTGAAACAAAGCGCGTGCCTTATCAGACATCCAAAGCTCATTCGTCGTAGTATCCAGTTCCCAAACTCCGTGATGCGTCGCCTCCGCTGCGAGAACGACTCGTTCCTCGAACTCGCGCAAAGCCTCATCCTTTTTTATTAAGTCAGTGACGTCCACGCATGATCCAATGTAGCCGGCGAACTTTCCGTTCGGGTTATAGCGCGCTACGCCTTGATCGGAGACCCAACGATACTCGCCATCATAACGCCTCAGCCGGTATTGCATCACAAACGGTTTCCGCGCGTCGAAGGACTCCGTGTAAACGTCGAGACATTTTTGCAGATCATCCGGGTGTACCCCTTCGGCCCAGCCGTTACCTATTTCCTGCTCCAAGCTACGGCCGGTAAACTCCAACCAGGGCTTGTTGAAGAAAGTGCAGAGCTTATCCACGCCCGACATCCAGATAAGGACCGGCGCGGCATCTGCCACGATCCGGAAACGCTCTTCGCTTTCCCGCAATCCCGCTTCGCTGATTTCTAATCGGCGCGCAAGCGTTGCCGCGTGAAGCACATCGTAGCTCAGCTCCCAGGCCATCGCCGCGACAAGACCTTGAAAGAACAAGCTTGCCGTCAGCGGCATGGAGATGATCCCCCACGTTATTGTTATTCCTTGCACAGTCCCCGCCACAGTGAACAACACAATGCTGCCGCCCACGATCAGGGCCTTCCGCCGCTCGCCGCGTCGCCACGCAGCAATGGTGGCATCCGTAACAAACATCACCAGCAACAGCAAGCTCAACTGGGCAACCAGCATCCAGGGATTCGGGACGCCCGTCGGGGCCGAAACGGATTCTCCAAGGAACGACACATGCCGAAGCGCTGTCATCTGCCGATAATTTATGTTCGGCGAGAGAGTGAAATTAAGGATTAGCGACAGCGTCCGCAATCCAACGACTGCCCACGCAAGCCATAATCGCCCGGCCTTCAAGTAGAGTCGCACGAAAATGACGAGCGACACCGTAATGACCCAAACCGGGACATGAACCCAGCGTACCGCGATACCGAATTGCTCTGGTGTTTCTGCTCGCATCATGGCGAACTCGATCGCGGCAAAAGCTGCCACTGCAATTGCCGTTACTGAAAAGACAAGATTGGCTCGCGACGTTCGGTCCTTCCACCAAACGACGATGTGGATTACAGCCAACGTCAGACACGCTCCCGCTCCCATGGACCAGACGATGGTGACCCAGTTCATCGATCAGCAGTCCAAGTAACTGTAAGCTCGGCGGCGAGATTGCCCGTTAGGCGACGCTTCCGGAGAACTCGCGATGCCTGCGGGCAGAAAGGTATAGAATCTTGGGGAGAAGACGGCTTGCCACGGCACGCGAATTTATACACTGCCAGCGGAATAAGGAAAAGCCCTATGTTTCGGTAGGGCAACCTTGTAACAGAAACGTAACAATCGGGTCCACCACAGCGGTCGTGGTTACGTTTCTACGAAGGCGGAACGGATCTGAGATAACGTTCCGCAAACGCGTCACTGATTCGACAGTTTCTTATTTCTCGCTTTTGCTTAGAGCATCGCGAACTGCGGCGATGAATTTCTCGTCGTCAAACGGTTTCATGAAGAAGGCGACCGGCCCGATGGCCATTGCGGTGGCGCGTGCAGCTAGGTCTTCTCGCGCGGTAATGACAATTACACGAGTTTTCGGAGAAATAGCGCAAAGACGGGCAAGCACTTCCAGGCCAGTCACCTGGTCCATCCAGATGTCGGTCACGACCACGGGCACGTGGTGACCGCTGGCGTGGGTTAGAAAGTCTTCTGCTTTGTTAAACGCCCGAACCTTGAATCCCTCGGACGCCAGCAGGTAATGGATCGATTTGAGGACGGAGGCATCGTCGTCCACGACACAGACTTCTTTCCCTTCCACCTCGCTGGGCTCGCTCATGCAGCGGCGATCGTTTGCGTTTGTCCACGCATGGCGGGCAGGCGAACAGTCATGCGCGCGCCGCGGTCGGGAGCGTTTTCCGCCACGATCATGCCGCCATGAGCTTCGATAATCGACCGAACAATGGTCAGCCCCATCCCCATTCCCTTTTGTTTGGTCGAAAAGAAATGATCGAAGACTTTGTCGGGCTGATCCTTCGGTAACCCGGTTCCAAAATCACGCACGCTCACTTCGGCGACATCGCCCTTGTCCCAGCGGGTACTAATAAAGATGCGGCGTTCGACCGGTGGCAGGCTTTCCATGGCGTCGAGCGCATTAATAATAAGGTTGAGCAGAACCTGCTGGATCTGAACGAGAGTGGCGCTGACTCGAGGAAGCTGCGGATCCAGCTCGGTGGTAACAACGCTTTCGCGAGTTAACAGGTCTGAGCTAACGAGTCGCACGGTATCTGTGATAACCGCATTGAGGTCCAACAGACTATGCGCGCTTGCCTCCTTGCGCACCAAACTCCGAATCCCGCGGATCACTTCCCCGGCGCGTTGGCTGTCAGCCACCATGTCCTGTAACAGTTGCCGCAGCAGCGCCGGATCGATATTTCCGCGCTCGAGAAAACGACGCGCAGCGGATGCGTTGTTCGCTATCGCAGTAAGAGGTTGATTGAGCTCATGGGCGAATGATGCGGTCATTTCTCCCATCAGAGAGACCCGGTTTCGATGAGCCATTTCTTCGCGTTGATGTTGCAATTGAAGATCGGCCTGCTTCTGCGCGCTTACGTCCAGAGTCACTCCGATCGTCTCCAAAAGATTTCCTTCCTCATCCGTCAAGCACCGTCCGCGCATGATCACCCAACGCGTTTTTCCGTAAGGCAAAAGAAGGCGGTGTTCGCTTTCGAACGTCCCGGAAAGAGCACACGAACGATCGTAAGTCGCTTTGACAGCCGCTCGCTCATCCGGATGGACACGGGAGAGGATCAAATCGCAGGTCAGCGGCAGGTTGGAATCGAAGCCGTAGATCAGCCGGCCTTTTTCACTCATCCACGCGCTATTTTGTTCCGGATATAGAATCCAAAAGGCAAGATCGGCGGACTCGGCGGCCAGATTGATGCGGGCCTCACGCTCGCGCAAAATCTCCTGCTGCCGTTGGCGCTCAATGGCAATCCCGGCGATGTGCGTGGCGATTTGAGTGAGCCTGTTCTCTTGTGGGAGCGGTCCGCGATTTTCCTCGCGATACATCGCAAACGAACCCATCACATCACCCTGCGCGGAGAGAATCGGTGTCGACCAACAGGCGCGCAGTCCGCAAATCTTTGCCAACTCGCGGTAATCAGCCCAAAGCGGATCGGTCATCACGTCGGTCACCACGACTGGTGTTCGCCTGTACATCGCGGTCCCACAGGAACCGTTGCGTGGTCCGATTGGTGCGCCGTTTACTGCCTTTACATAAGCTTCCGGCAAATTCGGCGCCGCGCCGTGACGCACGTGTTTCCCATCGCGGTTCAAGAGAAGGATGGAACAACGCAAGCCTTCCGCCTGACCTTCCATGAGGAGAACAAGACTGGTCAGAACATCCGGCAACGGCGCATCAGCAGCGATCATCTCAAGTACGTCGCTTTGCCCGGCGCGAAAAAATTCTTCCTCTTTAATCTCAGTGATATCGCGGCAAACGACGACGCCGCCAAGCAGTTCGCCCTTGAGGCCTTTTAAGGGGCGACCATTGACCCGCACCCAAATTCCCTTGGTCGCTTTTTTGTGCCGGACGAATATCTCAACATTATCCATCGCCTCGCCGCGAATTGATTGCGTGAGAGGCAACTGATCGTGGGGAAAAGGCGTGACCTTATCCGGCAGGTAAAGGCCGAAGCGATGTGACCACTCGTTAGGCGCAGTTTGCGCGCCAGGCGTTCCGAAGAAGCGCTCAGCTACCGGATTGAAAAAAAGAAATTTGCCGTTCTTGTCGGCGACGATCACGGCATCGCCCATGTTGGACAAAATGGATTGCAGGATTTCGTTGGTGCGACAGAGTTCCTCCTCCGCTCGTTTTCGCTCAATCACCAGGTTCAACTGTGCAGCGATCGCAGCAATGACCTTGACTAGTTGTTCGCTCTTGCTTCGCGATTCGCGCATGAAAAACTCGATCACCGCAATGACCTTATCGTCTGATAAAATTGGAATACCTACGGCTGTCTTAAGCCCGATGGTCTTGGCCGTTGCCGTCCTCGGGAAGTTGGGATCATTTCTGACGTCTTCAATCCACGCCGGCTCCTTCGATTGCCACACGCGCCCAGGAAGTCCGAGACCCGGCTTAAAGTGAGTAGCTTCGGAGACGGCTCTGAAATGTTTCAGCTCGCCGTTACCGCAAAACCATACCGAACCGCAATCCAGAACAGTTCCGTCACGGCTCGGCACCCACGCCTGTCCAAGTACCCAGCCTGTTTTTTCACAAACGCGACGGAGCACGACCTCCAGCGCGGACGAGAAATCGTTTGCCGCGGCCACCTCCATCGTGATCGTCAGCAAGAGGCTAAGCTGCTCTTTGCTCTGCTCGTGGTTTTGTTCGGCGGCAGTGTGATCGTTCATTATCAGCTATCGATAGGACTAAACGTTAGCAATTCAACTGGCACTCCAAGCCATTGCGCGGCTGCTTCACGCTCTTTGAAGATACGAACCTTGATCGAAGAACCGCGTGTCCAGCATCTCATGCAGCTTACTGTAGTGAACCAGGGTAAGACTACTGACAAGAATGGCGGATTTCACCGGCGGCCGTCCGGCGTAGGAGAGACGCCGAAAAAGAGCGAACTCAAAAACATATCTGAAGTTGAGATCGATCGCATCGAGCGCCTGACCATCGGTGAATCGATTGAACGGTTCGTTGGAGGTTGCTTCCAAGTCTCCGATTACCTCCCTAATGTGTTTGAGTGCCGCATCGTTCAACACTCCGCGCGGCCTCCAGACCAGAAGCCGAACGTTATCGTGAAACTGGATGTCGGCAGGAGGGACGTTCATTGCCTATTTTAACGGATGCTATGCTTAGTCTGCACATGCGCGTGCGATTTATGAATAAGACCAAAGTCCAATAGGACAGTCCGAGACGGAGTCGGTTACAAAGGACAATGGCTCGACGCATTCTGATACAGCGCTTCGGTCACACGAGATGCCTGCCGTTGTTAGTGAAAGTGCTGAAAACCCCTTTCAACTGCCGCTCATCGAGATCTCGTCCATCGCTTGGCGAACAATATCTAATCGGCTAGGTTCAATCCTATGCCATTCGAAAAATTCGACCTTGGGAACCTCGATAAGGAACGCCGCAAAGCCATCGCGAAATCCATTCGTACGATCAGCGTCGAGGAACTAAAGGCGATCGGGGAAGAAGTGTTCAGATACGCTGACGATCCGTGGCGGGAAGCCTTCTTCCGATTCATAGCCGAGAATCCCGGCTCTACATTTCATCACGCGATCACGAGTGACGGAGTCAATATTGTCTACTGCCGTGACAAAGACAAAGGCATGTGGTTCCTGCCTGGGAGCGGACTCGGTCCATTGCAGACGACCGGGCGGCAGATCATGAAGGAAATGATCGCGGGAGGCCGTTGAGATTACTCGTCCCGCCGCACGACGCGTTGAACCAGCAGATCTAGTTATCGAAATCTTATCGCAACAAGGGCGCCGATCAGAGCAAGGACGCCTAAAAATGCGATCGTCACCCTTCCCCGCCCCATTACTTCAGATTGGAAGCATCACTGTCCGGATAACCGCAAACGCGAACACAGCCACAGCAAAAGCAAATGCGACGACACGCACCCTGCGTTGCTCGAACTTTCCCGAGGCGCTGGCGAAGAAAAGCACTGCGGCAAACAAAACTGTGTTCGCGAGGTATTGACCGGAAACGTTGCCGGCGCGGCGTGCTTCCTGCAGGCTGTTTGCAGCTTTCGCGGTCGCCTCGGCGGCCTCGCGCGTTCCCGGCACTTCGTACAGTTTCGGGACAAATGGATGCGGATCGGCGTTTGGATTTGCAAACGGTCTTTCGGCCAGCCATGCGTCGTAAGCCTTACGCACATCGGGTGGAAAACGTTCGACATAAAAGTTCACCAGCGTTTCATTGCCCGCCTGCTGCGCCGCGAGCATTTGCATGAACATAGTGGTGTGAATCGTCGCTTGCTGTATCCCTTGAATGCTCAGTAGACCAGCCTTGCGCTCCAGCGCGTTGAATTCGTTCATCAGTCGATTGCTTTGCCGCGTCCACGCCGCTGACTGATATGAGCACCATGCAGTGCTGAGTGTCGCGAGCGCCATAAGCAAGGCCGTGACGGGCTCAACCCATTTCTTTTTTTCTTGTGGGTCCCGGTTTGGCGAACCTGCCAAATCAGATCGCATTTTCACCGAATTAGACTTGGCTCCTTACCGTCTATGCAGTTCAAGAATTTTTTTGCTCACTATAACGAAGAAGAATGCCGTCGAGAGCCCGCACATCAAAATGCCAGTCAATCCCTCGAGCGGGCCAAACAGCCGCCACTCTTTCGGCAGAATGAGGTCACCGTAACCGATCGTGGCGTAGGTAACACCGGAAAAATAGAACGACGACTCGGCATTCGGCAGACAGTTCTGCCACCGGAAAAACAGCGCCCAGACGGCGATCTCAAGGAGGTGAATGACCATCAGGAACCACGCGATGCGAACTAGAAGCCATGTCATCGGCCAGAAGCGCGTATCTGGCCGCACGCTAGAGCGGAACACGTGGCTTAACACCAAGCCGAGGCCTGTGGCGTGAATTATTACAGTTGTCGCAACCAGGCACGAAGCCATTAAAAGCTTTGCGATCATCGCGGTAGTTGTTGTTATTTCGTTGCGGCTTTCTGAAAGTCTTCGACCGCGTCCGCCACCGAGGTGAATCGGTTGACTTGGCTAACATGTTCTTCCATTCCCTCCGCGCGAAGCCTGTCGCGCACGGACGAGCGAGCTTCGACAATTTGCAGGCGCGCGCCAACTGCCTTGATGTCGTCAGCTATGTTCATGACTACGCCACATGCTTGAATGTCCATATGCGGTGACGCAGACAGATCCAAGATTACGATTTTTGGCGGCGCAGCCTCGGCACGAAGTTGGGCCGCGACCGCGTCGCGCACGTGATCCGAGTTGAAGTAAAGCAGGCTGGACTCGATCCGGACTAGGAGCGCGCCGGGGATAGGTTCGTTGTCCGGATGACGCGCCATGTCGGAGAATCGTCGGGTTCCGGGGATGCGTCCCAGGAAAGCGACATGGGGCCGCGAAGCGCGGCGCAGAAGTTGCACGAGCGAAATGATCGCACCGATGAGAACGCCGCGTAACAGACCAGACCCGAGCACGCCCAGCAACGCAGCCATAGCCACCACGAACTCAGCGCGATCCGCCCGCCACAGATGTCTGAGAGCTGTAACGTTAAAGAGACCTACTACTGCCATGAGCACAATGGCTGCGAGAACCGGCTGCGGAAGGTAGCGCAATACGCCAGACACGAATAACACGATTAGCAGCATCAATAGGGCGGCGATCAATCCCGACAACGGAGTGCGCGCGCCGCCGCTCTCGTTCACGAGCGACTGTGACATGCCGCCGCTAACGGGAAACCCGTGCCCCAGCCCGGCCATGACGTTTGCGCCAGCGATACCAAGCAGTTCCTGGTTGGGGTCGAAGCGATAGCCGTGCTTGATAGCGAACATGCGGCCAAGAGCCGCCGTCTCCACCATTCCGAGAAGAAAACAACCCAGTGCGAGGGGCAGCAGGTCGTTGAGGTCGGACACATGGACCGCTGGAAAACCGAACGGCGGAAGGCCCTGTGGCACCTGACCCAACAGTTTCACGCCCAGGCTGCCGAGATCCATACTTGCAGCAGCGATGATGCCGGCGATGACAACGAATAGAGACACCGGTTTGTTCTTGAGAAATCGTTTGCCTATTAACAACACCGCCAGTGCGCCTAGACCGAGCAACAGCGACGTCATGTTTGTTTCGCCAAGGTGCGAAAAGAAGTAGCCCGAGCGCTCCCAAAAATCGCCATGCGGTCCTTTGAACCCAAAGAGCTTCGGCAACTGCGTGCTGGCTATAAACAAAGCGATACCACACTTGAAGCCGATGAGGACACTTTCAGAAATGAAATTCACGATCACTCCCGCCTTCGCCAGCCACGCGATGAAAGCGAGCCCACCGACAATCAACGCTGTACACGACGCCAGAGCCCAGAATCGTGAGGCGTCGCTTCCAGCCAGGTCCCCGAGAGATGCTCCCACGAGTACCGAGATAGCGGACGTCACCGTGATAGCCGTGTGCCGCGAGCTGCAAAACAGCCAGAACACAAGCCCGGAGAAGAGGCAGGCATAGAGGCCAGCTTCGGGCGGCAGATTAGCAAGCGAAGCATCGGCTAGTCCAGCGGGCGTGAGGTAGGCCGCCAGGGTAACACCGGCGATTAAGTCCGCGCGCAGCCAATTAGACTGGTAAGCGCGCAACCAGTTGACAGCTGGACATATGTCATACCATCGGCGGCAAGCCGTCGTTGGCGACCCATAGCTCGTCGGTTGGAAATCGGCCGCAGTCGCTTTCGTTGCGGTAATATCCTTGCCCATAGTGTCGACTCGCTTTAGCCACGACGCTTCTTGCGGTGGCGTTCTCGATATCCCACCGCCCACTCGTGAGCCGCTTCCAACGGATTGCCGGTTTTCTGACGTTCCATCCAGGCCTTGAGTCCCGCCACATCGACAGGCAGGTCGAGCACCTGGGGCCGTCCGAGCAATTTGCCGAATGTTTCCATCACTTCCGTCGTGGTAGAAAAGACAATCTCATCCATGACTTCCGGTTTGCCCTGGCACGCATACGCGTTGAAATCAACCCAGCGTCCATCGGGGCACAGCACAAACATCCGCTCCTTTGGAAGCGGATCGGTTGGGGAGACGCCCGTTTGAGTCACCAGATAAGGACCGCCTTCGCCGCCGGAACCCAGATTCAAAATCTGCGCGTCGCGATAGTTATTGGTGATCGTCCGCATTAGCTGATCCTCCCATGATGTTGTGCCTCACGAACTGTTCGGCCTGAGCAAGTACGCTTAAGGTGCTGATTAGAATAACAAATGTTAGGGAGGCAACGAGGAGTTTCGAGAGCATGCGATCCGGGTCAGCCGTTCGCTGGACTCCGTTCAGCGGTCAATGACCGTCGCCGAAAATGAAGTTCGTCCATGACTTCATGCGGAGGAGCACCTTCCGCATGATGGCCAGGTGGTGCATGTGGTGCGTGTAAACCGCCACCTGGGCGGTGCTGCCCGGCACAATCAGGTATTTTGAGAGATCCTCTTCGGGCTCGATCGCGACGAGGATGCGTCCCTCGCCCTTGATTTGTTCCGGATCCACGAGGTTGCCACTGGGTTGGAGTTGGCCTTGAGGGATGTAGGCGCCACCCATGACGATCTTGCCTTTGAAGAATCGACCCGGCACGGCGGGCAAGATGAATTCGGCTTCCGAGCCCTCGTCGATCCGCTGGGCGCTGTTTTGCAGAAAAGCCGCCGCGAATTTCGGTTTTTCATTGTGCAAAAAAATCATCACCGGCCGCAGCGGCAGCGAAGCTGCATACATGCCGGGACGCAAAAAATTCTGCTGGACCATGCCGTCAGTCGGCGCGCGCACGACGGACTGTTCGAGGTTGAACTTCGCGGTGTCGAGTTCGGCCTGTAGACGGGCGACGTCGGTATTGACCCCCTGGACAACGGCTTCCGCCTCCAGCAGCGCGCGGTCGGCTTCGGACTTGGCACTTTGCGCGGTCGCTTCGGCGGCATTGAAAGTGTTTTTGGCCCGCTCGAATTGAACTTGGGCAATGGCGCCGGTTTCGAGCAGCTTTTTCGAGCGTTCGAAGACATCCCTGGCTCCGTCCCGGTCCGCCAGGGCGGACTCCAATTTCTTCTGAGCCGCATCCGCCGTGGCCCGCAATTGATGGGTTGTCTGAACGGCAGCGGCGAGCGCCGCCTCCTTGGCCTTCACAGCGTTTTCGAATGGTGCGGGATCAATGCGAAAGAGGACGTCCCCGGTTTTCACGGGGGTGTTCGCTTTGACAGGCACCTCTGTCACCACCCCGCTGACGGCGGGAACGATCGGTGTGGTATTAAAGTAGAACCGCGCCTGACTGGTGAAGGGGTGATTGTAGTTCATGCCCAGCAACAGCGCCCCGATCAGGAAGATGCCGCCCAGCGCGGCCGTGAGTAACGTGAAGCCGTTGACTGGGATCTTGAATAAACGAAATGCGGCGTAGGCGAATGCGGCATAGGTAAGAATGAGAAGTAAATCCATGATCGAAGACTATTTGGGTTGCGGACCGCTGGATTTGGATGCGTTCGCTTCGAGAGTCGCAATTTTCTTTTCCAGCGCGGCTACCCGTGAGGTTGCGTCGGATCCTTCCGGGCCGACTTGATCGGTTTTTTCCCGGGGCCTTCCGGCGTATCCATGCACCGGATGATATGCGGTGGCCCAAATCCAGAGAAACGGCCAGATTGCATGAAGGGTGAAGAGACTGATCCATCCGCCCGCGTGAATGGCATCCTGGTGGGGGTGATTCCGCGCCTTGGCCATATGATAGGGGATGTCATGAATCGCGATCATCCCGTAGGCGAGGGTCAAGACGACGAAGATGAGAATGGCGAGTGCGAAATAGCTCAGAAAGTCCATGGCAGTCAGTTGTTGTCAGTCAAAAGGTTCAAAGTGGATAGAGCATAGGCATGCCACGTTCCTTGTTATATATGTTCATTTGTGGCGAAACGAATTTTACTGCTCATCGAATGGAAAAAATGAGAAACAACAATACTATCGTCCTCGCGTTTATTGAAGGACAATCGAGGGGCACTTGCCTATTGGACTAAAATCGTACCAAAGAAGCGAGGATTTAATTGCCTGACTTTATCCACGAGATGTCAGTGGCGATTGAGTCTAGCGTCTCGCCGTGCATTCGTCGCACACCGCGGCCGGATGAAAGTCTTATTTTGACGAATCAGGGTTCTCCTGCTATGGCGCTGCGTTTTCAAATTAACTCATGAGACTCCTTTCTCTGCTCGCCGCCTCAACCGTCTTTCTATTCAGCGCCTACGCGATGGAAAAGCCATCCTTTCACACGCAAGGCACACGTACCGGCAAATCGACAGGCCCGCTCAAGCCGGGTGAATATTGGTGGAGACCGGAACTCTCGCCCAGCGGCCCACTCATGGTGCTGGTAAGCATCCCGCAACAGGTGATGAATGTCTATCGCAACGGCATTCTCATCGGTCGCTCCACGGTAAGCACCGGCTCGAAAGGCCACGCTACGCCAGGCGGCATCTTTACCATCCTCGAGAAAAAGAAAGAGCATTACTCGAAGAAGTACGACAACGCGCCGATGCCTAACATGCAGCGGCTCACCTGGACCGGCATCGCCATGCATTCGGGCAATCTGCCTGGGTACCCTGCCAGCCACGGCTGCATTCGTTTGCCCTATGACTTCTCGCAATTGCTCTTCGCAGCGACATCGAAAGGCGGCACGGTCGTCGTCGGCGACGGTAAGACACCAACACCGCACCTGGCGTCGAATCCCGGCCTGCTGCTCGCGCCAAAAGATTTTTCGCCGGACATGCTGCGCCCGCTGGCACGCGGCGATTACGACTGGCATCCCGAACGGAGCGAGACTGGGCCAATCACAATCGTGGTCAGCTCTGCGGATCGCGCGCTGTATGTTTATCGTAACGGCAACCCGATCGGTCGCGCCGCAGTCGAAGTCTCTGGACGCGGGGGGCTCGGCGAGCGCGTCTATAGTTTGCTCGAAGGGACCACTGGCAAAGAGAGTTTATTAGCTCCGGGACGCGCCGCGCGCCGTTGGATGAATGTTACAACCGATTCTGGCCGGAACATCGATCCGGACAAAATCGCAGCGCGCCTGCGATTCAACCCGGACCTGGCAATCAAACTTTACGACATCATCACGCCCGGTACGACAGTCATTCTCACTGATCACGCGGTGGTTCGTGACGCCAACCGCGGCGCGGCGATTTTCCAAAACTGACGGTAGAGCAAATCCGTTAGTCCTGCTCGCCGGCGGCCAGCATTCGTAAGCAGGCGACCAAAGCTACTTGCTCAGCAACTTCTTTCTTGCCGTGGCGAGCTCCTTGAGTTTGTCTTCGCCAACCTCAGGATATTTCAAATCCAGATCCTCCAGCGTTTCGATCACCGCCGCTGCAACGACAACTCGGGTAAACCATTTGTTATCTGCCGGCACGACATACCACGGCGCAGCTTTCGTAGCGGTTTCCTGAATCATTTGTTCGTATGCCTCCATGTAATCGTCCCAGAAATCGCGCTCAGCAGCGTCGTTGGAGGAGAACTTCCAATTTTTCTGCGAATCGTTGATTCGGTCCAGGAAGCGACGTTTTTGTTCCTTTTTCGAAACGTGAAGAAAGAATTTTCGCACGACTACGCCGTTTCTTGCCAGGTATTGCTCGAAGTTACGAATGTCTTCGAAACGCTTTTCCCAAATCTGTTTGCCGGCGAGTTGTGGCGGCAGTTTTTGCTTTGCCAGAAATTCGGGATGCACTCGAACGACGAGCACCTCTTCGTAGTAACTGCGATTAAAAATTCCAATGTGTCCCCTGTTCGGCAGACATTTCATGCATCGCCAAAGATAATCGTGATCCAGGTCCTCGCTCGAAGGAGATTTGAATGAATACACCTCGCAACCTTGTGGATTCACGCCCGACATAACGTGTTTGATCGCACCGTCCTTTCCAGCTGCATCCATCGCTTGAAAGATCAGCAGCACGGCCCACTTGTCCTGGGCGTAAAGTTTGTCCTGCAGCTCGGCCAAAGCCATGACGCCACTGGCCAGCGCTTCCTTGGCTAGCGACTTATCTTCCTTGGTGAATTCGAGCGTGTCGTCGGGGTCGACTTCTTTAAGGCGAAAATCCTTCCCTTTGCTGACTCGGTACGGCTTGGCGAATCCGCGTGCTCTCTTGATGATCTCTTTTGTGTTCATAAAGCTTTCATAGGTAATCGAAATCCCAAGATACAATTAATTTGACTGTCCATGGTGAGTTTGGATATACGACCTTAGTCCAATAGAGGCCGCCCCAAATAAGTCTTTTATTGTGCGGCGAAACAAATCAAAGGAGATACAACTATGAACAATGTAAAGAAAATTGCAGTTTCACTATTAATCCTGGGCGTGATGACAGGATTTACACAGGCGGCGACTCATCATCATGGATCCAAGCCAGACGCCACATTGCGGCTGAGCACCGGTGGCTTTGCCCTTGGAGTTGGTGTCAGCTGGGGGTCAGGCACGCTCACCTACAGAGGCAAAGACTATCCGGTTAAAGTAAAAGGACTCTCGGTGGGCAGGGTCGGGGCGACCAGTTCTTCCGCTTATGGAGAGGTTTTCAACCTGAAGCATCTTCAAGATTTCAACGGTCATTATGACGTCGGTGGCGCGGGAACCCGGGGCGTGACCCTTGGCGCCGGGAAAAGTGGGACCATAATGTCAAATCAGGCCGGTGTGATAGTCCGCGTTTCCTCCACGCAACAGGGAGTCGCTGTCAACGCGACTGGCGGTGGCGTTGATTTGCAACTCAAATAAACTGAGTTCCTGATAGAAAACTTTGAGTGCGTCGCCAACGGCGCACTCAACCATCGCTCGAATGGCCGAGCTTTCCTCACCCGCTGCGGTAATTGACATCGCCGCGGAAGCGCCACGGGTGTGGAGGTGGCCTCCCAGGATGCGCAAGGTATTCCTCGTCTTTGTTGTAAGCCTTGCTTTTGTTTCATCAGTGCACGCCCAGCCTGCAAGTCCGGTAAGACAACCGCCTCCACCCAGAGCGATCTTTACACCCCAGCCTGTATATCGTACCGAATGGGCAAAACAGCGACTAACCGGCAAAGGCGTTGTTTTGGTCAATATCGACAAGCACACAGGCAACGTCACGGGCGCGCGGATGCTGACGAGCACCGGAAACCAACAACTTGATGGCGCTGCGCTGCAGGCATATTCACAATGGCGTTTCGACCCCAGAACAGTGGCTGTGTCGCAACTCAAGATTCCAATTGAGTTTGCGAACCGTCCAAAACCTCAGGCCGCTGCGCGCAGCTTGCCGCAGCCGATAATCTTGTTCATCTTTCTGGCTATTGCCGGGGTAGCGATAGGATTCCTTAGGCGAAGAAGAGCATAATACACATCTTGTGCGGTACGTCCGGAAACGGAGATTTGGCCATGCGTTGCCTGTCTTTATCAGCGCTTGCCTGGCGCTGACGACAACTTCGCTAACTGCAAAGAACGCGGAATTTTCAGAGCACCATACTCTGCCTCCTTTAAAATTGTCCGCGGCTGACCTGGATGCTGTTTTGCACAAGACTCAGGCATTTATTGCCTCTGCCAATGGCCCTGCAAGAGATCAAGAGTCCGCTCGGGAGAGCGTAAAGCTTGGCGTCCGAGGCCATGAAATCGAGATACCCCACTTTTCGCTTGCGAGCAGCGTTGCGTTTCCCAGGGAACTCTTAAAATTTTCTTACATATATAATCGGCCTGACAGACCGATTTCATCTGTCACGATTGATTTGGGCGATTATTCACGGCGCGTGTCGGTAACGGGCGAAGCTGAAGATCAAGTTAAAGCGACATCCAACCTGATCGAGAAAGAGCTTCTTCGCTTTTCAACTACAATTGGTGGCGCGTCGTTCCGACGTTTGGCCGGAGTGTGCCTCGTCGTGGTATTTCTGGTGTTCCTTGGTTTTAGCGGCGCCTGGTGGTGGCGTACTCGACTCTACGGCGCGTTGGGTATGCTGATTTGTTCCGCTGCTGGCCTGTTGCTCCTGCTTCTCGTGCCATGGCACAGATATCTTCCGGGCTTTGCTCTTTACCAGAGCTACTCCCCTTTCCTTCTTATCAGATATGCGCCTCAGATTTTTTTGCTCAGCCTCGTCGCGGTTCTTCTTGGAATTCCACTGTTCTATCTTCTTTCTCGATGGCGACGGCGAGCCTAACAAACTGCCTGGGCGCGTGTGACCTGTTCCGTAACATATTTTCCGCCTGTATCGAACTCGTCCCGGCGCGGATTCATAGAGCGCAGGATTTCATTCGGGTCGCGGATCCGGCTTTGCGTCAATGCAAAAGTCGCCGTGCGCGTCGGCACGCTCAATGGCTGTTCCATCGCTTGAGATTCGGTAAGGAGGCCGACGGAAACGGCAAGAATAGTTAGGAATTTCATGACGTGATAGGAAAGCGGAGTGTCATTACAATAGAAACGGTTTAAGAACAATTCTATGAAGCTCAAGTTTTATGGGACGCGGGGATCCATTCCCGTCTGCGATGCCGGTTTTCAGCAATTCGGTGGCAACACCACCTGCCTGCAAATCACCTTCACCGATACGAACCGCGTCGTCATAATTGACGCGGGCACCGGACTGCGAAATCTGGGCAGAGACCTTCGCGCCATCGGTCACAAGCAGGAACGAATCGTTATCGCATTCACTCATTTTCACTGGGATCACATTCAAGGCTTTCCGTTCTTTGCCCCGGCTTATGATCCCGGGCAGAAAATCACGCTCCTGACGCTCGGCCGGGGTCAGACAGTTAGGAATTTGCGGGAGATTTTCGAAGTCCAAATGCAGGCTGAATATTTCCCCGTGCAATTAGATCACATGGGAGCCAATTTCGAGTTCCTGCAAATCGCTGATGCCAGCAAACACTTCACTGGCATCAACAATGTGGAAACCGTCGTCACCGCTCAAAGGCACAACCATCCAGGCGGAGCGTATAGTTTCCGGATCGAGCGAAATGGCAAAGTGCTCGTCGTTTGCACGGATGTCGAGCATGGCGAGCAGATCGATCCCCGGCTGGTGGAGTTGGCGCGCGGCGCGGACTTGTTGGTCCATGACGCGCAGCACACGGCCGAGGAACTGGAGAAACGGCGCGGATGGGGACACAGCAACTTCGATCAAGCCATGCAACTTGCGGAAATGGCCGACGTAAAGCAACTGGCCCTCACCCATCATGACCCCGAACATGACGACGAGTTTCTTGACCGGATCGAAAAATTGTGTCGAGAACGGTTCCGCAATGCGGTGCTGGCCCGCGAAGGAATGGAAATCCAGATCTGAGACGCGGCCTCAGGCTAAGGGCAGCATTCGTGTGGTGATTCGCAGTTTGGCTAATCAGCGTGAGTGATTCACCTGGTCGTGGCAGGCGGTAATAGATACAGAGCCGTCGCGAAAATCAGATAAACCATGATCGCTAGAACCCCCACGAACCACGCAGAGCGTCCAGACGTGGTAATGAGAGAGGCAGTAAGCGTTGCGAACAAAATCATTGCCACTGCGCCGGGCCACAAATTCAAATCCATGGGGGCGGGCCCGATCACGTAACTGAGCAGCACCAGAACCGGAGCAACAAACAGAGCAATCTGTGCAGCGCTGCCGAGTCCAATACTCACGCTCAAATCGAGACGATTGTTGCGCGCTGCGGAAAATGCCGATGCCATTTCGGCCGCCGCGCCCACGAGGGCCACAACAATGAATCCAACGAAGGCAGGGCTCATTCCGAAGGCGGTGGCAGCGTGCTGAACAGACCCGACGAACACCTCACTCACCAACGCAACCAAAATCGTCACAACCGCAAGCGTGCCCACGGCCAGGCCAATTGGCCATGCCGCTTCTTGTACTTCGGCTGTGCTTGCAAACAATTCACGATGGGTGTTCAGCGAAAACCACAGGCCGAGAGCGTACCCGATCAAAAGCAAAAGCGAAAGCGCCAGGCTCAACTCCTGATTCAATCCCGTTTTTCCTAAAGTCTCGTGCCCGGCCACGGCGGAAGGAATCAGAAGAGCTACTGTGGCCAGAAAAAGCAAGCCGGCCTGGAATCGCGCGGCGATACGGTTGAATTCCTGAAGGTGATACCGCACGCCGCCGAGCAGGAACGACGCGCCCAACATGAATAATGAATTGGTCACGATCGCGCCCGCGATCGATGCCTTAACCAATGTATATTGTCCCGCCTGCAAAGCAGCGATCGCGATAACAAGCTCGGTTAGATTTCCAAGCGTAGCGTTAAGGAGACCGCCCACCGAATCGCCCGTCTTCGCCGCGACAGATTCCGTTGCATGACTTAGGAGAACAGCCAACGGCAAAATCGCTAGCACCGACAGAATGAAATGTAACGTGTGCGCTTCGTGATTGAGTTTTTCGGCGGCGAGCGCGATCGGGACAAACACAAGCAACCAAAGCAGTGGGTTGCGACGGATCTCATGAAGAAGCAACTTCATTCGTTAGGCCAATCGGACTTACAACGTCACTGGTTGCAAAAGCTGAAACTGCAGCCTGGTTCCCGGGTTAACCACGGTTGTACCGGCGGTGTGCCCGTAGTGCGCTTGTCGCGCTGTCTGCGGAGGCCCTACCGGCTGAATATCGTTGGTCTTTACCGGGATCCTGCGTCCGTTCAGCTCAATCGAGGCGAGTTCCACAACGAGTGGCCCTGATTTGCGCGGATTAGCACGAGACGACGTGATCTTTCCAAACACTTTAGTTCCAGCTTTCAATACAACGTTTCCCTTTACTGAAACGTCCTGCCCCAGCTTCGCCTCGAAGCTTCTGCCCACCACAGTCTGCGAGCTGATAAGACTGACCGTACTTACTGTCAGCGTCGTTCCGGCGGCAATCGTGGCAGCATGCAAGGACGCAGCGGCGAACCAAGCACTGAATATGGCGATAAATGCAGTAGATTTGTTTTGTATCATATTTGCTTTAAGAAGTTGATGGTTAACTGTCGAAGAAGAGAAATTATCGGCCTAAGTTGAGCGGGGTGGGTTAATCATTTTGAAGACTAGCGCTGCAACGATACCCCCGGCCAGGTTCGCGACCAAGTAAATCCAAATGTTATTCCAAGAGCGACTGCCGGATTGAATGCGCCGCCTGAAATGTCGCCGACTGCAAACGCGCCAGTCATTACGGTCATACCGATAGCGAGACCATAGAATGAATTCCCAGATGTGCCTTCCGCCGTCGCCGTGTTCAGGACGACATAAACAAGTGCAAACGTAAACAAAAACTCGGCTAGCAATGCTGGACCCATTTTAGGCGCAATTGCGGTCACAGGTGCTCCCAAACGAAGGACCTTCATCACGAAAAACGCGGCAATAGCGGCCGCAACAAATTGCGCAATCCAGTAAGGCACAACATCATCCAGTTTTACTTTGCCGCGAATCAGTACGCCGAGCGTAACAGCAGGATTGTAATGACCGCCTGATATATGGCCACCAGCGAACACCATCACCATTAAAGCTGCGCCGATCGCGAGCGGCGCAATTACACCAGCTCCGGCGCCAATGCCGGTACACCCAACGGTCAGGACAAGGAAGAAGGTTCCGATGAATTCTACTAGGTATTTATTCATGTCATGAGGTCTAACAGATCGATCGTTAGTTGGCTATCATGAATGGTCTTTCGCCACCAGCAATTCGGGGGAGACACCGAGCCATTGCGCTGCTTCTTTGCGATCCCGGAATACGCGAACGTTGATCGGCGAACCTTGAGTTAGTGCGGCATGCAACCGGCCATAATCAGCCACCGTAGAATCGGTCGCAAGAATAGCCGTCTTTATAGCCGGGCGATTGCCGTAGAAGCGTCGGCGATAAAGGGAAACGCGACGGATGAATTCCACATTGAGATCAACCGCATCGGCTGCAACCGTGTCCAGGAAGCGATTAAAAGGCTTCTTCAAGGTGAATTCGAGTTCTCCGATTAAGCTTATGATTTTGTTAAGACCCGTTCTGTTCAGCAAACCGCGCGGTCTATGGATCAACAGACAAATGTCTTCGTGAAACTCGACATCAGGCGGCAGAGGCAGTTTCATCGTCGCATGAATACTGTAGTTGCCTCGCTATCGAGGCGCTTCGATGCTGTTACCCACGGCAGCACGGCGGCACAGCGCCGTGGCTACAACGCCGCAATTCTGTGAGATAGCTAGTAGCAACATTAATCTGGTAGGCCGATGTCTCGTGTTCATGTTAACTTCACTTTACGTCGTTACTTTCATTGATCGTTGGCTCACTGATGCTGGTCCGCGTCCGCCATTAGTATTGCGATTGGTACACCTAGCCATTGCGCGGCTTCTTTGCGATCCCGGAATACTCGGACGTTGATTGGTGAACCTTGAGTCAGTAAGGCGTGGACCTTGCCGTAATGAATAAGGGTAGAGTCTGTGGCAAGGATGGCTGATTTTATCCGCGGGCGTTTGCCGTAGAAGGAGCGCCGATAGAGAGAAACGTGAATGATATATTCGAAGTTCAGATCATGCGCATCGGCTGCCACCGTGTCGGAGAACCGATTGAAAGGCTCCTTAAACGCAGTCTCGAGTTCTCCGAGCACAGTTATGATTCTGTTAACAGCCTCCCTGTTCACTACACCGCGCGGTCTCCAGACGATCAGGCGAATGTCTTCGAAAAACTCGACATCAGGAGGTAATTTTATGTTGTTCATTCCAATGATTCACCCAGAGTGGTTCGCGGCCGGTGGCTTCGCCTCAAGCGTTCGATCGGCACGCTCAGCCATTGTGCGGCTGCCTCACGCTCATGGAACAGTCGGACTTTGATCGAAGAACCCTCAGTCAGTAAGACGAGCAACCGCGCGTAATGAACTAGAGTAGGTTCGGTGGCCAAAATTGCCGACTTCACCGGTGCACGACCCTTGTGGGCGAGACGCCGATGAAGAGAAACATGAATCACGTATCTGAAGTTAAGCTCAACTTCATGGGCTTCCAATGTATCGGAGAATCGATTGAAAGGCTCCTGCGTCGCGGCTTCGAGATCGTCGATAACACTCGTGATCTTGTTAATCGCCGCCTCATCGATCAAACCGCGCGGTCGATAAATGAGTAAACGAATGTCTTGGTGAAACTGAATTTCAGGTGGAAGCTTCATTACGGTTTCCTTTCCTGGGTTAATCCTTCCGATCATCAGAATGTTTCGCCCTCGCGACCTCAGCAGTCAGCAGGTCCAGGGGAACGCCCAGCCATTGCGCGGTCTCTTTGCAGTCTTTGAATACGCGGACATTGATCAGAGAACCTTGAGTTAATAAGGCATGCACTCTGCCGTAGTGATTCCGCGCCTGGCTGTAGCCACTAAATGCGCTCAGCGCGACGAATAACATAAGACCCACTAGGTTAGGTTTGGTTTTCATGTTTGGTTGAGGTCTTCTCATTTTCATTTGATTGGTGGAAAGATAGTGGCCCAGTCGTCTTTCATACTGATGACGATCCAGCCCTTCTTCTTCGCCTCAGCCATCAACGCGTCGCTGAACGTTCCGAT